>Ga0194112_10001881_pt1 | contig 30454 bp, 20 predicted proteins | sample TA2MahC400mmetaG_FD_146191 | JGI IMG/M metagenome (GOLD analysis project Ga0194112, IMG submission 146191) | Freshwater microbial communities from Lake Tanganyika, Tanzania - TA2015016 Mahale Deep Cast 400m | ecosystem: Environmental > Aquatic > Freshwater > Lake | place: Tanzania: Lake... | reverse complement strand
TAAATCCGTGAACGGTTACCAGAAAACAGGCCGATTACGGAAACCACTTGCCGTGGGTTTATGGTGACTATGCCAAACAATTAACGGAGCTCGGGAAAATGCTGGGGATAGGCGTTGATGTTGTCAGTTGACCGGATCATGGAAAAACCGCTGTTGGCTTATTTGTGGCTGTTTGGCAGTCATGGCGGCGGACGCATTTGCGCGTGGCATAAAGCGCCGGCGAGCCGGCTGCACTATCTGTTTCGACTCAATCTCACGGCCAACGTGAAGCGGGCCATCGCCGCCGTGCCGGAACGGGACTGGCAGGGTCCGGCGCGGCTGGGCGTGTTGCAGGCGGCGGAGTTGACCGGGCGCTTTTTTCTGGTTACGCAATGACTGTTTGCCAACTAACTATGAAACCATGATAATGAGATCAGCCATTCCATGGGCCAGCCGTATCACCGTTCTTGTCTTGCTGATCTGGGCGCACGGAATGTATGCCGCCCAGCCCGCTGGCATCGAAATCCACCCTGGCAATCCGTTTTACTGGCAATTCGACGGCAAACCCGTGCTCCTGCTGGGCGGCTCCACGGGACCGGTTCCGCACCGGACAACCGGAACGCCCGGACTGGAGAACGACGAGGGGATGTTCCTTTGGCCTGACGCGATCGAAGCCTTGGAGAGGCTGGCCCGGGTCGGAGGGAATTACGCGCGCTGTCTCATGTCCGGCCGGGTGCGCGGCGAACCGCTATGGCCCTTCGCCCGAACGGGCGGCCGTTACGATCTCGAGCGATGGGACCCGGACTACTGGCAGCGGTTCGAGACCTTCCTTCAGCGCGCACGGGAGGTAGGTATCGTCGTGCACGTGGAGATTTGGGCCACCTTTGACTACGGCCGCGCTCCGTGGGCGGCGAATCCGTTCAATCCGAAAAACAACATCAACTACACCGCCGAATCGTCCGGGCTCCCGCTGGCGGACGACGTGCCGCATCAGAACAACAGTTTCTACCGCACGATTCCCGGATCGGATCACGTGCCCGTGGTGCTCGGCTATCAGCAGCGGTTTGTGGAGAAGATTCTCGCGCACACCCTGCGCCATGATCACGTCCTTTACTGCATTGACAACGAGACCCGCCAGAGTGCCGCGTGGGGCGCTTACTGGTGCCGCTACGTCCGCGACATCGCCGCCAAGGCCGACCGAAAGGTCTCTGTAACCGAGATGTATGGCTCGCACGACTTGCGCGATCCGATTCACAACAACACCATCAATCATCCGGAGCTCTACGACTTCGTGGAGGCCGCGCAGAACAACCATCAGGGCGGCCAGTCCCACTACGACGCTCTCCAGAGCGTGCGGGAGCGAATCAGGGCCGCGCCGCGGCCGATGAACAACGTGAAGATCTACGGCGTGGACGGCGGGCGTTTCGGCACGAGCAAGGACGCGATGGAGCGGTTCTGGCGGAACCTCTTCGCCGGTTGCGCTTCGGCGCGGTTCCACGAGAAGCATCTGGGCGGCAGCGAACCGGCCCTGCGGATGATCAAGAGCGCCCGTGAAGTGTTCAGCGTGTTTGACGTTTTCCACGCCTCGCCGCGCAATGACCTGCTATCGAACCGGGAGGCAAATGAAGCCTATTGTCTGGCGGCTCCGCCCCGGCAGTATGCCGTCTATTTCCCCGCCAGCGGGGAAGTGCAACTGGATTTGCGAGAGGCCAAAGGCGGAGTCGAACTGCGCTGGCATTCGATTGACGGCGGAGGCTGGATGGAAGCCAAGCAGGTCCAAGGGGAGAAGCCCGTCGGTCTCGCCACGCCCGGTGCCGGCCAATGGGCGGCGGTCTTGCGATCGGGCGGGAAGTGAACGGAAACATCAGGTGAATCAAATGACTGACATGCTGAGAGGCCTTGCGGGGGCGGCGGGCGACGCGCTGGAGAGACGGGGCGATGGTTCTTCGGTGGGCGGCGACGGCGCTTGTGGAGACGGAGAAGAACTTCCAACGGATCATGGGCTATAAACATCTCTGGATACTAAAGTCGTACCCGGACGGCCAGGAAGAGGTTGCGTCGGCGAGGAAGGCCGGTTAACATGAACCGGAGCCGCCACCAACCTTCAACTGCCGCCGGGACATCCTCCCCCCGACGCAGTCGGGGCGCAGGCGGGCAACACGCCACAGGGGAGAGATTGCCATGCACACGGTTCGTATTGTCATGCTGCTGGCCTTTGCCTTGGCGACCCGCGCAGACGGTGCATGGAAGCCCGCGTCAACGGACAGCCATCCCGGCGACGTCGAGAAATCGCACGTCGAGGCGGTCGCCAAGGGGGTGCACAAGTACCGGGTCATTCAGGGCGGCACCATGGACGGCCGGAACTGCCGTTCTCCGATGGGATGCGGAATGGCGCGGGAAGGGGCCTTCATCCAGACCTGGGAGTCCAACCGGTCGGTGCGGATGGAGAACGTGGGCGAAACCGACGTCGTCAATCCCTGGCTCTCGAACGGGCGCAACAACTTCCGCACCGTCGCCGAGATCGTCGCCTCGGCCGTCACGCCCGACATGACCGACGCCGAGAAGGCCTTCGCGCTCTGGTTCCAGCAAATCCGGCACCGCCACCATTCCCCCGGTGACAACAGCGAACTCGGCGACCCCGTGAAGGTCTTCAACGTCTATGGGTACAACACGTGCGGGAACGACTCCATCAGCCTGGCCACGCTGTGGCGCGAGGCCGGCCTGAAGGCCGCGCCGGCCCGCGCCCTGGGGCACTGCGTCTCGCAGGCCTTCTACGACGGCCGCTGGCACTTCTACGACGGCGACCTCCACTGCGTCTATCTCTTGCGCGACAACGAGACCGTGGCCGGCGAACAGGACATCGTGCGGGACCACGACCTGGTGAAGCGGACGCACTCGCAGGGCATCCTCTTTCCGGACACCTGGTGGCAGCCGCAGGGAATGCCCGCGATGTATTTCTACGAGGGGGCCGTCGCCGGCGAGCGAGGGGGCAAGGCCGATACGACGCTGAACATGGTTCTGCGCCCCGGCGAGGCCATCACGTGGCGCTGGGGGCGGTGCGACCCGGTCAAGTACCACGGGGCGCGCGGTACGATGCCCACGTACATGTCGGTCATCTACAACGGGCTATGGGAGTACCGTCCGGACTTTGCCAAGGAGACCTGGCGCAAGGGGGCCGCCACCGTTGAGAACATCGCCTCCGGCCCCGACGGCCTGGCCGCCCAGGACGGGAAGACCGGCACGATCGTCTGGACGATGCGCAGCCCGTACGTCTTCGTGGGAGGCCGCCTTGAAGCGGAGGGCACGGGCGCGCGGTTCTCCGTCTCGGCCGACGGCAAGGCGTGGGAGGCCGTCAAAGACGACCTGGACAAGTTCTTCCTGACTGTCGGGCCGGCCCGCTACGAGTACAGGCTCCGGTGCCAGTTGGAGGGCGCGGCCCGGCTCCGCCGCCTGGCAGTCGCGAACGACGTGCAGATGGCCCCCCTGGCGATGCCCGAGATGGCCGTGGGCGAGAACGTTTTCACGTATTCCGATGAGTCTGCCGGCGACCGCGCGGTGCGCATCACGCACACGTGGGTCGAGCGGTCGGCCTCGAAGCCGCCGGCCGCGCCGGCCGGGGCGCTGAATCCGCCGGACGGCGGCGAGAGCAACGGGACGGAGATCGCGTTCCAGTGGACGGCAGCGGAAGTTCCCGACGGCGGTGCGATCGGGGACTACCATTTCGAACTGTCGAGGCGAGCCGACATGAAACTGCCCCTCTCGATGGACTTCTACAAACTCATCTCCCGGACGGCGGACGCGAGCGCCGTCAGGAGCAAGAACGGCATTGTTACGAGTGCCACCGTCAGGGGTCAGTACACGCTTGCTCTGCCGGGTCTGTTGACGCCCGACCAGAAGTACTATTGGCGCGTGCGGGCGATGAACGACAAGGGCGTGTGGGGACCCTGGAGCAAGACGTGGACCTTCACTGCGCGCGGCCCGGCCTATCCTCTGGACGTCCGAGTGGACTACGACGAGGCCAAGGGAGTGGGCATTCTGCGCTGGAAGGCCAATCCGACGGGCCGTCCGCCGGCCAAGTACCGGGTCTATGGCAGCGACGAGAGAGGATTCACGGTCGCCGACAAGAGGTTCCAGAGCGTCGTGGGCGTTACGAAGGAGGAGATGGCGGACTGGAACCCATGGTTCCCGGCGAACTTCATCGCCGAGACGACGGCCACCGAACTGGCGGTCCTGGGCCCCCAGGTCGACCTGCCCGCAGCCAACAAGACCTACTACCGCGTGGTGGCCGTGGACGGTCAGGGCAAACGCAGCGGCCCGTCCGATTACGCGACCGGCCCCCGACCCATCATCTACACCAGGCCCGTGGCGGCCGCCAGGGTCGGCGCCGAGTACCGCTACCAGGTGCGCGCCACCCGGTCGCTTGGCGCGCTTACCGCGCGGATGAGGAACAACCAGCAGGTCAGCGGCTACTTCGACATTGAGAAGCCCAGGTTCGCGCTTGCGCAGGGGCCCGCCTGGCTCAAAATCGACGAGGCCACGGGCCTGCTTTCCGGCACTCCCGATGCGCCGGGCAAGGCCCAGGTGGCCGTCACCGTCACGATTGACCGCGAGGTGCGGACCCTGGACGAAAAGGCGCTCGCCTGGGGCAACGAGAAGGTGCTTTCGACGACCACCGACCGGGTCGGCCAGGCGACCCAGAGATTCGTCCTTGACGTTCCCTAGCCCTCGGCGGCCGCGACGGGCGGCACCTGGCGCGCAGGAACCCGGCCGCAAGTATGCTGGCGATTTCGCGCCGGCGGTCCTCCGGCGTCATCCAGTTCAACCCGCTGTGCGGCCGATGGTGATTATAATCCAGACGCCAACGGTCCGCCACGTATTTCGCTTCCTCCAGGCTCAGAAACAGTTCCAGATTCAGCAACTCGTCCCGCAGCCTCCCGTTGAACGACTCGACGTAGGCGTTCTGCCAGGGGCTGCCCGGCTCGATGAACAGCGGCCGAACGCGCGACCCCTCCAGCCACCGCCGAAGCGACTGCGCCATGCTGAAATCCCGACAGTTCAAGCCTCTTGAACCTTGAACTGCCGTGAGGCAACGGCGGAAACCGGGAGCACGGAATCGCAGATGTGCTTGATTCCGAGCGCCGCGGCGCGTAGATTCGTGCGCAGCGAACGGATGGGCCGGACCGGGAATACTCCGTGAACCAGCCTGCGCTGATTCCAGACCTTCATACGGTGGCCAACGGCGATGCGGCGCTCGGGCATCCGCGGCTAATCCTGCCGAAGGTGCTGGAGAAGGCCGCGTTGGACCACCGCCTGCCGCCGGACCAGGAGAAAGCGGCCCACCAGGTCATGCGCAGGTGGGCCGACCTTGAGAGCCGCGGCAAGTTGCGCCCGGAGAAGGAGACGACCCTTCAGTGGCAGTTCCTGATGGAGGTATTCTGCGGGGCGCTGGGGTACTCGCATCTTTCGCAGGATTCGGCGCTGACGGAATGGGACTTCGCGTCGCCTTGGCCGCTTGCGGGCGGCGAGGCCGACGCGGCAATCGGGCGATTCTGGAAAGAGGGCTCAGACCCGCCGCGAGCGCTCGTGGAACTGAAGGGCCCGCTGGTTGACCTCGGCCGCGACCGCTTCAAGGGCCGCACCGCCGTGGACCAGTTGTTTGATTACCTCATTGCCGCGCCAGAGTGTCCCTGGGGCATCGCCTGCAACTACGTCGGTTTCCGCCTTTATCACCGGCGCAAGACCAAGCAGGCGTTTGAACACTTCACGCTCCAGGGCGTGGCAGACAACGTGGGCGAGTTCCGCAAATTTGTCATTCTCTTCGGCCGCCTCGGCATGCTGGGCGTTACGCGCGCCCAGCGCCCCCTTCTGGACAGGCTGCTGGAGGAATCGGAGAACCGCCAGCGCCAGGTGGGCGACGATCTGTACAGGTACTACGCCGACCAGCGGCGGCAGTTGATTGAGGCCCTGACGCGGCCGCCGCACGCCAAGCCCCTGGACGACGCCATCCGCCTGGCCCAGAAGATCATAGACCGCATTATCTTCATCGCGTTCTGCGAGGACCGCAACCTGTTGCCGGAGAACGCCATCGCCAGGGCGTGGAAGCAACTGCCGGCATTCACGAAGGTGCGCAACCCGCGCTGGCAGAACTTCCTTGCCCTGTTCCATTTCGTGGACAAGGGCGACCCCGACCAGGGCATTCCGCCCTACGACGGCGGCCTGTTCAGGGACGAGCCCGACCTGAACGTGGCGGCCGTGGACCTGGAGGACCGCCACACCGCCTTCTTCAGGGGCGTCGGCGAATATGATTTCCGCGACGAGGTTAACGTTGAGGTCCTTGGGCACCTGTTTGAGCGCTCGGTGAACGACCTGGGCCGCCTGCGGGCTGGCGGCCTTTTCGGCGAGCGCGCCGGCGCGGCCGCCGAGGCGCCGCGGATGGAGAAGTCGGCCGATCGCAAGCGCGGCGGCATATATTACACGCCGCCGGAACTGACGGACCTTATCGTTCGCGAGACCGTCGGCGAAGCGATCGCCGAGCGCCTGGCCGACGTCGCCCGACGCCACGGCGTTGACCCTGCCGAGGCCGAGCGCCCGGCCGCCCCCGATGCAAGACTTGCCGCCTACTGGAGAGACTGCTTTGAGGCCCTCCGCACAATCAAGGTGTGCGACCCCGCGTGCGGCAGCGGGGCGTTTCTCATCCGGGCGTACGATGCGCTGGCGGAGAAGTACAAGGAGGCGGCGGGCCACTGGGCGTGGCACGACCCGGCGGGGGCGGGCGCCGACGACGAGCGTGTGCCCGACCTTATTCTGGCCGACAACCTCTACGGCGCAGACCTGTCGCCGGAGGCCGCCGAGATAACGCAACTTGCGCTGTGGATCCGCTCGGCCCGCCCCGGCAAGACCCTGGCCGACCTCTCGCGTAACATCGTGTGCGGCAACAGCCTGGTGAGCGATGCGGCGGCGGACCGGCGGGCCCTTGACTGGCGGCAGGCGTTCCGCCAGGTATTCGAGCGGCAGGAAGGCGGCTTTGATTGCGTCATCGGCAACCCGCCCTGGGAACGCATGAAGTTGCAGGAGCGCGAGTTCTTCGACGTTGCCGCACCCGAGATCGCCGCCGCAGTCTCGGCCGCGACACGCCGAAAACTCATCGCACGGCTCCAGAAGGCCAACCCGGACCTGTACGCCCGTTACGCCGCTGCACGCGAATCGGCCGAACGCACCCTGGACTACGTGCGCACGTGCGGCCGGTTCCCCCTGGCCGGCAGGGGCGACGTCAACACGTACGCCGTGTTTGCGGAACTTGCGCGCTCCCTTGTTGCCCCGCGCGGGCGGGTGGGGCTGCTCGTGCCGTCGGGCATCGCCACGGATGTTACCACGAAGGACTTCTTCGCGGCCCTGGTTGACGCCGGCTCGCTGCGGGCGCTCTACGATTTTGAGAACAAGGCGCCGTTCTTCCCGGACGTGGACAAGCGCTTCAAGTTCAGCGTACTTCTTTTCGGGGGGGAGAAGTTGCGGCACAGGTCGGCGGATTTCGTCTTCTTTGCCCGCCGGATGAAGGACCTGCGCGACAAGGACCGCCACATCGTCCTGGCGACCGACGACCTGCGCCTCTTGAATCCGAACACGCGCACGTGCCCCATCTTCCGCACCCGCCGCGATGCGGAACTCACGAAGGCCGTCTATCGCCGCGTGCCCATCCTCGTGGACTACTCCCGCAAGAAGGGCGGGAACCCGTGGGGCGTCCGGTTCGTCCGCATGTTTGACCAGACCAACGACGCCGAGTTGTTTCACACGGCCGGCGACCTGGCGAAGCAGGGCTTCAGGCGAGCGGGCGCGGCCTGGAAGAAGGGCAGGCACACCTTCCTGCCCCTGTACGAGGCCAAGATGGTGCAGGCGTACGACCACCGCGCAGCCGGCGTGGTAGTTGATGCCAGGAACTGGATGCGCCAGGGGCAGACGCTGGCGGCAACCTCCGTCCAGCACCAGAACCCGGAGTTCCAGGCGATCCCCCGGTGGTGGGTTGCCGAGTCCGAAGTGGAGCGGGCGCTTGGGCGTAAGCGCCCTCGCGGCTTTTTGGGCTTCAAGGACATAAGCAGCGCCACCAACCGAAGAACGATGATAGCCGCTGCGATTCCGTGGAGCGCTGTAACGAATCACTTTCCGCTGCTGCTGACGAACCAGAGGCCCCGTCTGGAAACGTGCCTGCTGGCCAACCTGAATGCTTTCGTCTACGATTACGTCGTCCGGCAGAAGTTGGGCGCGGTGACACTTAATTTCTTCATCGTGGAGCAGTTGCCCACGCTGCCGCCGGAGGCCTATGCCGCGCGGTGCCCGTGGGACAGGCGGCAGACGCTGGAGACCTGGGTCAGCGAGCGTGTTCTGAAGTTGACGTGCACGGCCGACGACATGAGGCCGCTGGCCCAGGCCGCAGGCATGGACCCGCCCGTGCACAGGTGGAACGAGCGGGAGCGGGCCGACCTGGGGGCGGAATTGGACGCCGCCTACTTCATCCTGTACGGCATCGAGCGCCAGGACGCCGAGTACATTCTGTCCACCTTCCAGGGGGCCGGCAAGGCGCAGGAAGCGCTTTTCAACGGCCTGACGGCGGCCGGGCGCGTCCTGGCGGCCTATGATGCCATGAGCGGATCGTGAAGGAGACCAGGCCATGATGAATCGGCGGGAGTTTCTCAGGCGGGCGTGGCTGGCGGGGCCGGCGGTCCTCGGCGCAGCCGCCGCAGGGTGCGCAGCCGGGGCGCCGGGGGCGGGCGGGGTGCCCCCCGCGGCAGGGCAGGCTGCGGCCGCCGCGGCCGGGGCGGGCGCAGGCGGGCGCAGGCCCAACGTCGTCTATTTCATCATTGACGAACTCGGATATTTTGAACTGTCGCTGATGGGACACCCGGAGTTCCGCACGCCCAACGTCGACCGCATGGCCGCCGAGGGAATGCGGTTCACACAGTTCCTGGCGGGCGGGTCGGTGTGTGCGCCCACGCGGGCGACCCTGATGACGGGCAAGCACACGGGCCACACGTCGCTGCGGACGAACGGGGGGTGGGAATCCATCCGCGACGGGGAGGAAACCCTGGCCTCCGTGCTCAAGAAGGCCGGCTACGCCACGGGCGGGTTCGGCAAGTGGGGGTGCGGGGCCCGCGGCACGGCGGGCGTGCCCGAAAAGCACGGCTTCGACGTCTTCTTCGGATACTACGACCAGGTGCACGCGCATACATACTTTCCCACCTACCTGGTGCGCAACAGCCGGGAGGCGCCGCTGGAGGGGAACACCGGCAACTTCCAGGAGGGCAAGACGTTCAGCCAGTACGTGATTTTCGACGAGGCCAGGAAGTTCTTGAGGGAGCACAAGGACGGGCCGTTCTTCCTGTACCTTCCGTTCACGCCGCCGCACGGCCGGTGGGGGTTCCCGCGGACCGACCCGTCGTGGGAACTCTACAAAGACAAGCCGTGGTCCGACGACGCGAAGGTGTACGCGGCCATGGTGAACATGATAGACCGTCAGGCGGGCGAGATAGTGGCGATGCTGAAGGAGTTCGGCATAGACGAAAATACAATCGTATTCTTTTCGGGCGACAACGGGGGGCTGGAGTATTTCGCCGACGCCGCGCACCCCGACGGGCTGTTCGGTCCGAACGCGGACCCGCGGACGGGCAAGCGGCGGTTCCGCGGCGGCAAGGGCCGGTTCTACGAGGGGGGCCTGCGCGTGCCGTTCATCGTCCGCTGGCCGGGGCGCATCAGGCCGGGCCGCGTAAGCGACCACCTGGGATACTTCCCCGACGTTATGCCGACGCTGGCCGAGTTGTGCGGCGCGGCGTGCCCGGCCGACACGGACGGCATTTCCATCGTGCCGGAACTGGTGGGCGAAGAGGCCGCCGGACGCAAGCAGCCGCAGCATAAGTACCTCTACTGGGAGGACCGCAACCAGACGGCCGTGCGCATGGGCTCGTGGAAGGCCATCCGCCCAAGCGCGAAGAGCGAAACGTGGGAACTGTACGACCTTGCGGCCGACGTGGGGGAGGCGGCCGACGCCGCCGCGCGCCATCCCGACGTCCTGGCGCAGTTGAAGCGATTCGCCGATGAGGCGCACGTGCCGATGCAGGCGGGAGAGGTGTACGACCAGGCCCTGGTGACGAAGGACCGGAACGTCCCGCTCGGCAAGCCCATCCCGCCCGAGCAGCCCGAGCCGAAGGCAAAGGCGAAGGCGAAGTCCGCGAAGGCGCCCGCCTGAACGGGAAGGCGAAGGCGCAGCGGCGCAAGGCCGCTTGAACGCTCTGCGCGGTCCAACCGCCGGGCCGCCGCCGCAGCGGGTGCCATGCTTTCGCGCCTTTGCGAAAGCATGGTCCCGGCGCCCCTGAAACGCATGCTTTCGCCCGCCAGGGGCGGGGCACCCGGCAGCGCTGGAGGATTATGGGGGCCTCGCGGGGTGCGCCTTCGATGCGGTGGTTCACGCAAGGTACTTCAGCCGCGCGGCCGGAAGTCGCTTGAGGCGCTGGGTGCGCGGATCGACTTCAATCCCGACAGACTCCAGGGCAGTGACCCCAAGGATGGGTTCGGCGTCGTCCGCCCCGAAAATGATGGTGGTCCCGACCATGTCACCCATGAATTCGAGTTCGCCGGTTGCGATGTCGAGTTTCACTTCTGATCCGTCGGCAAGTGAGTAAGTCCGCTTTGCTCTTGGGGAAAGACCGATCTGCTTCAGGAACTTGCCGGGAACGACCGAGTCGACGGCGCCCGTGTCGACGAGGAAAAGACCCTCCCAAGTCCGTGCGGGATCGGCAGGATTGCGTACCGTCACGGTCACGTGTGTCATATCCATGTGGACTTCCTCCTCCTGATGAGGCTCCGGCCGGCCGCGCACGCGCATATATTAGCCGCAAGCGCCTGCAACAGCAATAGATGGGGGCGGCGCGCTGGCGCCTCGGGGCCGCGGCCGGCGCGGGCGCTTGCACGGATTCATCGGCCGCTGCCGGCGGCTGAGAAGGCGGGCGCCAAGGTTTCGCTTGCGAGAAGCATGCGTTCCGCCATCGCACGACTATTGCTTGGCAACAGCGCGAAAGCATGGCACCCGGCAAGGGACTACTGGCGGCCCGGCGCGTCAGTGGAGCGCGGGGCGGACGACCTGGCCGCGGGCCTGGGCCTCGGTGTTCTCGTAGGAGCCGAAGAAATCGGAGTTGCAGTCCAGCCACAGGGCCACGCGGCGGAGGTCCTCGGGCGGGAGGTTCACGTCGTGGTGGCGGTCGCGGAGCATCGGGTAGAGGCGCGAGGCCCGCGCGCCGAACTTGCCCGGCTCGGTTCGCGGCGGCGTCCAGGGGTCGTAGTCGCCCCGGGTGGCGCCGTAGAAGAAGGCGTAATCGCGCAGGTTGGCATACGAGGCGTACCACAGGTGGGGATGCTTCTGCCACTCGCCGGGGCGGAGGTCCGGCGCCTTGGCTTCCTTCTCATGGCACGCGATGCAGTGGCGCGCCAGGACGGGCTGGACGAGGCGCGGGAAACTGAAGGGGTTCGCCCCGTCAACCTCGGGCTGAATGACCGACGGGGGGCGGCGAAGGGCAAGCGGCACCTGGCCTGGCGGCGGGGGCGCGGCTGAGCGCGGCTCGTGGCAGCCCTGGCAGAAGAGGCGGCGGCCCGCCCCGGCGTACGTGTCGGACCGCATCGACTGAACGGCCAGCCCCTGCTCATCGAGCGCCTGGAAGTACACCGGCACGCCCGCAGGCAGAAGGAAACTGGCGCTGCCGTCGGCCTCCACCGGCACGGAGCCGAGTACGGCCCGCGCGCCCTTCTCGTTGCCGTAGCCGATGCGCGGCTGGTTGATGAGCGGCGTCGTCTTGGGCAGCACCTGGACGATGCGAAGCGCGCGGACGGACGCGCCGGCGGGGAACGGCAGGCGGCTGTCGTACACGTTGACGACGCTTACCAGCGCCGCGGCGGGCGGCAGGGGGCCGGGCGGGGCGGGCGCCTCGGCCGCGTCGGCCAGCACGGGCGGCCGCGCGCGGGGCCGCAGCGGCATCGGACCGAGGCACGAAATCTGCGGGTCGCGATAAATCAGTTCCTTGTTGCCGAAGGCGTCCAGCAGGTAAATGCCGTGGTTGTTGCGCGGGCCGCGCGAGGCGGCTCCTTCGGGGTCATAAACGCATAAATAGAAATACTCATCGAGGGGCCAGGCCGCGGCGTAGGCGTCGGCCTGCCCCGGGGGCGCCTCGGCCTCCGGGAAGGGCGCCTCCGGCGTCAGCCGCCGCAGGGGCCCCATGCCGTCGTCGTCCGGCACGTTCGGGTCGATGACGACGAGCGAGCCGTAGGCCTGGCCGTGGTGGGCGGCGGCGGTGGCGACGTACTTGCCGCAGCCCGGGATGGCGCGGACGTCGAGTTCCATCGTGGGGCGCGCGCCCTGGGTGCGGCCGAAGTTGCCCTGGAGCGCCCGCGCGTCGCCGCCGTCGGGCCGCGCGAGCCACGGATGGTGCGCCTGGATGTTGCCGCGGTCGGTGTAGTCCCATCGCGTGTAAACGATGAGGCCGCTCGCGGCGATGCTGGGCTGCCACTCGTTTGCCTCGTGGTGGCTGAGGCGTACGATGCCGGCGCCGCCCTGGTCCATGGCGTGCAGCGTAAAGAGGGGCACGGGGCGCGGATGGCAGCGGCCGAAGCCGCCGCGGCGCTCGGAGATGAACGCGATGCGGCCGTCGGGCATCCAGCACGGGTCCAGGTCGTTGACGGGGCCGTCGGTAAGTTGGACGAGGCCGGACCCGTCGGCATCAATTTTGAAGATATGATAGGTGCTCCGCTCGGTCCACCGGTAGCGCGTCGGCTCGCCCTCGGTGTAGGCGAAGAGGACCGTTCGGCCGTCGAAGGACACGTCGGGCGCGAGGAACGCCCCCGCCTGAAGGCGCCGCCCGCGGAACCGGCCGTTCTCGCAGACGGCGTGCGCCAGGAGGTCGCGGGCGGCCTGCCCGGTGCGGAAGGCGTTCTCCAGCACGAACACGCCGCCCCCCGCCACGGCGTGGAAGCCGAAGAACTGGTCGCACATGTGGTTGCCTTCGAGCATGCGGCCGGGCAGAAAGTGGCGCTTGACGAAAAGCAGGCGGTCGAAATCAAGGAGCGGGTTGGCCAGGGCGACCTGGCGCCGCGCGGCGAGCACGTCGGCGAACAGGCGCCGCCGGGCGTCGGCGTTTTCCGGCGGCAGGCTCACGGCCTCGGCCCGCAGCGCGGCCAGGCGCACGCCCGCCGCCGACAGGTCAGGCGCGCCCGCCATGCCTTCAAGGTGCGCCAGGAGCGCCTCCGCGCGCCGCAGGGCCACGTCGGCGGGGTCGCGGTCGGCGGCAAGGATGAGCGATTCCGGCCGCACGGCCTGGTCCGCGATGGTCTGCCAGCGATTGCGTACGGCAGCGTCTTTCTGGAAGGAAGCAAGGAGGCGCTGAAGCGTGCGGAACTCGCGGTCGATCTCCTCCGCGGGCGGGGGCTCGCCCTGCCCTGCCGCCGCGGCCCCCAGGGCCGACGCTATCGCCAGGGCAACGACCGATGCCAGGAGGAGCGGACGGCTCGGCGAGTACCATGCTTCCGCTTGCGGGCGCCATGCTTCCGCTTGCGAAAGCATGGAGTCGGCGCGCCGGCATGCATGCTTTCGCAACGGCGCGAAACCATGGCACCCACAAGACAAGGGCCGACGGGCTGATAGCATGGCCCGTTTCCCTTCGGACCGCGGACTTTTATTGAAAGGTTGCCGCCGGTCCGGCGCCGGCGACCGTTATATTGAACCCTGCCTGCGGCCGGGCGGCCTTGAACTTCCGGCGCTCGGGGGGGATAATCGCCTTGCCGCGCGGCACTCTGGCAGGCCCGCCGGCAGGAGCAGAATCGCATGATTCCCGTCAAGACGCGATGCCTTCATGTACGGCACCGCTCCCTCACGGTCGCGGCTCTGAAGGCCGCGGCGTTCTGCGGGGCGGCCCTGGCGATTATCGCTTCCGCCGCTGCGCAGGGCGGCCCGAAGGAAGAGGCCGGGCGGATCCTCCAGGCCGCCGGCGTAAAGGGCGGCCTCATCGTCCACCTGGGCTGCGGCGACGGCAGGCTGACGGCCGCGCTGCGGACCGACGAGCGGCTGCTCGTCCACGGCCTGGACGCCGACCCGGCCGCCGTCCAGAAGGCCCGCGCCCACGTGCGATCGCTCGCCCTCTACGGCCCGGTGTCCGTCGAAGAGTGGGCGGGCGGGCGACTGCCGTACGCCGACAATCTCGTCAACCTGCTGGTGGCGGAGGAACTCGGCGCCGTGCCGATGGAGGAGGCGATGCGCGTCCTTGCGCCGCACGGCACGGCGCTGGTGGGCGGGAAGAAAACGGTCAAGCCGTGGCCCGCGGATATAGATGAGTGGACGCACTGGCTTCACGACGCCTCGGGCAACGCCGTGGCCAGGGACCGCGTCGTCGGGCCGCCGGCGCGCATCCAGTGGGTCGACGGGCCGCTCTGGCAGCGGCACCACGAGATGAACGCCAACCCGAGCGCCCTGGTGTCGGCGCATGGCCGCATCTTCTACATTTGCGACGAGGCCCCCGCGACAGTCTCCGGCCTGCCCGACCGCTGGTCGCTCGTCGCGCGCGACGCCTTCAACGGCGTTCTGCTGTGGAAGCGGCCCCTGGCCGACTGGGGCTGGAAGGCCTGGAGCACGGCGGAGACGGGCGGCCGCTTCAACCAGCCGCTTCACATTCACGAGCGCCTGGTCGCCGCAGGGGACAGGCTGTACGCGACGCTGGGGTTCAACGCGCCGCTGTCGGCCCTCGACGCCGCAACCGGTGAGGTGGTGCGAACTTACGAGGCAACGCGCGGCGCCGACGAGGTCCTCCACCACGAGGGCGTGCTGATAGTTTCGGTGAACCAGGCGCCGCAGGGGCCGGGCCGCATCGCCGACAGCCCGCCCCCCAGGAAGCGCATCGTGGCCATCAAGGCCGACACGGGGCAGGTGCTGTGGAGCCAGGGCGACTTCGCGGGCGTATCGTCGAAGTCCGGCGTCTTTGAGCGCATAACGCACCTGTGGATGGCGGCCGGGGCCGGGAAGGTCGTCTTCATGGAAGAAGATGCAGTGGTGGCGCTTGACCTGGCCACGGGCCGGCAACTCTGGCGCGCCCCGCGGCCGGAGAAGAAGATGAAGCAGGGCCACATCCCCTACAATCCGCCCAACCTGTGCACGCTCGTCGTGTACCAGGATGTAGTGCTGTTCGCGCAGCCCGAGGAACCGTACACCAGGGAAACCTGGAACCGCCCCGTGCGATGCCTGCTAACGGGCCTGGCGGGCGACACGGGGCGGGTCCTCTGGTCGCAGCCTTGCGGCAAGTGGGGACCGGGCGTCGCCGCCGACGTCTTCGTCATCGGCGGCCTGGTGTGGACGCACGCGGCGGAGGACATGGCCGCCGTCGCCATCGACCCGCACAGCGGCCAAGTCAAGCGCAGTTTCTCCACCCGCGGCGTGTTCGACGAGGAGCACCACCACCGATGCTTCCGCAACAAGGCGACGGAGCAGTACCTTCTGACCGGCCGGCGGGGCATCGAGTTCATCGACCTGGGGCGGGAGGAGACCGGCAAGAACCACTGGGTGCGGGGCGCCTGCCGCTACGGCGTCATGCCGGCGAACGGCCTGGTGTACGCGCCGCCGCATCCGTGTCAGTGTTATATTGATGTCAAGATCAATGGTTTCTACGCGCTGGCCGCGGCGGGGCAGGCGCCCCCGGCTCGCCGGGGCGACGCCGCGGCAAGCCCGGCGGCGGCCCGCGATGCGGACCGCCTGCGGCGCGGCCCGGCGTGGGGCCAGGGGGCGAGCGTGCCCGCCAGGTTGATTGAGTCGCACGACGACTGGCCCACGTACCGGCACGACGCCCGCCGCAGCGGAAGCACGCCGGCGCAGGTTCCACTGGAAGCGGGGCGGCTCTCGCGGCTGTGGGAGACGCCCCTGGGCGGGCAGGCCGGCGCCTGCACGGCGGCGGGCGGCAAAATCTTTGCCGCATGCCCGGACCAGAACCGCGTCTGCGCGCTGGACGCCGACGACGGCCATATCCTGTGGGAGTTCACCGCCGGCGGGCGCGTTGACACACCGCCGACGATTTACCGGGGCCTTGCCCTCTTCGGCTCGGCCGACGGCGCGGTCTATTGCGTTCGCGCAGGCGACGGAGCGCTTTTCTGGCGCCGCCGCATCGCGCCCGACGAACGGCGCATCGTGGCGTTCGGACGGGTGGAGTCGGCCTGGCCCGTCCACGGAACCGTCCTGGTGGACGGGGGCGCGGCCTACGCGGCCGCGGGACGCTCGACGCACCTCGACGGCGGCATAGAGGTCCAGGCCATAAACCCCCTCACCGGCGACCTTATCCGCACGCTGTCGCCGCTGAACCGCGACCCGCACGGTCTTGAGGACGTGCTCGTGGCCGATGGCGGCACGGTGTTCATGCGCCACCTGGCGTACAGCATGCGGGAAGGGGCGGCGGCGCCGGCCGCGCCGGACGCCGCGCCTGATGTCACGGCGTCCGCCCCGCCGGCCGCCAAGTCGGCCGCCAAGGCCGGCGCCAAGCCGGCCACCAAGCAGGCCGCCAACCTGGATGCAAGCCCGGCCGCCAAGCCGGCCGCCAAGCAAGCGCAGCGGCAGGCCGCACAGTCCCGCGCCTTCTCCACGGCCGGCCTGCTCGATGACTCGTGCTTCAGCCGCGTCGGATGGGCCGGGGCGGGCGGCGGCAAGGGGCCGGCCGACCTGCTGGTCTTTGACGAGGAGTGCACCTACGCCTTGCGAACCCAGCGGAAGGGCGGCTTCGGCGGCTGGTTCAAGCCCGCCACCGACGCCTACGAACTGGCGGCCGTCGACCGCAAGACCGCCAAGGCGCGCTGGTCGAAGACCCTTCCCATCCGCATCCGGGCCATGGCGGCGGCGGGGCGGACGCTCTTCGTGGCCGGGTCGCCGGACGAGGCAGACCCGCGGGATCCCTGGGCGGCCTTCGACGGCCGCAAGGGCGGCATCCTGCTGGCCCTATCCGTCGCCGACGGCAGCACCCTGGCCGAGTGCCGGCTCGACACCCCGCCCGCGTGGGACGGCATGGCCGTCGCCGGCGGGCGGCTGTATCTTTCGCTCACCAGCGGCCGGGTGGCCTGCTTCGGCGGCAGGTAAAGCCGCAGCGCACGCAGAGAGCGAGGAGACGTGGCCCTGTCCGCCGCAGGCAATCCGCCGGGCGTCACGGCCCTGGTGCTGAACTGGAACGGCGCCCGGGTCGTCGGCGAGTGCGTGCGCTCGCTCCTGGCACAGGACTACCCGGCGCTGGGCGTGCTGGTGGTCGATAATGCCTCGACCGACGGGTCGGCCGACATGGTCCGGCGCGAGTTCCCGGCCGTCCGCCTCCACGTGAACGAGAAGAACCTGGGCTTCGGCGGCGGGAACAACGTGGGCATCGGCCTGGCGGGCACGCCCTACGTGCTGATGTGCAACAACGACACGCGCCTCGCCCCGGACGCCGTGCGGCTGCTGGTCGAGGCCCTCGAAAATGAGCCGCGAGCCGGCTCCGCCACCCCCTGCATCGTCCTTGCGGCCACCGGCAAGGTCGATGCCACGGGCATCGTGGTGTGCCCGGACGGGCTGGCCCTGGGCCGCGGCCGGGCCGAGCCGCCCGAGGCCCTCCGCCAGCCCGCCGAGGTCTTCTACGCATCCGACTGCTGCTGCCTTTACAGGAAGGCCATGCTGGAGGACCTGCGCCTGCCGAGCGGCGAACTCTACGACGAAGACTTCTTCGCCTACGCCGACGAGACGGACATGGGCTGGCGGGCGCAGCGCCGCGGATGGAAAAGCCTGTACGTCCCCGCGGCCGCGGTGTACCATCACCACGCAGCCTCGTCGGGAAGCGTCTCGCCGCTGCTGGCGCGCCTGGTGGAGCGGAACCGCGTGTGGGTGGCGGTGAAGAACTTCCCGGCGTGGCTGCTGGCGTACGGCGTGCTGTGGACGGCGTACCGCCTCTTCTGGCAGGCGTGGGGGGTGATGGCGGGCCGGGGGCGCGCCGGGGCGATGGCCTCCCAGCGCAGCAAGTGGGAGATGGCGAAGGTCCTCCTGCGGGCCTGGTGGGAAGCCCTCCTGGGGCTGCCCGGGATGTGGCGGAAGCGCCGGGCGATCATGCGCAGCGGGCGCCTGACGTTCGGACGGTTCCGGGAGATCTTCCGCAAGTTCGGCATCGGCGCAAAGGACATCGCCTTGCGCGACTGAGTCGGCCTGAACCTGCCGCCCGCCGCCGGGCTTGCCACGGCGTCGCCCCCTGGCACGGCCCGCCTTGGGCGGGACGGCTGGCGAGCCGGGGAACTCGGGTTGAGCCAAACGACTCTCATGACGCCGGCCTGGTGGCTGCGGGCCGCCCGCCACATCGTCGTGCGGATGCTGCGCGCGGCGGTGCGGCCGGTGTGGAACCCGGCGCGAGGCCTCGTGCGGCGGTCGTTCATCCATCCGCTGGCCAACGTGGGGCCGCGGGTTCGCATCGGGCGAGGCTGCCTGATCGGCCGGTGCCGCCTGGACACGATGGACGGCGGCGGCGGACGCATCGACATCGGCGATAAGACCATCGTTTACAGCGGCGTCGAGGTCATGGTCCACGGCGGCCGGGTGACCATCGGGCGGCATTGCCTCATCACCCGCCGCGCGGCGATCCTGACGGGCGGGCACGGCTTTGCGCGGCGCGACCGGCTTATCCAGGAGCAGCCGTTTCAGTGTGCCGACGTCCGCGTGGGCGACGACTGCTGGATCGGCTTCGGCGCCATCCTCTTGCCCGGCGTGACGGTGGGCGAGGGGGCCGTCGTGGCCGCCGGCAGCGTCGTCACCAGGGACGTGCCGCCCTACACGATCGTGGCCGGCGCGCCGGCCCGGCCCATCGGCGAGCGGACTTGAGACCGGCGCCCCGCGCGGGCCGGGCAGCGCAGTCGTCTAGCCGTCGCCGGTACGGCGGCGCGGGTGTACTGTGCGGCCCGTCAGGGTGCGGCAGGCCCGGAGGCCCGCCGCGGAATGTCCGGCGGATGCCAGGGAGTGCGTAACCGATGACGATTCCGGTGTTTCGGCCCAGTTACGGCGAAGAGGAGTTCCAGGCCGTTCGCGAGGTCATGGCCTCCGGCTGGGTCGGCCTCGGGCCGAAGACCGCGGAGTTCGAGAAGAGGTTCGCCGAGTACCTGGGCGTGCGGCACGCCGTGGCCCTCAACAGCGGCACGGCGGCCCTGCACCTTGCGATGGTCGCCGCCGGACTCGGCAGGGGCGACGAGGTCATATCGACCCCCCTGACGTTCGTATCGACGAACCACGCGATCCTGTACGTGGGCGCGCGGCCGGTGTTCGCCGACGTCGAGGCCGAGACGGCCAACATCGACCCGCGCTCGGTCCGCAGGCGCATAACGAAGAAGACGCGGGCCATCGTGTGCGTCCACTACGGCGGGCGGCCGTGCAAGATGGACGAACTTGAGGCCATCGCCCGCGAGCACGACCTCGCGCTCATCGAGGACGCCGCGCACGGCTGCGGCGGCGAGCACCGGGGGCGCAAACTCGGCGCCATCGGCCGCTTCGGCGCCTTCAGTTTCCACGCCGTCAAGAACCTGGCTACAGGCGAGGGCGGCGCGATCGTCACCAACGACGACGACGCGGCCGCTCGCCTCCGCAAACTCCGCTGGCTCGGCATCTCCAGGGACACCTGGACCCGCGGGTCCCAGGCGCAGTACTCCTGGTACTACACCGTGGAGGAGGTGGGCTTCAAGTACCACATGAACGACATTCCGGCGGCGATCGGCCTGGTGCAACTGGCGCGCCTGGACGAGATGAACGCCCGGCGCGCGGCCTGGGCCGCACGCTACGACGAGGCCCTCCGCGACCTCGCCTGGATCCAGCGGCCCGCCGTCGAGCCGGGCACGAAGCCCGACTGGCACAACTACGTCATCCAGACCGACCAGCGCGATGCGCTGAACGCCTTTCTGGCCCAGCGCGGCATAGCGACGGGCGTGCATTACATCCCGAACAATCATTACGATATGTACAAGAAGTGCCGTGGCAGGACGCCCGTCTGCGAGCGCATCTGGAAGCGGCTGCTGACGCTGCCACTGTACCCGGACCTGGCGGAGGCCGACTTCGGCCGCATCCTTGCGGGCATCCGCGAGTTCGGCCGCAGCAAGGGATTGAACGGATAGCGGGGTCGCCATGGAAGAAGCGCCCTGCATCTTGTGCCGCAAGCCCGGCTCCCCCTGGTTCGAGAAGGCCGACAAGTTCCCGCCCCACGAGCGGTTCCGAGTGGTGCGGTGCCCTGAGTGCGGCCTGGGGTGGGTCACCCCGCGGCCGACACCCGGGGAAATCGGGCGGTACTATCCGGCCACGTACAGCGGCACGGCCGGGGCGGAGCGCAGCGGGGCGGAGGGCGGCCGGGCGCTCCTGCACCGCGCGGAGCGCTGGTACCGCTTCCACCTCCTGCGGTTCGAGACGCGGCAACTCCTGCGCCGGACGGACCTCGCGCCCGGCGACGCGGTCTTGGACGTCGGCTGCGCGGGCGGCGAGCGGATGCTCGTGATGCAGCAGGCGGGCCTCGCGCCCGCGGGCGTTGACATTGCAGCGGCGGCCGACCTTGCGCGGCGGCGGACGGGCCTCGACGTGCGCCGCGGCACGCTCGCAGAGGCGCGATTCGAGTCCGGCCGCTTCCGCGCCGCCACGCTCTATAACGTGCTTGAGCACGTGCATGACCCGCGCGGGCTGCTGGAGGAGTTAAGGCGGATACTGGCGCCGCGCGGGTGGCTGGCCGTGCAGTCGCCGAACGCCGCAAGCCTTCAGGCCCGCCTCTTCGGACGCCGCTGGGCCGCGCTGGACGCACCGCGCGACCTTTATTACTATACGTGGCGGCATCTCGTGCGGCTGCTGGAGGGCGAGGGGTTCGGAGTGACCGGCGTGGCCCGGCGGACGAGTTTTCTACATCCGCCGACGGCGGCCGTCAGCCTGGCCCCGGCGCTGGACCCGCAGCGGTTCTGGATGGCCGAGGCCGGGGGCGGCACCGCGGGGGGCCTTGCGCGGCGGGTCGGATGGGCCGCCGTCACGGCGGCCGTCATGCCCGCCGTGTGGCTGGAATCGGCGCTCGGCGCATGCGCCATCCCCACGGTCTTCGCGCGGATGCGGTAAGCGGAGCGGCGGCGCCCGCGCGGCCGGGAGAACCCGCGGCGGCTCTCCTGAGCCGCCGCGCATACAAACACTCAAAGGACACGCTATGATCCCTGAACGCCGCAAGGAAGCCGCAGTGCCCCCCAGCATCGACCGCATGGTCCGGTGCGACCGCATCGCCGACACTTACGACCAGACCTTCGCCGACTACAAACTTCTCCAGTACGACCACCAGGTGCTGCTCAAGTGGTTCGAGAAGCCCGGGCGGCTGCTTGACCTGGGCTGCGGCACGGGGCGCACGCTGGTTGAATTCGCCAAGCGCGGCTTCGAGGTGACGGGCGTGGACCTTTCGCCGCGCATGCTCCAAATCAGCCGCGCGAAACTCCAGGCCGCCGGCATATCCGACGCGCAACTTCTCGAAGGCAACCTGGCAGACCTGCCGCTGGATAAACTCCAGCCGCCCTACGATTACGCAGTCTGCCTGGGGGCCACGCTCGGCTACGTGCAGGGCCACGCGAACCGTGTGCGGGCGGTCGCGCAGGCGGGGTCGCTCCTCGCGCCCGGCGGCCAGTACGCCTTCCATGTGCAGAACCTGCTGTACAACCTGCCGACGCTGCACATTCCGTTCATCCTGACGGGCCTCCTGAAGGCGGCCGTGGGGCGCGGAGAGTTCGGCGACCAGATTTTCTGGCGGTATCGCGGCCTGCGGTGGGTGTACATGCACGCCTTCACGCCGCGGGAACTGGCACGCCTGGTGCGCGAGGCCGGGCTGGAACTCATCGAGATTCATCACCTGAATAAGCCGTGCGGCGGCCCGCTTGAGGGCGGCTGCTGCCGCGCATGGCGTTCGCACGGATTCATCGTCCGCTGCCGGCGGCCGTAAGGGGGTTCGCGCTTAATCCGACGATGCCGCTCGACATTTGGCGCGGTGGGTCTCCCGACCCACCGCGCTCCAAGTGCGACTTCGGCCCTGCACAGCGGAGGCGCGCTGCCGGCGGCCGTGAAGGCGAGTAGCCCATGCTTCGGTGGGAGGTTCTCACATCATCCGACCCGCGGTGGGGCGGCCTCGGCCGCATGCCGGGCGCCACCGTCTTCCATTCCGCGCGCTGGTGCCGCGCGCTGGAGCGAGGCTTCGGCGGCGCCGTGGAGGCGGCAGCGCTGGTGGACGACTCCGGGGCCGTTGCCGCGGCCTGGCCCGCCTGCCGCCTGCGACTGGGGCCGGTGCGGATGCTCTACGGCGTGTTCCCGAAGGGGAACTTCGTGGGCGCGGCCGAGGCGGTCTTGCCGCAACTGCCGGCCCTGCCGGAGCGACTGCGCCGGCAGGGCATCCACGCGGTGCGCATGATCGCGTGCGAAGACGACCCTGTGCGCGACCTGCCAGGGGCCCGGCGCACCAGCCAAGTGCGCCACGTTCTGCCGCTGGCCGGCAAGACGGCTGCCGCGTTGTGGGAGGGCTACCGGCAGGTGGTGCGGCGTCAGGTTCGCCAGGCGCAGCGGGCCGGGCTGGCGGTGCGGCCGATGCGGCGCGACGAGTTCCCCGCCTTTCACGCGATGCAGCGCGAGATGCTGGCCCGGAACGCTTCTGCGACGGGCCTTGCGCCGCAGTTCCACGAGGCAATCTGGGACGAACTGGCAGGCGACGGGACGGCCGAGTTCCTGGCGGCCGAAAAATCGGGAGATGTGGCAGCGGCAATCGTCGGCATACACGACGGCGCAACGACGTACTACTTCGCCGGGTGCAGCCGCACGGCGGCGCTCGGACTTCGGCCGAACGACCTCCTGATGCACGCCCTGATTGAGCGGGCCGCAGCGCGCGGTGCGGCAAGGCTTGACATGCTGAGTTCCGATGCGCGCGACGCGGGCCTTATTCGCTTCAAGGAGAAGTGGGGGGCCCAGCCGCGGCCGTTCGACTTGCTGGAGTGGTGGTTCTCCCGCGGCCGCCGCTGGATGTGGGACGCCGGCATGGCCGTGGCACGCCATCCGGCGGGGGCGGCGCTCGTGCGCCTGCTGCGGCGGGAGAGGTAGAGGCATGCGGCCGTTGCGAGTGCTTTGCGTGGCGTCCGGCGGCGGGCATCTGGAGCAGTTGCTCGCGTGCATCGACGCACTTACGGCACCGCTCCCTAACGGTCGCGGCTCTGGCCGAGGCCACCGCATTACGCTGGGCATCTACGAGTACTCCAACCTCCGTGGTTTCCGGTATCCGGGCATCGAGCGGGTGCGGTCTGTCAAGTTCATGGGCTTCGCCGGACTGGCCGTCTACGCGAGCCTGCTGGTCGGCCTGTTCCAGTGGGCTTGGATTTTTTTGACGGAACATCCGGACGTGGTCCTGACCACGGGGGCCGAGGTGGGCATTGTGCCGCTGGTCTTGGCGCGGCTGACCGGCCGCCGGGCCATCTTCATCGAGACCGCCGCACGCCTCGAGCAGCCGTCCGGTACGGGCAAGGTGGCGTACCCCTTCTGCACGCACTTCTTCGTGCAGTCGGAGGCCATGCTGGAGTTCTACGGGCCCAAGGCCCGCTACGTGGGGAGCCTGCTATGATCTTCGTCACGGTCGGCAGCGCCCTCGCGCCGTTCGACCGGCTCTTCAAGGCCGTGGACGAGATGGCCCCGCGCCTGGGCGAGCCGGTCATCATGCAGGTCGGCTTCGCGGGCTTCAAGGCCGCCAACGTCGAGTGCCTCGGCTACGTGACCTTCGGCCGCATCCAGAGCCTGGTGCGCGAGTGCCGCGTTCTCATCGGCCACGGTTCGACGGGGCCGGTTCTGATGGCCCGCCGCTACGGCAAGCCGGTCATCATGGTGCCGCGGCTGCCGGAGTTCGGCGAGACGGCCGACGCCCACCCGCTGGAGGCTGCCCAGTTCGTCGAGAAAAAAGGCAGCCGCATGACCGAGGTCGTTTACGACATCGCCGACCTGGAGCCCGCCGTCCGCCGCGCGCAGGCCAAGGCCGACGCCGGGCTGACCTACGAGCCGGACCCGAAGCGCGAGAGGCTGCTCCAGGCCGTGCGTGCGGCCGTCGAAGGACGGGAGATTTCCGCCCCATGACCCTGGCGCCGACCAGCGCGACGGGACTTCGCGCACGCCTGGGGGGCCTTGCGTGCGGCAACCTGGGGTCTCTGCTGGCCAACCAGGCGGTGCTGAGCCTGATGAACATGGCCATCCTGGTCATGATCAACCGCGTGTACGCCCGCGCGGGCCACACCGCCGACGCCGGACGGCTGGCGGTTGTCCTCTCCATCATGCTGGCCGCCGTGCTGCTGACCTCCAGCGGCATGGCCCGGGCCGTGACGCTGCGGCTCTCGCGTGCGCGGGCCGAGGGCGGCGACGCCCTCCCGGACACCGTCGCCCGGACGGTGGGCGGCGGCCTCGTCCTCGGCGCGCTCATCGGCCTCGTGCTGACGGCGCTGGGGCTGGCGGCGCCGTGGCTGGTCCTGGCGGCAGTGCGGGCATGGAGGCCCCAGTTCGCCGCCGTCGTCCAGTCTTACGTCGGACCGCTTCAACTGGGGGCCCTGTGGTTGCCCAGTTATTCGCTGCTGCTCGTCATGGTGGCCGTGTACGACGGCTTCCAGAAGATGCGGTGGAGCCTGCTGGCCGAGGCGGGAACGTTCCACCTGCTGCGGTTCGGGGCGGCGGCGCTGGTGATGCTCGCGGCCGGCCTGGCGTGGACGGGCCTGGTGGCGGCGTGGGCCGCGGCGTACGCCCTGGGCGCGGCCCTGGTGGGGGTGGAACTGGCGATCTTCCTGCGCCGGCAGGGGCAGCGCGTAGCGTGGGCGGGGCTGCCGCTGAGGGGCATTCTGCGCGATGCGGCCTTCATGTTTCTGCCGACGACGGCGCCGCTCCTGGTGTCGCAGGCGGGCGTGCTGGTTTCGTGGGCGGGCGGCGGCGAGGAGGCCTCGGCGGCGTTCTGGGTCACCTGGACGATCGCCGTCGCCGCCATGGAGTTCTGCATGCCGGTCGGAAGGGTCCTCTTCCCGGCCGTGCCCGCCCTCCACCGCCAGAGCGACCCGGCGGGCCTGCGGCGGGCATTGAGGGCGTCGTTCTGGGGCGTCAGCGGCGTCATGCTGGCCGCGCTGGCGGGCGTCAGCCTCTTCAAAGGATATGTGCTTAACTACCTGCATCAGCCAGGGCAGGGGGCGCTGCTGACCGTCTTCATGGCCGCCGGGTTCTTCGAGGTCCATCGGACGGTCTTCAATCCCGTCCTCCTGGCCACGGGGCGAGAGAGGGCCCTGACGCTGCTGGAGTGGCTGGTCCTCGTGGCCATCGTGGTCGGGGGCGGCGCGGCCATGGCGGCGCGGGGGCTGGGCGGCCTGGCGCTGGTCTTCCTGGCGGCGTACGTGGCGGCCGCCTTCGTGCGGGTGCATTGGGTGGCCCGCGCCACCGGCATCCGCCTGTGGCCCGACGCGCTGGCGACGGCCGTCGCGGTCCTCGGCGCCGCCGTGGCGATGCTGGCGTACGAGACGGCCGGACGGTAGCAGACCCCGCCTCAGTCGATGAACTTCCGCAGCCACAGTTCCAGGTTGATGGCCTTCCACATCGTCTGCCACACGCTGGTGCGGCCGGCCAGGTGATCGGCGTACAGTTGCCGGATGCGCGCGGCGTCCAGGTACCCGCGCGACCGGAACGACTCGCTGCCGAGGATTCCGCCTGCGAGTTGCTGCATGCGCGGCTCGCGCAGCCAGCGGGTGAACGGCGTGGGGAAGCCGAGTTTGTACGTCCGCAGCCGGACGCGGTCGGGCAGGATGCCGCGCATGGCCTCGCGGAGGATGTGCTTGGTCATGCCGCGCCGGACCTTCCACTCCGGCCCGAGCGAAAACAGGAACTCCACCAGCCGGTAATCGAGGAACGGCAGCCGCGACTCGATGGAGAACGCCATCGAGTTGCGGTCCTCCTCGCGCAGCAGTTGCGGCAGACTGAACTTCATGCGGTACGCCAGGGCCTGGTTGAGGCTCATGCGGCTGTACATGCGGGCGGGGACGTCGCTGGCGCCTTCCATGCGGCGGCGGAAGTCCTCGACGAGCGGCACGCGGAAATACCGCCGCCCCAGCATCGCCTTGACGGAGGCCGGCGCCGAGAACAGCACGGCCGCCAGGAACGGGTCGAGCATGAGGCCGTGGTGCCGCAGAAGGCCCACGGCCTCCGCCGCCGCCAGGCCCGGCCGGCCCGACGCGAGGTACTCCAGCAGCAGGTACCCCATGAAGAAGTAGTAGCCGGCCAGGAGTTCGTCGCCGCCCTGGCCGTCGAGGAGGACCTCGATGCCGTGCGACCGGGCGAGCCGCATCACCTCCCACTGGGCGAAGTTGCCGGGCGCCCCGAACGGCTCTTCCTGGTGATAGACGATGCGGTCAAGGTCGTCGAGCAGCCGGTCGGCGGTGGACGTGACGGAGTGCCCCCGAAGGCCGGTCAGGGCGACCACGTCATCCACATAGCGCGATTCGTCGAACGAGGTGCCCGGAAAGACGATGCTGAACGTCTGGTGTCCCGCGGCCTGTGCCACGCCCAGGCGCCCCAGCGAACAGACGATGCTCGACGAGTCGAGCCCGCCCGACAGGCACGAGCCGACCTCGACGTCGGAGCGGGTCAGCCGCAGGCGGATGGCGTCGAAGAAGAGGTCGCGGAATCGCCCGACGACCTCGCGCGGGTCGGCGCACCGGCAGGGCCGGCCGAGGGGAATCTCGTACCACTTCGCCCGAGCGGCTCGGCCGGTCTCCAGGTCCAGCGTCAGGCACTCGCCCGGCCCCAGCGACACGATGCCGTCGAAGAACGTGCGCTCCGTGTGGTTATAGCAGTTCAGCGCCAGGTAATCGTAGACGGCCAGCGGGTCGGGGCGGCGGGGCACGTCCGGGTGCTGGAGGATGGCCTTGATCTCGCTGGCAAAGATGAACTTCGGTCCCGCGTGGCGGAAGTGGAGCGGCTTGACGCCGAAACGGTCGCGCGCCAGAAAGAGCCGCCGCGCGGGCGCGTCGTAGATCGCGAAGGCGAACATGCCGTTGAACCGGTGGAGGCATGCTTCGCCCCAGGCGTCGTAGGCGCGCAGGATGACCTCGGTGTCGGTGCGCGTGCGGAAGGTATGGCCGAGGCTGCGGAGTTCCGCGGCCAGTTCGACGTAGTTGTAAATCTCGCCATTGAAGACGATCCGGCGGCGGCCGTCGGCGCTGGCCATGGGCTGGCGGCCGGCGTCCGACAGGTCGATGATCGACAGACGCCGATGGCCCAGCGAAACGCGCTCGTCGGCGTACGCGCCGGCGGCGTCCGGGCCGCGATGGGCCTGGACGTCCATCATCCGCCCCAGCAGGGCCGGGTCGTTCCAGTTGAATCCGCAGATGCCGCACATGCGGGGCCGGGTCTCCAAAGTATCCGACCCCCGACTCGCGTCGGAGGCTGGTTAGACAGGAGAATCGCGGATGTCGGATTGCGGATTGAACGGCAAGAGAGCGCGGCAAGGCCGGGCACGGCGGGGCGCTTCTCAATCCGCAATCCGAAATCCGCAATCGGCAATTTTCTGCCGCGGTCAATCCAGGTACCCGAGGTCGTGGAGCCGTTTTTCGACCTCGCGCTGCTCGTCGGCGGTCATGGCCGGTTCGGCCGACCGGGGCGGCGGCGCGGCGGCGCCGCCGGCGGCGCGGACCACCGGGCGTGAGGCCGCCGAGGGCGCCAGGATCTCCGTCACCACGCGGCCGTCCATGTCCTCCGGCACCGGCAGACCCAGAAGATGCAGGACGGTGGGCGTGACGTCGAGGACCGAGACGCGGTCCAGCCGTCCGGGGGCGATGTCCGGCCCGGCGGCCACCAGCACGCCTTCCGGCCGATGGCACCCGCGGTCCATGAACTCCGGCTCGCCCAGCACGCCCCGGCGCCCGATGCCGAACTGGACCGAGGCGTCGCGGGCGTAGTCGTCGATGACAAACAGCAGGTCCGGCCCCTCGGCGGCGGCCGGGCCGTGGAACACCTCGTCGCGCCGGAGGACCCGCGTGACCACCGGCCGTCCGGTGGCGGGATCGAGGACTTCGCCCAGTTCCTTCGCGAGGCGATCGAGCAGGCGGCCGGCCTCGGCGCCGGGTTCGACAACGCCCTGCGGCTCGCGGCCCTTGAGGTTCAGGAAAATCCGGCCGAATTCGCCGAAACTGTAGGCCTGCGTGTGCGGCCAGTCCACGTCGTCGAACGAGACGAAACTCGTGGCCACGCTCTCGCGGAGCGAGCCCGGCACCAGCCGCCCCAGCGCCCCCAGCCCCAGGACCTGGGCCGCGCGGTACGCCCGCACCAGCAGGTCCGTCCGGGCAAGGAACCACTTCAGGGGGTACGCCAGCGACCGTTTCAGCCGCAGGTACCCGCGGTCCATCAGCCATCGGTTAATATACATGACGCCGCGCATCTCGCCGGCGCCGTGGTCGCTCGCGAGCAAGATGTTCGTGTCGGGGCCGAACCGCTCGATCAGGCGGCCGAGGGCCGCGTCGAGCCGCTCGTACACCAGGGCGACGCCCTCGGCAGGCCAGGGCGGGGCGGCGCCGCGGAAGCCCCCGGCCGGCCACGCCTTGTGCTGGATCGTATCGGTCTCGTTGTAGACCAGCATGCCGCAGTCGATCGGGTGCCGGTCCAGGAGCCAGTCCAGGGCCTTCTCGCGCTTGGCGATGGTCTGGAAGATGCTGTCGACGTACGCCCGCTCGCGGCCGGGGCCCCAGACCTCGCGCGTGACGATCTCGTAGCCGTCGACCAGGGCGTTCAGTTCCGCCGAGAGGGCCGCCGGATACGTGAACGTGACCTGGTTGGACGGCGTGAAGATGCTGGTGACCATGAAGCCGTTGACCTCTCGCGGCGGGTAGGTCACGGGCACGTTGAAGACGCCGCAACGCAGTCCCGCCCGGGAGGCCAGGTCCCACAGCGTCGGGCCGCGCTGGAGGCGGGCCGAGATCGTCTCGATGCGGTACGAGCCGGGCGCACGCCGCCCGAAGTCGAAGATGCCGTGCTTGCCGGGGTTCTTGCCCGTGGCAATCGACGACCACGCCACCGGGCTGACCGGGTGCGTCGTCGACAGGGCGACGGCGCGCACCCCGCGCGCGGCCAGAGCGGCCAGTTGCGGCAGGCGTCCGGCGGCCATCAGCGGGTCCAGGACGCTCCAGGTCGCCCCGTCGAGGCCGAGGACAATCGTTTTTCGTCCGCTGCCGCGGATCATATTGTCAGTTGCCACTTGCCACTTGTCACTTGTCACTTGCCACTTGCTGTTCTTGACTTTTCACTTTTCACTTTGCGCCCGGCCGCCGCTCGTAGAGCGCCAGGCGGCCGAACTCGCGTCGCGGCGCCTCGTAGACCCCCGCCTGCGCGAGGCGCTCCGCCACCAGGCCGCTCCAGCCCTCCACGTCCGTCGGCACGACGACGAACCGCATGCCGCTCCGCACGGCGGCCTCCGCGAAGGCGTCGGGGGGGATGGCCTCGGCTTCCCACGGCCGGCAGCGCTCCCACAACGGCCGGGTCCAAACACGCAGCCGCGACAGGTAGTGCACAAGCGTAGGGTCGGGCGTTATCACCCCGTCGGCCTCCGACCGGCCGCGCGCGGCCAGGTGCCGGCCCAGGTCCACCGCGTCCTTCCACTTGCCGTGGTCGTACACGGCGTAGAACTGCGGGTGGCGCATCCAGTAAACGTGGCGGGCCACCTTCGGCAGGCTGACGGCCAGGCACAGCGCCGTGGCGATGACGACCGGGGCGGCGCGCGGCAGCCATGGCGTGCGGCGGACGTGCCCGAGTTCGTCAGCCCCCAGCAGAAGCCCGTACGCCAGCATCGGCAAGACGGGCAGGAAATACCGCGCCGCAACGGCCGCATGGCCCCACACGAGCAGGAATCCGATGTAGAAAACCGGCGGCAGGACGGCTATCCACTGCCGCCGCCGCGCCGCCGTCACCCATCCGAAAACGATGAGCGCCGCCGGAACCAGATTGACCCACGCCAGTTCCTGGCCGACCAGCGCCTTGCACGCGGCCGCCGGCAGGCGGGCCAGCCCCTTGACCACCTGAACCCACAGCCTACCGGACAGCAGGTTGAACTGCTCCGCAGAAACTGCCGCCAGATAGTCGGGACTCTGCGGGTCCGCCTGGGACCGCACGGCCGCCATCCAGAACCACGTGCCGGCAACGAGCAGCAGCCCCCCCGCCAGCAGAGCCAGGAGAAGCCCGCGGCGCCCGGGCGCCATGCTTGCGCCTGCGAAAGCATGTGGCCCGGCCGCCAAACGACCTTGCCTTCGCAACAGCGCGAAAGCACGGCGCCCCGGCGCCGCCGCCGCCACGGCCGCGCCGAGGAAGAACAGCGGACCCAGGAGCCGCGTCATCGTGGCGGCCAGCAGCGCCGCCGATCCCGCCATCGCCCAGGCCCAGTGCCCG
>Ga0194112_10001873_pt1 | contig 30541 bp, 23 predicted proteins | sample TA2MahC400mmetaG_FD_146191 | JGI IMG/M metagenome (GOLD analysis project Ga0194112, IMG submission 146191) | Freshwater microbial communities from Lake Tanganyika, Tanzania - TA2015016 Mahale Deep Cast 400m | ecosystem: Environmental > Aquatic > Freshwater > Lake | place: Tanzania: Lake... | reverse complement strand
CGAGCAGACGGGGTCCGGCTCCGGCACGACGGCCTCGCACGAGACGTCTGAGCAGAGCACGCTCCCCGTCTCGATCTTGCACCCGTACGGCCCGGGAGTCGCAGGAGCCGTGAACCGCACCGTCACCGTCCGGCTCGCGCCTCCCGCGAGGTCGTAGGCGCCGCCCCCGAGGACGAACGAGTAGTGGTCGCACGACTCGCCCACCGTGCCCGACAGCGTCCCGCCGCCCGTGTTCGTGATCGTGAAGCTGCGGTCCGCCGTCCCACCGGGTGACACCACGCCGAAGTCCAGAGCGTCCTCGCTCACCGAGCAGACGGGGTCCGGCTCCGGCACGACGGCCTCGCACGAGACGTCTGAGCAGAGCACGCTCCCCGTCTCGATCTTGCACCCGTACGGCCCGGGAGTCGCAGGAGCCGTGAACCGCACCGTCACCACCACGCTGTCCCCACCCGCCAGAGCGTACGCACCATCGTTCTCCGTGATCGCGTAGTGCGCGCACTCCGCGCTCACCGTCCCGCTCAGCGTCCCGCCGCCTACGTTCTTGATCACGAACGCCCGATCCACCGTCCCGCCAGGAGTCGTCACCGTCCCGAAGTCCAGGCTCGTCGGACGCACACGACACTCAGGATCAGGAACCTCCGCCGTGCAACTCACGTCGTCCGTGCACGACGCTCCCGTCTCAACCGGGCACAGGTACTCACCAGGCGCTCCAGGATCAGGGGCCGTGAACCGCACCCTCACCACCACGCTGTCCCCACCCGCCAGAGCGTACGCACCATCGTTCTCCGTGATCTCGTAGCGGGAGCACGACTCGCTCACCGTCCCCTCAAGCGTCCGGCCGCCAACGTTCTTGATCACGAACGTGCGATCCACCGTCGCACCAGGAGTCACCACCGTCCCGAAGTCCAGGCTCGTCGGACTCACCTGGCACTCAGGATCAGACGGCAGCACGACCTGGGCTGAGTCGTCGTACGCAGGGTCATTCGTGGGGGGGCTCTCGCGATTGCCGACGGCGTCAGTGCCTATCGTGTAGAAGTAGTGCCACCCCTCCTGGACGGCCCTGAACTCGATCGGCTGGTCGCCGCTGGGGTACTGGCCCCACAGGAAGAAGGTCTGCTGAGCATCCCCATGGCGATACCAGAGCGCCACACTGTCAACGCCACTCCCATTGCTGCCGTCGTTGGCGTCGTAGGTCAGCCGCACGCTCCCGCCCACCACCGCGTCCACGTGACATCCCGTTGTTGGCGGACTCGCGTCCTGGGTCGAGAACACCACGTTCGACCACAGCTGGGACTCCTCCCCATTCTCCCGCGCCTTGACTCTGTGGTAGTAGGTCTCCCCATCCTCCAGCCCCGACCACACGTATTGGGTCCGCAGGACCCAGTCGCTGTCCTGCACGTTCCAACCGAAGAGCGAGTCCGTCGAGCACTCCGCCCAGTACTCAAGAGCGCGTCGTTCGCCTTGCCACTCGACTGTGACCTCTGTTCCCCTCGTGAACCTCGGTAGCTGCTGCAGTTCCGGCGCACCCAGGCCCTCAAGGATCTCCACAACGAGGGGGAGCTCCAGGCGGTTGTAGGCGCGGTCCTCCGAGTCCGCGATGTGCCAGACGGTCAATCGCGTGGGCATGGGATTCACGGAGTTCGTGAGGAGAACGCGGACGGACTTGGGACCAACCTCGCCAGGCTCGAAGTACAGGCTGTCCGGATCAAGCACGATGAGCGAACCCGGGTCGTCAGCATGCAGGTACACGGTCACTGGACAGCCGCTCTCCGACTTGAGCGAGAGGCGATACCTGCCCCAGCGGAGCCCCCGCGTGAAGACCTCCAGGGTGTCACTGCTGGCCTCGAGTCCCACGCGTGGGTCGAACTCGTACCAGTCAACGTCGGCGACATCGCACGCCACCGCGCAGGCGATGGCAATTGTCGCCGCCAGGATCAGGGCGCGTCGCATGGCCAGCATCTCAAGCCTCCCCGGGGTGGTCGCCACGCACGGAGCCGCTCGACGTCGCAGCACGTCCCCGCATCCTCGCTCCGCGGAGGTACCGTGTCCTCGCGTGCGCGACTACCTAAGCAGGACAAGGAACGTCAGATTCCCCATCCCGCCATACCAGTGATCCTCAGCCACCCCCGTCTCATCCCCAAGGTCCTCAAGGTGCTCGGCGAAACTGTGAAGCTGCGCGAAGCGCACGCCGATGCCGAGGTCAGGGCCGGGACGCTCATACCATAGCGTACCCGCCGCATACCCGCCGAGACCGTAGAAGAAGTACGTTCGTTCGTCTCCGTCCACGGTCTTCACCTCCAGGACGCCTGATCCATCCCACACGCTAGATGCCGACAGGCTGAGGCCTGTCCCCACGTCCAGACTGAGACCGGAGCGGCCGGGCGGAGGTCCACCAATGACGTTCCACCTGGGGCCCAACGATGCAGCCAAGCAGTGCAAGGTCGCGTCCGCCGTCTCCCAGGGGTTCCGCCACTGGTCAACTCGAAACTGCGTGGAGGAGAGGCTGAGTTCCAGATCGAACGCCGCGCTCTTGAGCAGACCCAGAATGGGCATGCCGCTCGGAGACAGCTGGTAACCAAGAGTCACGTGCGGACCAAGAGGTGCCGCGCCGTCGAAGTGCTTGCCGCTCACAGTCCCCGCACCGAGTCCGAGCCACATCTTCCGGCCCTCCGGAACCGCGCGCTCGGTCTCTATGACGCCCCGCTGCCCCAGGTACGCCAGGTAGTGCTCGGAACCCCCATCGCTCCAGATCCGGAACACGTGATCGAGCGTGTCGACGTAGACCGGCACATAGGGCCACGACGCCTTCGTCTGCACCACCGAACCCGCGGGCGAGTCGCCCGTGTAGGTCACCAGGTACGACCGGCTCGGCACAAGTTCGTCCGTCGCGAACCTCCCCAGGGAGTCGCCCTCCGCACCGACCCTGATGGCATGAACAGAGTTCTCGTGCTCGAATATGAGAGTGCCGCCAGTGACCGGCCGTCCCCCCAGACTCTGCACAATGCCCTTCACCAACGCGTCCGCTGGGGCGGCCACCGCAAGCCCGAGCGAGACCAGCAGCACGATGAGCACCGGGCGTGGCCGCGTCCAGACTCGCCCCGCTCCGCCGGTCCAACGATCCGCTGGCTTCGTCTTCATCGCAGCCTCCCTCGTGAGGAACTGGAAACCACATCGAGCGGCACGGGCGTCGCGCAGTCGTCACTCCGCGCGTGTCGCGTCATCTCCCTTCAGGATCTCCCCCCTGTTCTCGCGCCAGTCCCGCAGTGATCTACCGGGCCTCCGGACAACTCGTGGTGCGGGCGGCTCGTCGGGTGGTGCCTGGGTCGTGGCCCCGGCCGGAAGCCGCCACAGAAGCAGGGCACGCAGACCGGCCGCAAGCGCCAGGGCTCCTATGATCCACAGAGCGGTCGAGATCGGCCGGCTGTCCCAGGTGATCTGAACAGAAGGGAGGAGGACCATCACGATGGGAGCAGGAGGCTGTTCGCCCGACGCGCCGTGAACGTACACAGCGGGGATCCCGTCCGTCGCGATCTTCTCCGGAGTCATCCCCGTGTCGAAGTCGAGGTACCAGGAGCTGCCGACGGCCTGCATGATCCTGTCGTACGCCCCGGCAAGCTCCGCGGCTGCCGCGTCCCCCGACGGCACCGGCATGAACGTCATGGACTCCACTGCGGTCGCAAGCTGGTGCATCTCGGGGAGGTGTGCCGCGCCGAGCGCGAATCCGATCGTGTAGACCGCAATCGAGCTCTCACTGAGTCTCTCCGCAACCTCCTCGAGGGTGACATCGCGATACCTGGCATCTGAGAGATCACCCGTCTCGTTAGCTCCGTCCGTGAGCATGATCAGAACAGGTCTCGCAAACCGCGCGGCCAACTCGGCCGGAAGCCCATGTGTCAGGCGGTCACACCCCTCCAGGAAGGCGCCGTGGAGGCAGGTCTTCACCCCCACACTCCTCAGTGTGTGATCCCTGATCTCGTCGACGGCCGCGGTCAGGGTGCCCACGTTCTCCGCCGTGAGAGGCACGAACTCCGTGGCCCAGACAGGCGCGCTGCCCCAGCCCCAGACGGGCTCGGGCACGCCGTTCCCGAAGGGCAGCAGCTGCACGTGGAGGCGGCGATTACGGTGCCCCTCCAGGAACGAACGCAGCGCCGCATGCACATCGTCCGCCCGGTTGCCGTGGTGCATTGACGTGCTGACATCAACGATGAGAAGCAGCGCTACGTCGGCCGTGTCGGCTCCTGCCACCTGCCTCGGCGCACCAAGGGGCTCGACCGGTCTGCCGTTGTAGTAGATCTGCTTGTAGGCTTCGCCGAGGTACCCCGTGTAGCGGGGGCTGTCCCGTCTTGGGTCTGGTTCTGCGTAGGTGCTGAAGTGCACCCGCGCCAACATGGTGTTCCCGCCCGGGGCGAGCTCCGTGGCCTGGGGGTACTTGGACTCCAGGAGGATGTACGGAGGAGGAAAGTCGGGAGCCTGGGCTGAAGACGGCTGCGCGGCAATCGCCAGGACCAGCACCAGTGTCGTCAAGGCCGCGATCGCGCGAGGACTCGCCGACCTGGTTGTTCGCCGCCCTAGGGCATCATGACTGAACTGAAACCTGATCTTCCCGAATGTGATGATGTCCCCGTGCCGTAGGGGCACAGGTTGTTCCGCCACGCGCACGTCGTTCAAGTACAGCTCAGTCGCGTTGACATCCGCCCGCTCGAGCCACCACTGCCTGCTGCGAGGGTCGCGGCGGATGACGGCATGCTCAGGGCGCACGTCACGGTCGTGAGCGATCCCGAAGTGTGTTGGCAAGGAGCCCTCGCTCCTACCCCCCGACCCTATGCGGTTGGGAGCGTCTGCTACAAGTTGGTGGTACGTGCCGAGGCGGTACTTCGTGGGATTGCCATGCTGCCCGAGCAGAAAGGCCTCGGTCCGGAGCACCGAGACAGAGCCGATCGCACCAAGTACGCACGCGGCCAGAGTGATCAGCGACAGCGCGCTCATGTCACTCGGCCGCTGAGCGAGGTACGTGAACGCCACCGCCGCGCCGAGGCCGCCGACAACGCCCCCCGTCAGAGAGGAGACCAGCCGGTCCATCGACCCGCTGCGCCACATGTCCAGGAGACCGAAGGTGGTCCCGAGGAAGAGGCCCAGCACGGCTGCACCCGCAGCCCTCGGCAGAGCCGCCAAGATCGCCGACGAACCGCTGCCGGGCAGCAACGAGCTCAGGAACGACATGAGGTACTCCCCGGCCACCCCGCCGGCGAACGCGCCTGCCACGCCCATCGCCGCGCCCCTCAGGAGCCACCGCGCATCCCTGCGGAGAGCACCGATCCCCGTGTCCTGGATCGGCTCGATGGCGGCCAACGCGAGACCGAGAAGCCCCCCCAGAGAGGCGTAGTACAGGAGAACCGTTCGGAGCTTCAGCTGCCAGACCGCACCCTCGTCAAGTTGCAGAACCCCCCCGGGGTCGGGACGCCAGGTCGCATACACAACATCGATGGTGAGGAACCACACGACGAACGCGCAGCCCGCGCCGACAATGGCGTAGAGCAGTGCCTGCGGCATGAGTATTCGCAGTCGGCTCATGGTGACCCATCAACCTCCGCTCTGGGGCGGCTTGAGTGAGGACCTTGTCGGGGTACGACCGGCCTGGGCCTGTAGACCCTGTCCTGTTGCCCTGTAGATGGGGCACGTCTCGTCCTTCAGCACAGCCATCAGGTCTGCATGCGACCCCAACCACAACTCGCACTTCCTCTTCTGTTCGTCGTTCCACTCCCCGGGCAGCACCAACATGAGCATCACGCGGCTCTTCTTCTCCTGATTCAGGCCGAGCCCCCAGGCGACCGTCCCCGCCCCCCTCTGCTTGGCATCGGCGGCGAAGGCGTTCACGGTCTTCCAGCTGTCGGTCGAGACAGCTTCGTTCATCGTGAGCTGCACGTACCAGTACGTGTTCCCAACTCCCAGATCGTCCACGTGAAGAAGCGGCGGGGAGAAGGTCCCGATCTCTCTGAGCCTGTGGTCCTTGTACTTGTCAGGGTGGTCATGCAGCACCCGTCGACCGTTCGTGCCCTGGTTCTTGATGAAGGCCGCGTCCGGCGAGTGAAGCGGCAGCGAGGCCCGGGCCGAGTAGAGCCCGTCAGATCCGATGTACTCGCACTGCAGGCTCAGCTCGTCAGTCCATGGCTGGTCCCAGACATCGTACGACCACTCGCGCCCCGAAGGACCGATTATGAGTTCGGTGACTTTGGTGTTCCCCCGGAGCACGCGGCAACGCACGTCCCCTGCGGCGGCCCGGGGCGGGCGCGGGATCTGGAAACTGAACTTGAACCCCTGGTCAACCGTCGGCGGCGGAATCACCCACGCGGGCGCGTTCTTCCTGCTCAGCACGGCCGACTTCGTACTCCTGCGACGTGCGCCGCCGTGGTCTGTCCAGGACATCTTGACGTCTACGTTCAGGCTCTGCGCCTCCTGCACGGCGACATCCGAAGGCGCCCACTCGAGTCTGAGACTCTGCTTCGTCCCGCTGTCCTGCCTGGAACCACCACTCGGGCGCAGAACTGCGCTGAGATCAACCTGCTGACCCGGTTCGGGTGAGCGGACGGTCAACACGATCCTGCCTCCGGTGACCCCGAACGACACCGTCGCTTGCTCCGGCCACGGGATCGGAATCTCGTCTCCGTTGACCGTCTTGACATCAGCAGTACACTGCACTACGTCATGGCCTTCCCCTAGCGAGACGATCCCCTGATACGTCCCATCGCTGTCGGGTGCCGTGAAGCGCACGGTCACATCTCGCGGCGGATCGTCCTTTCGGAGCGTGTCCGCTCCGTCTCCCTGCACGATCTCGAAGTGCTCGCTGTCAGTTCCTACGATGAAGTCGACCTGGTCACCTCTGACGAGCTTGACCGTGAAGCTGAGTTCGGCAGACTGCCCAGGCTCGAGCTGAGCGAATTCCAGTCGCCTTGGATGCGTGTCTAGCTCGGAATCATCGGGCCTGAGCAAGACGACAGCCAGCACCGCCACGACTGCGGCCGCCGCCGACAGCACGATCTCGAGCCGCTTCCACCAGGGGGGCGGAGGAGGCGGAGGCGGCTGGGGGATGACGGTCCCACCTGTTCCATCCGGATCTCGTACGCCCTTGCCCTGCGGCATCCCTTCGTCGTCGTACGAGACAACGCTGTCGGCCTCCGCGCCGGCCCGGAACCCCGCAGCGGCAACGCGCAGGAAGAAGCCGGCTTTGCGCTCGCGAGGCTGCACGATGCACGCAACATGGTACCGCTCACCGAAGTTCCTGGAGAGGAACTCAGCGTCCGGCTCCGACAGCCGAAGAGGATGTCCAGGGTGGCTGTGGTAGCAGCCGACGAGCTGGAGTTGCGAGTGCTTCCTGAGTTCGAGTTCGAGTCGCGCATACTCGGAGGCCGAGAACTGGGCGGCGTCACACGCATCCGCCGACGTCGTGGGTAGCTGAACGGTCCGGCTGATCCGGACGGCAAGTCGCCCATCATCCTCCGACCAGACGGTGCCGAGCAGAAAGCCCTTGACCTCTACGGCCGCCTGGGCGTCATCCTCGCTGCGAGTGGCAGGGAGTCCGCTCTGGGCGTGATCGAGCGCCTCGCGGAGGACCCCCTCGGTGCAGCTGACCCTCACCTCCCCTGCGTTCACAAGCTGGAACGTGGGGCCCTCATCGTAGACCGTCTTCGCTGCGATGATCGCGCTTCCGGACACGATGTCCTCCAGCTCGGGCTCTTCAGAAACCATGAGACTCCCGCACCTCCCACACCTGCCGTGTGCTATCCGGACGAGTGCCCTGCCTTGAGCTGCACGGTGGGTCTCAGGGGGAACTGCACCGTCTTGTCCTGCAGTCGCGCCTCGAGCCACAGGGAAGCTCGTTCGTTCTGCCGCCGATGGGGCTCCCTGAGGTTGTACGCCTCGTATTGGATCATCGACACGTACTGGTCCACGATCCACGCGAGCGTGTCCTCGCCGTCCGGGACGTACGCGTTCGTGTAGCACGCGCTGCACTCGCCGCCGTCCACGCACACGTTCGGGTGGAAGATCGGCGTAAGGGGCACAACGGACGGCGCCTCGTGCGGGTACCTCGGCGGAACCAGGATGCGGACTCCGTGCGTGTCTCCCACTATCGGAGCTCCATCCTCCTCTATGCCGACGACCGCCCGAATGCCAAGGAGGTCCATGTCGATCGTCCGCGGCGTGGCCTTGCGTATCTTCAGATGAGACGGGTTCTGGTCGATGAACGCCTGAAGCGACTGACGGTCCCGCAGCAGCCTCCTCGAGTAGTCCATCGGCAGTGGCTCACCGCCGCCGACGGACTCGTCGTCCTTGACGATGATCTCCGCGCCCGGAAGGACGCCCTGCTCCCGCAGGCTGAGTGTCTCCGCCAGCATCTCGACGGCGTTGGAGCCGGGCACCCCCCACGAGAACATCCAGTGCAGCTCGACATCGATGCCACCCAGGTCGGGTATCGTCTCGGGGATCTCACTGAGGGTTCCGCGCGAAGCCTGAACAACCTGATCGAAGGCGTCCATGAGGGGCACCGTGTCGTCCACGCTGACCAGGTACTCCCTCTTCTTCCTGTACGGGATGACCAAGATGAAGGTGTACTCAGGCATGCGATCTCCCTCCGCTGACGCGAGACGCCGTCACAGCACACTACCCCAGACAGGCAGCACCCGGAGAATCTCGATGTGGACCCCGTTGTGCGCTACATCCCACCGAGTCTCCGCAGGCGCGCAGAGGTTCTACGAATTCGTCGGAAGCCCCGAGGAGGCCTCTGGTTCTCCTCATCAACCGCGTCACGAACCTCGATGATCACCGCCCCCCTGGACTCGCGACGTGAGGCCTGCTCTGTCTCATCTTGACGAACCCCTTCTGCCTGCTCTCCCTCGCTGCCCTGCGCCCCTTCGCTCTCCTGCTCCAGCGGCGGCGTCCGCGACATCTCCGGGGGGGCGCTCTCCAGCGAGACTGGTGCCCCCACCAATCCCAGCAGTGCAGCCTTCAGCGATTCGCAGTCCTGGTAGCGGGCGTCAGGTCGCTTCTGCAGGCACCTGAGCAGCACCCTCTCCATCGCCTCGCTCACCTGAGGGTTCAGAGTTCGGGGCCCAGCAGGGAACGTCCCAGTCACGAGCGCGTGAATCTCCATGGGCGTGTCCCCGATGAACGGAGGTCGCCCCGTCACCAGCTCATACAGCGCCGCGCCAACGGAGTAGATGTCTGATCGTCGGTCGAGGTCCTTCGAACCCAGGAGCTGCTCCGGGCTGGCGTACTGAGGCGTGCAGCGAATCGGTCCGGACGGCCGCCCCGTGCCGTTCGTCGCGGGCCGTGCGATGCCGAAGTCGGCGAGCACCGGTGTGCCGTCCCCTCGGAACAGGATGTTCGAGCACTTCACATCCATGTGGTAGAGGCCGCCGCGGTGAACGTGCTCAAGGGCATCCAGGATCGGGGTCATCGTAGCTATGGCGTCAGCATCGGACAGCCGTCCCGTCTGAGCCAGCCGGTCGGCCAGGCTGCCGCCTTCGAGGAACTCCATGTCAACGTAGGTGTACGACTCGACCTGACCCACGTGGTGAATCTCGACGATGTTCTTGTGGCGCATAGCCGCGGCACAGCGCGCATCCTGCAGGAGCAGTGACTCGGCGTCGTCACCCTTGGCCACGACTTTGAGAGCCACGATCCGCCCCAACTGGCGGTCACGTGCCTTGAAGACGCGCGATGTCCCCCCGCGAGGCAGTACTGCGAGAACCTCGTATCTCCTTTCGAGTTCGCCTCGCAGCGCGAGACTCGGTCGGAGATCCACACGCTCGCTGCCCGTTTCCCAAGCGCGGCAGACCTGGCACACCTTGGTATTGGGGTCCAGGTCGCCACCGCAGATGCGGCACTTCAATGCGGCGTCCTGGGGGCTTGCGACATGACCGTCCACGAAGGACTTCCTCCGGTCGGATCCTCTAGCGCGTCACACCGAACCTAACGACCCCGTGCTTCTCTCCCTTCGGGCCAGCCAAGGTGATTGCGTAAGAGAGGTCATCCACCGCAGTCCCGTTCTCCAGCGTCGTCGCGATAGACATGTACAGGGGGGTGGTCCTCGACTGCTCCCACTGCTGCGGCTGGTAGTTCGGCTTCCTAGCATCGAAGTCGCGCGTGTACACCGGATCTCCATCCTTGTCGTGTACCACCAGGTACTGGTAGCCGGGAAGGGCGCGGACGGCCCGCTCGAACGTCGCCAGGGCGCCTGCCCCCCCCAACGCGTACTCCGTTCCGATCACTCGAGCGAGCAACATGGCGGCGTCCTTCTTCAGACGCCCATGGATGCGCGTTTCGAGGGTCATCCACGCAGCACCGTCCACCTTCCCCGTTGCCGGATTGGGCGTCATACAATCCTCGAGCAGCGAAGCATCCGGGGCATCCACACCACCTCTCGTCTGGAGGACCACGCGGCTTCTCTGCCCGCGGCAGATGATCCAACCGCTCTTCTGTCCCTCGATGAACTCCGTGAGCTGGTCCGAGCCAGCCTCGGGCGGCAACACCCCCGGAGTACCGCGGAGCACGAGCTTCGTGTTCCAGCTCGCGTCAGTGACGCAGACAGCCTCGATGTACTTGGGAACATCCGCGAAGGAGAGCGCGCCCACCAGCGCCTGCTGGCGCTCCTGGCTCGCTCCGTCAGCAACCAGACTGACCGCACGAACGAACGGTGCCAGGTACTGCGCTCTCAGCAGATGGTACGGAAGCTGCGGATTCACATCCGCCTGTGCGGTCCCTTCGGTGGCGATCCGCTTGAGCACGCCGTAGGCCCCCGCGTAGTCAAGGTCCCTCGTGTACACTGCGATCAGGCGCAGGAGGACGTCGTCCCACGCGTAGGGACTGTCGGACTCCCAGTTCAGCATGAGCCACTCGAACTGCCTGGAGGCATCAGCGTTGTTCCCTGACTGCACGGCCGAGTCGAACCAGTAGTACCGTGACTCGAAGTGGCCCACGATGAGTCCCTCGTGCCTCGCGGCGATCGCACAGACATCGGCGAACGCGTGGCCCCTGTACCGCGACTTGATCAGGTCCCGCACCATGGAGCGCATTCTGTCCCGGAGACCCGGGTCGTCCCTGATCAGCAGTGCCGCGGAGTACTCGGCAACGGCATCGTCGAAGTCACCGCCTGCCTGGTACTCATCTCCCCGCAGACGGTGGATCTCGAAACGGGCGTCCACATCGTCCGGATCGAGCGACGAGAGCATCTCGTACGTATCGATGAGTTCCTGCCGCGGAGCGCCAGTCTCAGTCTCGTGGCGGGCCAGCAGGCGCAGGTACCTGACACGCGCATCCCGATACCATGCTTCGTGCTCTGCACGCCACGTCGCCCCCATGCTCAGCAGGTCGTCTGCATGCTGCAGCGATTCACCCGTCGGGGTCAGCACGAGCGCCGCCTCCAGGCAATCGCGGTACTCCCCGCATCCGCTCTTGAACACCTCCTCACGCCCGGTGTCGCTGTAGAGGATGAGGAGTCTCCCAAGGGCCGGCAGGCAGTCATCCGGTCTGTACTTGACCGTCGCCAAGATCTCCTGCATCGTTTCCAGCGCCCGCTTCTGCCTGACAGCCGCGACATCCACCTCGAACCCCTTGCTGCTCCGCTGTCTCCGTCCGCCAATGCTGCTCTCGCATACGAGATCGTAGTGCGCCTGCGTTACATCGTCGACGGTTGGAATGCGGAACCTGATCTCGAACAAGGACGATGACAGGAGTCTGTGCGCCCTCCTGATCGTCTCCTTCTGCTGCTCCGGGGACTCCGTCTTCCCCACGTAGAAGAGACGCCTGCCGACGTCGTTAGACTGAGCCAGACCAGTCAGGCAGTCACGACAGTCCAAACGACCTTCAACGTAGATCACAGCCCACGTGTGCTGTGCCTTGCGGAGTTCCTGCGCAAGGCCGCTCACGTACTCATCCGTCACCCGAACGTCGCGTCCCACGTGTAGCACGAGTAGCTGAGATGGAGCATCGCTGTTACGGTGCTCCAACAGCGCCCGCAGATGGTCCAGGCGGTCCCAGCCCCCCTCGTCTGAATCCCAAGCAGCCTGCCGCCGCTCGCGCGCGCCACGCGATCTGCTCGCATCAACGTACCCTTGTGGCGTGTCGATCAGTAGCTCAGCGTTGAAGCCAAGACCAGCGTACTCCTCGGGCTTCATGGTCGCGGCGCCGCCACCTGTCGCGAGCACGAGAACGTCAACACCGGCGTTACTGATCTGCCGGAACTCCGTTGACTGCGGGTCGTGTGCAGGCATTCCCTCCAGGCTCAGAGTTACCTGCCTGACATCGTCCAGCCTGTACGGTCCGGCGTCGAGGAAGGCACGCAACGTGGCGGTCCCGTTCTCCAGATCGATGCACTCGACATTCACGAGCTCGAAGTGAGAGAGCGGCTGCAGCTTCACGGGCGTGAGCCCCGGCCCGCATCCGCCGAAAGCCGCAAGGGCGAGAAGCGGGGTCAGCAAGATCCAAGGCCTACGCATGGCTGTCTTCCTCCCGACGCTGAAGACAACGACACAACCGCTCGGGGGATCACCCCGCGGCATCTGCCCTGCTGGTGACCACACAGAGTGCGCTTATGTTGTCGGTGGAGCCGGCTGCATCGGCGTCGTTCACGAGAGCCTCTACCGCGCCAGTGATGTCGCCCCCACCACCGGTGAGAAGATGCCGCAGCCGAGATACGATGTGCTCTCGTGGCAACGCCAACCCGTCCGAGCAGAGCAGCAGCCCGGTTTCGAGCGTCACGTCGTATGCGCGTCGGTCCATGGGGAAGAGGTCCGCGGCATCGCGGTTCCCCCTCAGGGCCCGGGTCAGCACATGCCGGCACCCATGCTCGTTCGATGTGTGGTCCACCGTCACCTGTGTGATCCCGTAGCGGTCAAACCGGTACACTCTGCTGTCACCTATGCTGGCGACGACATACTCGCTGCTGTCCATGAGGACAGCAGCGAGTGTCGTGCCCATCCCCGGAACTGAGCATGCTCCGACTGCCACGTCAGCCTCTTCAACGGCTGCAGCCAACATCCCACGCAGATCGCAACTCCCTGGCTCGCTGCGCGCCGAGCGGGACAGGCTGTTCATGCAGGCCCTGAGCGCCTCCCGGCTCGCGATCCTGCCTCCGGACGCTCCTCCGACGCCGTCGGCAACTGCGAACAACCGGAGATCACTGCCGTCCCCGGGCGTCCACGCGACGATCGCGTCCTGGTTCTCCGAACGCTTCCCTATGACACTCCATCCGAACCAGCGGATCAGCGCCATTGGCGGCACTCGCGGTCACGCAGATGCACGCGGTCATGTCCCATCAGGACAGCTCGCGGGGACTGACACCCGGGTCGGCCGGCGTCCCCAAGTTCTACGCGTTGTACTGGAACTCCAAGGCTCCCATCTTGAGCCGGTCACCCGGGCGGAGTTCGCGAGCCTCGCCGCTCCCCAACGGGACGCCGTTCACCTCAGTGTGGTTCACGCTCGCAACATCCTTGACCAGCACGCGCCCAGCGCTGTACCAGATCTCCGCCTGGGAGCGCCCCACTGTCTGAAGCTCAGGTGTGTCCGGAATACGGTAGTGACTGTACCTGTTGCGGCCGCTCTCCGGCCTCCGGCCAATCGTCATCACGCTTCCGCCCTGCTCCCTGCGCCCCATCAACGTGAATGCCTTCCCCGCATCCGGGCCGGACACGAACACAAGCTTCCCCGGGATGTACTCCAACGTCACGTCAGCCGGCGCCTGAGGGGGCAAGATCACGGTCGCATGCGCAGCGATCGGTACATCGGTGGCAGGCGTGCTCGCCGTCGTCGTGGGTCCGTCAGTACCCGCCGGCTTCGGCTTCCGGCCCAGCCTGGAGAGCAGCCAGGCCAGCGCGATCACCAGGACAGCGAAGGCCACTACGGCAGCCACAGTCACAAGCGTCGTGATGTTTCGGGCAGGCTCACGCCATGTCTCGACCAGCTCGGCGCGGCTCACGTACTCGCCGATCTTGACCTTACCGAAGACCTCGTACATGTCCTTGAACACGGGATGCGAGTCGCTCGTCACGCGAATCGCATAGCCGTGTTTGTCCTGCAGGATGTATGCATGCGTCGGCCGTGTCGGGTCCACCTCCTCAATGGAGTCCACGTGTCCCACGATCCTGACGCTGCGATCGACCCAGGTCATCGGTTCGTCCTGGATCTCTTTGATTGACACGGTCTTGTACGCATCCTTGTGGACTCGGGCGCAACCCGAGAGGCAGAGCGCCGCGCACACGACCACGAGCGATGCTATGAGAGTGACACGCACCTTCATCGCCAGCCTCCTTCCCGGCTTCACGATCGCGACCGACAGACACAGGCCGCTACCACGCACGCCACAGCAACTGACAGCGACCCCGCAAGACTCAAGAAGCCCCCCAGCATGAACCACACCGGCAACGATCGCTCACAGGGCTCAGTTGCACTAAGATGCTCTGCAGTTCCCCAGTAGGGGGAATCAGTCAGCCTCCTTTGTAGATGTGTGTTTGGTTCGTGCTCATGCTACGTACGCTCAGAAACCCATGCAAGGGAAAAGTCCAGCTTGGTGGCGCTTGCCACCCGTTCTGACCAACCGCAGAGCACGCTGGGCACTACGGTCCGCGGCCGCTCCTGAGACACCCACGCACCAGAGCCCAGCGCCCTGCGACACTACCCCCTGCCCTCCCTGACCGCACCCTGGTGCGCCCGCACCGAGCACGACCGCTTCAGCCTTGTAAGCCTCAGGCACCCCTGCCCTCTCCCCCATGTCACAGCCAGGCTCCTAGGGTCCCTGCTGCAAGTGACACCCCGATTCACTCCGCCGGGTCGCCCTCGGCCCGACCTACGGCCAACTCCCTGCCTGATCTTGCGTTACGAGACGCAGGTAACCGACAGCGGCGCAGGCCGGCAGGCGCGGGATGCGCGCCACGAAACAAGCGTGTGAACGCCGAGACGGCAGGTCGGGCACACTCCCCTGCCGACCGGCCAGCCGGCATGTCGCAGCAACGAGAGTGGAGTGACACGGGGCAGCACATGGGCGGGCTCGTGGCCTAGTCCATGGTCGAGACCAAAGGGTAGTCTTCGACGTCTGCGGGGTCACTCCCATCTTCCAATCGCAGCCTTCTGGCATCCCGGAGCGCCGTCACTGCGCGGCACGGGGTGGAGCGTCAGCCCCCCCCCCGACCCACCAGCCGCCTCCCCCTACTGCCCGCGATCCCCAACGCGTAGGCCACCCCTCCTTCGACCGTATCGAACACCCCGTCGAGCTGAGCCTCGTAGCACTCCCTGAGTATCTCGCCGAAGCGCGGACCGGGCTGGAGACCGAGATCGATGAGATGCCGGCCCATCACGATCGGGCGCGGAGCCGAGTCGGCGATCGCGAGAGCAGTCGCCCGCTCGGTCAGCCACTTCCCCGCAGGGAAGCCGTCGCAAGGCCGGGGCGGGCATCCCAGCCGGTCCGCCCGCGCCACCCGCACCAGTCGATCGATCCGACCAACGCGCCGCGCGAGACGCCTGATCGCGGCGTTGCCCGCGCGCGCCTGGAAGAGGTCGTCCGGCCGCATGTGCGCTAGCACGAGCGGGACGACCTCGCGCGCGAGCGCACGCTCGTCCGTCAGTCTTCCCAGAAAGGCCCTCGTCGGCCCCTCTCCCTCGGACTCGTGCGCCAGTGACCGGATCCGCCCGTCAACCAGCTCAGTCGTCGCCGGCTTCCCGAAGTCGTGGCACAGCACGGCCAGCCCCACGATGAGGTCCTCCCACTCGTCGCCCACGCGCTCGCGGGCGAACGCATCCATCGCATGGAGCGTATGAACCCAGACGTCGCCCTCAGGGTGCCACTCAGGGTCCTGCTCGCAGCCGACCAGCGCCGCGAGCTCCGGGAAGTACCGGATCCACCCGGACGCTCTCAGGAACTCAAGTCCCATGGACGGCTTGGCGCCCCGTGTGACGAGCTTCCGCCACTCCTCGAAGAGCCGCTCCTTGGGCAGACCCTCCGGCTCGATCGTCCTGCAGAGCGCGACGGTCTCGGGGGCGACGGTGAGCTCGAACCTCGCGGCGAACTGCATGCCTCTCAGCACGCGGAGCGGGTCCTCGGAGAAGTGGTCGGAGGTGTGTCGGAGAACCCTGGCCTCGAGATCCCGCATGCCTCCGTACGGGTCCAGGAGCTCGTTCGTGAGCGGGTCGAGTGCCATCGAGTTGATGGTGAAGTCGCGCCTGGCGGCGGCCTCGTCGACCGGCATGCCGTGATCCGAGAGCACACGGAACCCACGATGCCCGAGGCCGGCCTTGGACTCGCGCCTCGGCAACGAGACGTCAATGGGGACCCCGCACACCTTCACCACGCCAAAGGAGCGGCCCACGAGGTCCACGCTGAAGGACTCCGTGAGAAGCTCAATGAGTCGTTCCGGAGGCAGACCGTACACCTCGATGTCCAGGTCCTTGGCCGGGATTCCGAGCACGGCGTCCCTGACGCACCCCCCGACGATGAGCGCCCGCCCCCCGGCCCGGCTCACCATCTCACAGATGAGGCGCTGCGCATCTCGGACGGCCTGGTCGTCGATCCTGAGCTGCATGACCCTCGTGCTCCGGGAGCGTGGTCGTGTCACTCCGCCCCCCTACCGCCCCCCAAACCTCCTCAGCGCCGAGTACTCGAACCGCCACCCTGCGGGGTAGAACACCCCCGCGCTCCGCGCCCGGTGCCAGACGCCCCCGGGGAACGAGTCCGAGGTTACGACGTGGATCTCCTGCGCCGGTATGAAGCTCTGGCAGAGCAGGAACAGACGCCGGCCCCTCTCGTTCTCCACGACGTCGAGCACCAGCATCGCGTGGCCGGGGAACCCGCCCACGATGAAGACGTCCCCGGGCTCGACCAGCGCGGGATCCGCAACGGGCTGGAGTTCCCTCTCCAGCGAGAACGTGCCGGCGTACGTGAACACCGTGTCCAGGTACTCGCGGAAGGCCGCGTAGTCCGACCCGGGCGTCCCGCTCCGCACCCAGCTCACGCTGTTGCCGTCAACGCGCGGGCGCAGCCCGGTCTGCCAGTCCGACCACCGAGCCAGGTCGCCGCTCGTGAACCCCACCGCGATCTCGCTCTCCCGCCCGACGGCCCGAAGGTACTCGCAGCGGAGCCGGATGACCGCATCGGCGCACTGCTGGAGGTCCCGCGCGCCGACATCAACGGCGAGGACGGCGGCATGCGGCGCTCCCCCCGTCACGGGTGTTCCGTCGTACAGGTGGATCGTGCCGCGCCCGGGGTGGACCGGCAATCCCCGCAGCCAGGCGGCGTAGCTCCCGTCCTCGACGGCCACGCGCCGGTACCCTCGCGGGGGACGGAAGCGCGACTCCACGGTCTCTGCGATGGGGCCCGCGATCCACGGATAGCTGGGGTTCCTGCTCTGTCCCGGCCCGGGCGCCCGCGCCCCGATCACGACGGGCGGCGTGACGGAGGCCGAATCCGCGCTCTCACCCTGGGCCTGTCCGCAGGATGTGAGCAAAACCACGCCAAGCAGCAGCCCGACGCGGCTGCGCGGTCCGCCACGCGCTCTCATGATCCAGTGATCCCCGCGATGCGACCCCGACCTACATCAACACCGACGCAGAGGCGTCGCCCATCACAGCTCCCCGATCGCCTCGACGAAGGGCGCGGTGGTCACGCCGATCGGCCGCGCCCACAGCGGGCGGCCCGCGGTGGAGTCGATGCCGATGACCCCGCGGAATCTCCCCGTGATCGCGTTCGCGCTCAGACTGGCGGCGCGCTCCGCCGCGCTCGCCCCCGGCTGGTCCAGGAGCCTGTAGAGGCTGTCGGCGCTCTGATAGCCGCCCGACGCCCTGAGCACGGCCACGTCTCCGCGGATCTGTGAGCGGGAATCGTACTGAGTGCGAGGACGACGGCCGGCGCGGCGAGCGCCGGCGCCACGGCCGCGGGGAAGCGTGCGCAGCGACGCAGGAGGTGGTAGCCCAGGGCCATGTGCGCTGGCTCCGGAGGTCCGTCGCGTCATCGCCGGGTGCCGTGATCGTCAGCCTAGCATCCCGGATACCACGCGACAAGGGCCGCCTCCCCTCCGGGAAGCGGCCCCTGCTCTCGCTCGAGTGCGTCGCGTGCGGCGGACGCCCTACTTGAACAGCGCCTTGATCCCGCCCCAGGTCTCCTGGTCCGCGGGCACCGGCGGGTCGTAGACGACGGTCAGGTACGGCCGGTACGCCTCGGCGCTCTCCTTGGCGTTGAAGCTCAGGCCGTCGTTGCCGCCGTCGTGGGCGATCGCGCGCAGCAGCCAGCCCTGGTTGGCGGCGCCCGCCATCCACGCCTGCACGCTCGCCGTGACGTTCCAGTGGTAGTAGGCGTTCACCGGCGTCGTGTTGTAGAAGTACTGGTAGCTGTCCGGCGTGCCGTACCTGTCCGAGGAGGTGCTCTCGCACCCGGGCACGGCCCAGTAGTAGGTGCTGTTGAACTGGTTCCAGGTGGCCTGGGCCTCCACCCAGTTCCTGGTCTCGCGGACGCGGTAGGGTCCGGCCTGGACCCAGTCGCTGCTGCTGAAGTCCACGAGCTGGTAGAGCCACACCGACAGCGTCGCGCTCTGGATGATGCTCCCGGAGGGGATCTGGCCCGTCAGGCTGAACCGGAGCAGGAGACTCTTCTCGGGGTCGTCGCTCCGCATGTACATGTGCATGTACCAGAGGCCTCCGAAGTTGGTGGTGGGGCTGTCAACGTTGATGTAGGTGTCGGAGCAGCCCGTGTAGCTGTCGACGCCCTGTTTGAGGACCTTCGTCACGGCGAGGCCGGGCGCTGCCATCGCCAGAACCGCCGCGCCCGCCACGAGACACATGAGCAGTCGCCTCATCAGTCCCTCCTCCCGCGCTCAGTTGCGCGGCGAGATCGCGCACCACGCCCACCGCCGCACTCCTTGACGACTAGGGAGCATACCACATCCTGAGCGTAACATCAATACCCAACGAGCATGACGGGCACCGGAGACTCGCAGGCGCCGGGGTCGCGCCCGGCGCCTGCCCAAGTCGTCCGTCTGCCGGCACGCGAGGCCCGGCGAGGCTACATCCTCGACGCCACGACCTTCGCGAGCGCGATCGTCTGGTCGATCGTGACGAACAGAGCCTGTCCCTCGCCCTGCGGGTCGGGGAAGGACGTGAGCGCGACGCAGCGGTCCCCCTTCGAGAACACGACCAGGTTCTCGTCGTATCCCCTGAGCGTCCCGCCCGTGAACGCGGCGTCGCCCACGCCTCCGACGTCCCTCTTGTGGTACGCCTTGAACTGGCCGAAGAACTTGAGGTCCACGACCTGCACCATGAGCATCACCTTGTCGTCGGGCGTGCCGAAGTTCAGGTCGCCGCCTGCGCCCGTGCTCACGTCCTTGGGGATGCGCTTGACGCCGGCGCGGCCGGTGGCGCCGCTCACGTCCTCGGGCGTGAGGTAGGCCGCGTAGGCATCTCCGGTGTCCTGGCTCTTCTCGAGGGCCTGCGTGCCTTCCTCGAGCGTCGCGGCCTGCTCGCCCGACGGCATCTCGGTCTCCGCTGACTCCTTCTTCGCGCACGACACGCACAGCACGAGCGACGCGACGACGACCGCGACGAGAACAGCGACGACGCTTCTGGACATGGTCCCTCCCTCGTGGAGATGGGGGTGCGTCACACCGGTGTACCTATCTGCGCGGCCGGGGCCGGCGCCCCTCGACCGGCGCTACCTCGCGAGCACCACGAGCTTACCGGTCGCCCTTCGCCCGTCGAGCGCGACGGAACAGAAGTAGACGCCGCCGGGCACCTCGCGCCCTCGGTCATCGCGGCGGTCCCACTCGACCGCGTGCGGCCCGGCAGCCATGCTCCGCCCCGCGACGAGGGTCCTGACGACGCGGCCGGCCGCGTCGTGAATGCTGACGCCGACCTCTCCCGCCCGGCTCAGGTCGAAGGCCAGTGACACCGCGGCGCTCGACGGATTGGGGTACGGAGCGCGCAGCACGGCTGGCTCGCCGTCCCAGGGATCGGGCACGCCCGTGTCGCAGCCGCCGGCGCCGTACGCGCCCATGAGCACGCCCCACGCGTTCCCGTTGGGCAGACACGGCGAGTCGGTCCGCAGCGTCAGGTCACCCGCCCCGGCGTCGCAGTAGAGCGGGTCTTCCGAGATGTTCTCGGACGGCGTCCCGCACAGCCCGTTTCCGCCGGCGTTCCCGTACACACACGAGTGCGTCACCGTCGGGTTCGCGCCGTCCGTGCAGGAGAGCCCTGCGCCGGCCGTGCTTCCCGACAGGATGGTCTCGAGGATGGTCGGCCGGCTGTTGGCCCCCGAGCACGCGATGCCGCCCGCGTTCGCGCCGCTCGAGCAGCCGTGCACCGTGACGTTCTCGGCCCGCGCCGTCGTGGTCGTGAAGGAAATGCCTCCCCCGCTCCCGGTCGCCGAGCATCCGGCGATGGCTACGTTCGAGATGATGGGCGACGCGCCCACCCCGCAGAAGATGCCGCCGCCGTTCCCCGTCGACGCGCAGTCCTCGATCCTGAGGTTCCTGAGCGTCGGCGATCCGTTGAGGTAGCAGCGCACTCCGCCCCCCGGCGCACCGGACCCGTCGCGGATTGTGAACCCGTCCACGACACAGGCCGTCGTCTCCTGGCCCTGGAAGTTGAAGCCCCGACCGAGCCCCTGGCAGTCGATGATCGTCGCGTCAGGGCCGTCGGTGGACACGACGATGATGTTCTTGCCGCGCGGCGTGAGGTCCCGGTTCTTGGACCCCGTGTAGGTGCCGGGCCGGACGTAGACCGTGGCTCCGGAGACCACCGCGTCCATGCCGTCCTGGATGTTCAGGAAGTCCCCGCCGCCCGAGCCGTCTACGAAGACAGTCGCGTCGGGATCGAACGACCATCCCTTGTACACGCCCCACGGTCGGCCTCCGGCCATCTGCAGGAAGTTGCACCAACGCACCTCGTCCGCGGGATACCACGTGTCGAGGCACCCGTATTGCCGGGTCGGCGTCTCCGCGTAGCCCACGACGGTGACGAAGTGGTCCGTGCCGCCGTCCCCGTCGCTGTCGACGAGGAACACCATCGGCCGGTCGCGGTCGATCTCGCGGGTGAGGACATCCCACGACAGCGTCCCGCTGTTCATCGCGTACTCGCGCGACTCCGAGACGAAGCCGGGGTTCGCGTGCGCGGCGTATCCACCGAGTGCCGGGATGACGGCGCTGCTCCAGCTCCATCCGTAGTAGTTGTTCGCGGCGCTCCACGAGGTCTGCATGAAGTCCGCGATGCAGTCGTGGGAGTGCTCGTCTCCGGGCGGGTCTTCCGACTTGTCGTCCAGGAGACCGGTGCCGGTATCGTCGTAGGGCAGGCTGTAGTCCTCGTGGTGCCCGGGGTCACCGGCCGAGCGCTCCGACGCGATGGCCTGGTCCACCTGCGCGGTCTGCGTGGACGCGTCGCCCGGGATGAGCAGCGGGAACCCGTGTGTGTCGTGATACCCCATCACCATGCCGATGGCCGTGGGTCCGCACCCGTGGCGCCACAGGTAGCCGGGCACGCCGTCGATGAGCACGGACCGCGCCCCCGGCGCCAGCGCCATGCGCTCCTTCGGCGCGACGCCTGGAGGCGGGATCGGACCGGTCCTGCTCTGCTCGCGGGACTCAGTGCTTTGAGCGAACGCGGCCGAGGCGGAGAGTAGAAGGACCAGGCTGGCTTGCGGGAGCCTCATGGGATGCCTCCTGCAGGTGAAGGGCTGTCAGCGGGTTCGCTGCGAGCCTATGCCTCAGGTGTCTGGTCTGTCAAGAACGCTCCGTATCCTGTGGATTCCCACCGCCGCTTCATGATAAGCTGACGCATCAGTGCGGCCCGCAGACATTGGGAAAGGGGGGCGCTCGTGAGACCCGCGAGACTGATCCCGGTCCTTCTTGCAGCGGCGCTCCTGCTGCCGCTCTCCGCGACGGCGCAGTACCAGATCACGCAGAGCGTTGTGGGCTCGGGCGGCGGCGCGTCGTCCGGTGCCGCCAACGACATCATCGGCACGGTCGGCCAGCCGCTCATCGGAGTCGCCACGGGCGCTTCGAACATCAACGAGGTCGGGTTCTGGTACCAGCCCGGCTGGATCCTCACCGGCGTCCCCGGCAGCGACCTGTTCCCTTCGGTCTTCTCCCTGGGGCAGAACCGCCCCAACCCGTTCAACCCCGTGTCGGTCGTCTCGTTCGACGTCCCGGAGCGCGCGCGTGTGACGCTCACGCTGTACGACGTCACGGGCCGCGAGGTCCGGACGCTCGCCGACGCCGAGTACGAGCCCGGCTCGTACAGCGTCACGCTGGACGCGCGCGGGCTGCCGAGCGGTGTCTACTTCTACCGCATGGTGTCCGGGAAGTTCCTGGAGTCGCGGAAGCTCGTTCTCCTGAAGTGATCCGCCGGACGCGGGCTACCGATACAGCCCCTTGATCCTCCCCCACGTCGTCCCTTCGACGGCGCTCCCGCACTCGCCGCAGCCGGCGCCGAGCGCGCCCACGTGCTCGCCCCACGGGTTCGCGGGCGACCCCGGCAGGCACGGCGAGTCGCTGCAGAGCGTGTAGTCGTCGTTCGGCGCATCGCAGAACAGCGGGTTCGTGAAGAGGTTGCTGAGGTGCCCGCACGCCAGGCTGTCCCCGCCAGTGTTGCCGAAGACGACGCTGTGTGAGGTCACGAACCCCCCGTAGACGGGGGTCCCGCCCGCACCGAGAGCAAGAACGCAGTTGCTCACCGCTGCCGTGCCCTCGGTGCGGTGGATGGCGCTCCCGCCGAAGCCGTTCGCGGAGTCGTTGTCCACGAACGTGCAGTTCCGCACCGCGGTCATCGCCATGATCAAGTCCTGGTGTCGCATCGTCGGTTCCCTGCTACCTGTACATCGCCTTGATGCTCCCCCACGACCTCGGTTCGACCGGCGCGCCGCACGGCCCCTCGCACCCCTGGCCGAACCGGCCGACGAGGAGCCCGGCCCCGTTGTTCCCCGGCAGGCACGGCGAGTCCTCGCACAGAGTGCAGTCGCCCGACATCACAGCGCACAGCAGCGGGTCCGTCGCGATGTTGTGGTCCGAGCCTTCCTGACCTGCGACCGCGCCCACCCAGTCGCCTCCGGCGTTGCCGTAGATCGCGGTGGTCGAGCAGCTCACCGGACAGCCGTCGGTCAGCACCGCTCCTCCTCCGGCGCCGAACGCGATGATCGTCTGCGCGACCGACACGGTCGTGCCGGTCCACGCCGCGATGCCGGCGCCGCCGATCGTGGCGCCGTTCAGGACGAGCGTGCTCCCGCTCACCGAAGGCGTCGAGCAGCCCGTGAACGCGAGCGCACCTCCGTATTGCGCGGTGTTCTCCGAGATCGTGCAGCCGGCCACGGCCGGGCTCGCGCACGAGTCGGCTGCGACCGCTCCGCCGGCGAACGCCGAGTTGCCGATGAACGTGCAGTCCGCGAGGGTGGGCACAACGGTGTGCGACACGGCTATCCCGCCGCCGTACGCCGCGGAGTTGCCGGTGAACGTGCAGTCGCTCGGCCCGGGTGTCGCCGCGGTCTGATTGAAAGCCCCGCCCGCTATCCCCGCCTCGTTGTCCGTGAACGTGCAGTCCGCGAACACGACGTCCTAGCTCTGCTCGTAGAGCACACCGCCACCGTACTCGCTGGCCGTGTTCCCCGTGAATTCGCAGTTGGTCACGCTGCCGCCACGGGTCCACCAGGTCTCCAATCCGGCGCCCACGACGGCCGAGTTCCCCCGGAAGGTGCAGTGGTCGACCACGATCTGGCACTCCTGGTCGGACATGATCCCGGCGCCGCCGTGTCCCGACGTGTTGTCGATGAACTTGCAGTAGGAGAACGTCGGGGCCGCGTGGTCCCAGCAGTAGACGCCTCCACCGTACGGCTCGTTGCCCGGCGGCGAGACCGCCCGGTTCCCCTGGAAGTCACATCCGGTGAAGACGGGTGTCGCCCCCTCGTGGTAGGCGCAGACACCGCCGCCCCACCAGGCCTCGTTGTCGCCGAAGTAGCACCAGGTGAAGGTCCCTCCCGCCGCGCTGAGCACGATGGCGCCGCCCGCGATCTCGGCGTCGTTGGCGACGAAGTTGCAGCCCGTGAACGTCCCGGTCCCTCCGTTGCAGAAGACCGCGCCGCCGTGGTTGGTCACCCTGTTGTCCGTGAAGACGCAGTTGTCGATGGTGATGTCCGCGGAGTCCGCGTATACGGCGGCCCCGTAGTCGCTCCGACCTCCTCGGATGGTCAGGTTCGAGAGGACGACGCCGTCCGCGCCTTCGATCCAGAAGACCCGGTCTGCCAGGTCCCCGTAGATGTCGCAATACCCGGGACCGTTCTCGTTCATGATCGTGACGGGCATGGTGATCGTCATCCCCTGCTCGTGGTACGAGCCGTCCGCGAGGAGCAGTGTGTCTCCGGGCGCGGCGGCCGCGAGGCCCGCAGCGATGGTGGGCTGTTCCCCCGGAACATGGATGACCGCCGCGGTCGCCGGACCGTGGTGGGAGGCCAGAGCGAGCGCCGCACAGAGTGCTGCGCACAGGGAGCGAGGGCACATGGGATTCTCCTTCCCCTGCGGGACCGACTGCGCGTCAGGCAGTCATCGTACGGCAGGCGCGCGGGTAGCGCAAGAAGAACGACCCCCTGATGCCGAGGGCCCCCGCGCCTTGCACGAGGGCCCTCGTCCGCGTCCCGCACTGCTGACAGGGTCACTTCAGCAGCGTCATCTTCACGGTCTGCTCGATGCCACCTGCCTTCATGCGGCAGAAGTACACGCCGGAGCCGACCTCCTCCTCCGGCTCCCCGCTCTACACGACCGGATGGCCCGGCGTGCAGGTCTGATGGAACGCCTCGAGAGCGAAGAGGCGCCTCTCCGAGGAGGGGCGCCTCTCTTCTTGCGTCTGCGCTGGTCCACCGTCTAGGAGGTCACCCACTCCTCGGACAGGATCTCCCCCCTCACCCCCACCACGATGACCTTGATCGGCACCTTGCGCGCGGCCTGCGCCGCGGCCGCCTTCGCGAGCGCGAGCAGCCCCCGGCAGCAGGGCACCTGCATGATCATCACCGTGAGCGTGTTGATCTTCGCTTCGTCGATGAGCGCCTTGGTCTTCTCGAGGTACACCTCCTGCCGCTCGTCCAGCTTCGGGCACGCGATGGCGAGCGTCTTCCCACGGAGGTACGAGCGGTGAAAGTCGCCGAGCGCATACGCGACGCAGTCGGCGGCGAGGACGAGGTCCGCGCCCTGGAAGTGCGGGGCCGCCGGCGAGATGAGGTGCATCTGCACCGGCCAGTGCGTGAGTTCGGACGGCTGCGGCCCGCCGCCGGCGCCGCCCACGCCCCCCGTGGGTCCGCCCTGCGCCGGCCCGCCCTGCGCGACCGTGCGCGGCCCGAACGACTGCGACCGCGACCCCGGGCACCCGCTCGCCGGCGCGCAGGCCGCCGGCGACGCCGGGGCAACCGGGACCGCGATGCCCTTCTCGCGAAGGAAGGCGACGGCCTGGTCGAGGTACTCGGTCTGGCCGTGGTCCCTGAGGTGCGCCAGATGCGCCCTGATGGTGCCTGGCCCCTGTCTGACGATCCCCTCCATCACCTTCCGCTCGTCGTACGGCTCGGCCTCGCGCTCCTCGATCGTGATCGCGTCCTCGGGGCAAGTGCCGATGCACGCGCCTAGACCGTCGCACATGAGGTCGCTCACGAGGCGCGCCTTGCCGTCGATGATCTGCAGCGCTCCTTCGGGACAGCCGGGGATGCAGAGCCCGCATCCCGTGCACTTCGACTCGTCGATGGTGATGATGCTGCGCTTCATGCGCATCCTCCGGAGACCGGCCCCGGGCGCCGGCCGCTCAGTTCCCCAGAAGCCCCTTCAGGACGCCAACCGCCGTCGCCGCGTCCTTCGCGTATCCGTCGGCCCCGACGGAGTCCGCGAAGCGCTTCGTGACGATGGCGCCCCCGACCATGACCTTTGCCTTGATGCCGGCCTCGCGCAGCGCGCGCACGACGACCGGCACCTGTGCAGCCGTTGTCGTCATGAGCGCCGAGAGAGCCACCGCGTCAGCCCGCTCGCGCCGCGCCGCCTCGACGATCGTCGCAGCGGGCACGTCCTTCCCGAGGTCCACCACTCGGTAGCCGTGGCTCTCGAGCATGCTCGCGAGGATGTTCTTCCCGATGTCGTGCACGTCGCCCTGCACCGTCGCGAGGACGACCGTCCCCTTCCCCGCCCCCGCGTGCTTCGGCAGGAGCGGCCTGATCTTCGCGAAGGCCCGTTCGACGCCCTCCGCGGAGAGCATCATCTGCGGGAGGAACACCTCCCGCCGCTCGAAGCGGCGTCCGACCTCCTCGAGCGCCGTCACGAGGACCTCGTCGTTCAGCGCCATGGGGGCGATGCCGCCGGCGAGCGCCTCGTCGACGAGGGCGTCGATCGCGGCGACGTTGCCGTCCGTCACGGCGCGCGACAGGCGTCCGCGCACGCCGGGGTCCTCCGCGGCGCCCGCCGCCGGGGCGCCGGCCGCGCTCTTCTTCTTGGCGCGGTGCGCCCGGACGTACTCCGCCGACCCGCGGTCCCGGACCGTGAGCACCGACGACGCCCGGATGGCGGCCATCATCGCCGCGTCGAGCGGGTTCATGATGGCCGCGTCGAGGCCGGCTGCCATCGCCATCGAGAGGAACGAGACGTTGAGCGCGCTGCGGTCGGGCAGCCCGTGCGACACGTTCGAGACGCCGAGGACGGTGGGAAGTCCCATCTCGCGCGACACGGTGCGGATGGCCTCGAGCGTCCCGGGCACGCGCTCCTGCTCGGCCGAGGCCGCGAGCGTCACGCAGTCGAGGATGAGGTTCTCGCGGTCGACGCCGCGCCTCTCAGCCTCCCGGACGATGCCACGGAGCACCGCGACGCGCTCCTCGGCGGACGGCTTCACGCCGGTCTCGTCCAGCGCGAGGCACACGACGCCCGCGCCGTGGCGCGCCGCGAGCGGGAGAATCGCGTCGAGGCGCGCGCGCTCGCCGGTCACCGAGTTCAGAAGGGGTTTCCCCGCCAGCGCGACCAGGCCCGCCTCGAGCGCCGCCGCGTTCGTGGAGTCCAGCGAAAGCGGCGCTGAGAGCACGGCCTCGAGGGCCCGCGCCGAGCGCGCCATCGCGGCCGGCTCGTCCACGCCGGGAACGCCCACGTTGACGTCCAGGACGAGCGCGCCGGCCTCGGCCTGCGCACGACCGTCGGCCAGCACCGTCTCGACGCGACCGTCGAGGACCTCCTCCGAGAGCGCGGCGCGGTTCGTCGGGTTGATGCGCTCGCCGATGACGGCGAACGGGAACCCGCGCCCGATCTCGACGGTCGCGGTCCGGCTCGAGAGCCTGAGCGCGCTCGGGACCGCGCGCGCCACGGGCCGCCGTCCCTCGACGGCGCGCGCCAGCGCCTCGATGTGCGCCGGTGTCGTCCCGCAACAGCCGCCGAGCATGGACGCTCCGGCCGCCACGAGCCGCGAAGCCTCCGCGGCGAACTCGCCGGGGGTCGTCGCGTAGACCGCTCTCCCGTCGCGGGACTCCGGCATCCCCGCGTTCGGCTGGGCGACGATGGGCGCGCGGCACGACTGCGCCATCCTGCCGACGACCTCGACCATCGGCGACGGGCCGGTCGAGCAGTTCGCGCCCACCGCGAACGCGCCCATGGACGAAAGGACGGTGGCGGCCGTGACGGGGTCCGTCCCGGTCGGCGTCGTGAAGTGCTCGTCGAAGGTCATCGTGACGACGACCGGAAGCCCGGTGGCGTCGCGCGCGGCCAGGAGCGCGGCCTTCGCCTCGCGGAGGTCGATCATCGTCTCGACGATGATGAGGTCCACGCCGCACTCGGCGAGGAGCGCCGCCTGTGCGCGGTAGGTCTCGTAGGCGTCGCCGAACGAGAGATCGCCCAGCGGCTCGACGAGGCGGCCGGTCGGCCCGAGGTCGCCGGCGACGAGCACTGGGCCTCTCGCGTGACCCGCCCGGCCACGCTCTCCCGCGCCGGCCGCGCGCCGCGCGATGCCGACGGCGGCCCTGTTGATCTCCGCGAACCTGCCCCGCTCGCCGATCGCGTCGAGCTTGATCGGCGTCGCGCCGAACGTGCAGGTCTGGAGCACGCGGGCGCCCGCGCCGACGTACGCGCGCTGGATCTCCTCGATGACCTCCGGGGCGTCGAGGGTCAGAAGGTCGGGGGCCCGGTGGCCGGGGACGCGCTCCATGAGGAGCGTCCCCATGCCGCCCTCGAAGACGAGGACCCGCTCGGCAACGAGCGCCCGAAGCGCGTCGGCGGTCATGACGCCGCCCCCTCTCCCGCGCCGGGCCGGCCAAGCCCCGCTCCCTCGACGATGCGCGGCATCACCGACTCCCACATGACCGGCATGACGTGCACGCCGGCCACGCCTTCGATCTCCCTGAGCGCCCCGATGGTCTCGCACGCGACGCGCACGCCCTCGTCTTCTGGGTTCGCCGCGGACTCCATCCTCCTGACAACCTCGTCGGGGATGAGCATGCCCGAAACGTCCTTCCGCATGCGCTCGAGCGCCCTCGCTGACCGCGCGGGCAGCACGCCCGCGAGGATCCTCACACGCTCGTGCAGCCCGAGGTCTCGCACGCCCGCCATCCACCGCCTGAAGCGCGCGAGGTCGAACACGGCCTGCGTCTGGATGAAGTCGGCGCCGGCCTCGACCTTCTTCGAGAGCCGGATGAGACGAAGCCCCATCGGCTCGGCGAACGGGTTCGCCGCACCGCCGATCAGCATGGCGGGCGGCGACTTGATCTCCTCCCCGTTCATGAAGCGCCCCTCGCGCATCCCGCGGGCCGCCGCGATCAGGTTCACGGAGTCGAGGTCGTACACCGGCCGCGCGTCCGGCTGGTTCCCGAGCGTCACGTGGTCGCCGGTGAGGAGCAGGAAGCTCGTCACACCGAGCCCCGACGCGCCGAGGATGTCGCTCTGAAGTCCGAGGCGGTTCCTGTCCCGGCAGGTCATCTGGACGATCGGGTCCACCCCCGCCTCGAGCAGCAGACGGGCCGCGGCGGTCGACGACATGCGGACGATGCCGCTCTGGTTGTCCGTCGTGTTGACCGCGTCCGCGAGACCGCGGAAGTGCTCGGCCTTCTTCGCGACCGCGGCGGCCGAGGCGCCGAGCGGCGGCCCCAGCTCGCCGGTGACGATGAACCGGCCCGAGGCGACGGCCTCGCGCAGCGTGCGGACGGGCGCCCGCGTCTCCCCGCCGTCCCGCGCCCCCGTCATGGCTCGCGCTCCTCGAGCGCCCTCCGCGCCGTTCGCGCGTCCAGCCGCTCTGCGACTCGCCCGACGAGAAGCTGCGGGCCGGGGATGCGCCCGCGGAACACGTTGAGCCAGGCCGAGGACCGCTCGAGACTCCACTGGTGCGCGGTGATCCTCTCGGTGAGCATGGCCACCCGTCCCAGCGCGCGTGACCTCGAGTAGATGCAGTACCAGATGCAGCGCCGCTCCGGGTAGACCTCGCAGAACCCGCCGGGCCGCGTCCCGCCGCACGCGCCGTTGCGGAGCCGCTTCGGGCACCGCTGGGAACAAACGAAAGCGGTGTGGGAGAGCACGCACTCCCCACACCGCTGGCACCTGAACACCGGGACCTTCACGAGGTCCTCGAGAAGGAGCGCCACCGCGTTCAGCCGGCGCTCGAGCGAGGGTCTCGCCCTGAGGGACGCGTCGAGCGGCCGGCCCATGGTCTCTAGTCCTCCACCACGATCCCCAGCTTCTGCATCTCTTCCTTCGTCATCTCGTAGCAGTGCTCCGGCTGCGGGAAGTCCTTCGACTTCACGTCGGTCACGTACTGCCGGAACGCCTTCCCCAGCACGTCCGTGAGGTCGCAGTAGCGGCGCACGAACTTCGGACGGAACGCCGCGAAGTAGCCGATCATGTCGTGGACGATGACGAGCTGCCCGTCCGCGCTCGGACCTCCGCCCAGGCTCATGCAGATGATGTCCACGCTCTCGTGGATGAGCTTCATGGTCTCGGGCGGCACGCACTCGACGAGCATGCCCCAGCAACCCGCCGCCTCGAGCGCCTTGGCGTCCTCGACGAGCGCCTTCGCCGCCGCGGCGGTCTTGCCCTGCACGCGGTACCCGCCGAGCGCGGGCGCCGACTGCGGCGTGAGCCCGATGTGGCCCATCACAGGGAGGCCCGCCTTCACCATCGCCTCGATGGTCGGCGCGATCCTCGCCCCGCCCTCCAGCTTGATGGCGTCGCAGCCGATCCGGATGAACTTCCCGGCGTTCCTGATGGCGTCGGCCGGGCAGGTCTCGTACGTCATGTACGGCATGTCGCCGACCACGAACGAGTGCTTGGCGCCCCGCAGCACGGCCTCGGTCAGCATGAGCTGGGCGTCGAGGGTCTGAGGCAGCGTCGTCGGATGTCCGAGCACGGTCATGGCGCCGGAGTCGCCGACGAGGATCATGTCCACGCCGGCGGCGTCCATGATCTGCGCCATCGGGTAGTCGTAGCAGGTCAGCCAGGCGATGGGCTCCTTCTTGTGCTTCATCGCCCTGAGCGTGCTCAGCGTGACCTTCTTGCGTTCCTTCTGCTCCGTCATGTGTCGCCCCCTACGGCTTCGGGAT
>Ga0194112_10001864_pt1 | contig 30576 bp, 27 predicted proteins | sample TA2MahC400mmetaG_FD_146191 | JGI IMG/M metagenome (GOLD analysis project Ga0194112, IMG submission 146191) | Freshwater microbial communities from Lake Tanganyika, Tanzania - TA2015016 Mahale Deep Cast 400m | ecosystem: Environmental > Aquatic > Freshwater > Lake | place: Tanzania: Lake... | reverse complement strand
AAAGACAAGTAGACTGCGAATGTTATTTTAAAAAATGGTCTCCAAGTATATTCTTCGAAGCTAACAAGCCAAGCTGTTGCGGAGATGATACATTCGAGCATTACATAACAAAGGGCCTTGGCATTGCCTGCTGTAGCCAAAGAGGAGATAATGTTTGCGTTTCCGCTTCTGGGAAGTGCAGGTATGAATACGTAGATGGCATAACTGGAGAAACAACTTGTTACGACGGTCAAGATAATGATTGTGACGCTAAAATTGATTGTTCTGACCTTGATTGTCAAACCGGAACTGAGACTGATTGCAGGGATAAGATAAATAATGATTGTGACGCTTACACTGACTGTTCAGACACGGACTGTGCTTTATCAACAGACTGTATAGGGTGTGAACCAGAAAATACTGACGAAGCATGCTCTGACGGTATAGACAATGACTGTGACGGCTACACTGACTGTATAGACACTGACTGTATAAACACAAACGTCTGCCCTTGTGAGCCTGTTGCTGAAATATGCGATGATAATAAGGATAATGATTGTGACGGGAAAAAAGATTGTGAGGATGAAGACTGTTTTGAATCTTGTGGTGGCGGTTGTGTAGCAGAAAATACTGTTGGGCTTTGCAGTAATGGTTTGGATGATGATTGTGATGGTTTTGTTGATAATTTGGATAATGATTGTCCTGGTTGCGGTATGAATGAGAAATTATGTTCTGATGGTAGTTGTAAAGAATCTTGTGATCCTGTTGGGCCGCAAGGTTGTGTTGGTGTGGCTAATGGTGTTTGTGAGAAGGGTGAGGGTTGTGCTTGTGCTGATTGTTTAGGAAAAAGAGATTCATGCGAACGAGAGCTTGTTTGTGATGTGAATGATAAGGTTTGTAAATGCCCTTCGGGTACGGTTATGTGTTCTGATGGTAGGTGTAGGAAGAAGTGTTTTGTCTGCGGCAATGGCATGTTAGAGGAGGGTGAAGAGTGTGATGGGGGAACAACTACGTGTCCTACTGGTTGCACAGGTGGTGAAGTAACCTGTAAAGCAGACTGTACATGGGATACTAGCAGCTGTAGCAGTTGCCAGCAATGTGACCCAGCAAAAATAGATAACTACTGCTGTGTTATAGAAGGAGACGGTAAATGCGATCTTGAATGCACAGCAACTGCAGACCCTGACTGTGCTGAAGCAACTTCTTATAGCGAGGATGGCTGTAATGATGCTAAGGATGGTAGATGTGATTTTGATTGTATAAATTATAAGGATCCTGATTGTAGTGTTTCTTGTACTTCGGGGAAGGATAATTGTTGTGATGCTAGGTCTGGTAATGGTTGTGATCCTGATTGTAATCAGGGGGTGGATCCTGATTGTGGTGTTTGCACTTCGGATGAAGGTGATTGTTGTGATGATAGTAAGGATGGTGTTTGTGATCCTGATTGTATATCTGGTGTGGATCCTGATTGTTTGTGTGGTAATGGGGTTATAGATTCTGGTGAGACTTGTGATTCTGTTAATTTGGATGGTAAGTCTTGTGATACTTTCTTCGCAGGTTATGGTGGTTTGTTGGCTTGTTTTGGTGTTGATGGTGAGCATCCTTGTCATTTTGATACTAGTGGTTGTCATAAAATACCTGAGGTGTGTACTGGTGGTTCTTGTAGTTTTGGGAAGGATTGTAGGTGTCCTGAGTGTGTTGGTAAGCAGGATAGTTGTGGTTATGGTGCGGTTTGTGATGTTGCTGCTAGGTGTGCTTGTGTGGATGGTGCGACTTTGTGTGTGGATGGTACTTGTAGGACTGTTCAGAATTGTAAGGATTATGGTTTGGGGGAGCAGGGTTGTGTTGGTGTGGCTAATGGTGTTTGTGATCCTGGTGAGGGTTGTGGTTGTTCGGATTGTGAGGGTAAGAAGGGTCCTTGTAATGCTTTGTCTGTTTGTCAGGGTGGTGTTTGTTCTGGTTGTTTTTTGAAGAAGGCTTATTGGTTGGATGTTAGGAGTGGGGATGTGGAGGATTGTATTGGTAGTGGTAATGATATTAAGATGGTTGTGGAGGGTTTGCCGGGTTGTGAGGGTAAGATTGTTTCTTTTGCAGTTGATGGGGTGGTGTTAGTTACGGATAAGGCTGTGTTTAAGAATGGTAGGGCTGAGTTGGTTTGGAATACAACACCTCATGGTAATTATAAGTTTGAAGCGATGTTGGAAGGAGGCGATGACAAGATATCTTCAAAAAAACTAGAAGTACAAAGTTGCGTAAAAACATGCGATGTTGACTGTGACAATATCTGTGAAACACAAGAATGCGTTATAGAAAACCCTGGTTATTGTAAAAACAAAAAAGACCCTATGGAAGAAGGCAAATACGTATTAGACGTTAATACGATGACAGGGCATTGCGAAGGATGTGACGATTATGGCCTTTCAAAGGGGCAAGAAACATGCGCAGCTTATTATGACTGTACTCCAGGATGGTGGGGGGACGATAATAATTATAATGGGGCAGGTACTGCGGCAGAAGCGAGAGGAGCCTTAGAATGGGGTGAATGTGGAGTACCAAAAGTAGAACCGCCAAGCCAACTTGGAGTAGGAAGACAAGAAATCTCAGGGAATATGAGGAACAGGCTGATATGCCCGTCAGGCCTATCAAGACAGCAATGCTGCGCTGACCAAGCTAACTGTTACTGCAAACTTCCAAAAACAAAAGATATGGATAAAAAAGGAATAAACTGCAACCTGCCAGAATTCAGGCCGACAGAAATCAAAAGCTGCCTGGCAGAAGAAAAATTCCCATTCTTCACCAACACGAACATACTAATAGTAGTATTAATACTAACAGGATTCTACATCTGGAAAACAAAAAGTCAAGAAAAAACTAAAAAGAATAAAAAAACTTCTAAAAAAAGATAGCATTTTTTTAAACGAAAAAGTTATATAAACCGTAAAAATCCTATAATCCTAATGGAAAAAAGGGTTGACATAAAAACAGGATTTATCTGCAATAACAACTGCAGGTTCTGCGTCCAAGCAGACAACAAATGCAAAGGGAACAGAAGTTTTGAAGAGATAAGAAAAGACCTAATAGACTCAAAAAAAAGATGCGAAGATGTAGTCTTTACAGGCGGAGAAGTGACTATAAGAAAAGACTTCTTTAACCTAATACGACTGGCTAAAGAACTAAATTATAAAACAATACAGGTGCAGACGAATGGAAGAATGTTCGCTTCCCTGGACTTCTGTAAAAAAACGATACAAGCAGGAGCAACAGAAGTTTCTCCAGCACTACACGGCTACTGCAAAGAACAACATGACTACCTAACAAGAGCAGAAGGCGGCTTCAACCAAACAGTAAAGGGCATAAAAAACATGAAACTGCTGGGGGTACCAGTATTAACAAATACGGTCGTTGTAAAACATAATTATACAAGCCTTCCAAAAATTGCTGAATTACTAGTTAAACTTAACGTAGACCAGTTCCAGTTCGCATTCGTCCACCCGATGGGAAACGCATGGAAAAACTTTGACGAAATTGTACCAAATATTTCATCAGTCGCCCAGTATATTCAAAAAGGACTCAGAATAGGGATCGATGCAGGAAAAACAGTAATGGCAGAAGCCATGCCCTATTGCCTTATGCAAGGTTATGAACAATACTTATCCGAAATAGTAATACCTCAAACAGAAGTCAGGGGGAAAAAATACCAGAATACGAATGACTTCACAACACAAAGACAACTTTATGGAAAAACTAAATTCCCCCAATGTAAAGAATGTAAACATGACAAATTCTGTGAAGGGCCTTGGAGAGAATACCCCGAAAAAATGGGGAATGAAGAGTTTGAACCGATAAAATGAAACGAACATTCATACCATTGATGTATGATTGTAATGATAATTGCATATCATGCCCTGTGCCTAGAAGGCATGATAAAGACAACCCGCGATTTGATGACATTAAAAAAGAAATTGATAAGATTACCAAAACATCAGAACATATAGAATTCAATGGCGGGGAACCAACATTAAGAAAAGATTTACTAAAAATCTTAGATTATGTTAATAAGAAAAATCTAAAAGAAATAGGGCTTTTAACAAATGTTCAGAATTTTTACTATAAAGAATACGTTAAAAAAATCGCCCTGATAAAAAATCTTAAGATAATCACAACGTTATACGGCCATAATTCTAAACTGCATGATTCAATAACAAGAACACCTAAAAGCTTTAAACATAAAATAACGGGGATGAATAACCTAATCAGAAATAATATTCGTATAGAACTTAGAATCCTTTTACACAAGATGAATTACAAACATTTTAAGGAAATAACTAATTTCTTAATCCACAACTTTAACAATAAAGACTTTGACAGGATAGTAATCATGAACCCAAAACTAACGTGTAACGCTGAAAAGAACAAAAGGGTCGTAGCTGAAAAATTATCCGTAATATCAACGGTCTTAGAAGAACCTATCAAAAAATTAACCAAAAAAGGTTACAGCATAGAACTATACCATTTCCCCCACTGTATCTTGCCCCGCTCTTTATGGGGGTACTCAAGAGGGGTTACTGCAGAGAGTTCAGAAGTTGTTTTCACAACATCTTGTAAAAAATGCTCAAAAAAAGGAGATTGTTCAAGAATTTGGAAAAGCTACCTAGATATACTCGGATATGATGAATTTAAACCAATAAAAAGGGGGAAAAAATGGTAAACTGGGTCACTTGCCAATGGTTATGCATAGATCCTGATTTCTTCCATAAATACACTCATTTATTACGCTCTGAAGATTATTTTAAGAAATTAAAAATTGAAGGCTTAGAGAATGAAACATTATTTGTTAAACATACAAAATTCTGTTCATGGATCGATAAAAAACAATATGGTATTGCAAAAAAACATTTTTTAGATGCACAGAATAATCAAGAGTATATAAAATGGTTAACAAATACAGTTTTGAATAAAACTAATAATCTATCAAAAATATCTGAAACAATAGCCCAAAAATTTAATTTCCCACCGAACCAGTCTTCAGAAAGATTAACAGACTTATTGAGATTATACCGGCATGCATTTGGCGAGCTTTTAAACTATTCAATTGTAAAATATTTCGCAAACATCTTAGTTACAAAACTAAGAAATGAAATAAAAACAGATTCAGTTAATCTAAACGCCCTGATATACCCGATAAAGACAAGCAATTTGAAAGTTTATCATAACATACTAACCCTTTCTTTAGGAGGAATAGATAAAAATGTTATAACAACAAAATATAACTGGTATCCACAAGTATACAAGATAGTGGATATGGATAAAAACAAAATGATTAAACATAAAAATTTACTTAAAAAAAATTGGAAAAATAATGAAGAGGAATTCAAAAAAAACTATGCTAAAGTGCAAAATGATGTGGGCTATGACTCAATTAAGATTATACAGGCTATAACAAATTGGTTTGATTATTTTGATTTAATAGAAAGACGAACACATTTTAATATGCAACCTTTATTCTTAACTCTTTACAAAAAACTGCAGTTATCAAAATTCGCTCATGAGTTAGAATGCTTAAACTACCTTAGAGGCCAAGAATTAGAAAAAGCTTTAGCAGGTAAACTAAACAGCGCGGATATATCCCGCCTTATTATACAACGAAAAAAGGGATTTAAAATAATGCGATGTAAGAAAGGATATTTTTTTGAATAAAAATGCCGAAAATAATACTAAACGGTACAACAGCTTGTAAAGGGGTTGTACAAGGAAAAGTAAAAATAGTGAACACTCTTAAAGATCTTGAAAAAGTCGAAGAAGGAGACGTACTTGTTGCAAACCAGACCACGCCTGATTTTGTTCTTGCCATGTTTAAAGCGGCGGCTATAGTGACTGACGAGGGTGGCGTGCTTTCACATGCTGCGATTGTTAGCAGAGAAATAGGCAAGCCATGTATTGTTGGCACTCTTAAAGCAACAAAAATACTGAAAAATGAAGAAATTGTAGTAGTAGACGCTGATAATGGGATTGTTGTAAAATGTTAGAAAGGTGTTAAATGAAAACTAAAAAAACGGTTATTATCATGGGTTACGCATGCAATAATAAGTGCATATTCTGTTGTAATGAACACAAAAGAGAGGCTATAAAAGACAAATCAACTAATGAAATAAAACAGGATTTACTCAAAGCAAAAAAGCAAGGGTGTAATTACCTAGAGCTTATAGGTGGAGAACCAACCATAAGGAAGGACATATTTAATATAGTCTCTTTTGCAAAAGGGTTAAGTTTTCAAACTATAATGTTCGCCACTAACGGCAGAATGTTCTCAAACAAAAAATTCGCTAAAAAAATCATCAGCCTAGGAGTGAATCATGTAGTGTTTTCCATCCATGGCAATACTTCAAGATTACATGACAAACTAACACAATCCCCCGGGAGTTTTAAACAATTAATACAAGGTGTTAAAAACTTGCAAGAAATCGGTTTTAAGAATATAGGGTCTAATATAACAATAACAAAACAAAACTATAAACACCTATTAAGCATAGGCAGATTAATCTATAATCTAGGTATAAGGAATTCTGAGTTTATCTTTATCGACCCCACCCATGGGGCACCTAATAAAAATTTTGATACATTAGTCCCGAGTTACGAAGAGGCTTCCCAACAAATTAACAAGCTATTAAAATTCGGTAAATGTAAGGGTATAAAACATTGGCATATAAGATATTACCCCCTATGTTTTGTTAAAAAAGAATTCCATAATATGATCAGTGAATTGCAAGAAGCCCATGTTTTTCATACGGCACATCTAGCACCCGATTTCATTAACAAAGATGTTACAAAAAATCGAAAAGAAATTTCAAGGGTTAAGATTGGAAAATGTAAAAATTGCAGTTACAATAATATTTGTGAAGGCTATTGGAAAGAGTATGCTAAACAAAAACAATTATCTTAAAGATAACACTTAAGATGGTTTATAAAAAACACGCGCTTGTAAAAATAGGGAACATATGTAACAATAATTGTATTGGTTGCAGTATTTCTTCAGGGCAAACCCCAAGAAAAGAATATGATTGTGAAAGAGTTAAAGAAGAGATATTAAGCATAAAAAACTCAGGTTTTGAAAGTATAGAATTAATCGGTGGAGAAGTTACTATAGAAAAAAACTTTTTTGAATTATTAAGGTTTTGTAGCAAAAACTTTAAAGAAGCGGCTTTGGTTACAAATGGACGGATGCTTTCTTATACCGGATTTGTCAAAAAACTGATCAAATCTTGCCCAGGGTTGAATATTGAAATAGCAATACATGGTCCTGACTCTAAAACACACGACGCTTTTACAAGAGTGCCAGGTTCTTTTCAGCAAACAATATCTGGATTAAAAAATATCTTGAAATACAAGAAATCTTTCGGAGTGATAGGTGTTAACACAGTCATTACACAGTTGAATAAGGATAAAATAAGAAGCATTCTGAATTTAATAAAAAAATTCCATGGCGTAACCGAGTGGTATTTATTAACATTCGTTCCTGTTAAAGGGAGGGCTTTAAAGAATAGCAGTTTTTTAATGCCCAAGTATAGTGGACTAAAAGACTTGAATAATGTAGTTAAAGACGCCTCTAAAATTCTGAACTGCATAGACCTAAACGAATTCCCCCATTGTATGTTTGATGAAGAGGTACTCAAAAACCCAAAGATACATTTTATCGACAGCGATAAGATAGAATGTGATAAAAAAGGGGTGATAACAAGTTTTAACCCGACATTTTCTTTTAACGAAGCAGATTATATATCAAACCTTTCTTTTAAAAAATATGATAAAAAACTGAGAAAAATCCATTCCAGTTTTAGAATTAAAGGCCTCACGGAATGTAAAATTTGCAAACATAAAAAAAAATGCAAAGGTGTATGGAAACATTACATAACGTTATTTGGAAAAGACAAAGTCAATAAAGAACTTAAAAAGCTGAATACCTATTAAAAAAATTATTGTTTGTCTTGCTAGAGGCAGAAACATTAGATAATGCTTGCCCTCTGCAGATAGCATACCTAATATCTTATTCAAAAAATCTCTTAAAGTGAATGAAAAATACGATTTTGAAATAACAAGCAAAAAAATTAGAAATCGTTTTTCTTAAGGTATACACAACAAAATGATACGACTAAAAATATGCGCCCGTTTATTTTATCCAGTCTATAAACCTATTAAAGAGATTGTTTAATCTTAAATTGGTTGTGTGAGTTTTATCTTCAGGAATTTTAACATCTTTGTTTTTTATTTTAGATAAACTATCGATATTTTTTATATTCCCTAATTTTAATTTAACCTTAAATTTTCTAAAATGTTTTATCATGATCCGGTTGTCATTGTAAACATCCCCATTTGTGTCTATTACATACCCTTCATTGAACAAGTAATGTTCTTGGTATGTATCTACGTTCTGGATATAAACCCCCCTACCTTTAACAAAATAAGCTATTTTCATTAATTCTTTTTCAAAAGTTTTTATATTATCATCTGACCAGAAATTAAAAACGGCTGGTAAGATATTAAATTTTTTAAAACCGTTTTGATAAAGAAACTTAAAATTTTTATAAAACCTAGTAACCTGTTTTGGTGAGACGACTATATTAATGGTTACATATTCTTTGTCTTTTTGATTTATTCTATCGAATATTTCCCACGATTTGAGCCCACGCTCAGAAATTTGGCTTTCTTTATCCCCGTCTAAACTTATATGAATGTCGAAATTATTCTGTTTTAAAAATTTGATTTTATCCCGGTTAAGAAGGACGCCATTTGTTGTTAATTCATATTTAAAATTCTTATTAAACCTTTTATTATATTCCACTATTCTTTTAATCAAACTAAACTCTAAAAGTGGCTCACCACCAAATAATTTTATTTTACAGTTATCATCTTGCAATTTGTTAAATAAATCTAGACTTTTCTTTATTATATCCCATTTCATGCTTTTATCCATTTTTAATGCGGGACAATAACTACAGTTAAGATTGCATTTATAAGTTAGGATTAAAATCAATAAATTTTTCATTTGCGCTAAGAAGATTTTTCAGTAAGATAAGACTTTGGATCGTAACAATGTTCTATTAATGAATCGCAGAAATTATCCTTTTGTGCTTTAGGGTCTTCCACCCATATTTTACACCTGAGTCTTAAATGATCCGTTTGTATTTTTTCACATAACTTCGTATCTTTAAGTTTTATCGCTTTTAATGCGATGAAGAATTCGATATCTTCTTCACCCCAATCCTTAAAATCATAGTTTTCATTTTTGAGGTAGTCAAAGACAGTGTTACAACTTTTTTCTTTTTCCCCGATAAATTCTTCTTTATCAGGCATTTCTGTTATTCCTTTGCAATCCTCTTTTGATCTAGCGGCTAGTATAAAGCATATGGATGCTTGCCAGTCTCCATATTTGTCATACCCCTCCATATCTGCTATTTCTTTACATTTTTCTGGAGTATTATCTTTTATTAATGAGGTTAATTTTGTATAGAATAAGCACCTGCTTTTTTCTTTTAGGGGGTCATTGATGGCAGAATCTAGATTATTATACGCAGTTTTACAGTAATCTTCACTATTCTCCTGGAATCCTTTGCAGGATATATAACCCTCTTTATTACTTATGCACTTATTTATTTGTTCTTCTCTAAACTTTTTTAACTCTTCGTTTTCTTCTACTTCTTCTTGTAGTTCTCTTTTTTCTTTTAAAAGTTTAGGTAAGAAAAAAATGCTGGTAATTATTAATATGAGGATTATCACAGAAATAAAAATTATTTTGGTAGTGTTAGACTTCTTGACTACTGGTTCTGAGTAAGTTGGGTATGTTGTCTGGGATCGTAACTCTTGTTCCATTCGCTTCACCAAGAGAAATGGCTTCCGTGGCTTCCGTGGCTTCCATGACTTGAATGGCTTCCGTGGCTGTGACTATGGGATCCTGTAGCACTAGTTCCAGCAGCAGCTACACTTGATGAGTTACAATGGTTACTATGTGATCCAGGGTCTGAAACAGGACATCCTGCTTCTGCAGATTTTAAAGAAGCAATTGCAACGGCACTTAATAATGCGCCTGCTTTGATAAGGTTTTCTTTGCTAATCTTCCCGTCTTCTTTGTTTAAGAATGCGCTTATTTTCTTTTTTAATCTCGGAAGCTGAATCATATTACACCTCTTTTAATTCGATTATAGTCAGTCTTTGTTTATAAACTTTTTTGTAACAACCCAATCAAATTGTTCTTTAAATATCTTACACCTATTAGTTTGTGATATTTTTCCAATAACACTTCCTTGTTCAGCATAATTGCATACGGGGCATATTCCGCAATAAGGCTTATACACGCAATCATCGCACATGTACTGGTCGTTTATCGAAGCGGAGACTATAGCGCAGGTTTTATCGCATGTAACAGCATCTTTATAATTATCCTTGTTTACATTACCTAATAAGAACAGATCTTCTCCGATCATCCTTGCCTCATCACAAGTATAGATGTCCCCGTTATAATTATACGCTAACTGGCCTATAGCAGCTCCGCATGGGCTTCTTAGGTCTAAGTAATTAGGGTCGAATTCACTGTTTATCTTATTAAACATTATAGTGACCATCCTCTCATTTATGTCTACGCCCTGTTTTTTTAATTCTTCAATGTATTCAACACTTTTTTTCCAAAAATCAAGGTACTCTTTCACAGAATAGCTTATGTTCGGCCAGGTTTTCTTGGCAATACCGAGATTGTTTAAAAATCTGATGTGTATATCTTTCAGCCCTAATCTGATATATTCATCAACTATTTCTTTAGGATATTTCAAGCTGTCTCTTGTTAAAGTGACTAAAGCATTAGGTCTCCTGTTTTCGATTTTTCTTTTTTTGTATTCTTCACCAAACCTTTTTATCCATTTAGCAACCTGTTCATAATTGCTACTGTTAACAAATCTTCTATTGCAGTCATGTAATTCTTTCGGGCCGTCTAATGAAGTACACACGTCAACGTCATTCTTAATTAGGTGGTTCATTTTTTCTTCATCCATCTTAGACATATTAGTCACGAGGGTTATCATCAAATCTTTCTTCGCAGATTTATTCTTCTTCTGAGCATATTCTATAACATACTTAACAACTTCCCAGTTTAACAAAGGCTCCCCTCCTTGGAATTCTATAGAAATGCTTTTACTTGGGGACTGAAAAATAAAATCAACTGTTTTTTCAGCTGTTTCTTTGTCCATATCAAACCCCTTCTGATTCACAGGTTTAGAACTTGCATGGCAGTACACACAATTCATGTTGCACCGTAATGTAACAACGATTATATGCAGAGAGGTACCAGAATATAAAAAAATGCTCCTATTCCTTATCAATCTTATCGTTTCATCAATATTAATATCCATCAGAATTATTTCTCTTTCTTCTAATTTTTCTTTTAATTCTTTATCAATATTGTTATCTTTTAATTTCTTAAATTCTTCTTCACAAAGAATGCAATAGCTGCCATGGTCTGTGGTTATAAAATGTTTATTCCCAAATTTTTTAGCCCTGTAATAATTGATTGTATAATCCATTTTAAACTAAAACTTTTTTTCCATCAAACCTAACAATTTTTATTATCATTTTTTACGCTTTTTACTACCGTATTTTTCTTCCCATGGTATGGCTATGCCTTCAGGATCTTCCAAGAATTCTTCATCATCTAAACATTCTATCTCTTCATCGAATTCATCACTAACTTGTAGGGTTGAAGGATCGTTTGTAATCAAAGCCCTTTGTATTAATGTTTCCCTTATCTTCCTGGTTTGTTCAGCTCTTCTTTGGTAGTCAGAATAGTTTACGAGTTCATTAAAGAATTCTAAACCCATCGTTTTTAAATTCTCTTTAGTTTTAGGTATTAACTTGACTATAACCTTTTTTTTAGGGTCACCGTCTAAAACTATGTATGCCCTGTCTAAAAATATGTAAGCGGCGGAATAGACAGTTTCTAAAGAATACACTTTTGGATTTACGCTTAAGAATACAGCATCTTTTACTATTCTTATGCCCCCATCCATTTTTAAAACACCTCCTGTTAAAACAGATTTTTGATTACTATTAAAATATTTCCCTTAACTATTACTGTTAGTATTACTCCTAAAAACATGAAAGGGGCGAAAGGAATCGTCTGGCTGACTAAAATCTTTTTAATACCTATGCCTTTAATTTTTCTAATCTGTTCATTTGTTAAGCCTTCAGATTCTTCCCCAATAAACCCGCCAGTATCTGTTGAAGATTTGGCTCTTTTAATATAATAAAACGTTTTATGCTTTATCAATTCTGTATCAGGTAATTTTTTTAACTTATCCCATTCTGGTTTCGTAACCTTTTGTATTGTCTCACTTAGCACCATGCCAGGTTTTAAGTCAATAACTTTTACTTCTTTAGAAAACATTTCTTGGCTTATCTTGGATAAGCTTCCGGCTAAAAGACTCTTAAACAACCTCCAAATAAAGAAGATTATCAAAAAATCAGCTAAAAAAGACGAGGAATACACAGACTCGTCCATAACCAACCTTATCAACGAGATTGCTATGAAAACGTGAACGTATTTATCACTTAACGTTTTCTGAATGCTTGAAAGAAGAACTATGGTTAATATTATCGTCAGAACATAACCTCCTTTGAGATTTACCAAAGAGATTAATAGGCTTATAATCCAGTATACTGCAAAAATCTCGATGACAGAAATGAATAATTGTCTAGGCTGAAAAAAATCTTTAAGGAAAAATTTGAATATTTTCTGAAAATTTCTTACCCTTATCTTGAAAAACATCCAGAATATCATGATAAACAATGAGGGGATGAAGATGTTTATCAATAGGGTAATGGAAGGCATCCATTCTTGATATCCTGTCTGGTAAGTTGTTATAGGGATTAGAGAAGAGAAAGCTATGAATAATTTCCCATCTCCGGCAGTCCAGATTCCGAAATACCATGCGCCAAACCCTACTATTATAACAAATAACATATTTGTTAGCAATGCAATAAAATAATCCTCGTATACCCCTATTGTGAAAAAACTATGAGTTATTATAATAGAATAAACTGCAAAGGCGTAAGCCAAAGCAAAGATAATCCACTTGTTTCTTATCTTGCCGGTTTTGACGTCTTCGTAACTAGTAATAAGCCCTAAAGCCAGTATTACAGGTAAAAAATATGCTAAAACGTTCATCGCAACTTAACAAGACTATAAATCCTTATTAAACTTTTTGAAATTTTTAGGGTGTGGGACAGAATTGTGTTACCTTAGCCAGTAGAGGTTGTGCCATACCGACGTGAGCATGTTGGCTGTGTCTATTCTGTCTGGTCTTTTTTGTCCCAGTTTCCAGCCAGTCCTTTTTTTGTCTTCTGCGATACAGCTTTCTGATTGGTTTCTTTGGTAGTATTCTTCAAGGTATTGTTTTGGGTTGTTGACGAAGTGGGCGAGCATGCTTTTCCATTGCCATGGTCCTTTGATGGTAGCGTTGGATTTTGGGATTAGGAAAAATTGTATCTCACCAAAATGGTCTGTGAGGTGTTCGACAGTTGATTGGCCGCTGAAATAACGGTCAAGCCTTATGCTTTTGATTTTGATTCCTGATTCTTTTGCTATTTCAACAGCCGCTGAGTAAGCTTCTTTTTCGCTTTTGAAGCTCGTTCCGAAACCTATGTGCATGCGGGTTTTCAGGTCTGTTAAAGTGAAAGAATAGACGAATATTTTTTTCTTATGTTCTTTTTTCTGTTGCGTATCTGATTCTTTTATCTGTTCTTTGAGTTTTTGAGCTTCAGACGCGTAATGCGCTTTTATCGTCAATGAATAGCCCGTGCCATCTCCTGAACAATCAGATTCTTTAACGCCTTTCTTTTTCAAAATCAAAACATGCAAGTTATGCAGTACAGCAAGGACTTCAGGATCAGAATAAAACCTTTCTACAGTCTTGTAACTTACATCGATACCGCTAAGCAACGAGAATATTACAAACATGGCAGACATGTTCCTGTTGCTCTTGCCTATGATATGTTTAATCAAGATTGCCAACACTTTCTGCTCGACACTAAGCTTAGGCTTAGCGCCTCTTGTTTCACCAGAAACAAAACGGATTGATGAAGCAGCCTCATGAACCAACGGCTTAAGCTGCCTGAATGCTGTCCTCAGACGTTCTGCAACCCTCTGCTCATAAGTCCGCCAATCCCTCTTTGTTGCCGGATGCTCTTCCTTATACTCTTTGACAATATCATCCAAAACCGCAACGATCTCACGCACCTCTTTCGTCTTAACCTTCATCTCAAAAACACCTCTCCCGTATACTATAACACCGAAAAGTATATAAACTTTGTGTTTACATGTATATACTATGCCAAGAAGAATAACAGCAGTAGCCGGCGGAAAAATAAACATCACAGACAACGTCCTAGAAATCTACGAAAAAAAAGTAACACCCTACGGCAACGGCGCCAAAATAGACGCACAAAAAAAACACATCGGCCACAGAGCATACATCATAATCCTAAAAAGCTAAATCAGCTATTTCTGTCCCACACCCGGGATTAAATTAAAAGTGGTTATAACCGAAAATGTTATAAAATCGGCAAATTTAACGTATACCTGTGGTGGGTTATGAAGATAATCTTATTATCTGCAGGGAAAGGGACTAGAATGATGCCTCTAACGAGGAATACACCTAAATGCTTAATACAAGTAGGGAATGGTTTGAGTGTTTTAGAAACACAATTAGAGGTTATAAAAAGAAGTAGTGTAAAAGACGTAGTCATAGTGCTAGGGTATTTGGCAGAGCAGATAGAAACAAAAATACAAAAATACAAAGAGGACCTAAACATTAAAGTAGTTTATAATCCTTTTTATGACATTTCAAACAATTTGGTATCTTTATGGTTTGCTAGACACGAGATGAATGAAGATTTTCTATTAATTAATGGGGACAATCTTTTTAGTATGGAATTATTAGAACGAATTTTAAATTCTGATTGTAAGATAGGTATGGTTGTTAGCAAAAAAGATGAAGAACTTTACACTGATGATGATATGAAAGTAATTATCCAAGAAGGCAATGTTGTTAAAGTAGGCAAACACCTTGAAAAATCTCAAACCAATGCAGAGTCTATAGGCATGCATCTTTTCAAAAATGGGGGGAATATTATTATAAAACAGAAATTAGATAATATGGTAAGAAACAAAAAAAACCATGATGTTTTCTATCTTTCGGCGATTCAAAATTTGATAGATGAGGGGCATAGTGTTAAACCTATAGTAGTTGATTATACTCACTGGGCAGAAATCGATTTTCATCCAGACCTTAAATTGATAGAGAATAATATAAACAAGTTTCATGCTTTCCTTTAAAAAACTGATTAGAAACATTCTCAATAAAATGACAGAAAAACAAATTATTAAGAAAGGCAATATAAAAGATTACTGGGAAACAAGACCACCACAGGTGTGGTATAGCAACAAAGAACCAGGTAGTCTACAATGGTTCAATGAGATAGAATACAAGCGATATAAAATATATTATGAGTATTTATCCAAAGCAGCGGAATTTGAATACCATTGTAGAGAAGAAGTGCTGGAAATTGGAATTGGGATAGGAACCGATCTTACACAATTTGCGAAGCACGGAGCAATTGTTTCAGGCGTAGATTTAACAAAGAATGCCATCGAAATAACTAAAAGAAATTTTAAGTTAAAAGGATTGAATTACAAATTACTTAAAACTGCAGATGCTGAAAACCTTCCGTTTAAAAATGACTCATTTGATTTAGTTTATTGTTTTGGTGTTCTTCACCACACCCCCAATACAGATGTTGCTATTAAAGAAATTCATAGGATATTAAAGAATGAAGGTAAAGCTATAATCATGTTATATGCAAGAGGCTGGAAACATTATTTCAAACGTGTTTTTATTCATGGCATACTGAAGGGAAAATTGTTTAAGTATGGTTATAATAAATTAATAAATCTTCAAACAGAAGTTCATGGAGATTCCCCTTTAACTTATGTGTTTACAAAAAAAGAAATAAAAAAAATGTTCCAGTTATTTGGTGAAGTCGAAATAACTAAATATAGAATGGGTGAATATTTTGATTATCCGCCTTACAAAACAAGGAAAATACCTCAGTTTTTAAAAAATACATTTGACTTATTGACTTTAGAACGGCTATTAGGTGAAAATTATATAATCAAGGCTATAAAAACTACAAAAAAACAAAGGTATTATTTCTGGAAAACGTTGTTAAAACCTTAGATGTCCAATGTTAAAATACAGGACGAGAAATATCAATCTTTTAAAGATAAACTTTTTTCTTTTTACAATACTTATTAATCCTTTTAATTAACACATAATTCTGAAAAATTGCATCTATCGGACCATAAATACCAAAAAATAAAAGAAAAAAATACATATTATTAATAATAGAAAAAAATAACATCAAAGGAAGGTAAAACCATACAGTATATCTAAACAAAATTAAAAAATTAAATTTTTTATATATCTCTTTTGAAATATTTTTAGAAAAGGGAAATTTCTGTAAAAATACAAATTGCGTATAAGACTTCACCATCAGAGAAGTTATAGCCAGGTAAGAAAAAACCCATGTTAAATAATTGTGATTAATACTAAAAATACCCCAAGCTATACCAAAAAAGACTATGGGTCGTGAAAATATTCCCGATATATGATCTAAAAAGCCACCATATTCACTGCTAACACCTTTAACCCTTGCTAAAACACCATCAACACCATCTAAAATATGGGATATCAAAAAAGAAATTGCCCCTAAAACCACAAAGAAATGACCTGCTAAACTAAAAAATAGGGCGCTAAATAATGAAAAGATAAAACTTAGAAAAGTTATTTGGTTGGGTGTAATTCTAGTATTAACTAGCTTAGAAACTATCCAAAAATCTAACAATCTGGAAAGTTTTATTACAATACTTCTGTATTCATCATCATCCCTGTTACACTTTGAGTGTTTAAGTTTCTCTATAATTTTCGATTCAAATCTTCCGATAAACCCTCCAATTTTTTTATAAGATGTATTCATAAATAATAAATCAATTATTAGTGTTTAAATACTTTATTGATTGTATGAGTTGTAGATAAGTTTTTATACTGCTCAGAAGTAAGTTTAGTTCATGTGCGGTATAGTTGGATTTTTCGGTATCAAGAATAAAAACGAGCTTAGTTATACAGCCATGAAGAAGATGACGGATTCTTTGAAGCACAGAGGTCCTGATGATTCTGGAATTTTCTATGAAGGGAGGATTTTTCTCGGTCATAGGAGGCTTTCAATAATTGATATTTCTAATAATGGTCACCAACCTATGTGCGATGAGAAGAAAAAAATATGGATTACCTTTAATGGCGAGATTTACAATTTTCAGAATGTAAAGGATGAACTTTCTTCAAAAGGGTATAAATTTTTTTCCAAATCGGATACAGAGGTCATAATAAAGGCTTACCAAGAATGGGGAATCAAATGTCTAGACAAGTTCAACGGCATGTTTGCTTTTGCCTTATGGGACAAAGATAAGAAAGAATTTTACCTAGTCCGGGACAGGCTAGGAGTAAAACCGCTTTATTATTCCATGTATGATGGAAGGTTAATATTCTCCTCTGAAATAAAAGGTATCCTTAATTATCCAAATTTCAAAAAAGAGCCAAACTTCAAGGCAGTCTCTTCATATTTATCCTACAGATACGCCCTGGGTGAAGAGACATTGTTCAAAGGTATATTCCAGATTCTTCCAGGCCATTTAATAAGAATAGATCAAGATAATAATGTTGTAAATGAGGAGTACTGGGACATAAATGTTTCTGGTGACTATCAGGACTTAGGAGAAGATTACTACACTAAGAAAGTAAGTGAGATGGTATCTGAGGCTGTTAAAAAAAGGTTAGTCAGCGACGTGCCTGTTGGTGCTTATCTTAGCGGTGGCCTAGACTCAAGTATTATCGTAGCAATTATGTCACATATGAACCAAGAGCGTTTGAAGACTTTCACCATAGGGTTTAATGAGAAGGATTTTAATGAATTTGAGTACTCAAGAAAGGTAGCTAAGATGTATAATGCAGACCACAAAGAGATTTTGATGTCTTGCGAGGATTATATCAAGACTCTTAAAGAGCTTATACAGTTCAAGGACCTTCCTTTGAGTGTTCCTAATGAAGTGCCAATATATCTCATGTCAAAGGAACTTAAGAAGGATATTACTGTTGTCTTGTCTGGAGAAGGCGCTGACGAGATTTTCGGAGGATATGGGCGTATTTTTAGGAGCCCTTTTGACTATCATCGCTTGAAGCTATGCGAAAAGTTACCTGAGTTTGTTAAAAATATTTTGTTCAAAAACCTTACTAAAAAGTACGGAAAGAAAAAATTTGATGATGAACTTTCTCATTTCCTCCACCTTTACTCTTACTTCCCATTGGAAGAGAAAAAAAGAATATTTAACACTGAAACCAATAAAACTATTGAAGATGATAAAGAGCTTGTAAGTTTTTTTAGAAAGTATTTCTATAAGCACAATGGCCTGTCTTATTACGATCGTATGTTCTATACTTTTGAAAAGCTTCATCTTCCAGGCCTATTGGGGAGGATGGATAATGCTACCATGGCTGCTTCTGTAGAAGCGCGTACTCCCTTTGTAGATTATGAATTAGTAGAATTTATGTTCTCTGTACCCTCTAAATATAAGCTTAAATGGAAGTCACTCTTATCTAAGATTAAAAGTCTTACAAAAACAAGTGATGATATCAGTGAAAACTTAGATATAACAAAATATTTACTAAGAAAATCCTTCTCGAGATACCTTCCTGAAGAAATATTAAAAAGGAAAAAACAAGGATTTCCTGTACCTCTGGACGAATGGTTTAAGACAGAATTGGTTTCCTATGCTACAGATTTGTTATTAAACAAAGATGCTAAAATAAAAAGTGTAATAGATCAAGAAAACCTGAAGATCTGGATAGAAAACAATCTAAAATTTGGAAAAGATAAACAATTCGGACAAAAAATATGGATGCTATTGAATACCGAATTCTGGATGGAAGAATATTTTTGAAAATATTATCCTAATCTCTTAACCAAAAGTTCAAAAAAATTATTCCATAATCTTTTTAAATGAGCCTTTAATATACTACTCCATCATGTATAAAGGAAAAAAAGTATCTTTAGTAATCCCGGCTTACAACGAACTGAAGCTGATTAAACCTACATTGGAGAATGTTCCAAGAACTATAGATAAGGTTTATGTTATAGATGATGGAAGCAAAGACGGGATGCATGAGGTTGTTGAGCAAATCGCAAAAAATGATGATCGTATCAGGCTAATAAGGCATCCTAAGAACCGAGGTGTAGGTGCGAGCATAATTACTGGCTATAAGCAAAGCGTAAAAGATGACTATGACATAGCTGTGGTCATAGGCGGGGACTACCAGATGGACTTGGCAGACCTTCCTAATTTTTTAGAGCCTCTGATAAAAGGCGAAGCAGACTACACAAAGGGCAACAGGTTCATCTATGCGCAAGGTATTCCTGAGATTATGCCTTTCAAAAGGAAGCTTGGGAATAGCACGCTTTCTTTGATGACCAAAATAGCTTCTGGATACTATCATTTGTTTGATACTATGGATGGGTATACTGCAATCACAAAAGAAGCGATACAAAGGGTTGACTGGAGGAAGGCATGGAAAGGTTATGGATACCCTGCAGATTTCTTGGTCGTTTTCAACACTTTCGGCCTAAAAGTCAAAGACGTGCCAAGGAGAGCGATTTATTTAAAAGGCGAAAGACAGTCCCAGATAAAAATCCTCAGATATGTCACTAAAGTTTCGCCATTGCTGGTTGAAAAATTCTTTTGGAGACTATGGAATAAGTACGTCCTGAGGGACTTCCACCCATTAGTGTTCTTTTACTTCCTAAGCTTTGTGCTTTTGCCTCTTGGACTAATCATCGGGTTCTGGTTAGTTTACAGGTCTATCACAAATTTGGGATTTTCAAACCATTGGGTCGTTTTGTCCTCATTTTTACTTATAATGGGCCTACAGTCCTTGTTTTTTGCGATGATGTTTGATATGCAGCAGAGCAAATAATATATCTTTAAAAAGGCTAAAATCTATATAATAATTCAATAAAATATTAATAGGGGTTTTTATGAAATCGAAAATAAGGTATGGCCTGGTAGGATGCGGCCGCATATGCTACAAGCATAGAATCGCTCTTAAGGAGTCAGGAAATTCTGAACTTATAGCAGTTTGTGATATAATAGAAGAACGTGCAAAAAACATAGCAAAGGAAGAGAAATGCGATTATTACAACGACATAAAAGAGATGCTGAAAAGAAAGGATATAGACATTATAGATATTTGCACTCCGAATTATACCCATACTGAACTGGTAAAAGAAGCTGCAAAAGCAGGCAAGCACGTACTTTGTGAAAAACCATTAGCCTTAATAGAAAAAGATGCTATTGACACGACTAAGTTTTGTGAAAAGCAAGGGGTCAAACTGTTTGTAGTAAAACAAAACAGGTATAACCCTCCTATCATCAAGCTAAAGCAAGCTTTAGATCAGAAAAGGTTTGGAAAGCTTGTGCTCGGGAACACCACAGTAAGGTGGTTCAGGCCACAGTCGTATTATGATGAGAGCCCATGGCATGGCAAGAGAGATAAAGATGGCGGGATGCTTTTCAACCAAGCAAGCCATCATATCGATATGTTGCAATGGCTTATGGGGCAGGTAGAGAGTTTGCAGGCAAAAGTAGCTACGTTAACTCACAAAATAGAAACTGAAGACACTGCAGTTGCCATATTGAAATTCAAGAATGGCGCATTAGGGACTATCGAAGCGACAGCTTCAGCAGGTCCTAAAAACACAGAGGGCTCAATGTCGATAGTCGGAGAGAAAGGGACGGCAAAAGTAGGCGGATGCGCATTGAACAGGATAGACGTGTGGGAATTCCAAGACTTTACTAATGAAGATGAGCTGGTTAAAAACTGTTCGACCGAAAACACAAATGTCTATGGTTTTGGACATATAGCACTCATAAGGGATATATCCGATTCTTTACTGACTGGAAAAAAAGTGTTGGTTGATGGTTACGAGGCCGCTAAAAGTATAAAAATAATAGAGGCGATATTAAAATCTGCTGAAACAGGCAAAGAAGTGTTTTTGAAATGATAAAAAAAATATATGAAAACGTAGAAGTCGGAAAAGATTCCGTAATTGAGGAGTTTGTAATAATCGGAATACCTCCGAGAGGGAAAAAGCCTGGAGAGCTGAAAACAGTCATAGGAAAAAACGCTTTGATAAGAGCAGGTACAAAAATATACGCAGGTAATAAAATAGGGGATAATTTCCAGACAGGCCACGACGTTATGGTAAGGGAAGGCAATGTAATAGGAGAAAACGTAAGCATAGGAACAAAGACCGTAATCGAGTTTAACATAAAGATAGGCGACAATGTAAGGATACATTCAAATGCTTTCATTCCTGAATACTGCGAATTAGAGGACAACTGTTATATAGGGCCAAACGTCGTGATGACTAACACATACCACCCTTTATGCGACAAGGCAAAGGAATGCTTGAAGAACACGGGCGTTAAAGTCTGTAAATTAGCTAAGATAGGAGCAAATTCAACTCTGCTGCCAGGTATTACCATCGGAGAAAATGCTCTTGTAGGCGCTGGAAGCGTAGTCGTGGATGATGTCAGTCCTGGAAAAGTGGTATGCGGGAACCCTGCAAGGGAAATAGCAGATGTTTCTAATCTAAAATGCAAAACAGGGTTAAAAAAAACTCCTTACTAAAAAAATGATACCTCTAGTAGACTTAAAGAGACAGTACTTAAGCATAAAACCAGAGATGGATAATGCAATTAGCAAAGTTCTTGAAGATGCTTCCTTCATAATGGGTCCTGATGTAAAAGATTTTGAAGATAATTTTGCGAAGTATTGCGGGGCTAAATATTGCAAGAGCCTTGCTAATGGGACTGTAGCCGTGGAAGTTGCCTTAAAAGCATGCGGAATAAAACCTGGAGATGAAGTTATAACAGTGCCTAACACCTTCATAGCAACGTCAGAGTCTATCACCACTATAGGCGCAAAGATAAAGTTTGTAGATGTAAATCCTGAAACCTACCTGATTGATGTAAAGAAGTTAGAAAAAGCAGTAACGCCAAAAACAAAGGCCATAATACCTGTTCACCTATACGGGCAGATATGCGACATGAAAGAAATCAAAGAGCTGGCTGATAAGCACAGCCTTAAAATAATAGAAGATGCGGCACAGGCCCATGGAGCGGAATACTACAAGAAAAAGTCTCCTGTATTTGATGTAGCTACTTACAGCTTTTTCCCTGCAAAAATCCTTGGCTGTTATGGTGACGGTGGAGGGATAGTTACGAACATTAAGGAAGTAGAGGATAATGTTGCCCTATTAAGGGACCATGGAAGAACTGACAAGTATGAGCATAAAATAGAGGGCCATAATTATCGTATGGACACAATACATGCCGCAGTGCTGAATGTAAAACTTAAGTATCTAAACTCTTGGGTTGAGAAAAGGATAAAACTTGCAAAGGTTTATGGAGAATTATTAAAAAATCCTGTTATCACACCTGTAGAGGAAAAATATAACAAGCATTCTTATTACATTTATGTCATAAGGGTGCCAAACAGGGAAAAAGTGCAAGAGTTTCTGAAAAGCAGGGGTATTGCTACAGGCATACACTACCCTATACCTCTGCATTTACAGCCAGCCTATAAATACCTCAAACTGCCAGAAGGAACATTCCAAAATGCAGAAAAGGCAGCAAAGGAAATACTGTCAATCCCATTATTCCCCGAGCTAACTGAAGATGAAATGTCTTATATAAGCAAACAAATTATGTGCGCTGTGAGACAGATATAAGTAAAATCATATAAATAAGGAAAAAAATGAAAGTATGTATTATTGCATCAGCATTCCCAAGTTCAGCATCTGATATCAGAGGTAAGTTCGTTCATGAAATGGCTCGGGAAATAGCTAAATTAGGACACGAACTCACTGTTCTCGCCCCTTATAGTTCAAAGAGTGATGATGAGTATGTTTTAGATGGTGTAAAAGTTAAACGATTTAATTATTTTTTCCCAAAGAAAATGCAACAGCTTTGTGAAGGCGCCGGTGTCCCAGCAAATATCAACAAAAGTATCATTGTAAAATCTCAAGTAATGACCTTAGTCTTAGCATCGATATTCAAACTACTGAAAGAAAAAGGCAGGTTTGATATTATTCATGTGCATTGGCCTCTTCCTATGGCTTTTGCGGCAATACTTTACAAAAAATTGTATAGTGTTCCTTTTGTGGTATCTTTTCATGGTGCAGAAATTTACTTAGCAAAGAAGTATCATCTCACCAAGGTGTTATGTTATATTGTTAATGAATCTGAAGGCGGTGGCACTAATAGTGAAGGAACAAGAAGAGCCGCACTTTCCTGCGGTATCCAAAATTCTAAGTTAAAAGTTCTTCCGACATGCATTGATGCTGATTTTTTTAAACCAATTAATGTTAAAAAAGATAGTAAACATTTTAGGATTATTAGTGTAGGAAGATTTGTTGAAAGAAAAGGTTTTATTTACCTTATTGAAGCAATTTCACTCTTAATTAAAAAATATCCTAATATTTTAGTTGAAATAGTTGGTGATGGTCCGGACAAGAGCATTTTAGATAAGCGAATAAACGATTTGGGTGTTAAAAACCATATAAAGCTTATCAGTAATATATCTAATCAGGGATTATTACATCTTTATAATAAATCTGATTTATTTGTTTTACCATCTATAATCGATTCTAAAGGAGACACTGAAGGTCTGGGGGTAGTATATCTTGAAGCAATGGCTTGTAAGACCCCCGTTATTGGGACAAATGTTGGTGGAATACCTGATATAATCACGAATAATAAGAATGGATTACTTATCCCCCAAAAAGATAGCAAAGCATTGAGTGAAGCTATAGAGTATATGATCAAAAATCCTAAAAAAAGAAAATTCTTTGCGGATAAAGGGTACAAAACAGTGCATAAAAGATTTAATTGGCCAACAGTAGCAAAGGAATACGTTTCTATATACAATAAAGCGTTAGGGAAGAATAAATAAAACCTACACCTAGTTTACCGCATTATCCGCTTGATACAAGAATATCCCACTTTCTGTTCTTCTTAGCAATGGCAGATTTAGATTATGTCTGCTTACAATATAATCTACGCCTTCAAGGTTATCAACAGAGCCGATTCTTATCTCATCATTCATCCAAAAACCCATTATAGTTGCCGATCCGCTTATCTCACCATTTCTATAAAACGGGTTGTAAATACATGTCTGATTCGTCTTAAAAATTTTACATCCATCACGTTCATCAAAAAGGATTGTTGATATCTTAGGATCATATTTATTAAACCATAAACCCAGTTGCGTTTGTTCTCCGTTATACCAGAAAGTGTTTGTATTGTAATAAATTATGCAAAAATTCAATAAGCTTACTAAAAAGAAGAAGACTATGAAACCATATAGTAAATGTTTAAGGGTTGATCTCTTCTTTCGGTAAAACAAAGCAGGAATCAGAGTAATCCCCACCAAAAGAATAATAAAAACTATTGTTGCTTCATACGAAAAAATAGTTTCGAAAGTTTTTATTTTGAAAACAAAAAAATCAAATATAAATTTTAGAACACCCAACCAAGATAAAGACATGTTATTAATCGGGAATAATGGAAAAAATATTAGTTGCGAAGCAAGTATCGAGAAGAATGATGCAGCCATAAGTGAAGAGAAAAAAATCTTTTTTTTTTTGTATGCATATTCAAAACCTATTATACCATTTATTATAATGAGCGGTATCACAAATTCGACATACCTGCCAATAATTCTACCGCCTGTTAACCAAGTGAAAATTGTCTGATAATCCATCGATCCTGTTGAATAATTAAAATGCCTGGATGATAAGAGTAAAGCAAATAGCATAGTAGCAAATGTAATCATAGAAAAGAGGAATACTTTTTTATCTTCAATTTTTGAGATTGCAATAAAATTTAATGGGAGGAATATAATGCCTGATGCGATTGCCAGATAACTTAAATAGAGCATGAATAAAGTTAAGAATATCAAAATAAATTGCCACGTCATAGCAGCACTCATAGTTGCTTGTGCAGAAGCAGAATAACCACCTATAAAACTTTTTGAATTAAAACCGAATAGAAGGCTATTTCTTATTATCCATGGGCTTATAGTGATGAAAAAAAATAAGGCCATTACAAGTTTCTTTTTTATTTCCAAATATTCCTTTTTAAATAATTTTAATAATAAAACAATCCCAACCATGGCAGGGAGTACTACCGCGTTTATTTTTGTTAAAAATGTTAATCCAATAACTATTCCTGCCAAAATGTCCCATTTGTAACTTTTTTCGATAAAGGATTTATATATTAAGTACACGGATAACAAGAATAAAGGATAAAATAGGTTTTCTGACATAATAAAAAAAGTGAATGCAAAATTGGCCGGTAAAACAGCCACCAAGATAGTTATCAGCATCGACTTCTTTTCATCAAAAAATTCTCTACTCAAAAGCAATACAGGGAGTATTATCAATGATGATATGACCGCGTTTATAAATTTCATTAGAAAAAATACAATATTCATATCTTTAAATGAATAGGACAAAGAAAGTGAGATAGGATAAAGGGGGGCTTTGTTAACAACATCACCGTGAACTGTCAAAGTGCCGTGGTACAATACGCTTCTTGCCGCCTTTGCAAAACCATAATCATCTGAAAAGGCAGAAGGGGCTAAAATAAAGTAAGCAAGACTAACCTTTAAGATGATTAGTACCACATATAATATTATAAGTTGTCTTACCCAGGGTTTCATTCTTCAACAAAAGATAATTCTTGATGGGACCTTATAAACTTATTTATTTTGTATGTTAAAATCGGCTCTGTCCTAAGAGTCTGTTTATGAAATAAAAAATGTTATGGCAGGCGAGCCTGCCCATAACTTCTGTTCTTATTGTTCTGGCTTTTTTAGAGCTTACGCTATGTCCGTATTTGCGTTTTAGGCTGCTGTTGGCTGATTCTATTAGTGATCTTCTGTGGTAGGTTTTTAGTCTGAATTTTTTGTGCATCTTATTCCTGTAAAACCCTCTTTTTGCGTTGGTCTTTTTTGGTACCATGAACAGGATGTTGTTTTCTGTTGCGTACTTGTATAGTTTTTCTGAGTTGTAGCCTTTGTCTGCTACAACGATTTTGGGTTGGCTGTACTCAAGCAGTTTTTTGGCATCCTTAGAGTCGTGTGCTGGTAGCACACGTACTTTGGCAGCGCAAAACTTTTTCTTCATCGTGTCAAATGCCGTGCTAAGTTTGATAGGGATTTTAGGCAGTTTACCGTCGATTCTTCGCAAGTAATGATAGCTTGGATTAGTTCTTGATAAGCCTGTGCTGTCAATCGCTACGAGATAATGTGATCCGCCGGAAGTCAATGTTAACACTTTCTGCCAAAACCCATAATCCAACTTTGCAGCAGTGTATTGCAAAGCTGACTTGCTAGGACACCGCCTGCCTAGCATGTCAAACAGTTGCTTAATCTTACGATAAGACAACCGGCAGAAAAACCTGACAAGCAACGCAGCTAAATGTTCCCTGAACTCGTATGTTTTCGGCCCGAAATGGTGCAACCATCTCGGACAACCCAACCTTTTTAACAAACGCTTAACTTTTTTAACCAGCTTATCCCCTTTTTCCATGGGTAGATACTCCTACCCCCTAAGTATGCTCTCAAAAAGAGCATCTTAGGTTAATAAAAATTGAGATTTAGGACAGAGCCGTTAAAATCAAAAGCTATAAAAATACACATTTTACTTTTAAGTAGGCTATGTTTCAAATAAAAAATATAAAAACCTCGGAAAAACTAATAATAACTCTATTGTTAATTGGGTTCCTAGTCCCATTAACAAGTTTCCTCTTTATGTCTCTTTGCGGTGAAGGGTCAGTTAACGATTGTTTATACGCAACCAGATGGGTTTTTCCAGATTTCTTTTATCAGTACAACACAATGAGGTATATTTACCATCATGGCGCCTTCCCTTCCTACCTTATAATTTCTGATCTTGGGGGTGAAGATGGCACACAATCTGATGGTGTTTGGAGAAGTATATACCACGCCCCGATTTATTATTATTTCGGAGCTTTAATCTTTCTGGTAGCAAAGAGCTTCAATATCAGCGACCTTTTCTTGCTCTATTTCGCTTCTTTGTCTTTGTTCTTTTTTATAAACCTTTTTTTCTTTCTTAATATCAAACAAATTTCTAAACAAATTTTTAAGAGAATCGACAATAAGTTTGTAATTTATTCTTTGATTATTTTTTTATTTTTGCCTGTGCATTTACATTTAAGTACGGGGATTCAAAGTGATATTCCATTATATCTCCTTTACATGATTGCCCTTTTTTATTATTTTAAGATATTAAAGTATAAAGATTCCAAATACTCTGCAATATTAGGTATAGTCCTGGGTATTAGTCTGTTGGCAAGAATTGCAAGCCTGATATTTATTGGTGGATTCTTACTCCAGATGGTTTATTTCCATTTAAAAAAGAATAAAACATTAAGGAACTGTTTATTCAAATCTTTATTGATTGGTGTAGGAATTGGTTCTTATCCTTTCATAAGGAATATCGTTTTATTCAAAAATCCTATAGGAGATATGAGATACGAATTAGCGATGAAGCTGCATAAGAACATTTTTTATACAATGTTCAGAGTAATTAGAGCTTATTGGGGAGGTATATTTGGGGGGAATGATGCTATAAGACTAGCTCTTGTTTTATTTATTGTTATACTATGTGTTATTATACTATTTGGGTTGGTTTTATACTTTAAAAAGTACAGAAGTGATTATGTTGATATTCTTTTTATGGTTGGTTTATCGACTTTTATCATCAGCTTTCTTTTCATGTGCAAGATTTCTTATTTTTTACAGCATGGAGTATGCCAAGGGGATACTATTCAGGACAGGTATTTAGCTCCTTTAAACCCCTTGATAGCAGTATTTGGCGGGATAGCATTAATCAAAATAAGAGACTCTATAAAGAACAGAAACCTTAAGGTACTTCCAGACATTTTTGTTGGTGTCTTGGCCTTATTGTTCATAATCGACTTTTTGACTGCAGTCATTCATTTGAACTGATAGAAAGTAATAAAAAACCTGTATAGTTATGATTTAAGATGAAAATTTTACTTATTCATACGCCCACATTGGAAATCGATAATTTTGTCCCCCCTTTAGGGATTTTATACTTGGCTTCTGTGTTGAAGAAAGAAGAGTGCGAAGTAAAGATTATCGATAAAGACCCGGAATATTTTGATATTGCGTCAGAAGCCAGAAAATTTAATCCTGATATGATAGGCTTGAGTTTTATGACTCCTTCCTATGGGAAAGTCCATAGTTTATGTAAAGTTCTAAAAAAAGAATTTCCAAATTCGATGCTTTTTTCCGGAGGCGTCCATACCTCGGTAATGCCTGAACGCATGATAAAAGAATTAGGATTAGATTTTGCCGTGGTTGGCGAAGCTGAAACTACTGTTGCAGAAGTTGTTAGAAGTATTAAAAATAGAAAGTCTTTGAAAGGTATAAAAGGGGTTGCGTTTAAAGAAGGCAACAAAGTAGTGAATAATGGTCCTAGGGGGCTCGTACAAGATTTGGATAAGCTTCCTTTCCCTGATAGAAGCCTGTTAAACTTCAAAAAAGAGTATCTTGTATATCCTGGGGTGATAAGGGGCCATGCTTGTAAGTCCACAACTGTCATGTCTACTAGGGGCTGCCCTTACCATTGTACATATTGTGGAAGCAAGTTATTGTTTGGCACTAGGGTCAGGTATCGCAGTGTTAAGAATTTAGTTGCAGAATTGCAGCATTTGATTAAAAAATATGACCTTGAGGGGATATGGTTTGCTGATGATACTTTCACAGTTAATCCTAAACGGGTTATAGACTTCTGCAAGATGCTCAAGAGGAATAAAATAAGATTGGTTTGGGCTTGCCAGGCAAGAGTTAACACAGTTTCTGATGAAGTTTTGAAAGAGATGAAAAATGCTGGATGCGTGCAGATGGATTTTGGCGTTGAAAGCGGTTCTGAAAAAATATTAAAAATATTAAAGAAAGATACTAACATCCCTATGATCAAGAAGGCATTCAAACTTGCTAAAAAGCATAAGATAAGGACTTTAGCCACTTTTATGGTCAATAATCCTTTTGAGACCAGGGAGGATATTGAACAAACTTTTAAGTTGGCTAAGGATATATCAGCTGATTTTACAACCTTCTTCTATACGACGCCTTTTCCAGGGACAGAGCTTTATAGCTTAGCAGAGAGCCAAGGGTGGCTAGATGAGAATAAGGATTATTCAGAGAAATGGAATGTTAGGACGGCTCAACTGCCTGTTATGAACAATGATTCTGGCTTGACAAAAGATGAGATTATGAAGATAAGAAGCAGGATGCAGAACCATTTCTTTGTAAGGAACTATGTAAGGATGTCGAATATTCTTTTAGGTTTCCATATGTCCTATAAGTTTTTGAAGAAGCCGAAAGTGATTGTTGAAGGTTTGAAAAAGGTTATGAAAACAGGAAAGATGGACCAGGCTTTTGAGGTTATGTTCGCAAAAAGCAAGATTGATTAGGATTTCTTAGCTTTTAAGCATACGTAAGAAGAGATATCCAATGGTAAGAATAATGGGAATTTAGAGAGTTTCAGGATTTCAAATTTCTTTTTTACAGCCCGGATTATATCTTTATGCGATGAGATATGGAATTCATTTACTATATCCACTTTTTCTTTCCAGAATGGTGCTATCATCCTAAAGAAAGTGTCTGTGATCTTGTTTTTTACAGGGAAACAGGCTATTAAGTATCCATCTTTTTTTAGAATCCTGTAAAACTCATTCATGACTTTGTCAAGGTCTTTTATATGTTCTAACATGCTTATGGTCACTATACAGTCAAAAGTATCATTCTTGTAAGGCAGTTTTGAAGAGATGTTTCCTGATATTAATTTCAGGTTAAGCCCGTTTTCTTTGCACCTTTTCATCACTTCCTTATTTTTCTTATGCTCGTCTATGCCATACAGTTCTTTAGATACTTGTTTTAGTGTGAAGAAAAATATTCCAGTCCCATATCCTGCATCTAATAATTTGTTAAACTTATGTCCATCAAGCAGTTTGGCGCACATTTTAAGCCTTTTTCTGTATATATAACTGAATACTGGTTTGTAATAGAATTCTAATACATCTTCTATATTTGTTTTAACTAATGCTTCTTTTTTTGGGATTATTAATTTCATGAATTCTTATTAGGCTTATAATTGTTTTAAATGTTTCGAATGTTTAATACCGAAACTTTTATATTCGTGCCTTATCTAAGTTTCAAAAATGAGAAGTTCATACTTTTTGTACGCTTTGAAAAAGCTTAAGGAAGGCAAGTTTTTAGTTCTGTTTAAGCAGGTGTATAAATTCCTTACTCTTCCTCTTGCTTACCGTTTGAA
>Ga0194112_10001863_pt1 | contig 30582 bp, 23 predicted proteins | sample TA2MahC400mmetaG_FD_146191 | JGI IMG/M metagenome (GOLD analysis project Ga0194112, IMG submission 146191) | Freshwater microbial communities from Lake Tanganyika, Tanzania - TA2015016 Mahale Deep Cast 400m | ecosystem: Environmental > Aquatic > Freshwater > Lake | place: Tanzania: Lake... | reverse complement strand
TATCGTCTGGGGCGGCAGACGCCGCGATTCTGCCGATTCCGCCAACAGAAAAGGTAGAGGAAGGGAAGGGAAGGGAAGGGAAAAGGGGCATGCACAACTGGTCTGACAACGAAGGAGGAGGAATTCCTGAGACACGTCTTACACGACGAAACAGCCACAATTACCCAACGATACCATCAACTCGGCCTCTCTTCTCATCTTGGTAATCGCATCCAACATTCGCTCTTGCTCAAAGGTCTTCTTTCTTCTCAGTCTATTCCCTTTGAGAAAGGACGCATCAAGGCTTTGTGTTTGACAAGGAAAGGATATGAGGTGCTTGGATGTGAAGAGCAGGCATCAACGAGACACGGGAGTATGGAGCATCGCTACTGGCGAGCCAAGCTCGCCGCCCGGCTGCGGGCGTGCCACTACGCCGTTCAGGAAGAATCCCCCATCGGAGGGGGCAAGACCGTTGACATCCTGGCCTCGAAGGAGGGCCGCAGGATTGCCTTCGAGATCGAGACGGGGAAGTCGGACGTGGCCGCCAACGTCGAGAAGGTTGACGCAGCCGGGATTGATAAGCTCTACGTTGTTGCCACTTCGCGCCTTGCTGAGCGAGCCGTGGCGGCAGAGGTGGCAGCCTCCAGCGCGGCAGGTGTTCTGTCGGTGAGTGCCGCCCTGAGGCAGAGCAACTGGTAGAAGGGCCGCTTGTCCCCGCTTCCTGACGGGGCGGCGTCAGGTGCCTGCCCGGTCGTTACCCCAACTGGACAGATGCCGTCAAGGTCGCCTGGGAGCTAACTCCTTATTACGGCAGAACACGCAGCACAGGACTCCTCCTTGTTCGTGGTCGGAGACCAGAGGAATTGGCTCACTTGGCGAGGTTCACAATCCACCGAGGACATTGAGGTTGTAGCCCGTGCCGAAGAGCCGGCGGTTGGCACGGTAGAGCGGGTGGCGGTAGCGGGCGAGGGCGGCGTCACTTTCCTTCGCGCTGGCGTCGGCCCACACGTGGAGCGTGCCGTCGGGGTAGGCGACGAGGAGTTGCTCGCCGGGCAGGTCGAGGAGCTTGGCGGCCATGGCCACCTGGCCGCCGGCTCCGAGGTCGGCAAGGCGCCTCCCCTTACGGTCTATCACCTCGAGGCCGTCGCTGTCAGTCGTCCGCACCAGCTCGTGCAGGCCGTCGCCGTCGAGCTCGATGGTGAGAACCGCTCTGAGGGTTGCGCTGGTCACGGCATGTTCTCCACCATGTGTGAGAGGGAACACTACGAGAAAGGACACCGCGAGGGCCGACTGTTTCAGCGTGACTCTCCCGCCCCGGCTGCTTCGAGGAGAAGGACCGCATCCCCCTGGAAGGGGGCCGAAAGCTCGCGCGCCGGGCCGCCCCGGACGACGCCCGCCTTCCGGGTCTGGCCGGTCTTGGGGTCGAGCCACTCGACGGTCAAATCGCCCTTGGCCGCCGAGAGGTCCACGGTCACCTTCCCGGCCGTGGGCAGATAGACGAGGTAGGCGTTGCCCGGACTGGCGAGGCAGTACTTCGACGAGGCGAGGCCGCTGCGCGGCGTCATCGCGGCAAGGTCGAGGCAGCTGGCGAGCTGAAGGGCGTAGCCGATGTTGCGGCGAACGGGGTCGAAGCGGGCCTCGAGGCGCCCGCCGAGGATCAGCCCGTCGTAGGGGTCCATGAACAGGGGATTGTGGCCACGCAGGAAGCTCTTCCACACCCACGCGGCGTCGCCGCCGATGCCCCAGAGGTGGTCGGTGTCGTTGAGCACCACCTTCCTGCCGTCGGCGGGCGGCGGGTCGTCGCGGTAGCCGCCATCGGGGTTCGGCGACACCCAGTCGGCCGGGCTGTCGAAAAGCGCCTTGTTGCTCCCCCCCTTGTACTGGAAGGTCATGCCCACCGGGTGCTGCTTGGGCTTGGCTTTCTCGTAGTCCTTGATGAAGCGGATCATGTGGTACTGCCACTCGGTCGAGGGCGGGTGGTTTTCGTTGGAAATCTCGTAGAGGACGTTGTCCAGGTCGTTCACCGTGTCAATCACCTTGCGGACGTATGCCTCCTGCACAGCGGTCACGGCCTTGACGGCCAGCTCGTGGACCTCGAGCCCCTTGCCGTCGCCGTTCGGGTCGCCATTGATGCCGTTGACGTTGTTCGCAGGGTTGAACGGGTGATTCGCCCAGGCATCGGAGATGAACTGCATGCACCAGCCTTCGAAGAGCATGATGGAGACGTAGATGCCCCGCTTGCCCGCGGCCTCGACGCGGGAGCGCAAGCGCTCGAAATATTCGGGGTTGAACCTGGCGAGGTCGAACTTCGGCTTGTCGTCGAGGGCCTTGCCCGGCCCCGTGCGGAGCCACGGCTGGGGTGCAGCGAAGCAGCGCTTGGGCACGCTCCACTGCGCGCTGCCGCCGCGGGTGTCCCACGACACCAGCTCCCACGCCCACAGGCGGATGAAGTTGTGATTGAGCTTCGCCATCCAGTCGAGATACGCCTCGAAGTCGAAGCGCGGCGGCGGGTCGGTGGCGCCCATGTCGAGCAGGTTGTTCCACGTGTGCGAGCCGACGAGGAGAATGGCTTTGCCGGCCCCGTCGGCGAAGTAGCGAGGGTTCCTCGGGTGCACCTTCAGAGGGCCGCTCGCGGGCGCCGCGCCGAGTGCGGCTGACACCACGCACGCCAAGGTCAACACCCCAAGCGCCATTCCTGTGCAAGCCATCGCATCTGCCTCCTGTCATTGTGCCTTGACGACCACGCGGCGGTAGCTGGTCAGCGGCGGCGCGCCGAGGATGTAGTAGAGGCCGGGGAATTCCCTCCAGATTCGCTCGACGATGCGGTCCTGGTCGCCGATGTCGTAGATGCGCAGGCGGCGGGCGAAGTCGCGGTAGCCGGCATCGCTGAGGTCGAAGAGCCTGGCCATCGCGAGCGCCGTGAGCGACTTGGTGCACGAGGCGATGCCGCGGGGCTCGGCGAAGTTGTGCCACTCGGCCGCGAGCCAGCCGTGGCGGATGACGAGTAGGTGGTTCGGCACCCCGAAGCTGGCGCAGTAGTCCTGCGCCTCCTTGAGCTTCGGCCAGTCCAGGCCGGCCTTCTCCCGCACGGCCCGCTGCTCGTCTGCGGTGGCAGCCTGGTTGGGCCTCACCAGTGCGCGCCAGCCGCCCTGGGCCTCGGGCGGCGGGATGTACTCGCCCCCGGCCGCCGAGACTACGCCCACAGCAATAAGGAACAAGCCGACCCGGAGCAGCCACTGCACGGGGCCGCGCGTGCTGTACACGCCGCTCACTCCCGCGCGATGCGTACCGGTCATACAGCCTCCGTCCACCCGCTGGGTTCGTGCGCCTTGGGGTTCGTCGCGCGCGGCCGCCATGTCGGGCACCGGTCGAACGCGGAACGCATGGGGCCGGATTCCGCTAGGGGCCAGTTTAGCATGGAGCTACGGCGGATCAAGTGGAGCAGGCAGAAGAGATGGCTGCGAACACACCTGTGACCGGGCCTCCTCGCGGGCGCGACGCAAGTGTGCTATACTTCGGCCAAGGAAGGAGGACGGGACGATGCGAACGATGCTCGTGGTGGCCGTGCTAAGCCTGCTGGCCGGTGCTGCGCGTGGCGGGCAGACAGTGATGGAAGGCAAGCTCGAGGTCCTGCACCTCCACGGCCTCGCTGACCCCACTCGCTGGGGGCCATCCGAGTGCACGGTGGAAGCGTCGAAGACTCTCCGCGCGGAGGGCCACCCGACCCTTCACCTCCACATTCCCGTTGACCACCACGGGGGCGAGAAGAACTACCCCATCGGCTGGCCCCGCATGTACCTGGACCTCAGGAAGCCCGACGAGACCGGCTGGGGCGAGTTCGAGCGCTTCGAGTTCCTCATCCACGCCACCATGTCGCGCCCCGCGCCGCCGAGGAAGGTGCTGAACCTCCAGATTCACTGCCCGGACAGGAACAACGCGCTGAACCGCAACCTGGAGGAGATCCGCCTCGGCGAATGGGCGCGCGTGTCCATTCCCATCCGCAGCATCAAGGACGTTGAGCAGGTGGCCAAGCTGGGCCTGAACATCTCGGAGAGCGACTACCGCCACGGGGACGTGTTGGACTTCCACATCGGCGCCTTCCGCCTCGTCCGAGCCGCGGAGTTCGGCCTCGCCAGTCTCAAGGCGACGACGCCGGTCATCTACCGCGACGATGCGCGGCTTACGGTCGAGTTCGAGACCGTCGGGCCGCCGGGCAAGGTCGCGCGGGGCCTGCCGCTGGCCCTATACGAGCGCGACCGGCTGCTCCACCGCGAGACTCACCCTGTCGCCCGCGGCGTCCAGACCCTTGTTCTGGACCTCCGCGGCCTGAGGCTCGCAGTTGGCCGGTACTCCCTCGTGGCCTTCGACGAGGCGCCGGAGCGGCGCGTGGCGGCGGAGTTCCGCGTGGTGGAGTCCCCCTGGGAGACGCAGAAATGAGCAAGCCCTGGACCGCCCTCCTCCTCGTGGCCGGCGCCGCCTGCGCCGGCACGGTCCGCATTGATTTCGGCACCGAGACCTCACCCGTGCGGCCGGGCTTCCTGCGGGTGACCGATAGGACCGCTTTCGGCGAGGATACCGCCGTGGGCTGGCTGAAGGCGGACGGCCTCGTGGCTCGCGACAACCCCGTCCCGCGCGACTGGAAGCCCGACCCCTCGCGGGGCCGCGACTATCCTCCGCCCATCTACACCACCGACCTGCGGCAGGACTGCGTCCAGGGCACGGGCGCGGCGACCCTCGCGGTCCGTGTCCCCGACGGCGCCTATCGCGTGTGGCTCCTGTGCGGCTCGGCCGGGGGCCACCGCTCCCAGGTGTGGAATGTCGTAGCCTCGTGTCCTGCTCCGCCGGCCTCGCCGGACTGGAAGGAGGCGGCGACCTTCGCCGGGCCGTTCGCCTGCCGCGTGCTCCAGGGCCGCGCCGCGGCGACTGGGCAGCAACTCGTGCTCGCTCTCGACACAAAGAGCCGCTGGGTGGTGAATGCCCTGCTCGTCGTCCCCGAAGCCGAATGGGAGACGGTCAGGACCACGGAGGTCGTAAAGCTCGAACAAGAGGTCTTCCTCCTTCCCGACGACGTGCTCGCCAAGTGGAAGCACACGCCCCACAAGGACGACGCGCCGATGCCGGCGCCCACGGAGGCCGAGGTGGCGCGTGGCTTCCTCGTGTACCACCGCCCGTACCTCACTACCGTCTGGCCCAACACCGTGCCGCGCCGAGAGGAGTGTGAGCCCACGGTGCGCGCCTTCGCCTCCCGCGACGAATACGAGCCACTCACCTTCACTCTCCTTCCGCTGCGCGACCTCGATGAGGTTGCCGTGCGCATCGGGGCACTGAGGACTGACGATGGCCAAGCCATCCCCGGGGACGACATCTGCGTGCGGTACGTCCGCTACATGCACGTCCGCCCAAACTACAGCACACACGGCATCTACTACCGCGCGCCCGATGTGCTCATGCCGTTCGTGAAGCCGCAGTCGCTGGCCAGAGGCGAGAGCTTCCGCGTGTGGGCGACAGTGCATGTGGACGCCTTCGCGCCGGCCGGGCTCTACACGGGTGAGGCCGTGGTGACGGTGGGTGCCCGCGAGGCGGCCAGGGTGCCTCTTGTGCTACGTGTGCTCCCGATCAAGCTCCAGAAGGACCTCTCGCTCGTCTACGGCACCTATTACCACCACCCGTATGATGAGGCGGCGAACGCGCCCGACGCCTTCTCGCGCCAGTGGTGGCGCCACAAGGCCGAGGCGGAGGCAGCCGACATGGCCGCCCACGGCCTCAACGCTATCGTGAGCGGCATCAACGGCCGCATGGACGACAAGGGCCGCTGGCAACTCGACTTCGATGGCCTCGATGCCAAGCTCGACCTCTGCCGCCGCCACGGCCTCACCAAGCCCGTCATCTGCCACATCCCCACGAGCCACATCTACGCCCGGCACATGAAGGCGGCCATGGGCTCCCACCTGCGGCTGCTCCAGATGCCGCCCCAGGCCTTCTTCGACGACCTCACGGCCTGCGTTCGCGCCATCGAAGCCGAGCGCCAGCGTCGCCAGTGGCCCGAGCTGCTCTACTACCCCGTGGACGAGCCGTCGGAGTCGGACCTCTCGGTGAAGTTCATGGTCGAGGTGATGAAGGCCATCAAGCGGCGGGAGCCCATTGCCGGCAATGGGCGCGGCGCCCGCACCTACGTGACGGCCGACCCCGCCCACGAGGCATTCGCGCCCCTCAAGCCCGTGGTGGATGTGTGGTGCTGCCAGCCCTTCACCTTCCCCCGCGAAAAGGTCCTCGCGGACATGAAGGAGCGCGGAATCGAATACTGGTGCTACCCCAACCACATCGCGGGCGAGAACGACCACACGCCCGCGGCGGGCGCCCGCATGACCTACGGCTTCGGCTTCTGGCGTAGCGGCTTCCGAGCCCTCACCCCCTGGATCTACCAGAGCGTGGTGAGCGACCCTTGGAACTACCTGGATGGCGGCTACATGGACTTTTTCAACCGCACCGATGACGACGGACGCCCCATCCCCGTCGCGCTCTGGGAGGCCTACCGCGAGGGCATTGACGACGGCCGCTACATCACGACCCTCGGGCGCGCCATCGCCCGCGCGCGCGAGGCCGGCCACGCCAAGCTCGCCGACGAGACGCAAGCGGAACTGCAATACGTCTGGGACGCCATTCGGGTTCAGGAGAAGTACAAGCACGAAGGCCTGTGGGATCCTGCGCTCTTCGACCGCTATCGCTGGCTCCTCGCCCGGCAGATCCTCCGCATCCAGGAGGCCCTCCAGTAGCTCGGGGCCGCCTGGGCACGCACCGAGTTCCGGTTTCGTCCCTCGCCGCCTAGAGGAAGACCGAATCGTGGCGGCTGGAGTGGAGCGAGACCCAGAAGTTCTCTCCTTCGAGAATGCAGTCGCCGCGGAACTGGTAATCGGTCGTGCCATGCGGCACCTGAGACCAGATTGCACGGTCCTTCCATGCCCTCATGTCGTAGTGCTTCATCGTGTACTTCTTGTTCGCGTCCCAGATTCTCACCGTGCGGTCCTTTAGCCTGCTATAGCCCTCGGCGCCAGCGCCCCCCAGGGACGTAACGCTGAACCAAATACCCATGACCACTCCTCCCCAAAGCAGTTGCACTGCTCGCGTCCTGGTGTTCATGGCGCTTCTCCTCTCTGTCTGGGCTTGGCGATGATCTCGCGGATCTCGAGGTCGAAGAAGTTGTTCATGTGCGCGGCTTTGAGGACGATGGCTGAGTCGGCGCCACCCCCGGTCCCGCCGACTGCGATGATCTCCTGGTCGGTCGGGACGAGGCCGGCGTCGGCGGCCATGACCGCAACTTCGACTGCAACCTTGATCCCGTCGCCGCCGAACCGCCTCAACGTGTGAGCAATGATCTCGATGTGGCTGGTGCCGCCGAACTTGTTCGTGATCGACCGCTCGACGCCGCTGAGCGCGTGCGAGCAGATCAGCACGTTGATGCCCTTCCTCTCCAGTTCCTCTCTCTGGTCGGCGCTAAGCGACGGAGCATCGCCACCGGCGTGTCCCGCGTGCTCTGCCACGGAGACCAATGTCACACCGGTGCTCTGGAGCGCCTCCCAGAGCTTCAGAGCAGTCGCCCCGCTGTCCGAAGCGACCACGATGTGCCGAATCCCGAGCTCCTCGCACCGGCCCCTGACCGCTTGGACGGCAGCGTCGGTGTTCCCGGGCCCGGGTCTGTCGAAGTACGTAATGTCCTTGACATTCATCGCCCGCTCCTTTGGGGCCGGTGTGGTCCGCCGCGGCGGTAGCCCCGGGCCGCGGCGTGCCAACCCATGGTAGCCGGCATCAAGCCCAGCAGGCCGGCCGAGCCGGAAACCCCCGGCGCACGCCATGCCATGGTTAGCCCCCTTGTGAGGCGCTCGGCACGGTTTCCCGGCTTCCCCGCTTCACAGTTGCTCCACCAGCTCCTTGAGGTAAGCCTTTGCTTCGCCCCAGGTCATCTCATCGAGTCTCACTTTCGCCTGGCCCATGGGTTGCGCTCCTTTGCGTCGGCCGGCGGCCACGCTCGTTGACGGTCGGGCGTCTTAGCGCCTCGCCGCCACCTCGAAGACGTGCAGGCAGTCGCCATGCCTGATGTAGAGGCGGCCGCCGCAAACGACCGGGGGCGCCCAGAGAGGCCCCGAGCCGCCGCCGGGCACCTTGAACTGGCTGACAAGGTGGTAGGCTTCAGGTGTAGCCTTGACGAGCGAGATGGTCCCGCGTTCATCGGTGCAATAGAGCATTCCGTCCGCGTACGTGAGGCCACCTTTCGGAACGCCCTTCACGGCCCACCGCGTTCTGCCGGTCTCGAAGTTGACGCAACACCAGTTCCCGGTGTGGACGCCGTGGAAGCCATACAGGTGGCCATCCACCAGGACCGCCCCGCTCATGTAGGTCATGAAGTCGTCCTTCCTCCAGAGCTCCTTTGGCGCGAGCTTGCCGCCCTCTGCGGCGAGCTTGAGATTGGCGCAGAAGTTGCCTATCGTGATGAAGACGCAGCCGTCGCTGTAGATCGGGGTCGGGATTGTCTGATTGCTCCAGGGGAGAGGGTGGCGCCAGAGGGTCTCGCCGTTCTCCGCGTTGACGGCGACCACGGCCTTCGTCGTCAGCGAGACAACGTGACGGATCTCAGCGAACGTGAACGAAATGGATGAGCTGTGGGTGGCCTGCTCGTCGGCCCCCTTGCTTGCCCAGACGGTCTTCCCCGTCTTGCGGTCCAGGGCCACAAGGCAGGCATCCCTGCCGCCCGGCCTGCAAATCACGTTGTTGGCATCAACCAGCACCGACTCGGCCAGCGCCCAGGCGATGTTGGACGCACCGAACTCCTTCAGCACGTTCCGCCCCCAGAGCTTGCTCCCCGTCTTTGCGTCAAGGCACGCGAGGTCGCCATGGGCATTCAGATGATAGACCATCCCGCCGTTGACTGTTGGGGTTCCTCGCGCCCCGGGGATGTCCCCAGTCCACGCATTGCCGTTGCTTGTCTTCCACTTCAGCTCGCCGTTCAGGTCAAGCGCAAGGACGAAACAGTCGTTCCCAATGTCGCCCGCCGTGTAGACGGTCCCTTCGGCGATTGCCGGGGCGACATAGCCCCTTCCGCAGCCCTTGGCCGTCCAGAGAAGCTTTGGCCCGCCCTCTGGCCAGACCTTGAGGAGGCCAGTTTCGCTCGACACCCCGTCGCGGTTCGGCCCGCGGAACTGCGGCCACTCGGCACCACATGCCGTGGCGCAAAGGAATGCAATGACAATCGCGACCCGGACAATTGCAGGCTCGTGTGCGAATCTGTATTCAGCCACCATATCTGTGGTCGTTGTGTCTCTGGTTGCAGGACCTTCAAACCTGCACGTGTGATATTCCCTTCGGCAGGTCGAAGCAGGTGACGACGCCTTCCTTGTCGCATTCCACATGACATCGTCCTTTCGTGATGAGGCTGATGGTCTACTTCCCGAGCCCAATCTTCGCCTTCTGTCCATCGACTCTGCCGAGCATCTGGAGGACGAGTCTGCCGTCCACGACGGCTGCCGCGCAGGGCACCTCCTCGCCGCCGACGAAGACCTTCTCGGGCGCCGGGCCGTTCCAGCCCAGCACCTTGAAGGCCGGGGCGAAGCCCGCGCCCTCCCCCTTCTCGTAGACAAGCTCGACGGGGCCGGCGCTCTTCAGCACGTGGCACCCCTCGGACTCATTAAAGCCATCAGCGTTGAAGTCCCCTGTGTCGTCCCCCACGAGCTGGACGCCTGTGACCTTCGCCGGCGCGCGGTATTGCACGGCATAGGGAAGCGCGTCCTTGGGAGCACGCATCTTCGGGACCACCTTGCTCCCTTCGGTGCCCACCTGGATCATGCACGCCCAGGTCGAATCGTAGCCCGGCTTCATCAGGACCCCACCACTCCCGTAGCCGCAGCGGTCCCAGCCGACCGATCTACCGTCGTGGCGCATGTGACGGTCGAACAGAAGATGCTGTTCAGCGGGGATGGTAAGCAGGAACGTCGTCTTTACCTTCTCGCTCGTCGCCAGGAGCAGTTCCTCGGATGGCGAGAAGAAGCTGTCTTTCACCTGGGCCACTTTGGGTGTGCTGAAGATGTAGCAGGGGTTCGCTTCGGGCTTGCCCTTGGGGGCCGGAAGGAAGAGGTGCGGGCCGTACTCCCCGCTCCACTTGAACTCCCTCTCGGCCTTCTGGACCCGCACCTGGACAACAATCTGCCCTGCTGGGTAGAAAGTGTAGGTGGCGATAACGGGCATGTTCCTGTCGGCGAAGCGCGACCAGAAGGTGAAAACCGACTTCGCCAGGATGCGGACGCGCGCGGGGCTTCTCTCGATCACGGCCAGCTCGCCCTCGGCCTTCAGAGCCTTGTGCCCGATTGACGGCCAGTCGCGGCACCCGTAGCTGCCCCTCGGCCCCTTTCCATAGTCGCCCAAAGACGGGTCGGGGTCTGGCCGAGCGGCCCCGTGCCAGCCCACCTCAAAGAGCCCCCGGTCCCAGCCGGCGAGGTTCGTCTTCGCCTCGGGGTCCGAGGCAAGGTCGTAGAACTCCATTATCCCGCCGCCGGCGGCCTGCCAGACCACGGCCTTGTAGACCCCCGGCGAGGTCACGGTGAATCTGAGGTCAGGAGACGCGCCGGACTCGACCACTTCGACCCCCGCGGCCCAAACCCGCACGGCGCAGAGCAGAGCTGCGCACGCCACGCACGCCACAGAACCCCTCATGGCTCACCCCTTTCTGATGCCCTCGATGGGACTCCGTGCCGGCATAGGTTGTGTGGGCACGCCTTGGGTTCACCTCATGGAGGGCGGACGTCGAGGCAGACGAGCTCGCCTTCGTGGTTGCGGCAGAAGATGCGGCCCCCGCACAAGACCGGCACTGTCCAGCACCGGCCACGGAGCACCTTGGCCTGGGCGAGGACATTGCACTTTTCGGGCGATGCCTCGGCGATGACCAGCTCGCCCGTTTCCGTGAGCATCACGAGCTTGCCGCCTGCCACCATGAGCGTGCCCATGTGAAGGCCGTGGTGCCGCCACTTCTCCTGGCCTGTCGCCGCGTCGAGGCACACGAGCGGCACCTGATTGTTGGCCTGGCCGTCGAAGCCGTAGATGTGGCCCTGCCAGACGACGGCGCTGCTGAAAATGGTGCTCAGGCGCTTGTTGCGCCAGAGGACGTTGGCCGCGCCACGTGCGGGCCGCAGCATGGCGCAGCCGGTGCCGTAGCCGGAGGAAAAGAAGACCCTGTCGCCCAGGACGCTTGGGTCCGCTGCGTTGGCGGTGTTCTGCCATTCCAGGCTCCAGAGCTTGTCGCCGGTGCGAGCGCTCAGGCCGACGGCCTCGCGCCCTCCAAAGATCAACACGCACCGCTCGCCGCCCATGTCGAAGGCCAGGGGAGAGGAATGCCCTCCCGATGCCGCTTCGTCCTTCTGCGCCCAAGCGACTTGGCCGGTGGCTTTGTCGAGCGCCACGATGGCGCGCTCGGCGTTGACGATCACGAGCTTGCCCTCGACGAACGGCGAGCCGCTGACCTCGTTGAGCCCCTGGCGTGGCACGCTCCACTTCAGTTGCTCGACCTTGGAAACCTCGACCGCCCACACGGCTCTTCCCGTCTTCGCATCGAGGCATCGGGTATCGCCGTGACGACTCACCGTGTAGACCACGCCGTCGGCTACCGTGGGCGTAGCTCGCGGCCCTGCCTCGTCTGGACCCCCACGGCAGGCGTACTCGTGGGTCCAGACCTCTCTGCCGCTCGCCGCATCGAGGCAGTATACCACATCGGTGTCGGCCTTGTTGCCGAGGGTGTAGGCGCGGTCGCCCACGACAGCCACCGAGGAATAGCCGTGGCCCAGCGCCTTGCGCCAGAGCACCTTCGGCCCGCCCGCGGGCCAGGAGGCGAGCCATCCCGTTTCGGACGAGACCCCGTCGCGGTTCGGGCCACGCCACTGGGGCCAGTCGGCCGCTCTCCCGGCCGCAGCCCAGGCGGTGATGGCAGCGAGCTCCGCGACTCTCAGAAGCACCGCGATGGCGTGAGCGACTTCGCTTCTCATGTTGGCCTGTCTCCCTTCAGCTTGAAGCGGATTGTCGTCGAGTCCTGGACGGTCGTGGAGAAGGCTTTCCAGACGGCAACACCTTGAGGCGGGAAGGCCAGCGCGCGGGAGCCATTCACGCCCCCCTCCACGACTTCGCCAACGTCGAACTTCCCTCGGCCGCCCTCGAAGCTCTCCGAGAAGACGACCTTGCCAGGCGGAGGGAGGAGCAGCCCCGGGGTCAAGAGCGCGCTCTTGCTGGGCGTGGCGACCCTCTTGCCGCCTTTGGGTTTCCCCTGGACCGGTCCGACATACTCGGTCGCCAGGACCACGTCATCGAACCAGACCTCATAGACGCGGTCGGGTTTGGCCGCCTGTTCGGGCACGTAGTAGGAAAGCCAGAATGTGTTGATCTTGAGTTTGTCCGAGGTGCGCCAGCGGATGCCCTTGAAATAGCCGATGAGTTTCCCGTCCACCCAGAAGGCTTGTTCCCCATCGGTGGCCTCGGGGGTCGAGTTGCACTTGACCATCGCCTCGACGCAGTACCACCGGCCCGGCTGGACCGGGTCCTGAGGGGCGTCGAAGTGGTTGCCCCAGAAATGCCTCCAACCGTCCGGCTTCATCTCGTGCCAGTAGGTGTAGAAGTGCCAGACGCCGGGGGGCGGGACCTCGCCCCCCTTGCCCCAGGGCTCGATCCCTGTGCTGAACCCTTGATCGCCGGCGGGCTTCTTTCCCGCACCGCCCCTGGGCCACGGCGTTGGCACCCGGTCAGCGATCAGATTGACGAAATGGCCAACGTATCCGGTTCTCGGGTGGAACTTGACGTAGAACCGGGCGTGGAGCCGGTCCACGCCTTTCGTATGCGTGTAGAGGTGACCGTTCTTGGAGATGTGGAGGGATCGCCGGCCGGGCGAGCTGGCGTGGATGTCTTCCGGGAGGTCCATGTTAGCCGGGTGTAAGACGTCGCCCCAGCGCGCGGCGATCTCCTGGACGCTCCCCGTCTCAAAGTCCTCCACGAAGACCACCTGCGGGTCACGCTCGATACCCTCATCGCCCGGATACTTCGCCGCGAGGCCGGCGCCTTCGGGCACAGAGCCTTGCCCTTGTGGGCCGGCCGCCCTCTCCTGACCGTTCGCCGAGGGGTGCGGGAGCAGCCACACGCCGAGGAGTCCCAATACTGCGACGCCGCAAGCCACGAGGGCCGTCCTTCGACTCGGTTCTCTTCTCATCTCCGGCTTCTCCTTTCTCGTTTCCCGGGGCCACCCTTCACCTGCCAACCTCTGCTCGGCGGTGGGGCACTTCCAGCAGCAGAGTCACCTGCTTTGCGATGAACCCCGCGGTGGCCTTGTAGATGAACTTCACCTCGCTCTCGCCTGCCTTGAGCCACTCGACGGAGACGGGAAACGGCGGGAATTCGTAGTCGCGGCCGTTGCTCGCCCTGGAAATGGGCAGGTCAACTCTGTGCCCGTTCAGGTGAATCTCGCCTTCGCCGGTCTGATCCCAGTCGTTGATGGTGAAGACCAGGCTGGCGGCGCGGATGTCCTTGAGCGGGATGTCGGCGGGGATGGTGAGGGTCATTGTTCCCTCTGTGCGATTGCCGCGCTGTTGTCCCATCAGGTTGACGGGGCCACCGCTCGCCTCAACGCTGCGCTCAACCGTCTCCGGCGGCTCGATCTTCACTGACAAGTCGAAGAGAATCTCCCCCGACTTGGGGGGCAAAGCGGCCCTCTCCAATCTCTCCGCATACCGGCCCTGATAGGGCTGAGGCAACGCGACTGTGGCCGCCCGATCGGTCGCGTTCACCAGGACGAAGCCCTTCTCGAACCGCCGTGTGGCGACGCCGTCGCGGAGTTCGTAGTCGCCTGCCGGCTTGCCGAGGTCAGTGTCAAAGACTGGATACCAGCGGATGCGCTTGTAGTTGGGCACGTAGGAGAAGTAGGCGCGGGTCCCATCCAGGGAGAGAAGGTAGAGGCAGAAACGCACGTTGGCCTCCCGCTGCGACTCGCCGGTCGCCAGGGCAATGGTCACCTTGTCGCGGTTGTTGTAGGCGGCGATGGTGTCAACCGTATTGCGCAACGTCGTCTCGGTGAGTCCCCCCCAGCCGAAGTAGCCCTCCCACATCCCGCCGTCGCAGGCCTCCGCCGCTTGCATTGCGGCCTCAAAGGGCGAGAGGCCCTCAGTCTGGAAGGAGCTCCGCTGCCGCGAGGCGCCGCCGTGCAGGCCGTTGTAGACGACCAGCTTGTCCTTCCCTACTGCCTCCTTGATGGCTGCCAAGAGGGCTCGTCCGCCTTCCTGCCATCGCGCGTTGGTCATCCCTGCCGGGAAGCCAGAGTACTTGTCCTTGCGGCGGAAGCCCAGCTCCAGGGCGAAGTTGTCGAGAAACACGCCGTCGTAGCCGGCGGCGACGATCTCTTTCGCCTTCCCCGCCAAGTAGCGCTGGAGTTGCGGATTCGTGCGGTCCACGGCGTAGCGCTCGCGGTAGCCATCATGCAGGTAGCAGAGGATGCGCTGCCCCTTGTCGTCGTGAAGAAACCAATCCTCCTTGCGGTTGACCTCGGGCCACTCCGCTGTCATGCTCGGCCTGTCCAGGTGCTTGCCGCCGTCCTTGCCATCGAAGTCCAGGGTGTTCAGGTAGCCGAGGCAGAGCGCCTTCGGGTTCGCCTCCCGGACCGCCCGGGGCACCGTCAACTGGATGCTGGCCGAGAAGAGCATCATGTCCACCCGCTTCGCGGCTTCCACCATCCACTCGGTCTCCACTCGCCCGTAGTGGAGCGAGAGGAACTTGCCAGTGCGAGGGGGTTCCGGCGGGTGTCCCCTGGCTTCCCTTTCCGCGCCCAGGGCGGAGCCAACGAACGCAATGGCCACCAGGAGTTGAGCCAAGACCGCGCATGTTCTCATTGTCAGCCTCCTTCCACTGTGTCCCGATGCACGGCGACGAGACCCGATCCGAAACGTGCACCCGGCATTTCCGAGTCTCCTCTCCCGGGGATCTACCCCGACTGCCTGATGACCAGCTCTGTCGGGAGCACCACACGGCGTGGTGCAGTTCCCTTCTCGATCTCCTCAAGAAGCAGCTCGGCGGCCTTCACGCCCATCTCGAAGTTCGGATCGCGGATCGTGGTCAGAAAAGGCTCGTCAAAGGGCGGCACGCCCATTCCGTCGACGTCGTCGAAGCCGACGACAGCCACATCTTCGGGCACGCGCCGCCCCGCTTCGCGCAGCGCGTCAATCACCCCCGCAGCCTTGAAGTCGCTGGCCGCCTGGACCGCCGTAAAGGCCACACTCGACGCCAGCAACTCCCTGGCCATCTCGCGGCCATGGGTGCGGGCGGCGGACAGGTAAGGGTCTCGCACGGGCCGCCGGAGGACCAGCCGGCGGTCGATCGCGATCCCGGCTTCCTTCATCGCGCGGCGATAGCCTTCCCAGCGCTCGGGGGTGTCCGGCGTGGCAATGAAGGCGATCCGCGAATGCCCCTGCGCGATCAGCCGCTTCAGCGACGCCGCCACCCCGCCCGCGCGGTCGGACAGGACGCAGCTCACCGAGCCGCCGCAGGCCCGGAAGACATCCGCGTCAATCACCACCGCAGGCACCCGCGCGTGCCGCAGCGCAGCGGCCACCTGAGGCGACGGAGCGTGGTAGTTGAATACGAGGCCGTCCACGCGGCGCTGCCGGCAGGCCTTCTCCTGCGCCGCCTCCGGGGCGCCCGGGTCGAGATGCAGCAGGCTCAGCAAGTAGCCGCGCGCGTCCAGCGTTTGCTCCAGCCCATACAGCCGGAAGCGCGCGAATGGCAACTCGAATGCCGTCCGGGTTCCCGCCGGTTCGGGCAGCACGTAGGCGACGTTGAACCTGCGGCCCGTCCGCAGCGCGCGGGCCGGACGGTTCGGCGTATACCCCAGCTCCTTGGCGCATCTGAGGATCCGCTGGCGTTTCTCCTCACTGACTCCCCGTGAGCGGTCATCATTGAGCACCCGCGCAACCGTAGAGACGTGTGCGCCTGCCTTCCCCGCAATGTCTCTCAAGGTAACCACCATCTGCCACGGCCTCCTTTGTCCAGAGAATGGCAAGCCAAACGTTTGGCGCACTTGATTCTAGCGAACACGTGAAGGGGAGTCAAGCAGAATCGTGACCGGAGCGGCAATGCCTGGGCCGCTCGACCGGGGCACTGCGCGCAAAACGGCCTCACGCGAGCCGTGTCCTTCAACTGCTTCTTGCCTTTACAATGTTTTACACACTTGGACGTTGCGGCCCCTTGACAGGGGCGGGTGGGGATGGTAGCATTAGTTGACGGCGGACATCAACTTTGGCTCTTGGTAGCATCTCCGCCGCTCTGTGGAGCCTTTCGCAACCCCACACTGCGAATGGAGGAAGAAGTGAGACGGAACCGAACAACATGCCTCACGAATTCGGGGGCTGCGCGGACTGGGGCCGGTCTGCCCTGCCGCGGCAACGTGCGGACGATGCGCGAGGTCAATGACCTGCTGGTGCTGAATTGCTTGCGGGAACGCCAGCCCATTGCGAACATTGACATCGCCCGGGAGCTCGGGATGGAGCCAGCAACCGTCTGCAAGGTGGTGCAAAGGCTCTCCGAGGCGGGGTTTGTTCGAGAGGGTGATGCGGGGCAAGCCGGGCCTCGTGGCGGACGCAGGCCCCGCCTGCTCCATCTGGAGGAGCGCGCCAGGCTCATCATTGGGATCGACGTGGGCTGCCCAGGCAGCCGCGGCATCGTCATAGACCTGGGGGGCAATGTGCTCTATCGGGTCTCGGAGGCGGCAGTTGCTGACCCGGCCGAGGGGGTGCTGAGCATCGTCGGGCAGCTACTGGCCCGCCTGTCCAGGAAGGAACGAGAGAAGGTCGCTGGGGTGGGGATCGGGGCGATGGACGCCGTGTATGAGGCAGGGGTGATGCTTGCTCCCGGCGGCCGGGTGCCCATCGCGGAGATGGTGTCGGGGCGCTTCGGCGTGGAGGCATTCGTGGACGAGAACACGAATGCCTTTGCGATGGCGGAAAAGCACTTCGGTTTCGGTCGCGGCGCCTCCTCGTTCCTGTGCCTATGGTATCGTCACGGCGTGGGCCATGCCTTGGTGATTGACGGCAAGCTCTTCCGCGGCGCCCAGGGCGCGTTCGGCGAGACGCGTCACTACCTTGTGCCCGGGCGCGCCGAGAACCGGCCCGACGACCCGCTGAGCGCCGTGGAGGTGCGTCCGCAGGCCATCGTGGATCTCGCGGCCCGCCTGGGGCCGGAGGCGGGCCCGTTTCTCGTAGCTGCGCGCCGACAGGAAGAGCCGGAAGCGATCATCGGCGCTGTTACCGAAGGGATTCGGGCGCAGGACCCCGCGACGATAAGGGCCGTGGAGGCCATCGCGCGGGCCATGAGCGTCAGTGTGTCGCTGCTCGCCGACCTTCTCGACCCGGAGATGCTCATCATCGGAGGCCCCGTGACTCAGTGGGGGACGCCGATGCTGGAGCTCTTGCGGCACAATGTTGGCGAGCTGGCGGACACGACCTGCGCGCGGAAGAGTCCGGCGAGGCTGGAGTTCACCCGTCTGGGCGACGACGTCATCGCCTTCGGCGGCGCGGCACTGGTCATGGACCCCCTCTTCGAGCGCGTGGGCATCACCGTGGCGCGCTGAAGGAGGCTATGGACATGCGCAAGACGGGTCCTGAAAGGCGTAATCTGAGCGCGGCTGCGGCGTCGGTGAACATCACTCCCGCGGTAGGCTGTCTGATGGCCGGCTATGGGGCGCGCGACAAGTGCTCGGGCGCGGTCGAGGACGAGCTGTGGGCCAAGGTGCTGGTGCTCGACGATAGCGAGACGCGGGCGGCAATTGTTGCGGCGGACCTCATCGCGCTCCCGCGAGCGCTGGCCGACAGGCTCCGCGGGGACATCGAACGGCGAGCCGGGGTGCAGGCGTCCAACTGCTTCGTGTGCGCGTCGCACACACACTTCGGGCCGGTGGTGGAGGACGCCTACTACCTCGGCGGCGGGCTCGACGGCCGGCCGGACGCCGAGTGGCTGGAGGTCCTCGTGCGGAAGGTCGGGGGCGCAGCCGAGATGGCCGCGGGGCGACTCGCCCCGGCGCGCGTCGGCGCCGGGTCCGCGACTGCGGGCCACCTGGCCTACAACCGGCGCACGCTCCGCGCCGACGGGAAGGTGGAGATGAGCTGGACCCTCCCGCCCCTCGAGACCGGGCTGGCGTTCGGCCCGAAGGACCCGCAAGTTGGCGTGGTGAAGATCGAATCGAAGAGTGGGGAACCGATCGCTGTCCTGCTCAACTTCGCCTGCCACGCTGTGTGCGGCGGGGTGGACTTCTACGCCATCTCAGCCGACTACCCTGGCCATGCCGTGCGGATAGTTGAGGAGCGCAGGAGCGGCAAGTGCCTCTTCCTGCCTGGGGCGGGGGGCAACATCGTGCCGCTGGAGCGCGGCGGCAGGTCGAGGAGGCGGATCGGAGAAGCGCTCGGGGCCGCCGCGCTCTCGATCCTGGACTTCATCCCTACGCACTCGACTGCCCGGCTTCGCGCGGCGACGGTCCCCTTCGACTTACCCCTCAAGAAGCTGCCGTCGCTAGCAGAAGCGAATGAGCAGGTCGAGTCCTTGCGGCAGAAGGCTCGGGCCGCACCCGACGGGAAGGCGGTGTTCGACCCATCGGAGCTTCTGCGGGCAAGGCACCTCAGGCACCTTGCCGAGCGCTTCGGTGGACGCGAGAGTTACCGAGCCGAGACGACGGCGCTCGCCATCGGCGACGCCGTGCTCGTGGGGCTTCCAGGCGAGGTCCTCTGCGAGATGGGCATGGCGATCAAGAGCGCCTTCTCCGCCGACAGTTGCTTCGTTGCGAGCCTCGTCAACGACTGCCCCGGCTACATCCCGAACGACCTTGCCTACGAGCAGGGTGGCTACGAGCCGGAGTGGACGCCGTTCGCCCGCGGCTCTGAGGGAGCCATTGTGGCCGCCGGCGTCGAGGCCGCGCGAGCAGCGCTTGGCCGATGGTGAGCAGGAGCCTGTCATGAAGAAGACTGCTTTCCTGGTGCTTCTCCTTCCGTGCGCGCTGGGCGCCACGGCCCCTGCTCCTGGGCCGCGCGGACCAGTCGGGCCTGATGTGCCGCTCAGCGATCCGGAGAAGGAGCGGTTTGCCCGGCGCCTCGGGGCCGAGGGGCGGACGGCTGCCAAGGTCCAGGCGGCGTGTGAGCGCGCCGCCAAGGGGGGCGTCGGCGTGGTGCTCCTGCCCGCGGGGGAGTATCTCTTCGAGGCGACGGTGCGCGTGCCGGGCGGGCTGACCCTCCTGGGCGAAGGCTCCAAGTCGCTAATCAAGACGAAGGGCAAGGAGACGCACCTCTTCAGCGTGGAGGGCGACCGGGTGCGCTTCACGCGTCTGAGCCTGCACGGGGCCGACGCCACTCCCAGCGCGGCCAACGACTCGTATGGCATCGAGGCATTCGGGAAACGCGACGTGCGGGTTGACCACTGCGAGCTGCTGGGCTTCTCCTACGCCACCAGCTTCGGCAGCGAGGCCACGGCACAGGTTGACCACTGCGCCATCCACCACAACCTGCGCGACGGCCTCGGCTACGGGGTCGCCATCTACTCGGGCGCCTGCGTGCTGGTGAGCGACAACGACTTCAGCCAGAACCGCCATTCGCTGGCGTCGAATGGGGCGCTCGACTGGAGCAGCCCGAAGCGCCTGGGGCGATACGTCCACAAGCCGGGCGTCCGCAAGACCCATTGGGAGTTCGTCCACAACCGCGTCGGCAGCAATGACCTCTCTGTCTACGAGCTGTGCGCGGTGGACACCCATCCGGGCATGGACGGCACGTTCGTGGTTGAGAACAACGTCTTCAACAGCCTCCGCCACGCGATCGGCATTCGGGACGGCGCAGGGCTCATCAGAGGCAACGTGTTCCGCAACTTGCGCGGGAAGCCCTTCCGGCCGTTCATCGCCATCTCGATCGGTTCTGGGACCCACAACAGGATACCCGTGGAGGGGTGCATGCCGCGCGACATCGAGGTGGCCGAGAACAGCTTCCTGAGCACGGCCGGCGAGGGCTTCCTGGATGGCCTCATCCCTGGCTCCGCGCCGGCCGGCAGGGCTGCGAAGTACGTGGTGGGGGAAGCGGAGAACATCACGGTCGAGGGCAAGCTGGTCCCGCAGACGCGCAAGGAGCGAGGCGGGCGCACGCCCATACCGCGGCTTCAGGAGATGGGCGATGACGGCATCCTCAAGCTTCGTGAGTCGCGCCCCGAGGCGCCCGCGAAAGGGGGCGGACAGTGAGAGCAAGACGGTTTGGAGCAGCGCTGCTCCTGACGCTGGGGATGACCCAAGCGGCCATCGCTGGAGAGCAGGAGACATTGACGTTCCGGGCGGGCGAAGGCGTGCCGCCGGGCGCGTTCGAGGACGTGAACGTCTGCCAGAGCAAGAAGGCCGATGCCATCGAGCGCTTCTGGACCCGCCGCCAGCCCAACGCCGCCGTTGACCGCCGCTGGGACGGCACGAGCGATTCGTTCTATCTCATTCGCCTGCCCGCGCTCATCGGGACCCGGCGCGGCCAGGTGCCGCCCGACCCCAACGTGGTGGTGAAGGGGGTGCTGCGCCTGGTGCGCATCCCAACGCCTGGCTACTTCCCCGAGGGCTGGCAGCCCTCCGAGAAGCAAAAGGTCGCCTTCACGGTCTATCGCTTGACCGATCCCGATGGCTTCGGCCCTTGGCGCATGCCGACCGAGGCGGAGTGCCCGCCGAAGTCGCGGACGCCCTTCGTCGGCGTCTGTGGCGCCTTCCGCGACTGCCGGTCGAGCTTCTATGACCCGCGCAAGTCGCTCCTCGTCCCCGCGGGGAGGCCGTGGCGAAGAGAGGTCGCCGCCGGCCTCGACGCCGGCGTGCTCGCTGAGGACTCCACCCTGCCCTACAGCGCGACGAGCCTCGTCTACGAGTTCGACGTCACCAAGAGCCTGAAGGCCTGGGCCGCGGGGGAGCCGAACGACGGCTGGGCCGTGCAGGTCAGCCGCGACACCAACGTGAGCGGGCGAAACGACTTCCTGTTCCACACCTCCGTCGCCGAACAGAAGGAGAACCGGCTTTTGCTCACCGTGATCGTGACGCAGCGTGCCGTGGATGCCCGCTGGAAGGCCCAGAGCCACGTCAAGCACCCCTTCTACCGCACCCGCGAGGAGATCGCTGCGGCGATGGAGAGAATCGCAAAGTACGAGTGGGCGAAGAAGGCGGCGGAGCCCATCCTCAGCGCCGCCGACAAGTGGGCGAAGATGAAGCCCAACGAGTTGGAGGCCATGATCCCGTCGCCGGACGACGCCCGGCACGACATCAGCGCGGAAGTCTGGAACTACGGCGGCCTCTTCCACACCGCGCCTATTGCCTATGTGCTCAGCGGCGACAAGCGGTACGCGCGGCCGGTCGCCCTGGCTCTCGTGCGCGTCGCGCAGGCCTGGCGCCACTGGCCCATCGTGGGCGAGGACGGCACCGCGGGGACCGCCGGCCCCGGCCCGAACCTCAAAGGCCCGCCCCATGCGCCCGCAGCCTACCGCATGGGCGGCAAGTGGAACGACCAGAAGCTCCTCCTCTTCGGCGGGATCGCCTACGACCTCATCTACGACAGCGGCGCCTTCGAAGAGATCGGCCAGGAGGAGCGCTTCGATGCCAAGGGCCTCGTCGAGCAGGAGCTCTTCCGTGAGGGCGCGCGCTTCATGCTCGACCATCAGATCGGCTACGGGAACTTCGACGGCTACTTCGTCGGGGCAATCGTCCTCGCCTCGCTCAACGCGGGCGACCCCGACCTCGTCCACCGGTCGGTCGAGGTCTTCGAGCGGCTGCTCACCAACTCGTTCTTCCGCGACGGGATGTGGTTCGAGCGCTGCGGCTATCACGGGCAGACGTGCAACTTCTGGCGGGCGCCCGAGGCGCTGCGCGGCTACAGCGACCCGCCAGCCTACGCCCCGCCGAAGGGCTCCGCGCGCTTCAAGAACCTCGACCCCTACGCGCGGTGGCCCGAGCTGCGGGCCATCTACCGCGCGCCCCTCGCCCTCGTGTATCCCGACAAGGATTGCCTCTACGTCAACGACACCTCGACGGGGGAGTTCTGGGACGACTCGCTCCATCGCCTCCTCGCAGCGCGCTATGGCGACAAGGATTTCAGCCAGGTGGCCGAGAACGACCTCTTCCTCGGCGAAGGCGGCAAGAAGGCGCCCGCGGGCATCATCTCAGAGGTCACTCGAAGCGTCCTCCTGCCGGAAGCCGGCCTTGCCACGCTGCGGGCCGAGAACGGCCAAACCGCCACGATGCTCACGTATGGCGACGCGGCGACCTCGCACGACCACACGGATGGCCTGAGCCTGGGCATCTTCGGCGAGGGCCGCGAGCTGGCCGCCGACCTCGGCTACACACACACCTATCTCCGCTTCTCCTGGCCGGCCACCACCGCCGCGCACAACACCGTGCTGATTGACGGGAAGCTCCAGGAGGCGGGCCGCGGCGACCTGGTCTTCTACTGCCCTGACGCGCCCGCCGGCCCCTCCATACAAGCTGTCGAGGCCACCATGCCTCGCGCCTATCCCGCTGCGAAGCTCTACAGCCGCTGCGTTGCATTGATCGCTCCGGCGGCCGGCAGTGCCTATCTCGTGGACTTCTTCAGGGTGGAGGGCGGGCGCAGACACGACTTCATGTTCCACGGCCCGCCCACACATGAGCAGAAACTCCTGGCCGAGGGGGTGGAGGTGAGGCCCCAGGCGGGGACGCTTGCCGGCGAGACCGTCCCGTACGCAGGCGGCCGCAAGAGCACCGGCTCCGAGTACGAGCGCAAGGACTGGTACAGCTACGTCACGGACATTCGTCGCGGCCCGATCACAGGCCACGCGCTCTGCCGCTGGGAGCATGACGACGGCAGTGGAATTGGGTTGGCTGGCAGGTTCTTCCCCGATCCCGGCGCCGAGCTTTTCGTCGGCACCGCGCCAAACCTCCGCCTCGACGACGGGCAGAAAAGCAACTACCGCGACCGGGCAGCCATTGACCGGAACCGCATGCCCCTCGTCTGCATCCGGCGGAATTCTCAGGGCGACCAGCCTCTCTCCTCGACGTTCGTCTCCGTGCTTGAGCCTTACCGAGGCAAGCCGCATATCCAGGAGGCCAAGCGGCTCGACCTCGGCCAAGGGATCGCCGGCGTCAAGGTGCTGGCCGACGGCTCGACACAATACGTCTTCAACGGTTCCGACGGGCGCGGGGGCCAACTGGGCGCGGGCGAGGCCGAAGGAATCAGGTTCAGCGGCCAGTTCGGCGTCGCCTCGCTCAAAGGGAACGATGTCGAGATGCTCTGCCTCGTGGGCGGCGGCGAACTGAGCGGCCCGGGATGGGGCGTCACGCACCCTGGGAACATCGCCGCCAAGGTGGCTGCCCTCCATGGCGACCTCACCGGCGAGAAAGACAACGTCCTCGTTCTTGCGCCGGGGGCGCCCATCATCGCCGATGCGTTCCAGGGGCAAGTGGCCCTCCTGCGACACCGCGATGGCACAGCCAGCGCCTACGAAATCACCGGTGTCGAGTCTAAGGGTGGCACCACTTCGCTCAAGCTCGCCGGCACCAGGGCGTTCCTCCTCAGCCGCTTCCTCGTGGACAGGGTGGCCGGCAACATGCTCCACACCCCGCACCCGCTGCGGCAGTCAGGCGACGGCTGGTTCGCCGGCAAGTGGCTGACCTCGGGCGGGAAAACCTCCCGGATCAAGAGCGTCAAGTCCGATGGGCCGGAGAACATCTACTGCCGCGGCTTCCTGGTGGAGGTCGAGCCCGAGGACGGCCAGATGCAGATCAAGCCCGGCGATGAATGCCTCGTTCACGCGGCCCGGCCCGGCGACGAACTCGTGTTGACCCATCGAACATTCGTCAAGAAGCAAGCTCCGGGGCGTTACGCCATCACCACGACCGCCAAGGCAAGGCTGACCCTCCACGCTCTGGCCTTCGAGCTCGACGCCGCGCAACTCAAGGCCGGGCAGACCACTATCGAGCTGAAGGAGAACTGACGTGCGGGCACGACCGACTACCGGGGCAGCATGGATCGTGCGTCTGACAGGGGCGCTGGGTTGCCTGGTGAGTGGCTCGGTTGCCCAGGCGCTCAGCCTGGCCGCCGACGGCAGGAGCGACTACCGCATCGTCACACCCGACGGCCCGACGGCACAGGAGCAGTTTGCCGCCGCAGAGCTGCGGAAGTACCTCGCGCTCATCTCCGGCACGGAGCTGATGGTGGAAACCGAGGGGAAGGCGACAGGGCGCAAGATCGGCGTCGCCGTGGCTGGACGCCTCAAGGCGGCCGCAAAGGTCGAGTTCGCAAAAGGCGAAGCGGACCTCGACGCCTTCGCCATCGAGACGAGCGGCGATGACCTGCTCCTCATCGGCAGCAACAAGCGGGCAGTCATCTACGCGGTCTACACGCTCCTGGAGAAGCACCTGGGCTGCCGCTGGCTGACCTTCGGCGAGCATGTGCGGCCCGGCAGCGGCTTCATCGAGGAGTTCGTTCCAAAGAGGCCGACCATCGAGCTTCCCGAGCTGCACGAGCGCCACAAGGCCAGCCTGAAGCTCCGCGGCTTCATCGCCGCCGCCTGGTTCGGCAACACTCCCGTCCAGATGGTGGATTGGGCGGCGAAGCAGAAGCTCAACTACTTCCTCTTCCAGGCCGCCGGCTACGAAGAGGCGACGGAGTGGAATGACCTGATTGTGAAAAAAGAGCTCCTCCCGCGCGGTTTCATCCTCTCGGTTGGCCACCACTCCTTCTACACATTCCTGTCGCCCGACAAGTATTTCAAGGACCACCCCGAGTGGTTCGCGCTCGTCGGCGGCAAGCGGACGCCGGGCGGAAGGCTCCACGGCCAGTTCTGCCTCAGCAACCCCGAGGCGGCGAAGACCTACTGCGAGAACGTCCTGGCCTTCATTACCAAACACCCCGAGGTGGACATCTTCGCTCTCTATCCCAACGACGGCTACGGCTGGTGCGAGTGCGAGAATTGCCGCACCGGGGTGAAGTGGGAGGAGCGTCCGCAATACGAGGCGACCCAGGACCTGTACCTGAAACTCATCAACCCCCTCGTCCCAGAGGTCAAGGGGCGTTTCCCGGGCAAGCGGCTAAGCATCGCCGCCTACGTCAACTACACCCAGCCGCCACAGAAGGAGCGGCCCGCTCCGGGGCTCGACGTCACCTACGCCTTCTTCACCCGCAACTGGTTCACCGACCCGATCGGCAACGCGGATGGCCCGGTGGCGAAGGGGCCGTATGCCTTCGACATCGCCCGCAAGCACCTCGCGCGGTGGGTCGAATTGACCAAGGACGGCGGCGGGAACGTCATGATGTACGAGTACTACACTGGCCGCAGCGCCTGGCACGGGAGGCCCTACCCGCTCATGCACCTCATCCCGCAGGAGCTTGCCTACCACGAGAAGACCGGCCTGGCCGGCTGCGCGGTCCAGGCCCACTGGAACAGCCGCAAGACCGACCACGCGAACCTCTACGTCTTCGCCAAGGCCGCCTGGGACACCAAGCTCGACGTGGACGCGACGATGGCCGACTACTATAATCAGCGATATGGCAAGGCGGCGCCCGCCATGACGAAGTACTTCGCCCAAATGGAAGAGAATGCCCGCCATCTCCAGAAATACTTCGTCCGCGGCGCCGAGGCCATCGCCCGACGGGACAAGGGCCTTACCGATTGCGCACAGTTTCTCGAAGAAGCCAAGGGGCTGGCAGACACCGACGCCGCGAAGAAGCTCATCACAGAGGAGCACGGCCTGTTCGAGGCGTACCGGAAGTTCCAGTTCGCGAAATGAGGGAGCGCGAGCATGAGCCAACTGGTCTCCACCATCCTCGGCGTTTCGGGCAGTCCGCGGCGGGGCGGGAACACGGACTTGCTGGTGCGCGAGGCGCTGCGGTTGCTAGCGGAGCGCACGGACGCGGCAACCGGGTTCTTGCGCGTGGCCGACCTGCGCATCGAGGCGTGCCGCGGGTGCCGGGCCTGCATGAAGCTCGGACACTGCGCCATACAGGATGACGACTTCGAGGCGCTCATGGCCCGCTTGCGGGCGGCCGACCTGCTTGTGCTCGGCGCCCCGGTTTACTGGCTCGGGCCGCCCGGCGTGATGAAGAACTTCATTGACCGCACGCACGGCTACTACCGGGACCACACGCTCCTGCGCGGCAAGCGGGCGGTGCTCATCAGCGTGGCGACCGAAAGCGGCTTCGAGCCCCACGAGGCCGTCATGGCCTCCTGGCTGCGCGTCTACGGTGCCCGCATCCTCGGCAGCATCCGCGTCCTCTCCTGTGAGAAAGGCGAGGTCCTCCAGCGGCCCGAAGAGTTCAGCAAGGTGCGGCAGCTGGTGGACAGCCTTGTCCTGTAGGCAGCAGGCCCCAGGGGGTGTTTCGAAGATGGCAACGAGGACCCTAGGCGTGATCCTGCTGGGAGGGATCGGCTTGGCGCTCGCGGCTCGGGCAACCCGCCATGTCCATGCTGGCGAGCCGGCGAAAGCGGTGCCCCATCCGCGCCTCTTGTTCGCTGCTGAAGACCTCGCGGGGCTTCGGATGCGGGCAGAGGATACCAGCGCGGACGACCTGGGCCTGTCTGGCGCTCTGCTGTGGAAGAACGTGCTGAAGGCGGCTGAGGCGGCCCTCGGCAAGCCCGTCGCGCCGAAGTTCGAGGAATACGCCGCGCGGGCCACGGCCCGGCGCTGGGCGCCTCTCGCGCTCGCCTATGCCGTGACCGGCGAGGGGAAGTACCTGGAGCAGCTTCGCGCGGACCTCCGCACCGTCCTGGCGTGGGACACCTGGGGTCCCGTGGGCCAGTTCTCCCCCTACACGCTCACGATCGGTGTCACACTGACCCTGGACGCGGCCTGGGACAAGCTGCCGGAGGAAGAGAGAAAGGCCGCCTGTGGTACGCTGGTCAAGAAGGGCTTGCTCCCGCTCTACGAGGCGGGCAAGGGGAGGAAGTTCGCCGAACCGAACAGCAATGGCCGCATCTTCTACTACGCCGCGCTGGGACTCGGCGCGATGCTCCTGCTCGGGGAGAAGGAATACCCGGACGCCGAGCGCTGGGCCGACGAAGCATGTGAGTCGCTCAAGACCATTCTCGACAAGAGCGACCCCGACGGGAGCTGGGCGGAAGGCATCGGCTACGGGTCCGAGGCATTCGATGGGATGTGGGGGTTGGCCCTGCTCGACGCACTCAAGCGGCTGCGCGGCGTTGACCTCTTCGCCCACCCGTTTATGAAGAACCTACCGCACTTCGCCCTGCACACGATGCGGCCCGGGGGAAGAGGCGGCGTGGGCTTCAACGACACCTGGCAGCAGAATGGCTTCCACCTGGTGGCCCTGCGCGCGGCAGCAGAATACGCCATGCCTCAATGCGCGTGGTACCTCAAGGAAATTGCGTACAAGGGCGGTTCGGCGGAGGAAGGCGTTCCCGCCGTCAATGCCTTCCTTCAATATCGTCCGGGCCTCAAGCCCCGGTCGCCCGAGGGCACCCTCCCGCTGTCTCGCCATTTCCGTGGACTCGGCTGGGTGACCTGTCGGACGAGTTGGGATGACCCCGACGGCATCCTGTTCGCCATGCAGACTGAGCCGCTCGGCCACTACCACGAGCACAACGCCATGAACCACTTCGAGATTCACGGCTACGGCTCGCGCCTGGCGACCTCTCCCGGCTACCACCACCGCCGCGCCTGGCGGGCCACCTATGGCCACAACCTCCTCTGGGTGGACGGCAAGGGACAGAACAACTCCATGATTGGCAAGAGCGGCGGGAACATCGTGGAGTTCACAGAGTCGCCCTTCTTCGACTACGTGGTCGGCGAAGCACACCCCTACGGCACCCCGAAAGACCCCCTGATTGAGACCTGGCGGCGGCACGTCGTCTTCGCCAAGCCCGACTATCTCGTGATCTTCGACGACGTGAAAGCCACGGGGGAGACGCCGCGCGAGTATAGGTGGATCCTCAACGTCACCTGCGCCCACGCAATTGGCCAAAAGGGCGAGTTCAGGGTCAGCGGCGACACCGTCCTGGCGCTCCCTCATCTGGACCCCGCGGGGCAGCTCTTCGGAAAGGTCATGCTACCGACCGACTTTGCTGCCGAGACCGCCATGTGGGACGAGAAGGAGTTCAAGGAGACCTACGGCCCATACTACGCGCTAACGCCGAAGCAGAAGTGCGCCTGGGAACGCTTCCTGGTCGTGCTCTACCCGCAGCCGCGCGGCGCGCCCGAGCCGCGCATCGAGCGGTTCGACGCCCAGGGCGGCCAGGGCTTTGAGGTTGCCGTGCCCGACGGGAGGAACCTCCACCTCTACCGGCTGGAGGGCGACCGTGTGAAGGGCCGGGGCCTGGAAACCGACGGCCTCTCCTGCCTGCTGGGCCTCGCCGCGGATAGGAACTGGGGCTCTTATGCTCTTTGCGATGGGAGAGAGTTGCGGCGCGAGGGCAAGCTCCTGATCTCCTGCGACCAAACTGCCACCGCAGCCTTTGCCAAGTGGACGAAGTACAAGCGAGGTGCCGACCGTCTCCCGCTCAAGGCCACCGAGCACGACGCGCTCCACGGAGTGGCCAACATGGGAAGCGACACGAAACTCGGGTTTCTTACCTCGCGTCCTCCCGAATCCGTTCTCGTTGACGGGGTAGAAGTCAAGGACGCGGCTTTTGACCAGGCCACGGGGCTGCTGTCGCTCTACCTCCGTGCTGGGACGCACCAAATCGCCGTTCACCTTAGGCCGTGACGCCCGAGAACTAGGCCAGGAGGAAGTGCAATGGTCATAGACTGCCACGCGCACCTGGAGCACCACAGCAAGCCTACCTGGGCGGAGGACGACCGCAAGCTCATCGAGGCGGCAGACAAGCTGGGCATTGACCAGCTCTGCTGCTCGATCCTCACGCCGCAGCGCCCGTCGAACCCCGAGAGCTTCCGCGAGTGCAACCAGTGGGTCGCCGAGGCAAGGGAGCGCTTCCCCGGCCGGGTGCCGGCCTACTGCTACGTGAACCCGGGCTATCCGCGGGAGGCGCTCGACGAGATTCGCCGCTGCGTCGAGGAGCGCGGGTTCGTCGGCGTCAAGCTCTACAATGAGTACCGCTGCAACGAGCCGGTCGTTTTCCCCGTGGTCGAGCTGGCGATCGAGCTTCGCGTGCCGATTCTCCAACACGCGGGGCACGCCCACTACTTCGTGAAGGAGCAGCCGCGCCTCTCCGACGCGGGCATGGTGGCGGAGCTCGCGCGCCGCTACCCCGAGGCCGCGCTCATCTGCGCCCACGTGTGCGGCGGGGGCGATTGGGAGTGGACGATCAAGGCGCTGCGAGGCGCGCCCAACGTATACCTCGACACCAGCGGCAGCGTTACCGACGAAGGGGTGATCGAGGCCGCGGTGCGCACCCTCGGCGCGGAGCGGCTCGTCTTCGGCTGCGACATGTCCATGACCGCCAGCATGGGCCGCATCCGAAGCGCCGACATCCCCACGCAGATGAAGGACTTGATCCTGGGCGAGAACCTCCGGCGGCTCCTCCATCGAGGAGAGAAGCATGGTGATTGACGTCAACGCCTACCTCGGCGAATTCGCCTTCCGGCGCCTACATCACAACACGGCGGACGGCTTGCTCAGGCTCATGGACCGGCACGGGATTGACAAGGCGTGCGTGTCGAGCGCCAACGCGATCACCTACCGCAATTGCCAGCCTGCGAACAAGGACCTCGCGGAGGCGACCAGGGGCCACCGCGGCCGCTTGATCCCCTTCGCCGTCGTCAACCCGACGTATGCCGACTGGCAGCACGACCTGCGCATGTGCCACGACGACTTCGGGATGGTGGGCATCCGCATGTACCCCGGGTGGCACGGCTATGCCCCGCGCGACGGGTGCGCGCGAGAACTGGCCCAGGCCGCGACGGAGCTTGGCATGATTGTCTCGATCCCCATCCGAGTCGAGGACCCGCGCGAGCGGCACTGGCTGGTGGACGTGCCCGACGTGTCGCTGGATGCCGTGGCCGACCTGATGCGCGCCTGCCCCAATGCGCGGTTCATGATCCTCGAGGGCATCGGGTTCCCCAACAGCCCGCTCGGGCAGGCCGGGGGCGAGTGGCCCTGCGAGTATCTCATCGAAATCTCGCGCCTTAGCGCGCTCCTAAAGGCCGAGATGCGGCAGCTCATCGAGGCCGTTGGTGCGCAACGACTGGCCTTCGGCTCGGGGATGCCATTCAAGTATCCCGCTCCTGCCCTCCTGAAGCTCGAAGTGCTCGATGCCAGCGATGAGCAGAAGGACGCCATCCGCTGGAGAAATGCCGAGCAGATGCTGGAGTCCAGGGGTGCGCGATGATGAATCACCCGCTCCTCTTTTTCTTGGTTCTCACGATGTCCTCCTCCTTCGCAGAGAGCGTTGCAGCGGATACCTGGGTCTCTGCCCACTGGCCACTGAACGGGGGAAAGGGAGATGTGGCCTCCGACCAGAGCGGCCACGGGAACCACGGGAAGGTCCGCGGGGCGGCTTGGGTGCAGACCGACCGCGGCGCGGCGCTGCGTTTCAACGCGAGCGAGAAGAGCCACGTCGAAGTCCCCAACTCGCCCAGCCTGAACCTCACCGAGTTGATCACGATTGACA
>Ga0194112_10001860_pt1 | contig 30610 bp, 30 predicted proteins | sample TA2MahC400mmetaG_FD_146191 | JGI IMG/M metagenome (GOLD analysis project Ga0194112, IMG submission 146191) | Freshwater microbial communities from Lake Tanganyika, Tanzania - TA2015016 Mahale Deep Cast 400m | ecosystem: Environmental > Aquatic > Freshwater > Lake | place: Tanzania: Lake... | reverse complement strand
CTCGACCAGGGCCGCCGTCGGGAACAGGCCGAGGACGTGCAGAGCGGCGGCACAGGCCGCCAGGCCGTGGTCGGCGCGTGCCAGGCGGCTGGAGGCGGCAGCCGGGTCGAGCACGAGCAACCGGGCCGGCGTGTCGAGCCCGGCCACCTCGGGGAAAGCGAGGACGGTGGCCTCGGGGGCCAGGCGCGGGAGCAAGGCGCGCGACTTGGCGAGCCCATCCTCGCTGAGGATGACCAGGGCATCGGGGACGGTCACCCCGGCGAAGTCCAGCGGCTCGGGTGACAGCACCAGGGTCGACAGGCTGTGGCCGCTGCGCACGGTGATGGGGTAGTCGTCGGCCTGCGCCGCGTAGAGGCCGGATCGGATGGCCGCCTGAGCCGTGAGGCGTACCCCGGAGCGCACCCGGCCCCCGGCCGACCCCGCCACCAGGAGGGAGTAGCGGCGGTCGAGGGCCGAGCCCTGGGTGACGGGGATGGAAGCGATGCCCACCGACGATCGGGCCGGCTTCGGCGCGGCGCGATAGGCGGTGGCGTACTCGGGCAGTTCCGGGCGCCGCTGGATGATCCCCGAAGGCCAGCCCAGGTCATCGAGGGTGGACTGGAAGGCACGCCGGGTGTACTTGTTCGATCGCACGAAGTAGGCCGTGCACAGCTCCCAGATGTCGAGCAGGGCGAACCCGCCGGCATCCATCGCCTCGGCGATGCGCTCGGGCAGGTCGTCGTCGAAGGAGGTCCCCCGCCACACGTAGCCGGCCCCGTTCACCGCCACCGTGGCGCAGATGTCGAGGGGGCGCTCGAGGTTGCCGGAAGCCGTGGTGGAGGTGAAGGCGCCGGCAGGCGTGGTGGTGGAGTGCTGCCCACCGGTCATGCCGAAGTTGAAGTTGTTGAACACCAGAAGGGTGATCCCGATGTTGCGCCGGGCGGCGTTGAGCAGGTGGGCCCCGCCGATGCCGGTGCCCCCGTCCCCCATCACTACCACCACGTCCAGGTCGGGCCGGGCGAGCTTGATGCCGGTGGCGTAGGTGATGCTCCGGCCGTGCAGGCCGTGGAAGGCGGAGGTGATGAAGTACTGATCGCTGAGGCCGCTGCACCCGATGTCGCTGACGATGACCACGTTGGCCGGATCGGACCCCCGCTTGACGAGGGCCGCGTTCAAGGCATCCAGGATGGGCGAGTGGCCGCATCCGGGGCAGAAGGGGTAGGGGAGGTCGTTCCGGTAGGAGGCCAGCGGGGTGATGGTGGTCGTGGTCATCGCACCGCCTCCAGGATCTGCTCGGGGGTGATCATCTCGCCATCGATCCGGTTGAGCCCCGCCACCTCGACTTGCGGCAGGGTTCGCTCCACCTCGAGGCGGTACTGGCCCAGGTTCAACTCCGGCACCAGCACCCGGCGGGCTCCGGCCGCCGCGGCCCGGAGAGCATGCTCGGGGACCGGCCACAGGCTGTGCAGCACCAGCGACGACACCGGCTTGCCGGCGGCCCGGGACCGGCGCACCGCCTCCCGCACCGCCCCGGCGGTGACCCCGTAGGAGACGATGAGCGTGTCGGCCGCCGGGTGCGGGTCGGCGGCAGCCAACTCGATCTCATCGCGATGATCCTCGATCTTGGCGGCGAGGTGGCGGTTGAGGGCGTCGACCGTGGGGGGATGCTTGGTGATGAAGGCCCGCTCGTCGTGGGTCGACCCGGTGAAGCGCACCGTCTCCCCGGCTCCGTAAGGACGCAGGGGCGGCACCTCATCCGCCGGGGCGTAGCGGTAGGGGAGTCCCGGCTCGGCGGGTGCGGGCCGGGGGCGAACCTCCGCCGGCCGGTAGTCCTCCACCGCGACGGTGGCCATGGTCATGTTGAGTTCCTTGTCGGTGAGCAGGAACACCGGGCAGCGGAAGCGCTCCGCCAGGTCGAAGGCCTTCATCGTGAGGTGGTAGCACTCGGGAACCGAAGAGGGGGCGAGGGCGATGATCGGATAGCCGCCGGAGGTGCCCCAGCGCACGAACTGGACGTCTCCTTGACCCACGGTGGTGGCCCCGCCGGTAGCCGGGCCCAGGCGCTGCACGTCGACGACTACCAGGGGCACCTCACCCATGATGGCCAGGCCGAGGTTCTCGCTGTACAGGCTGAGACCGGGGCCGCTGGTAGCGGTCATCGCCCGTGCGCCGGCCAGCACCGCGCCGAGACACATGCCGATGGAGGCGATCTCGTCTTCACCCTGGACGGCGATGCCGCCGACGCGAGGCATCTCGCGCATCATCATCATCAGGATCGGTGAGGCGGGGGTGATGGGGTATCCGGCGAAGAAGTCGCAGCCGGCATCGAGGGCGCCGCGCACGATGGCGGTGGAGCCGTCGGTGTACTCGCGAGGGGGTGGGGTGGGGCGCTGGTCCATGGCTGGGGGCATGCTATCGCCGCGCCGGGCGCAGGCGACGCGGGGAGCCTGCCACACCAGGGACAGCTAACCCCTTGAACTTCCGGAACATTCAGAGTATTCTGAACTTGCGATGAGCACATACACCGATCGTCAGCAGCAACTCGTCCGGGAACTGCACTACGCCGAGGACTGGGGCATGGTCTTCGAGTTGCTGGCCCTGCCGCGCATGGCGGGGCGGGTCTGGGCCACCCTGGCCATGGCCGAGGAGCCCTACCTCTCGGCCGAGGATCTCGAGAACCGGCTGGAGGCGTCGTCGGGCGCGGTGAACGGGGCTCTGCAGTTCCTCACCCGGCAGGGCGTCCTGGAGAGGATCCGCGTGCCGGGCCAGCGCCGCTACTTCTTCGGGCTGCGGCCGGGCACCATGGAGTTGCTGGTGGGGCGCCGGCTGGCCGTGATGGGCGAAGTTCGCGACCTGGCCGGGCGGGGGATCGAGGAGTTCGGCGACCGTCCGGCGGCGCGGGCGCGCTTTGAGGAGGTGGCCGAGTTCTACACCTGGGTCGACCGCGAGATGAGCTCCCTGATCGAGCGCTTCCGCGCCGACCGCCGGGCCCGGACGGGAGGCCGCTCGTGATCGACCTGGCGGGGGTGGGCAAGAGCTTCGGGGCGGGCGCCGCCCGCGTGCGGGCCCTCGAGGGGGTCGACCTGCACGTGGCCGCGGGTGAGTTCATCGTGGTGCTGGGCCCCTCGGGCAGCGGCAAGACCACGCTGCTCAACCTGATCGGGGCGCTCGACAGCGCCAGCGAGGGGTCAATCCGGGTGGGCGGGGTGGACATCTCCCGCGCCGGGCGCCGGGAGCTCTTCGAGTTCCGCCGGCGCACGGTGTCCTTCGTGTTCCAGTCCTTCAACATCTTCCCGGGGCTGACCGCGGCCGAGAACGTGCAGTTCGGCATCGATGTGGCCGGACGCGGGGGAGTGGACGCAGGGGAGGTGCTGGAGAGCGTGGGCCTGGCCGGGCGCGAGGACAGCTTCCCGCACCAGCTGTCGGGGGGCGAGCAGCAGCGGGTGGCCATCGCCCGCGCTCTCGCCACGGGCAACCCGGTGCTCCTGGCCGACGAGCCCACGGGCGAACTGGACTTCCAGACCGGGGTCCAGATCCTGGGGCTGCTGGAGAGCCGCGCCGCCGAAGGACGCGCCGTGCTGGTGGTCACCCACAACCGGGAGATCTCCCGCGCCGCCGACCGGGTAGTCGAACTGAGCAGCGGCCGCATCGTCTCCGACGGCCCGCCGGCGGGCGGTCGGGCGCGTACCGCCGACCTCCACTGGTGAGCGGCATGAGGCTGTGGCTGCGCTGGTCTTGGCGGGACATGCGGGCCCACTGGGCCCAGGTCGCCGCCATTGCCCTGGTCATCGCCCTCGGCACCGGGACCTTCGCCGGCCTGGGTAGCACCGCCCGCTGGCGAAAGGCCTCCGCCGACGCCTCCTTCGCCCTCCTCCAGTTCCGGGACCTCGAAGTGGAGTTGAGTGAGGGCTCCTTCGTGCCGGAGGGAGCCCTCGTCGGGGCACTCGAGGAAGTGGCCCCGGGCCTCGTGGCGGGCGCCGAGGAGCGCCTCAAGGTGCCCACCCAGGTGGATGCCGGCACCGCGACCCAGACGATCCTCGTGCCCGGGGTGGTCATCGGCCTGCCGCTGAAAGGGGGCGGGCCGCAGATAGACGTCCTCGAGGTGGTGTCGGGTCGGCCGCTCGGCGCCGCAGACTCGGGAGCAGAAGTGGTACTCCTCGAACGCAACTTCGCCGAGTACTACGGACTCCCGCCGGCAGGCTCCCTGTCCGTGGCCGGCGACCGCCGCCTGGACTACGCCGGCACGGCCGCCTCGCCCGACTACTTCATCGTCATGCCGGAGGACGGGTCCGGCTTCATGCTCCAGGCCAACTTCGCCGTGCTCTTCTCCTCTCTGGAGACCGCGCAGGCGCTGGCCGGGGCTCCGGGGCAGGTGAACCGGTTGGTCGTGCGCCTGGCGGCGGGGGTCGAGCCGGAGACGGCCGAGCGGGAGGTCGCCGCGGCTCTGGCCGAAAGGCTCCCCGGCGTGGGAGCCACCCTGATACCCCGGGACGAGCAGCGGGCCTACGCCATGATCTACCAGGACATCGAGAACGACCAGCAGACGTTCAGCATCTTCGCCATGCTGATCTTCGTCGGGGCGGTGGCCGCGGCCTTCAACCTCACCACGCGCCTCGTCGAAGCCCAGCGCCGCGAGATCGGCATCGCCATGGCCCTGGGGGTGAGCCGGAGGCGCATCGCCGTGCGGCCCCTGCTGGTCGGGGCCCAGATCGCGCTCCTCGGGGTGGCCCTCGGGGTGGGGGTGGGCTGGGTCATCGCCGTGGCCATGCAACAGGTGCTCGAGGGGTTCTTCCCGCTGCCGGTGTGGCTGACCTCCTTCCAGCCGGGCGCCTTCGTCGGAGCGGCCGCCGCCGGCTTCGCCGCCCCCTTCGCCGCCGTGGCCTATCCGGTATGGCGGGCGGTGCGGGTGCGGCCCATCGAGGCCATCCGATCCGGCCACCTGGCGCGTCGGGTGCGCATCAGGTGGTGGCGGCCGACGCGACGCCCGGCCAACACCTTCGGCCGTCTCCCGCTGAGGAATCTCGCTCGCGCCCCGCGGCGCACCGTCCTTACGGCTCTGGGCATCGCCTCGGCCATCGCGGTACTCACCACCCTGCTCGGGATGATCGACTCCTTCTTCCACACCGTGGACGTGGGCGAACGGGAGATCCTGGCGGGGAACGCCGATCGGGTGATCGTGGACCTCGATCACCCCTACCAGGCCGAAGACCCGGAGGTGGTTGCCCTCCTCGCCTCACCGGCCCTGGCGGGGGCTCAAGCGTCCCTGGCCGTGCCCGGGCGCCTGGGTACCGCCGCCGGCGGGTTCGAGGTGCTGATCGGCCTGACGGACTTCGCCCGATCCCCCTGGGTGCCTCAGCTCACCGCCGGTAGCAGCGCAGCAGGCGACGGCGTCATCATCGCTCGGAAGGCGGCGGGGGATCTCGGCGTGGGCGTCGGCGACGCGGTCACCTTGGTTCACCCGCGTCGGCGCGCCGAGGGCACCTACGAGTTCGTCCTGGCCACCATCCGGGTGGCGGGCATCCACGCCGCCCCGTATCGCTTCCTCGCCTACATGGATGCATCGCAGTCGGACCGGATGGGACTGAACGGCATGGTCAATCAGGTCAACGCCGCCCCGGCTACCGGACACACCGTCGACGATGTGAAACGGGACCTCTTTCGCCTCGAGTCGGTCGCCTCGGTGCAGCCGGCGACCGTGGTCGCCGACACCTTTCGGGACCTCCTCGGGCGATTCATCGGACTGCTCCGGGTGGTGCAGGGCGCGGTCTTCGTGCTGGCCCTGGCCATAGCGTTCAACGCCGCCAGCCTGAACCTGGATGAGAGGGCGCGCGACCTGGCGACCATGTTCGCCTTCGGGGTCACGCGCCGCCGGGCCCTGCGCTTGGCTATGGCCGAGGGCGCGTTGCTGGGGCTGCTGGCTACCGGCATCGGCCTGGCGGCGGGCTACGGCCTGCTGGGGTGGTTCGTGAGCAGCGTCTTCCCCCGCACCGCCCCGGACATCGGCCTGGTCCTGCGGCTCACCCCGCAGACCCTGGCGGTGATCACCGCCATGGGGGTGGCGGCGGTGGCCCTCGCGCCCCTCCTCACCCTGCGCAAGATGGGCCGCATGGATGTTCCCGGCACCTTGCGGGTCATGGAGTAGATCGCCCTCAGCCGACCACCCCCAGTTCCTTCCCCACCCGGGCAAACGCGGCGGCCCCCCGCTCGAGATCGTCCCGGCTGTGGGCGGCGGAGACCATCACCCGGATGCGAGCCTTGCCCCGGGGCACGGTGGGGAACCCGATGGCCTGAGCGAACACCGCCTCCCCGTCGAAGAGGCGGCGGGAGAACGCCTGAGCGAGCGACGCCTCGCCCAGCATGACCGGAGTGATCGGGGTGGTGCTGGTTCCGAGGTCGAACCCGGCCGCGGCCATCATCTCTTTGAAGCGACGGGCGTTGTCCCACAGGCGGTCCACCAACTCGGTGGAGGCCTCGAGCAGGTCCAGCGCCGCCAGGCAGGCAGCCACGTCGGCTGCCGTGACCGCGGAAGAGAAGAGGAAGGGCCGGGCTCGCTGCCGCAGCCACTCGACCAGAGCAGTCGACCCGGCCACGTACCCGCCCATCACCCCGAAGGCCTTCGACATCGTCCCCACCTCGACGTCCACGCGGCCGTGGAGCCCGAAGTGGTCCACGATGCCCCGGCCGCCCCGGCCGAGCACTCCTTCGCCGTGGGCATCGTCGACCATGACCAGGGCCTCGTGGCGCTCGGCGACCGCGACGACGGCATCGAGGGGCGCCAGGTCCCCGTCCATGGAGAAGACTCCGTCGGTGATCACCAGGACGCGGCCGGCGCCGGCAGACCGGGCCGCCTCGACGGCCCGCTCGAGGTCGTCGGGGTCGGCGTGCCGGTAGACCGAACGCGCCGCCCGGGTGAGCCGCACGCCGTCCACGATGGAGGCGTGGTTGAGTTCGTCGGAGACGATCGCGTCGCCCTCGCCCACCAGGGCGGCGATGGTGCCCAGGTTGGCGGCGAAGCCCGACTGCAGGGAGACGGTTGCGGGGACTCCCTTGAAGCGCGCCAGGCGCTCCTCCAGCCGGTCGTGCAGGATCGTGGTGCCGGCGATGGTGCGCACCGCACCGGGACCGACCCCGTATTCCTCCACGGCGGCCCGCGCCGCCGTCACCAGGTGGGGGTGGTTGGCCAGGCCGAGGTAGTTGTTCGAGCAGAAGTTCAGCACCCGGCGCCCGTCGGCGATCAGCCAGGGGCCCTGGGGCCCGGCGATGTGGCGGATGGTGGTATAGAGGCCCTGGGAGCGAAGCGCTTCCAGATCCTCGGTCAGCCAGGCGGTGCGATCGGACATGGTCACCTCGGGGGACGGGTCAGGGGGCCGTCGGCGTCGGCCGGGTCGGGGAACATGACCACTTTGCCGCAGGAGCCCGAAGCCATGAGGTCGAAGGCGGCGGCGAAGTCATCGAGGGCGAAGCGATGGGTCACCACGGGGGACAGGTCCACCGACCGGGAGCGGAGCATCGCTCTCATCTGGTACCAGGTATCCCACAGTCGCCGGCCGACGATGCCGTGCACGGTGGCCCCCTTGAAGATGACACGGTCGTCGAAGTCGAAGGTGATGGGGCGCGAGAAGAGGCCGAGCAGTGCGGCCTCGCCCCCGGGCCGCAGCAGGCGGAAGCCCTGATCGACGGCTTCCGGCGAACCCGACATCTCCAGCAGGACGTCGACGCCGTCTCCGTCGGTGGCGGCCATGACCCCGGAGATCAGGTCGGCGCGGGAGGGGTTGAAGACGGTCTCCGCTCCCATGCGGCCGGCCATGGCCAGGCGATAGTCGCTCACGTCGGAGGCCAGGACCGACCGGGCGCCGAGAGCGCGGGCCGCGGCCACGGCCATCACGCCCACCGGGCCGCAGCCGGTGACCAGCACCTTCCGGCCGGCAACCGCAGGCGTCGACGCGGTGTGGACGGCATTGCCGAAGTTCTCTTGCAGCGAGGCGATCGCGTAGGGCATTCCGGGAGGGTCGGACCAGCAGTTGGCCTCGGGCACGGCCACGTACTCGGCGAAGACCCCGTCGCGATGCACGCCCAGGATCCTGGTCTGCGGGCAGAGGTGCCCCTTGCCGGTGCGGCAGAGGACGCAACTGCCGCAGACCACGTGCGACTCGACGGAGACCAGCGTTCCGGGTGGAGGTCCGGAGGCGCCCTCGCCGTGCTCGACCACGACGCCGCACATCTCGTGACCGACCACGAGCGGCGGCACGATCCGTTCGGCGGCCCAGGGGTCCCAGTGACGAATGTGCAGGTCGGTGCCGCAGATCGACGCCGCCTTCACCTGGAGGAGAACCTCGCCCCGCCCCGGCCGCGGCGCAGGCACATCACGCATCTCGAGGCCGGGGCCGGGGCCCGGCTTCACAACGGCGCGCATCGACTCCACCCTACCGGGAACCGGAGCCGGGATGCACCGCAGACCCGGACCGCTCTCCGCTCTCCCCAGTCGGCCGGCGCGGGCCATACTGGGGACCATGCGGCGGTGTCTCGTCCTGGCAGTGGCCCTCGGGGCCGGCGCGCTCGGCGCAGCCGCCGCTCCCGGGGATCCTCCGCCGGGGGCGGGGGGCGCCGTGGTGGTGCAGGCCCGTTTCGAGGCCTCCATTCCGGAGCGCTTCGGCGCCGACGCCGACGGCAACGGCCTCATCGACCTGCCGAACTCCCCCTCGTACGCTCGTCCGGGATACGGCGAGGCCGACACGGTGGCGAGCGAGCCCCGGTTCACGCTCCGTCTCGACGCCGGCGACAGCCGCGCCAGGCGCGGCGGGGCACCGCTCCCGATCATCTCTTACGCCTGGGAGGTCGGCAGGCCCGGGGAGCAGATGATCCGGCGACGGGGGCCAGCCCCCCGCCTGGAGCTGGCGGTGCCCGAGGGGGTCTATCGGGTGACGCTCGACGTGGAGGCCCGGCTGCCGTGGGGCACCGCCCGGGCCCGCTCGGCGCGTGAGATCACCGTGCAGGACCTGCTCGTGGTAGCCATGGGCGACTCGTACGCCTCCGGTGAGGGGAACCCCGAGCGGGGGCGCGGCCCTGCCGGCGCCCCTGCGCAGTGGGCCGATGCCCCGGGGGATCCCGGTGCGGCGGCGGCCCACGCCGCCGCCCACCGCTCCACCGCAGGCTGGCCGGCACTGGTGGCCCTCGAGCTGGAGCAGGCGGATCCCTCCACCTCGGTGACCTTCGTCTCGGTGGCGTCCACCGGCGCCCGGGTCGACTCCGGTGTGGTGCTGCCCCAGGCGGGAACCGATGTGCCCTCCCAGATCGACCAGATCGCCGCCCTGGTGGGGGATCGGCCCATCGACCTGCTGCTCCTGTCGGTGGGAGGGAACGACATCGGGTTCGCCCGCGCGGCGCGCGGCCTGGTGGATGCCGACCCGTGGGCCGACCCGATCTGCTACCGGACCGACCTGGACAACGTCTGGCAGGCGACCCTCGACGGGGACTGGAACCGGGGGTCTGCCCTGCGGCCGGCCTTCCCCCGGGTGGTGGGGTGCCGTCCCACCCGGGAAGGCACCGCCACCCGGCTGCCCGGGCTGGACGGACTGCCGGACGCCCTGGATCGGCTGGCGGCGGCTCTCCAAGAGCGACTCGAGGTCCGCCGGGTCTACCTGCTGGGCTATCCCGATCCCACCGGTGGGCCTCACGAGCCCCTCTGCCGGGAGATCCTGGGGGACGTCACCCCGCCCTTCGGCTTTCACGAAATCGACCGAGAAGAACAGGCCCAAGCCCTGGAACGGATCGTGCTGCCCCTCAATCGATCCTTGCGGGAGGCTGCCGCCCGGCACGGCTGGGTCTTCGTGGATGGAGCCGTGGAGGCCTTCGGCGCGGGGCACGGCTACTGCGCGGCACGGCCGCGCTATCCGGTGCCTGGCGGTGAGGGAGCGGGCGCCGGCTTCTTCGGCACCGTCTGGGGAGCGGCGGTCAACTGGTACCGGCACCCCACCCACCCGGATGCCGCTGCCGCCCTCGCCGCCCCGGGGGTCTCGTGGTACCGCACCGCCGCCCAAGCCGTGACACTGCAGGGCCCGGCCCTCGCCTGGGAGGCGACGGGCACCCTGCACCCCAACGAACTCGGCCAACTCGCACTGGCCCGGCTAGTGCTGGCGGCCATCGCTGGTGACTAGTCCCTCCAGGCCGACCCCAATGATCCCCATGCACCACTGTGCGTCGTAGCGAGAGCCCAGACGACATCGTAGAGTAGTGGCCAGGCGACTCGGGGAGCCCTCATGGGCCATGGCAACGGAGAGGACGACCGCACGGGCCGAACCCTCCGCATCGCGGCGGTGATAGCCGCGCTGATCGCTCTGGCGGCCGTCGTCGCTCCCCGGCTGGCGTTCTCGGGAGGGCGCGGCCCGGAGCCCGATCCCGCCGTGCCGGGGATCCCGGCCGCCGCGTCCACCGGGACGACTCCGGTCACTTCGATGGCCACAACCACCACCGCCGGTGCCGCGGCGACCACGACCACCACCACGACCCCGGCCCCCACGACCACCAACCCACCGCCGCCCCCGGTGCTGTCCCGGCTGCCTACCAGCCCTCCTGTGGACGGCGGCCGGGTCTCCCTCGGCGTGGCCGGGGTGCAGGTCGGGCGCCTCGGACCTCCGCGGACCTTCTTCGCTCCGGGTGATTCGATCCGGTGGCACTTCCGTGTGACCAACTCCGGGGACGAGTACCTCTGGGGTGTCTTCGTCTACCTGGAGCGGCACGGGCCGGTCGCCTGCGCATCCCGCCGCCTCCCGGTGGGGGCCACCACGGACTGTTGGGCAGAGATGGTGGCTCTCGCCGAGCCCGGAGATACCGAGGTCTGGGTGACGGCGTGGACCGAGCTCCGCATGGTCACCGACCGGGTTCTCCACCGCCTTCCCGTCGATCCCCGCTGAGAGCCTCGGCCGCCCCCACTAGGCCACAACCGGGGGCGCCGCCTCCTCTCGCACCGCCCACAGGCTCCCGCCCACCAGCGCCAGCGCCAGCGCCACGATGACCCCAGCCGACCCCAGGTACACGGCTCCGACCCCGAACTGCTCGGCCGCGGCCCCGCCCAGGGCGGCGCCGACGGGGAGACCCGCCCAGGAGAGAGTGCGCGAGGCGGCGATGACCCGGCCCCGCAAGGCGGGGGGCGGCAATTGCTGGCGCAGCGTAGTGAAAGCCACATTCACGTAGGACACCCCGGTCACCGCCAGGCCTGCCGGCAGGACCGCCACGGCAACCGTCCAGACCGGAGGCAGGGACGCCAGCGCCGGAGCGGCGAGGGTGAGGACGAGGAACCCGCCTCCCATCGCCAGCAGCCCGGCCACGAAGGCCCGGCCCAGGCCCAGGCGGCGCGTCGCCGCCGGGGCACTGATCACGCCGAGGGCTCCCAGCAGGGAGTGCCCCCCGAAGAGCCACCCGATCAGGGCGCCGTCGGTGATACCGAGGCGGTCGGCGCAGAAAAGCACCAGCAGGGCCTCCATCGGCACGAAGGCCAGGTTGCCGAAGGTGCCGGCCACGGTGGCGGCGCGCAGGGCGGGGAGGCGCCAGAGGCAGGCCAGGCCGCGGCGAAAGGAAGCCAGCCACGGGTCACGCTCCGGGGCGGGACGCGGCCGCAACTCGACCAGCACGAGGAGCGACAGGCCCGAGATGACGAAGGTGGCCGCATCGAGGCCGAAGGCGATCGGGAAGGCACCGCTGGCGGCGAGGAACCCGGCCAGCGGCGGACCGAGCGTCCAGGCCAGGGTGCGCACGAACTGCAAGCGAGAGTTCACCCCGACGAGAGTGCGCTCGTTGACCAGCGTCGGCATCCAGGCCTGGAACCCCGAGTCGAAGGTCACGGTGAGAGTGCCCGTCAGGAAGGCGGCGGCGAAGACCATCCAGACCGCCGCCGTCCCCCAGGCGGCGGCCAGAGCAAGGGCGACGAAGGCTACGGCCCGGCCGATGTCGGCCAGGATCAGCAGGCGTTTCAGGTTGGCGCGGTCCAGGAGCACCCCCACGGCGAAGCCGAAGAGGAGGGTGGGCAGCGTCTCGAGGGCGGTGGTGAGGCCGAGGTGCAGGGCCGACCCCGTCAGGTGGACCACGAACAGGGGCAGCGCGAGGAGGGCCACGTAGTCACCGAAGAGCGACGCCGACTGTCCTCCGAGGATCCAGCGAGCGTTGCGGCGGGCGGCGGCTCCGGGGGAGGAGGTGGGACCGCCGGTATCCATGGCGAGCGAGAATACCCGCCCGGACCCGGCGAAGGGTGCCCGGGGCTGGTGGCACGCCGGCGCCCATGAGGTACTCTCCGAGGGTCAACGAGTCCCCGGCGCGGGCGATGCCTCGCCGGGAGGCAGCTAGGTCCGGGAGGAGTGCAGTGGCGAGAGTGAAGGAACTCCCCGGGCTGGCGACCGAGTTCGCCGCCCTGGCCAAGGAGTATGTGCGCCAGCGGACGGTGGAACCGGCCAAGGCCCTGGGCCGGATCGCCGGCCTGGGCATGGCGGCGGCCTTGCTGCTTTCGCTGGCCGCCCTCTTCCTGGCGGTGGCCGGGATGAGGCTGATCGTCGACGCGCTGCCCGACGGCCACATCTGGAGCGGCTTCGGCTACATACTCGCCTCGATCGGGCTGTTCATCACCGCAGGCCTGGTGGGCTGGAGGGCGTTCAGATGAAAGTGGAGAAGGCCGACCTCGAAGCCAAGCTCCGAGAGATCCAGGGGGCTATCGACGAGACGGCCACCGCGGCGCGAGGAACCGTGCTGCTGGCCGTCGCCGTGGTGGTGGCCCTCGCCCTCTTCTTCCTGCTGGGCAAGCGCAAGGGGAAGAAGGGCAGCGCCCGGGTGGAAGTCTTCCGCCTGGCCTGAACCGTCGCGACCGAACCCCGGTTCTCACTCGCCGGGGTCGGCACTTCCTTCGTCCCCGACCAGGCGAATTCGCAGCGCCTCCCCGGGGCGCAGGGTGCGCGCATAGAGGAGACGGCGCCGCGGCCCCCGCCGGCGGCGCATCCACCCCACGAGGAGCAGTGCCGTGCCGAGGGCGGCGACGCCCGGGTTTCCCCGCCGGGCCCCGCCGGCCAGAGCACGCGCCCCGCTGCGGATGAGGTCCACGGCGAGGATCTTAGGGGGCCGGCGGATGGGCGGTGGGCTTCGCCTGCCGTGTGGTCTGTTCCGCCCGAAGCAGCGGCGCCTTCGGGCGGGGGTTCGGCGGATGGCGCTCGCTCGGCTCGCCCAATCGGCTCGGCCTCCTGGAGCGGGTGGAGATGCCGGAGGCGGCCTAGAGTGGTTCTGTGTTCCGCCATCGCGAGCGCCTGGTGAAGATCCTGGGAGTGATCCTGGCGATCATGCTGGTCCTCTCGTTCACTCTTCCCCTGCTGCTCTCCGGCCGGTGAGCGCCCCCTTCCGCGCCGGGGAGGTCTGCCTGCTCGTCGACGGGCGAGGACGTCATCACTTGATCGACCTGGAAGCCGGCAGCACCTTCCACTACCACGTGGGCACCCTTCCCCATGCCGACATCATCGGGGCCGACGAGGGGACGGCATTTCGCTCGTCGGGAGACGGCCGCCTGGTGGCCCTGCGCCCCCGGTTGGCCGACTACATCCTGCGGATGCGCCGGGGAGCCCAGGTGGTCTACCCCAAGGACATCGGCCCGATCCTGCACTGGGGCGACATCGGCGCCGGCATGGTGGTGCTCGAGGCGGGCACGGGCTCCGGGGCGCTCACCCTGGCCCTGTGGCGCGCCGTCGGTCCTACGGGACGCGTGGTGAGCGTGGAGGCCCGCCCCGACCACGCCGCCGGGGCCCGCGCCGCCATCGCCCGCTTCGTGGGTGACATCCCGCCGAACCTCGACCTTCGGCTGGGGCGTGTAGAGGAGGCGGTCGAGGAGGTTCGGCCCGACCGCCTCGTCCTGGACCTGCCCGAGCCGTGGGAGGTCGTCGGGCCGGCGGCTGCCGGGCTGAAGGGCGGTGGGGTGCTGACGGCCTACCTACCCACCGTGCCGCAGGTGCAGCGCCTCCACGAGGAACTCCGGCGCTCCCGGTGCTTCCTGGACGCCGGCACCTTCGAGGTGCTGCTCCGCGAGTGGGTGGTGGAGGGGCGTTCGGTGCGCCCGGCGTCCCAGATGGTGGGGCACACCGGCTTCATCACTGTGGCCCGGCGGGCCGAGACGCCCGAACCGGTGATCCACCTCCCTGAGGGATCGTGAGCAACAGGAGAGGGGCCCCGCCTGCGGCCGGGCCCCTCTGGAGTCGCCGGGGAGGGCCTATTCCTCGATGAAGATGCACTCGCCGGGGCACTCCTCGGCCGCCTGGCGAGTGGCGTCCTCCGAACCGGCGGGCACCGCGGCCTTGCCGGCTTCACCCTGGGGGTTCCCGTTGGCCGCCGCGAAGACCTTGTCGCCTTCGCGTACGTAGGCCAGGCCGTCGTCCAGCATCACGAAGACGTCGGGGGCGATCTCCTCGCAGAGGCCGTCGCCGGTGCAGAGATCCTGGTCGATCCAGACCTTCATCGTTTTCCCTTTGCTACTCGGGAGCGGAGGTGATTCTACCGGACGGCGGGACGACTCCCGAACCGGCAGCAGCCCCCGGCCGGCCTCCGGCGCGGGGGAAGCAGGCGCCGGCCGTATACTCCGCGTCACCGAGCGGAAAGGCGCGTGGTGGCAGACGACCGCCCCGGGGACGATCCGGCGCAGACCATGCGGATGCTGGAGGAGGAGATCGCCGTCCTCCGCCGGCGCCTCCAGGATGCGCCGCGCCGCGTGCGGATGCTCGAAGAGCGGTTGCTCGAAGCCAAGGGCCGTCTGGCCCAGGCGGTGTCGCAGAACGAGCGACTGTCCGCCGCTCTCGAGGAGACCCGCCAACAGCTCGCCTTGCTGCGCACCGAGGTCGAGAAGCTGACCGCTCCGCCCAACGCCTTCGGCATCGTCGAGCGGGTGAACGCCGACGGCACCCTGGACGTGTTCACCGGGGGGCGCAAGTTGCGGGTGGGGGTGCAGCCCTCGATCGAAGTCAAGGAGCTGGAGCGAGGCCAGGAGGTGTTGCTCAACGAGGCCATGAGCGTGGTCGACTTCCGCTCGTTCGACGGCGCGGGGGAGGTGGTGACCATCAAGGAGGTGCTCGGCGAGGGCCGCCTCATCGTGGTGGGCAGTGGCGGCGAGGAACGCGTGGTGCGGCTCGGCGGGCCCCTCAAGGAGGCTCCGCTGCGGGTGGGCGACGCGGTGCGGCTGGACGTGCGCCACGACCTGGTGCTGGAGCGCCTGGTGCGGCCCGAGGTCGAGGAACTGGTCCTCGAGGAGATCCCGGAGGTCACCTACGAGCAGATCGGCGGCCTGATCTCGCAGATCGAGACCATCCGCGATGCGGTGGAGCTGCCCTACCTGCACAAGCACCTCTTCGAGGACTACGGGCTGAGCGCCCCCAAGGGGGTCCTGCTCTACGGGCCGCCGGGATGCGGCAAGACGCTGATCGCCAAGGCGGTGGCGAACAGCCTGGCGGGTGCCGTGGCGGCCAAGACCGGGTCGGAGGACGCCCGCTCCTACTTCCTGAACGTGAAGGGGCCCGAGCTGCTGAACAAGTACGTGGGGGAGACCGAACGGCAGATCCGCCTCATCTTCGCCCGAGCCAAGGAGAAGTCCGACGAAGGGTTCCCCGTCATCGTGTTCTTCGACGAGATGGATTCCCTGTTCCGCACCAGGGGCAGCGGCGTCTCCTCGGACGTCGAGTCCACCGTCGTGCCGCAGCTGCTCTCGGAGCTCGATGGGGTAGAGGCCTTGAAGAACGTCATCGTGATCGGGGCCTCCAACCGGGAGGACCTCATCGACCCCGCCATCCTGCGCCCCGGCCGGCTCGACGTGAAGATCAAGATCGAACGGCCCGACGTGACCGCGGCGCATGAGATCTTCGGCATCTACCTCCGGGGGGCGGTCCCCTTGGCGGAGACCGACCTCGCCGCCGCCGGAGGAGACCGCTCTTCCCTGGTGAAGAGCATGATCGAGCGCACCGTGGAGGCCATGTACTGCACCGCCGAGGAGAACCGCTTCCTCGAGGTGACCTATGCCAGCGGCGACAAGGAGGTCCTCTACTTCCGTGACTTCGCCTCGGGGGCCATGATCGAGAACGTGGTGCGACGGGCGAAGAAGGCGGCCATCAAGAGGGAGATCGCCGGCGGGGAGCGGGGCGTGGGCGCGGCCGACCTCCTCGAGGCGGTGCGGCAGGAGTTCCGCGAGCACGAGGACCTGCCCAACACCACCAACCCCGACGACTGGGCCCGCATCTCCGGCAAGAAGGGGGAGCGGATCGTCTACGTCCGAACCCTGGTGGAGGGGGACACCCCGCAGCGTTCCATCGAGACCATCAGCACGGGCCAGTACTTGTGATCCAGGCGGTCCACAAGGTTCTCGGGACCGAAACCGAGTTCGGCATCGCAGTTCGAGGAAGGCCGGGCTACAGCCCGGTGACGGCGAGCAATCTGGTGGTGGCGGCGGCGGTAGGGCCCCGCCGGGTCCGCTGGTCGTACGACGAGGAGACCCCGGGGCGGGACGCCAGGGGCTTCGGCCCGATCGGAGGCGATCTCGACACCGGCATGCTCAATGCCGTGCTGCCCAACGGGGCCCGCTTCTATGTGGATCACGCCCACCCGGAGTACTCCACCCCGGAGTGCTTCGACCCTCTGGAGGGGGCCCTCTACGACAAGGCCGGTGAAGCCGTTTTGGCCCGGGTGGCCGCCGCCGCCCGTGCCTCACTGGGCCCGGGTGAGGAACTCCTCATCTACAAGAACAACAGCGACGGGAAGGGCAACTCCTACGGGGCGCACGAGAACTACCTGATGGCGCGGGCGGTGCCCTTCGCCGAGATAGCGGCCCACCTCATCCCCTTCCTGGTGACCCGCCAGGTGTTTACCGGTGCCGGCAAGGTGGGCAGCGAGAACGGCCGGCCGCCTGCCCCCTACCAGATCAGCCAGCGCGCCGACTTCTTCGAGGAGGAGGTGGGCCTCGAGACGACCCTGAAGCGGCCCATCGTCAACACCCGCGACGAGCCGCACGCCGATCCCTCCGCCTACCGGCGCCTCCACGTCATCGTTGGGGACGCCAACCTGTCCGAGACCCAGGTATTCCTGAAGCTGGGGAGCACCGCCCTGCTCCTCAGTGCTTTGGAGATGGGGGCGCTGGGGAGGCCGGTGCGGCTGGAAGACCCGGTCGGGGCGATGTGGCGAGTGAGTCACGATCCCGGACTGCGCCGCACCATCAGGCTCGCCGGCGGGAAGAGCGTCACCCCTCTGGAGGTCCAGCGCCACTACCTGGACCTGGTGGAGCGGTCCTTCGGGGGCGCAACGGCGGACGCCGTGGACCGGCAGGTACTGGAGTTGTGGGGCGGCACCCTCGACGCTCTGGAGACGGACCCGCGGTCTACCGCGGACTACCTGGATTGGACGGCCAAACTGCGCCTGCTCGAGGAGTACCGGCAACGCGACGGGCTCCCCTGGTCGCATCCGAAGCTCCGGCTTCTCGACCTCCAGTACCACGATGTGGCTCCGGAGCGCGGGCTACACCGCCGACTGGTGGAGGCGGGCCGCATGCGGCGGCTCTTCACCGATGCGGAGGTCCAGAGGGCCTCCTCCGAGCCTCCGGAGCGGACCCGGGCCTACTTTCGCGGGCGGTGCCTGGCCCGCTTCGGCGAGGCCGTGGCGGCGGCCAACTGGGACGCCCTCGTCTTCGACCTCGGGGAGGGTGCCCTGACTCGAGTGCCTATGATGGACCCGCTGCGCGGGGGCCGGGAGACCGTAGCCGAACTCATCGATGGGTCGGCCTCAGCCGCCGACCTGGTCCGATCCCTCGGAGGAGCCGATGCCCGAACAGGAACACAAGCAACCCCGCCGGGGGGTTCCCGCTGAAGACACCCCCCAGGAGGCCGCCCCGGCGCGAGGCAGCAGCGGGGAACTGGCCGAGCGGATCGACGACCTCCTCGACGAGATCGATGCAGTACTCGAGGAGAACGCCGAGGAGTTCGTGAAGAACTACGTCCAGAAGGGCGGGCAGTGAGCGGCGACTCGGCCCGAGGGCTGCCCTGGGACCCCGTCGTCCCTGCGGCCAGTTTTGCCGCCCTGCTGCGCTCGCAGCACCTGGAGCCCAGGTGGTCGCTGCCCGCCGAAGCCGCCGGGCTGGAGGCCCCCGAGGGGACCACGGTGCTCGCTTTCCGCTACGCCGACGGCGTCCTCATGGCGGGAGACCGGCGCGCCACCGCGGGCAACGTGATCGCCCACCGCAGCCTGCAGAAGGTCTTCCCCGCCGACGGCTGGTCCGCGGTGGCCATCTCGGGCACCGCCGGTGTGGCCCTCGAGCTCATCCGCCTCTTCCAGACCGAACTGGAGCACTACGAGAAGCTCGAAGGCAGCCGCCTCAGCCTCGAGGGGAAGGCCAACCATCTGGCGGCGATGGTCCGAGCCCACCTGCCCATGGCGTTCCAGGGCCTGGCGGTGGTGCCCTTGTTCTGCGGCTTCGATGTCGCCTCAGGCCGAGGGCGGCTGTACAGCTTCGACGTGGTGGGGGGCCGCTACGAGGAGACCGACTTCGCCGCCACCGGGTCCGGGGGCCAGTACGCCAAGTCACACCTGCGCAACAGCTTCCGTGACGGGTTGAGCGAGGACGAGGCCCTGCGGATCGCCGTCGAGGCCCTCGTGGCCGCAGCCGAAGAGGATGCCGCCACCGGTGGCCCCGACCTGCAGCGGGGCATCTACCCGAACGTCGTGGTGATCTCGCCGCAGGGCTACCGGGAGATGGCGCAGGAGCGGGTGGCGGCCGCCGCCCGCCGGGCCATGGGAGAAGCGCGATGACGGTCCCCTTCTACGTGCCGCCCGAGCAACTCATGAAGGATCGGGCCGAGTACGCCCGCAAGGGCATCGCCCGCGGCAAGTCCATCGCCGCGGTGGAGTATGCCGACGGCATCCTGTTGCTCGCCGAGAACCCGAGCGGGACCCTGCACAAGATCGGCGAGATCTACGATCGCATCGCCTTCGCCGGCGTCGGGAAGTACAGCGAGTTCGAGACGCTGCGGGTGGCGGGCATCCGCCACGCCGACCTCAAGGGATACGCCTACTCGCGCAGCGACGTGACCGCCAAGTCCCTGGCCAACGCCTACTCCCACGCCCTCGGCCGGATCTTCACCCAGGAAGTGAAGCCGTACGAGGTGGGGATCATGGTCGCCGAAGTGGGGGATCTCCCGGAGGACAGCCTGCTCTTCAAGGTGACCTACGACGGCGCCCTAACCGCCGAGGACGATGTGGCGGCCATCGGGGGCCAGGAGGAGCAACTGGCCGCGCACCTGCGCGAGAGCTTCCGGCCGGGTGCGCCGCTGGCCGAGGCGATCCGGTGGGCCATCGCCGCCTTCGAGGCCGCGAGTTCCAGAACCATCGGGCCGGAAGAGTGGGAGGCGGCCGTGGTCGACCGCACCTTGGGACGCCGGGCCTTCCGCCGCCTGACCGCGGCCGAGATGGCCGGCTCCTAGAAGAGCCGCTCGGCCAGCCGCCAAGCGAGCAACCCCAGGACGGCGAAGGCAACCACCGGCCACCAGCGGCGGCCCCTCGCCCTCCCTGCCGTCCCCCCCGGCGTCACCGGCGGCCCGGGTTCCGGTGCCGCCGTCTCCTCTATGAGGTCACGGGCGTCGTCGAGATCAGCCGCGGGAACCCAGACCTCGGTGACCGCCATGTCACCCACGGTGAGCCGGTAGGGGCCCAGGGCCTCCCCGCGCAGACGCGCCTCGATGCCGGCCGACCGAAGGAGAGCGGCGCACAGGTGGGCGGCGGCGGCATCGGGCAGCACGGCCAGCCGGACGAAACCTCCCGCCGCGTCACCCTCCATACCCGGCGATGGTATCGAGGCCGCTCCCTTATCTCCCGGGGAGCGACGCCGCCGGGGTACGCTGCTCCTCGTGGAGCGGCGCATCTTCGGGATGGAGAACGAGTACGGGGTGACCTGCACCCTGCACGGGCAGCGCCGCCTGTCCCCGGACGAGGTGGCCCGCTACCTGTTCCGCCGGGTGGTGTCCTGGGGACGCTCGTCGAACGTCTTCCTCGAGAACGGCGCCCGGCTCTACCTGGACGTGGGGAGCCACCCCGAGTACGCCACCCCGGAATGCGACAGCCTGTACGAGTTGGTGGCCCACGACAAGGCGGGAGAGAGGCTGCTGGAGGGACTGCGGCACTCCGCCGAGCGCCGCCTGGAAGAGGAGGGCATCCGGGGACGGGTCCATCTGTTCAAGAACAACACCGATTCGGCGGGGAACTCCTACGGCTGCCACGAGAACTACCTGGTGGCCCGCCAAGCCGACTTCCCGCAGTTGCTCGACACCCTCATCCCTTTCCTCGTCAGCCGCCAGATCTTCGCCGGGGCCGGCAAGGTGCTGCTGACCTCACGCGGGGCGGTGTTCTGTCAGTCGCAGCGAGCCGAGCACATCTGGGAAGGGATCTCTTCGGCCACCACCCGCAGCCGCCCGATCATCAACAGCCGCGATGAGCCTCACGCCGACGCCGAGAAGTACCGGCGCCTGCACGTGATCGCCGGCGACTCCAACATGAGCGAGTACGCCACCTACGTCAAGGTGGGAAGCACCCTGGCCCTGTTGCAGATGCTCGAGGCCGGGGTGGTCTTTCGCGACCTGAGCCTCGAGAACCCCATCAGGGCGCTGCGCGAGATCAGCCACGACCTCACCTGCCGCCGGCGGGTGCGCCTGGCCAACGGGCGCGAGTTGTCCGCCCTCGACATCCAGTGGGAGTACCTGGAGCGGGTGCTGCGCTACTCCCGCACCCGTCCTTTCACTCCCCAGGTCGAGGCGGCGGTTCGCATGTGGGAGCACGTGCTGACCGGCCTGGAGAAGGACCCCCTCTCCCTGCGTCGGGAGTGCGACTGGGTGGCGAAGCTCCACCTGGTCGAGGACTACCGGTCGCGGAGGCGACTGGACCTGGCAGACCCGCGGGTGGCCCTGCTGGATCTCGCCTACCACGACGTGTCGACAGAGCGGGGGTTGTACTACCTGCTGGAGCGGCGGGGCCTGGTCGACCGGGTCGTCGCCGAGGAGGACGTGGGGCGCGCCCTGCTCAATCCGCCCCAGACCACCCGGGCCCGGCTGCGTGGCGAGTTCATCAGGGCGGCCAAGGCCCGCCAGCGCGACTTCACCGTGGACTGGGTGCACCTGAAGCTCAACGACCAGGCGCAGCGCACCGTCCTCTGCAAGGACCCCTTCCGCGCCTTCGATGAGAGGGTTGACCGCCTGATCGCCGGCCTCTGAAGCCGCGGGGACCGGCGGAACGCCTTCCCGCCCGCCGGTGCCGGCGATACAGTCGGGGGGATGCAGCGGGTGATCGAGCGCCTCCTCAATCTGCTGGCCTTTCTGCTCTCCGCCGACCGGCCGGTGACCGCCGATGAGATCCGCTTCACCGTCGCCGGATACGGCCAGGAGGGGGACGAGGCCTTCCGGCGCACTTTCGAGCGCGACAAGGATCTGCTCCGGCAGCTGGGCATCCCCCTGCGCCTCGCCCCGACCGACATCTGGGAGGTGGAGCACGGCTATGTGGTGCGGACCGAGGAGTACGCGCTGCCCGATCCCGGGCTCACCGACGAAGAACTGGCCGCGCTGTGGCTGGCGGCCCAGTTGGTGAATGCCGGCTCTGCGGTCCCCGACCGCGCCGCCCTGCTCAAGCTGGGGGGATTGCCCCCGGCCTTCGCCGACGCCTCCCTGGGAGCCGAACTGGGGGAGTTCTCTCAGGATCTGGGAGCGCTCTTCAGCGCGGTCGCTGAGCGGCGCATCGCCTCGTTCACCTACCACGGCCGGCCCCGCCGGGTGCGGCCCTACGGCCTGGTACACCGCCGGGGTCACTGGTACCTGGTGGCCCGCCAGGCGGGGGAGAGCGCGCCGCGCTCGTTTCGCGTCGATCGCCTGAGCGACCTGCAGGTCGGCTCACGCGCCGGGGCCTTCATCCGTCCGCCCGGTTTCCGCGCCGCCGACGCGGTGCCCTCGGCCCCCTGGGAAGCAGGCGACTCCACCATCGAGGCCACCGTGCGCTTCGAGCCGCGCCTCGCGTGGTGGGCCCGCCGGCAGCTCCCCGCCGCAGCCACGGTGCTCGCCGACGACCAACAGGGCCTGGTGGCCCGCCTGGGGGTGGCAGCGGTGGAGCCCTTCATCGCCTGGATGATCGGGTTCGAGGACGAGGCCGAGGTGGTGTCCCCGCCCGAGCTGCGCGCCGCGCTGCTGGCGCACCTGGAGGAGCCGTGACCCGGGAGCGCACTGCGGCCCGGCTCTCCCGTCTGCTGGGGATGCTCCCGTGGGTGATCGCTCACCCCGGGGCACAGGTGAGCGAGGTCTGTTCCCGCTTCGGGTACACCCGGGCCGAACTGGCGCAGGACCTGGCCGCGGTCTTCGTCAGCGGGCTGCCCGGCTACGGGCCCGGGGACCTCATGGTCGCCTACCTCGACGGCGACGAGGTGGTGGTCGACCTGGCAGACTACTTCGCCCGCCCGGTCCGCCTCACCGCGGTGGAGGGCCTAGCCCTGCTGGCCGCCGGCATGGCCCTGCTCTCCTCGGGCGCCGCGCCGGAGGCGCTGGAGACCGCGGTGGCCAAGCTGGCCGGCGTGCTGGTACCCGATGACGGGACCCTCGACGTCGGGCTGCCGCCCCCACCCGACGCGGCCGAGGACCTGGGTCGGGCTGCCTCGCGGGGGGAAGTGGTGGAGATCACCTACACGTCGCTGAGCCGCGGCGCCACCACCGTGCGCCAGGTCGAGCCCTGGGGTGTCTTCTCCACGCTGGGGAACTGGTACCTGAGCGGGTACTGCCGGTCGGCTCGGGGCGAGCGGGTGTTCCGCCTCGACCGGATCCGGGAGGTCAAGGCCACCGGGGAGACCTTCACCCCGCCCCGGCAGGCCCCGTCCCGTCGGGTTGGCTATGCCCCCGGAGCCGACGACGTGGCGGCCGTGCTGCGGCTGGGGCCCACGGCCCAATGGGTGGCCGAGTACTACCCGGTGGACGTGCTGGGCCGCGAGGGCGACTCCATGGTCGTGCGCTTCAGCGCTCCGGATGCCGCCGTTGCCGCCCGTCTGCTGTTGCGGCTGGGAAGACGGGCGGCGTTGGTGGACGGCCCCGAAGTGGCGGCGGCCGCCGCCGACCTGCGGGCCCGGATCAAGCGGCGCTACGCCGCGGGTTAGCCCGTAGTAACTATCGCGGCAATGGTCATTCACCACCCTCCCCGGGCCTCCGATAAGCGCGCCAGGACCACCGAGGCGACGCCGGGGAGAACCAGACCAATGACCACCATCCGCACCTCCTGCCCGCTTTGCGGAGACGTCGAACTGGCCCCGGCGGACCTGGCCCTGCGCCTGACTCCCTGCCGTGGAACCGGGACCTACCAGTTCCGCTGCCCGCACTGCGAGGAGGTGCAGCAACGCCCCGCCAATCACCGGGTAGTCAGCATCCTGCTGGCCACCGGCGTGGCCTACGAGGTGGTCGATGAGGAGACCCCGATCAGCGAGCGCGAGATCGCCGAGTTCCTCACCGCTCTCGATCGAGCCAACTGGCGGGAGCACCTCCCCGGCTGACCCGGATCCCCGGGGGCGGGTCGCCGACTGGGACCCGGCCCGCCTCCCTACCATGGGCCCGTGAGCCCGCCCCCTCGCCTCACGGCGCCTGCCGCGCGATGAGTGCCGTCTCCCATCTTGCCGACCTCCCCTTCCCGGCAGACCCCTTCCAGGAGGAGGCGGCAGCCGCGGTGGATCGGGGAGAGAGCGTCGTGGTCTGCGCTCCCACCGGGTCCGGGAAGACGGTGGTAGCCGAGGCGGCGGTGGCCCGGGCGCTCGCCAGGGGAAAGCGGGCGGTGTACACCACACCCCTGAAGGCCTTGTCCAACCAGAAGTTCGGCGACTTCCGGCGGGCCCTGGGCGACTCCGCCGTCGGCCTGCTCACCGGCGACAACTCCATCAACGGCCGGGCGCCGGTGGTGGTGATGACCACCGAAGTCCTGCGCAACATGATGTATGCCGCCAGCCCCGACCTCAGCGGCATCGGGGTGGTGGTCCTGGATGAAGTGCACTACCTGCAGGACCGAGCGCGCGGGCCGGTGTGGGAGGAGATCATCATCCACCTGGATGCCGCCATCCCCCTCGTCTGCCTCTCCGCCACCCTGGCCAACGCCGAAGAGTTCGCCGCCTGGATAAGGGCCCGGCGCGGGCCCACCGCCCTGGTGGTGGAGCGGGAGCGCCCCGTCCCGCTGGAGTCGTTGTACCTGCTGCGGGATCGCTGGGAAGGCGGCCGCCTGCGACTCCTCCCGGTGTTCGACGACGTCGCACATCGGCGGCCGAACGAGCGCCTGACCGCGCTGTTGCGGCCGGGCGACGCTTCCTACCGGCGGTACGTCGCTCCTCGCCGGACGGAGGCCTGCGAGTTCCTGCGCCGGGAGGGCTTGCTGCCCGCGATCTACTTCATCTTCTCCCGGGCGGGATGCACTGCCGCCGCCGCCGCCATGGTGGCTCACGGCCTGCGCCTCACCTCCCCCCAGGAGGCCGCCGAGATCCGCGCCGCCGCCCGCACGCGCACCGCCCACCTCGACGCCCGGGATCTCGCCGTCCTCGGCTACCACGCCTGGCTGGAGGCCCTCGAGGCCGGGGTCGCCTCCCACCACGCCGGCCTGGTCCCCGCCTTCAAGGAGACCGTGGAGCAGTTGTTCGCCGCCGGTCTGGTCAGGCTGGTCTTCGCCACCGAGACCCTCGCTCTGGGAATCAACATGCCGGCGCGCTCCGTCGTCCTGGAGAGCCTCAGCAAGTACGGGGACGAAGGTCGGGAGCTGCTCCAGCCGGGCGACTACACCCAGCTCACCGGGCGGGCGGGCCGACGCGGCATCGACCGACGCGGCACTGCAGTGGTGCTGCATTCCCCCCACATGCCCTTCGCCCGGGTGGCCGCCATCGCGTCTGCCGGCTCCCATCCGCTGCGGTCCTCCTTCCGCCCCACCTACAACATGGCGTGCAACCTGGTGGCCGCCTACCCGCGCCCCCGGGCCGAGCAGTTGCTGAACGCTTCTTTCGCCCAGTTCGCCCGGGAGCAGGCGGAGGCGGCTCTCAGCGCCATGCTCGATGAGGAAGAGCGGGGCTTGGCCGCCGATCTGGAGGCGGCAACCTGCGAGCGGGGCCCGCTCCCCGAACCCCAGGACTCGCCTTCGCGTGTCGAGGTGATGCGACGGTTCGCCGCCTCGACGGCGGCCGGGGATGTCCTGGAGTGGTGCGTCGGGGAGCGGCGGGAGCGCGGGGTGGTGGTGGCTCGGGGTCACGGGAAGAGCCCGCGGCTGCTGCTCATCGCCCAGGACGGCACCCGGCGCACTCTGGGACCGGCACGGCTGCCGGTCGGCGCCGTCGCGGCGGGGCGCCTGGCCTTGCCCGAGCCCTATCGGCCGGGGGAAACGGAGTACCGCCGGGCGGTGGCCGCGTTGCTGCGGGACTGGGAGCCGGACGGCCCGCCGCGTCCGGCCTACGACCCGGGCGACGCCCTGCCGGGCACAGCCGCATCCTGCCCGCACCTGGAGCGGCACCTGGCGGCGGCGCGCTCCGCCGGCCGCCGGCAACGCCGCCTGGAAGCGCTCCGCCGGAGACGGCGGGCCGACGCGGCCGGAATGGTTCCCCGACTTCGCGCCCTCCTCGACCTGCTGCGCCGCTGGGGGTACGCCGGCGACTGGAGCCTCACGCCCGAGGGAGAGCGCCTGCGCTTCATCTACAACGAGATGGATCTCCTCGTGGCCGAAGCACTGCGGCAGGGGTGCTTCGCCGACCTGGAACCGGCGGAGGTCGCCGGGCTCGCCTCGGCCTTCACCTACGAGCCGCGTGCCCGCAGCGCCGGCCCCGACGCCGCTCCAACCCGGCTGCTGGCGGAGCGGCTCGGCCGGGTCGAGCGACTCTGGATCCGCCTCAGCCGGGACGAGGAGGGGCTCGGCCTCCCGGTGACCCGTGCCCCGGAGGCAGGGCTGGCTCCCATCGCCTACCGTTGGGCCCGCGGTGCCGCGTTGGAGCAGTTGTTCGGGGAGGAAGGCGAGGCGGTGGGGGACTTCGTGAGGAACTGCCGTCAGTTGATCGACCTGCTCCGGCAGTTGGCCGAGGTCGCCCCGCAGGGCGGCAGCGGGTTCGCCGCGGCAGCGGCGGCCGTCGACCGGGGCGTGGTGGCTGCGGCGGGAGCAGTATGACCTGGTGGGTGGTGGTGAACCCGGCGGCCGGAACCCGCGAGCCGTGGGAAGCCCGGGTGAGGCGGTGCCTGCAGGAGTTGGGCCTCGACGCGGTGGTAGGCGTGTCGTCATCGGCGGCCCACCTCCGGGAGTTGGTGGCGGCGGGGGTGGCGGCGGGGGCACGGCGCTTCGTGGCGGTGGGAGGTGACGGCACCGTCAGCCTCACCGCGGATGCCCTGCTCGGCCACCCCTGGGAGCAGCCTCCGACCCTCGGCATCCTCCCGGCCGGCTCCGGTTGCGACTTCGTCCGCACCTTCGGCATACCGCAGCAACTCGAGGCGGCGGCGCGCCACCTCACCGGGGAAGGAACCTGCCCGATAGACGTCGGGGTTGCCGAAGGCGCCTGGGGCCGGCGCCGTTTCCTCAACGTGCTCGACATCGGGGTCATCGCCGCCACCGTGCGCACCGCCGAGCGCGCCACGCGACGCCTGGGGCGCTTCCGCTACAAGGCTGCCTTCTGGGCCACTCTTCCCCTGTTCCGCACCACTCGCCTGACTATCGAGTTGGAACGGCGCACCTTCGAGGGCAGGGCCAACACCGTCGTGGTGGCCAACGGCCAGTACTTCGGCTTCAACATGAATGTGGCCCCGAGGGCATCCCCGTCGGACGGCCTGCTCGACGTGCAGGTCTTCACCGGACCCAAGACCAGCGCCCTGGTCCTGCTCCCCAAGGTGAGCCGCGGCCGGCACCTTGCCCACCCTCTGGTGACCCGCTTCCGCTCGGCCACCGTCGAAGTTACCACGGCCCACCCCTGGCCCATAGAGGTGGACGGCGACTACCTGGGCGAGACTCCGGTCCGCGTTGGCCTCGAGCCCGGCGCGCTGCGGCTGAAGGTCTGAGCGGGCCGGCCGTCCGGCCCTATACTCCCCGCCGCCCGGTCACAGGAGTCCCATGGTGCCCCCTCGCCCACCCCCCAACGACGACTTCGCCGACGACGATCTCGCAGAGGAATCGGCAACCGGAGGCTGGCTCGACCAGGAGGAGCCCAACCTCGAAGCCGAGGAGGAGCCCGACTTCAACACCGCACTGGAGGACGAGGAAGACGCCGAAGCGGCGGCCGACATCGAGGCGCCGGAGGAGTTCGAAGACGAGGACGAAGACGAGGACGAAGACGAGGACGAAGAGGACGAGGAGGGATTCGAAGAGGGGGAAGAGGCCCTCGACGAGCTCGAAGCCGAAGAGCTCGACATGCTCACCGACGATGAAGCGGCCGAGGCGCTCCCCGTCGACGAGGTCGAAGAACTGCGCAAGCTGCGGCGCGAGGCCATCGAGCTCGAGCTCGAGGCGGACGCGGTGGGCGAGGACGAGTTCGTCTGCACCGGCTGCTTCCTGGTGAAGCGCATCACCCAACTGGCAGACAAGCGCCGGAAGCTGTGCCGCGACTGCGTCTGACCGGGGGGCCCCGGCGCGTGGCTCGCCGGTGCCGGCGATGAGTCCGCCCGGCAACATCGTCTGCGATCTCGATGGCGTGGTCTACCTGGGCCACGTCGGGATCCCGGGGGCAGGAGAAGCTCTCGCCACCCTCGCCGGCCGCGGCTACCGCCTCGTCTTCGCCACCAACGCCCCGATCCGCACTGCGGCAGAAGTCGCCGTTGCCATCGAGCGCGCCACCGGGTACCCCGCCGCCCCGCAGCAGGTGGTGACCGCAGCAATGGCGGCGGCGGAACTCCTCGGCCGGAGCGACACCCCGGTGCTGGTGGTGGGCGAGAGCGGGCTGGGCGCCACCCTCGCACAGTTCGGCCTGACCCTCACGGCCGACCCGGGCCGGGCGCGCAGCGTCGTGGTCGGCCTCGACCGCAACCTCACCTACGAGCACCTCCGGGCGGCGACGCAGGCGGTCCTCGCCGGGGCGCGGCTGGTGGCCTGCAACCGCGACCCGACCTACCCCACCCCCACCGGTCTCTGGCCGGGAGGCGGGGCCATAGTGGCCGCCATCGAGACGGCCGCCGGGAGGGTGGCCGAACTGGCGGGGAAGCCCTCCCCGGCCATGAGCCGCGCCGTTCGCCGGTTGCTGGGCCCGGGCCCCACCTGGGTGGTGGGGGATCGCCCGGAGACCGACCTCGCCCTGGGTCATGAGGAAGGCTGGGGAACGGTGCTGGTGCTCAGCGGGGTGGTGTCCACGGCCGCCGCCGTGCCGCCGCACCTGCAGCCCGACCTGGTGCTGCCGGCGCTGGCCGACCTCCCGGCTCACCTGCCCTGATCAGGTAGTGCGGGCGGCGCGCGCCGGCGCCTCGGGGGCCAGCGCGTTGCTCAGCAGGCGGCGCCGGAAGGGCAAGGTGACCAGCATCCCGAAGAGGAAGCCGGCCACATGGGCTTCCCAGGCGATGCCGTTCGACTCCCCGACCAGAAGGAACTGGCTCAGGAACCAGAGGCCGAGGAAGAAGACCGCCGGGATGGCCACGATGCGGAAGAGGATCAGGGTGAGGACGAGGTGCCGCGGGAAGAGCACCAGGTAGGCGCCCATGATCCCGGCGATGGCTCCGCTGGCCCCCACCAGAGGCACCGTGGTCTGCGGGTTGGCCCAGACGAAGCCGGCGGTGGCGGCCACCCCCGAGGCGGCATAGAGCAGGAGGTAGAAGAGCGGGCCGAAGGCCTCTTCGACGTTGTTGCCGAAGATCCAGAGGCTCCACATGTTGAACAACAGGTGGAGGATCCCGCCGTGCAGGAACATCGACACCCCCACCGCCAGCCAGACGTTCTTCTCGGGGAAGACCGGCCTTCCCGGCTCATCCCGGCACACCTGTTCCAGGATCTCCCCGCGATCCAGCGGACTGCCGGTGGTCAGTTCGCAGGCGATCGCCGCCTGCCGGTAGAGGAACTCGACCTCCTCGTTGCTGCCGGCGGCCGGTTGCACCGCGAAGTACACGATGACGCAGGCGGCGATCAACCCCCAGGTGAGGACGGGCCGTGCCCGGGTCGGGTTGATGTCGCGGATCGGCAGCAAAGCCACTCCCCGTCGCTGTCGGGAGCGATAATGGTCCCATGAATGATACGCCGTTGGACTCCCTGCTCCGGGCGTTGGAGGACGCCGACCCGGCAGACGCCCCCGAACTGGCCGATGCGGTCGCCCGCGTGCTCGGCGAATGGCTCGATCCCACCCGTCGGAGCGAGGCGGTCCGCTGACTCGCCGCCGGCTCGACTCGGAACTGGTGAGGCGCGGCCTCCTTCCCACCCGCAGCGCGGCGCACGAGGCCATCGCCGCTGGTGAGGTCCTCGTTCGCGGCCTGCCGGCCAGCCGCCCGGCCACCCTGGTCGCCGCCGACGACCCGCTGGCCCTCGCCGGCGACCTGCCTCGCTGGGCAGGCCGCGGCGGGCGGAAACTGGCCGGCGCTCTGGAGGCCTTCGGCGTCGACCCGGCGGGCAAGCACTGCCTCGACGTCGGTGCCTCCACCGGAGGCTTCACCGACGTCCTGCTGCGCGGCGGAGCGGCCGGCGTGACCGCCGTCGACGTGGGCTACGGACAGCTGGATGGTCGTCTAAGGGAGGATCGGCGGGTGACCGTGCACGACCGAACCAACTTCCGGCTGGCCGACCCGGCGACGCTGGGCGCCCCGTTCGATCTGGTGGTGGCCGACGTCTCCTTCATCTCCCTCCGCACCCTCGCTCCCAACCTGGCTGCTTGCGGCCGGGCCGGCACGGAGTACCTTGTGCTGGTGAAGCCGCAGTTCGAAGTGGGCCGGGAGCGCCTGGGCCGCCGCGGGGTGGTGGACGACCCGAACCTGCAACGGGGCGCCGTGGTCGCGGTGGCGGCAGCGTTCTCGGGCGCCGCCCTGGCCCCGCAGGCAGTCTGCGCCTCCCCGATCACCGGGGCCGCGGGCAACCGCGAATTCTTCCTGTATGCCGTGCTCGGGTCGGCCCCGCGGCTCGACGCCGAGGCCGTCGACCGGGTGGTGGCGGGATGAGACTGGCGCTGGTGCTGCACCCCGAGCGCGAGAGTGCTGCCGCCCTCGCCGCCGGCCTCGTGAGGGGCGCGCTCCGCCGCGGCATGGAGGTGTCGGCGCTCGAGGCCGACGCCCGGCGCGTCCCCGGAACCCTGGTCCGCCCCCCAGACCTCCCCGTCGCCGCAGATGTGGTGGTAGCGGTGGGAGGGGATGGAACGGTCCTGGAGGCGGTGCGGGTGGCCCTCGAGGCCGATCTCCCCGTGCTGGGAGTGAACGCCGGGCACCTGGGCTTCCTCACCGGTGTCGAGGCCGGGCGCCTCGACGAGGCGCTCGACGCTCTCGCCGGCGGCGGCTGGGTCGAGTCGCGGCGCATGACGCTGGCCGCCAACTGGGGAGACGGCCGCGAGGCGGTGGGTCTCAACGACGTGGTCGTCGAGAAGGCCATCAGCCAGCACGTGGTCAAGATCTCGGTGGTGGTGGGGGCAGAGCGCCTGGTCTCCTACCGTGCCGACGGCGTGGTGGTGGCCACGCCCACC
>Ga0194112_10001857_pt1 | contig 30621 bp, 25 predicted proteins | sample TA2MahC400mmetaG_FD_146191 | JGI IMG/M metagenome (GOLD analysis project Ga0194112, IMG submission 146191) | Freshwater microbial communities from Lake Tanganyika, Tanzania - TA2015016 Mahale Deep Cast 400m | ecosystem: Environmental > Aquatic > Freshwater > Lake | place: Tanzania: Lake... | reverse complement strand
GGCGTTTGAGCCGTAGCCCAGGGCGACCGAAGGGAGCCCTGGGAAAAGGCCCCGCCAGCGTAGAGCCCCCGAAGCGGGGCGATTCAATGGGCGTGAAACGCCCCCTTCGGGGGCTTGGATGGGGGGGGACGCGCGATCCCAGGGCTCCCTTCGGTCGCCCTGGGCTACGGCTGGGTCGCCCGCGTCGGCGGGCTACAAGGCCCCGAGATGTGGGCCAAGATCAGGGCGAAGCCCTGGGCTGATATGGTACGCCCCCGTGGGGGCTGCGGAGCAGTTCACCAGGACCGGGGGCCGTACTCGCCGGCCGCCGCGCGCTCTCCAACTGCCTTGGCCCTTGATGCGCCGCGGCCTGTGGCCTATACTCACGCAATGGATGAATGGACGAATGGATGAATGGATGGGTGGATGGGTGTCAGGCAATCATCCATTCATCCACCCATCCACCCATCCAATCATCCAATCATCCCCTTCGGCTGCGGCCACGGGCCGCGTTTCAGAGGAGCACGCGATGCCAAAGACGATTGCCGTCATCGGGGCGCTCGACACGAAGGGCGCGGACTTCGCCTTTGTGAAGGGCCAGATCGAGCGGCGAGGGCACAAGGCCCTCGTCATCAACGTCAGCGTCGTCGGCAAGCCCGCCTTCCGGCCCGACGTTTCCGCAGCGGAGGTGGCGAAGGCGGGCGGAGTGCCCCTCAGCGAGCTCCAGAAGAAGGCCGACAAGGCGCTCGCCATGGCCACCATGACCACGGGCATCGCCGCCGTGGTCAGGCGCCTCTACGGCCGCGGCAAGATACACGGCGTCCTCTCCATGGGCGGCGGGGCGGGCACCGCCATCGGCACCGCCGCCATGCGCGCGCTCCCGCTCGGCTTCCCAAAGCTCATGGTCAGCACCGTCGCCTCCGGCGACACCGCGGCCTACGTGGGCACCAAGGACATCGCCATGATGCCCTCGGTGGTGGACGTCGCGGGCGTGAACCGCATCAGCGCGCCCATCTACGCCAACGCCGTCGGCGCTATCGTCGGCATGGTCGAGACGCGGCCCCCGAAGCTCGCGGCCAGGCCACTCCTCGCCGCCTCGATGTTCGGCAACACCACCCCCGCCGTCACCCGCTGCGTCGCAGCGATGGCCGCCCGCGGCTACGAGACCCTCGTCTTCCACGCCACCGGCACCGGCGGCAAGACGATGGAGAGCCTCATTGACGAGGGCCTCATCGAGGGCGTCCTCGACATCACCACCACCGAGTGGGCCGACGAGCTCTGCGGCGGAGTCCTCACCGCCGGCCCCACCCGCGGCGACGCCGCGGCCCGCCGCGGCATCCCACAGGTCATCTGCCCAGGCTGCCTCGACATGGTGAACTTCTGGGCGCCCGAAACCGTCCCAGCCAAGTACCAGGGCCGCCGCCTCTACTGCTGGAACCCCAACATCACGCTCATGCGCACCACGCCCGAGGAGAACGCCGCGCTGGGCCGCATCCTCGCCGAGAAGGCCAACGCCGCCAAAGGCCCCGTCGCCTTCTTCCTCCCGCTCCGCGGCGTCTCCATGCTCGACGCCCCCGGCAAGGACTTCTGGTGGCCCGAGGCCGACGCCGCCCTCTTCGACGCCATCAAGCAGCACATCCACCCCGGCATCCCCGTCATCGAGCTCGACCTCAACATCAACGACCCCGCCTTCGCCGACGCCGTGTCCGCCAAGCTCATCGAGTTCCTCAAGAGGGAACCATAAGGAAGGCAGGAAGGCAGGAAAGGACACGGAGGTCACGCGGCTCGGGTCCCAGCCCAGAACTGTCCTTCAACTGCCTTCTCCCATCCGCGCCCATCCGCGTAATCCGCGGTCAAGTCTCTCCATCCGCCCAGAGAAGAAGCCGCAACCGCGGATTGCGCGGATACCGCGGATAGACGGCCAGATACGCCAGCGCCCAGTCGAGCACCCATGGGAACGTGATCACCCCCGATTCGGGCGGGAGGTTTGCCGTGACATTGACCTTCACCATCACCCGCGACTTAGCCCTCAGCGCCTCCGCCGCCCCGGTTTCCCCCAGCAGCCGATACGTGGCCTCCTTCCCCTCGGTTGTCGCTGCCTTCACCCGCCAAACCACAAGCTTGACTCGGTTGTCTCCCGACATCAGTTCATTCTGACCCACAGGTGGCGCAGATCGCAGTCATCGTACCCACCCCTTCGATGGTGGCGGGATTGCAGCGTACACAGCCCTTTGCCGGAATCCTCCTTCAGCAATGCCAGCAGGTCTGAACCGCTCCACACCGAGCCTTTCTCTGCCGAGAGCGCCGTGATCCAGCCGTTCACCTGCGCCAGCCAGTGTGCGAAACCGAGTTCCTGCACGTAGGCGATCATGGCTGCGACACGGTGCGCCGCCCCGTGCAGGCCAAGCTTGAAGCGCTGGATGCCCCCTGTCGTGCCGCAGCCCGTCACCACGTACTCCCGCTCGTCTCGCCCTGGCTCTTCGGGTGTAGGCAGGCGCTTGCACTCGATTGGCAGGAGCGTGTCGAATTGTGTGTGCCGGCGGCCCTCGATGATGATTGCGACGCCACAAGGCTTGGCAGTGAGGTCAACGGCCCTTCCGCTTCGCACTTCATCCGGGACCTCGGTACGGAACTGGACCCAACTCCATCCCTCCGAGAGCCGCGCTGCGCCGTTCAGGTGACCACAGAGCTGGTCGGTCAGCACGCGCTCGCAAACCACTGGGCTCCTCTGTGGATCGTCGCGCCAGCGCGGCAGTTCCTCCGCGATGAAGTCAACGAGCTCGTATCGGGCGGTCCATGGCAAATGGACCTCCCGGTTGAGTCTGCCTGCTTGTGCGCTTATCCGGGGTTCGGCCAGCATCTCGTCGCCCCGTCAGAAGCCCTGGTCCCACAGGTCGGCCATGGTCTCGTCTGCATCTCGCAGGGCGATGGACCGCAGCCAGTAGCGCAGGCGGTTGGGCTTGAGGAGAAAGATGAAGGCGCCATCGTAGATGCGGGCAATGCGTGTGACCGTCAACCCGCCGCCACGTTTCTCCCGCAGGAGGGCATCGAGCTTGCCCCTCAGCTCCTCTGCGCCGCTCCAGTCCACCTTGCCCTTCCCAAAGACGAAGGGCTGGCAGACTACGCCGGGCCAAGTCTGGGCCTCAAGCGCCCGGAGCCTATTCTTCCTGTAGACAGCGTTCACTTGTCGCAAGTAGACTTCGTTGAAGGCAGACAAGGCTGAAATGCCGGGTTCCCGCATTGCCGGTGAGTCTTCACCGAGTCGGATCAGGTCGCGGTAGTAATCCACGATGTCAGCGACAAGAATCTGCTCGTGGGGGCTCAACGCCAAGGAACGGCTCTCGGGGTATGGCAATGACAGGACATCAACCTGGGAGACCGAAGTCGCCTTTTGCGTGAACAGCCTTACACTGGTAGCAGCAACGAAGGCCCTGAGCGCGGTCCGTTCTCGCCGAAGCCATGCCCCGATATCAAGCACCAACGGCGTCTCACTGGGCTCGCCGCAGATGCCTACCACCTTGTTCCTGTATGTCAAATACCCCTTGGTCCACACGCCGTGGTGAAGATCAAAGTGCTCCCTAACCAACAGCATCGGCGGGGTGAATCGTCTTTCAGAGCGTGGCCTCTCGATCGGCTTGTGCGGCGCGATGGTGATCGCGGAAGGGTCAATACCATCCTCGCCAATGGCTTCGGAGGGCAACAACGGCTTACCGATGATGTGGTCCGCCGGCCTCGACACACCGCTTGCCCCCTCAAAGAACCCCTCCCCGGGAGTCGGCCACCCCTGATTTGCTGCATACTCGCCCAGCGTTGTGAGCTTCTTGAGGCGCTTGACGAAGTCCAGGACACGCCCGCCGCCAAGCAAGTCGCTCCGCCACACGCCATCGTCCGTGAGTGCGAGTTGGCGGGGCAGCCAGTGAAGGTCGTAGTAGTCAATATCGAAGCCTTGCTCGGCATCGGCTCGGCCACTGCGGCGAAACGTTGCATGGAGGATCTGCCTGTCCGGCGGCGGCTGGCTAGCCTCGGCCACGACTACCACAACCTTGGTGTCGGCGCCGCCTTTGTGGAACAGGCCGCGAACAGAGATGAAATCCAGTATCTCCCGAACGTCCCACCGCTCGATGAACCGCCGCCGAAATCCGAGTGACTGCTGGTTGTAGAGAAAGCCATACTGCTGAAGCATCGAGAGAACGCCGCCTGCCGCAAGCGCTTCCATGGACTCGTGGAGAAAGAGGTATGAGAGCTGCTTATCCGGAAGCTCGCCGTGCTCCTCTTGGTAGCGGTCGTAGGCCCGTTTCGCCCCTTCGGTTCCTAGGGACGATGTGAAAGGCGGATTCCCTATCACTACCCCCACGATCTGCGGCACGGTGCCATCCTCTCGGGCTTTGAAGAAACAGCCAGAGCGGATGGTTTTTCCCTGTAACTCGGGGAACAGCTTGACGCTCTTACGTATCTCGTCCGGCTTCAGCGCATCGCAGAGGGCCAGGCAGAGGCTGAAGGCGGCGAGTTCAACGGCCCCTTCCTCTATGTCCATACCGCGTACGCGATCGAGGAGGTTCCGGAGCGTGAAGATGTCCGGCCGCACCCAGCCATGCCGGTGGCGCCAGTGGAGAACGAGGCGCTTGTACGCCTCCACGAGGAAGACACCGGAGCCACAGCACGGGTCCAGGATGACCTGGCCTGTTTCCTGGGGTCTGTCTGGCCGATCCCAACTTTCCTGGAGCCTGTCTAGCCGATCCCAACTCAGGACTTCGCCCAGCATGAGGCGCACAAGGAACGGCGGTGTGTATACGGCCTGGGAGGCGTCTGTGACGAAGAGCTGGTAGATGTGGCTGATGAGTTCGATGGGAAGGTCGGCGAAGGAGTAACGCTCCCATAGCGTGCGCTGGCCGCCCGGTTCCTGCTTCCCTTCGACCAGCCGTGCAAACAGGCTGAGCTGGCGGCTTCCACGCAAAGTCTCGCGGTCCTCCTTGCTGAGGGCAAACACGCGGCCGTTGAATCGCTCCTCGAGGTCATCTAGCAGATTCACGAGCGCGGGGCCATCTGCCAACACCTCAAAGAACTTGCTCGCACCGTCCAGGAACTGATCGAAGTACGCATCATCGAGTACCCTGCGCTCCTCCAAGTACGCGATCAACAGCGACAAGACGAGCAGCTTTCGGCGGAGATGCGCAGGGAGGACCCTCTGCCTGCTGATTTCCTCGTAAAGCCGCTTGACCTCGGCAATGAGAGTCTTCTGGGCAGCTAGCCTGCCGGAAAGGAGCTTCTTGCAGACCTTGGGATCGTCCCACAGAGTCCCGTTGCGGAGACGTTCGGCATCCCACCACGGATCGCTGGCGATCTGAGCCAAAAGCCTAAGCCTCTTGAAAGGCTTGAAGACGATCTCCCCCTTGGACTCGAAGTCAGGCTTGTGCGCGCACCTGAAGAGCTGGGCCAGGCCCGGCGTGACACGATACACAAGCGGGACGCCGCCCCAACTCCACAGCCGCTTGTGACGGAGCGCGAAATCCGGGTCCTTCACTGGTCCATCGGAAACGTAGACGAACGCCTGCGCAATCGGAGGCCGGCCATCGCGTCCGGCCTCGAAGAACACGGCGGTCGCGCCGTACTCCTCCGCCTTCTCCATGATGGCGAACTGCTCGGGAGGTAGGCCAGCACTGCGGAAGCCCGATACGGGCACTAGGCCATCCACAGCAGCGCCACTGGCGCCGCTGGCAATGTCCCTGAGCCACTGTGCAGGATCACCCATTGGTGGAAGCCAGTCGAGTGAAGTGTCTCCCGGTGACCTCGCGCGGGCCGCGGACCCCCATTCCCAGAATCCCCACCCGCCGCGGCGCCTTGGTCAATAGACCCAGTGTCACACTGCATCGTCTGTGTCGGCGTTGATGATCTTGGGGCCCGGAACCCGCCGCTGAGCATCATAGCAGCCGCTCGACCCCTCGTCAATGGGAAAAAAAGTGGTCAGCGCTGACCGCGCCGCTGTCTCGAGTTGGCGGCGACCCTGACCGCCGACCTCAGGGGGGCGGTCTTTGCACCCTCCCCTGGGATTCCACCACAGCGTAGGAAAGGGGCAGAAGACCGACATGTTGGTTGCCCCGGGTGGTGCATGAGGGATGGCGAAAAAGGGACCCCTGAGGTGGCAAAAAAGGGACCCTTTGGGGGAGCGAAAGGCTGCCATTGTGGCAGGGCGGCGGCCTCACGCCCGGTCGAGGAGGAGGCGGAGGCGGCGGATGCTCTCGATGACGGAGCGCACGGTGTGGTAGCTGATCTTCCAGGCGTGGCCGAGGTAGTCCCAGAGGACGGTGCCATCGCGGTCGAGGAGAGCATACCACTCGCCTACCGCGTGGTTGATGCCCTTCGTCCAGAGGAAGTTCCACGTTAAGTCAAAGGCGTTCCAGTACTTACGTTCGCCGAAGAGGAGACAGGCGTCGAGCATGCCCACCAGGGTCTCGGCCTGCTGCCAGAACTCCTTCTGGAGGTCGCGGGCGGGACCATCCATCGGGCCTTCGACGTAAGCCCCGCCGTACTCGTGATCTATGCCGAATTCCTCGGTGTGCTCGTATATCTTGCGAATGGCGGGGAGGTAGGGCTCGATGGGGTCGCCGAGAACGTCGACGGCCCACTTGAGGAGCCAGGCCAGCTCGATGTTGTGGCCGAACGAGGTGTTGTTTAGGGGGCGGGGCGCTCCCTCGTTGTCGCGGTCGGAACCCCAGACGGCGCGGAACATTATGGCTTCGAGGGGCTTGAAGTCGAGGGCGAACTGGGCGATGCCGCAGCCGGTGGCGGGGTGGAGCATGCGGGTGAGGAGGATGGCGATGACGTCGCGTAATTTGCGTTCGTGCAAGGGGTTACGGGTGAGGTCGTAGAGGTTGGTGAGGGCTTCCATCATGTGCATGTGGATGTCGAGGCTCTTGCGGTCGCCGCCGAAGGGGCCGCCTGGCTTGGGCGACCAGTCGCGGCGGAGCATCTCGTAGTAGCCGCCGTGGAGGGTGTCGGTGGCTCCGGCCTGGATGGCGGCGAAGGTTTTCAGGGCGTATTCGCGGCCCAGGTCGCCGCCGCCGGCGAGGGTGAATTCGGCGGGGGCGTATATCCCGAAGTTCTGGCCGTACATGATCTTAGAATCATCCAGGATGCGGCCCTGGCGGTCGGCGATCCAGAACCAGCCGCCGTGCTCGCGGTCCCAGTAGGTGTCCACCATGAACTTCAGGCCGCGTCGGGCGATTTCGAGGCAGCGGCCATCGCCGTAACCGCAACGGTGGGCGTGAGATAGGGAGTAGACCATCCGCTCCTGGCACAGCAGCGTCTTCGTCGTCTCCCCCGTCGGCTTCCCATTGCGGTCGAAGTACGTCAGGAATCCGCCGAACTCCCTATCCTCCGCGTTCTCCATCCAGAACGGGAGCAGCTTGTTCCTCAGGTAGCCCTCCATCTGCTCGAGTCGGGCAGCGAGCTCAGACTTCGGCACATCAAGGTTGGCCATAGTTTCTGCTCCAAGGGCGCTTCAGGGTGAGGCCCCTCTCGCGGCCCGGTCAGCGGGTCCAGTCCTCGGTTGGCAGGTTCTTGATTCTCTGGAAGTCCGTGTCGGAGGCGACGAGTCGCGCGGCCAGGTGGAGGCAGGTGGCGGCGATCCAAAGGTCATTGTCGTCGAGAGGGGTGCCTTGCGTCTCGGTCTCAAACTTGATTCGGGCGTAGATTTCGCCGGCGGCCACTGGGACGGGCTCGCAGGCAATCATGCTGAAGAGGTTGGCCGCCTTTGCTTCGAAGTCCTGTCGCCGACGGCCCTGGGGCATGCGTTTCAGGCCGTAGAGCACCTCTCCACGCACGATGACGCAAGTGAGCAGAATGTCGGTTGACCGGAGGGTCGAGAAGCGAGCCGCGGCCTTGGGATGCTCGTCCATAACGGCGCTGAAGCTGTTCGTGTCCAACAGGTAGACTGCCACCTCTCACCTGCCTTCCCGGTTCGCTTTGCGCCGCGCCCTCTCAAATGGGTCGCCGTAGCGCGCCGGCCTCTTGCCTTCCTCGATCAGCCGCATGAACTCCACCACATCCTCGTGCTTGAGGTGCGGAGGAGCCTTCATGGCCGCCACGACCGCCTGTGGGGAGCCGACGCGGTATTGGACGGGGGTCACGACCACTTCGGTTCCCTCGCGGAGCCTGGGCCTTCCCTTGAGAATGACGGTCCTTCCCTTGACGATGCCTTTGCAGGTCGGTGCGGCCATCGGTTCTCACCTCCTGTTCTCGCTCCCTCCCCGGCCGGTATTGTAGCACAGAGCGGTGGGGCGTGCATACTCTTACTACGTCGCCCGAGTATGGCCCCCAATCCTGGTGCCCGACTTTTGGCCTCTGAGCTCCGAAGGAGCGTCCTATATCAGCCCAGGGCAACGCCCTGGGAAACGGCGTAGACCATCCACCTAGCCCTGTAAGGGCGTACTACGGGTGACGCGGCCAGTACGCCCTCTCAGGGCTATACGCGGGGTTGGCGCCAATTCCCAGGGCGTTGCCCTGGGCTGATATAGTACGCCCCGTAGGGGCTCCGAGCAGAATCACCAGGATTGGGGGCCATACTCACGTCGCCCCACAAATGAGGGCACAAGATGGCACGTGCTTCGGCCTCTTGCTCCCGAAGGGAGCACAGTGGGTGGCCGGCGGCTTCAGCCGCCGGAGTCGGGCGCCAGAATTGGAGAAGTCCCGAAGGGACGGCAGACACGCGCCGGGCCGCCTCCCGTAGGCTTCTGCCGTCCCTTCGGGACTGGGCCGTGTGTGCGACGGGGTCCGGCGGCTGAAGCCGCCGGCTAACCACTGCTGTCCCTTCGGGACTGCGCTTCTGTTCCTGCGTCCCTTCGGGACTGGGCCGTGTGTGCGACGGGGTCCGGCGGCTGAAGCCGCCGGCTAACCACTGCTGTCCCTTCGGGACTGCGGTTCTGTTCCTCTGTTTGTGGAGGGTCGTGCATCGGCGCCGGCGCAGGGCGCGGAGGCCCTGCCCAGGTTTCCCGGGTCAGCCGAGGGGGATGGCTTCGGCGGCGGCGACGGAGCGGACGTGGGCGGCGGCGGAGGCGTATTCTTCGGGGGTGCGGAGGTGCTCCATCATGAGGGGGACGTCGCGGCCCAGGGAGGCGAGGCAGCGGAGGTAGGCCGCGTAGTCGAGGTTGCCCGTGCCGATGGGGACCTCGCTGAGGTGGACGATGGCGTCGGTGAGGTTCATGCCGACGTCTTTTGCGTGGCAGGCGGCGACGTGGGGGCCGAGCTTCTCGATGCAGTCGCGGATGACCGCCCCCGTGTCGTAGTAGCGGCGCGGGCTGTTGATGAGGTTGGTGGGGTCGAGGTGGACGCCGAATGCCTTGCGGTCCACGGCGCGGATGAGCTCGAGGTAGGTGTCGGCGCTGTCGGGGAGAGTCCATTGCATCATTTCGTAGGTGAACTTGGCTCGGCGTGGCTGGACGGCGTCAATGATGGTGCGGGCGATGACGGCGGCGGCGTCGAGCATTTCACTGGTCACGTTGGCGGGGTGCGCGCCGTGCCAACTGGTGGGGTGGAAGGAGCCGGCGATATCCACGCAGCATTGCGCGCCTGCGAGGTCGGCCACGCGGAGTCGGCGGATGGCGCGCTCGACGTTGGCCCGCGTCTCCTCGGGGTTTGGCCCGGCGAGGCGAATCCAGACGCCTGCCTCGGCGATCATGAGGCCGTGGCGGGCGATGGCGCGGCCGTAGTCGCGGCAGCCGGCCTCGTCGTCGGGGTTGAGGTCGGGGCAGTAGATTGCCCCATAGCCGAGCTCCTTGCACGCCGTGGCCGCGGCATCGGGGTCCTTGCTGTCCACGCCGAAGAGCGGTCCGCCAAAGCGAATCATCATCGACTCCTTGTCCCTGTTTGTAGTGGGGGCTTCAGCCCGTAGCCGTAGGGCATGAAGGGCGCACTACGAGCTCGCCGAGGCGGGAGCATGCTACGCTAGGAGTGTGCACTTGTCAAGCGGGGCGATTCACGGCGCGGTCGCCTCCGCGGCGCGGGGGAAGAGGACGGAGAGGAGTGGTCTATGAGGAATGCAGGAAGGGATGGTGGCGAGCCACTTGGTCGCGGTCAGGCGGTCCCCGCGACGGCGGCGGGGGCCAGGGGGCAGTTGCACTTCGCCAACACGCAGCGGACCGCGTCCCTGAGCTCCGTGAGGTCAGCCCGCTTGACCACGTAGGCGTCGGCGGCCCAGGACATGAAGTTGTCCTTGTACGCTGAGTATGCGGTGTGAATGATGACCGGGAGGCGGTTGTTGACGGCGAGGAGGCGGCTGAGGAGTTCGAGGCCATCAATGCCCGGCATCGCGATGTCGACGATGACAAGGTCGGGCATGGCGGCGGACACGGCGGCGAGGGCATCGTCGGCGTTGCGGGCGGTGTGGACCGAGTGGCCGTCCTCGGCAAGCTCCTCGGTGAGGAGGAGGCGCTGATGCGCGTCGTCCTCGACAACCAGGATCGCTGCCACGCCTGCGCCCTCCTGTGGGGGCCTCTGTGTGTGCGCGCGGTTGGCCCTTGCCGGGAGTCCGTCGTGCCGTCGTTCTCTGCGCAGACTCCAACGTACAAAGTATACCCTGAGTTCTGCAATCGTCAAGGCGCGAGGAGAGAAAAGGCTGAGGCAAGCGGCGGGACACAGCATGTGGGAAGTGGCGCGGCGGCTCCCCCCAGGGCATGTGGGGTCTGGTCCGCTCTGTACGACATGAGCCGGAGTGGGTAGCGCCAGCATCTTGCTGGCGCCCGGACGCCGCCTGGAGGGCGGCGCTACGGATTGCCGTGCAGAGCCTAGTCACTCCTCGCCCTCGGGCTCGGCGACCCCGCGCTCGGCGTCGGCGCTGCCGAGCTTCTCGGCAAGGCTGGCGGGGAGGCCTGCGGCGATGATCTTCTGGCGGGTCGCCGCGACGTCGTAGGCCACGCGGTGCAGCTCGACGGAACGCTGAGCGTCGTCGTAGAGGGCATAGGAGGCCCGTGGGTCGCCATCGCGCGACTGGCCGACGGAGCCGACGTTGACTACGGTGATCGTGTTCTCGGGGTCGAGCTGGACGTGTGTGGGGTTGACGTGGCGGGGCGGTTCCATGCAGATGACGTTGCCCGCGAAGCGGACGAGTTGGTCGGCGCGGAGCTGCCAGACGCCTGGCATGTGGGTGTGGCCGAGGAAGCAGGTGTGGACCCCGGCCATGAGGGGGGCCTCGAGCGCCTTCTGGGCGCGCTTGCCGCTCAGCACGTAGTGGAAGAGGGGGTCGCGCGGCGAGGCGTGAACGCACAACACCCCAGGGGCAAGGAGGAGGTGGTCCTTGCTCTGCTGGGTGATGAACTGGCGGTACTGGTCGGCCAGGTGGCCGCGGGTCCAGAGGGTGGAGAGCTTGGCGTTGGTGCTGACGGGGATGAACTTGCGCTTCTGCTGGTCGGCGTAGTGGCGGGCGATGGCCTTGAGGTCCTTGAGGCCGGCCTCGGCGGCCAGCCGCTCGGTGTCGGTGGCGTCGCGGAGGTCCACGAACTCGTAGCGGCCGACCACTGCGGCGTCGTGGTTGCCCATGCAGTAGCGGATGGTGTAGCCCTTCTTGGCGAGGGAGTTGAGGCCTGAGAGGACCTCGGAGGGGTTCGGGCCGTAGCCTACGAGGTCGCCGAGTGAGACGATGCTGCGGAGGCCCTCGACCTTCGCGATGTCGCGGTAGACGGCCTGGAGTGCCTCGAAGTTGGCGTGGACATCCGAGAAGATCGCGTGCTTGGCCATGCTCTGCCCCGGGGCTGGATGTGTGGATGAGTGAAAAGTGAGAGTGAGGAGTGAGGAGTGAAAGTGAGGGGGGAGAGTGAAAGAGGAGATGATTCCTCTTCGGCCTTTCCTCCTCATCTTCCCCTTTCACCTTCCCCTCTCACTTTTCACTCTTCACTTTCACTCCTCACTCCTCACTCTCACTTTCCCTCTCACTTCTCCCTTTCTCGGTCGGCGGTGCTCAGCCGGTTGAGGATGTCGGTGCGGAGCTTTGCGACGGCGGCGCGGGCGATGGGGACGTATGGGGAGTCGGGCGCGTCGCGCACGAGGCGCATGAAGCCCACCAGGGCGCTGTAGTAGTCGTGGCTGAGGTAGCGTGCGACCGCGAGGTCGAAGAGGAGGGCGTCGCGCTGGGGGGCCTGGGGGTGCTGGGCGAGGTAGGCCTCGAGCATGGCCGCGGAGTCGGCGGCCTTGCGCTGGGCGAGGCTGGCCCTTGCGATGCGGAGGCGAGCCTGGGCCGCGGCCGGGCTGTCGGGCCACCGCTCGAGCACCTCGTTGAAGGCGGTCGTGGCGTCGGCGAAGTGGTCCATGAGGAGGTAGCAGGCGCCGAGGCGGTAGAGCGCCCAGGCGGCCTCGGCGCCGTCGGCCTTGGCCGCCGAGGGCTCGGCCGGGGCGGGGAACTTGGCGAGCATGAGGCGCAGGAGCTTGGTGGCGGCGAAGAGCTCGCGGCGCGCGATGAGGGCTTCGATCTCGGCCCGCAACTCCGCCGCCGCGCGGTCCCGAGACACGGCAAGGAGTGCATCAGTGTAGCGCTCGAATGCGGCCTCCTTCTCCGGATGCTTGCCGAGTGCTTCGCAGCAGCGGGCGATGATCCAGTGGGCGCGCGCGATGGCCGGGGCCGCCTCTGGCGCGGCGGCGTGTGCTTCGAGCGCGGCGGAGGCGTCGGCGAGGAGCGCCTCGTAGCGCTCGCGGAGCGCCAGGCCGGTGCCCTCCTTGCGCAGGCCCTCGAGCCGACCCTCGAGCGCGGCGATGAGCCTGGCCGCAGGGTCAGGCGGCGCCTCCTTCTCAGCGGCAAAGGCCGCTGGGAGCAGCGCCGCCAGGAGGGCCAGCAGCAAGGCGATTTCGGATTTCGGATTTCGGATTTCGGATTTCAGGCCCTCGGCTTCGCTCGGGCCAGGTCCGCAATCCGCAATCCGCAATCCGCAATCCGCAGTTCTTGGGCTCATTGTTCGTCTGCCCTCCCGGTGCGTTTGATGCGGTTGATGCGCTCGCGTGCGGCGTAGAAGCCCTGGGACTCCCTGGCCACGCGGAGGTAGAGCTCGTAGAGGTCCATGGCCCGCTCGCCACCGTTCTTCTGGAGGAACTGGTCGGCGAGGTCGAGGACGCGGGCGGCGAGGGTCTCGTCGGGGTCGCCCGTGCCAACGACCTCTGCGACGGCGAGCTTCGGGAGAGGGTTGGCGGCCATTGCCTGGACGATTCGGCGTGCGTCGGCGGCGGTCTCCGGGCTGGCGGTCTGGGCCGCGAGCGCGTCGAGGAGGGCGCGGGCCTGGGCCGCCTCGCCCTGGAAGATGTAGAGCCAGGCGAGGACGTGGGCCGCCTTCACGCGGACCGGGTCGTCGAGTGGCGCGGCGAGGGGCTTGAGGACCTCGATGGCGCGCGGGGTCGCGCCCGTGCGGTCGAGCGCGACGGCGAGCTGGAGGCGGATGCTCGGGGCGAACTTGGAGTCGGGGTAGCGCTTGAGGAACTCGCCGGCCTCGCGTGCGAGGACGCCGGGGTCGGCGTCGTCGGCAAGGGTGCGGAAGGCGATCTGCTCGGCGGAGTCGGAGCCTTTCGGGCCGAGGACGGCTCGGACCCACTGGAGGTAGGCGCTGAGGGGGTCGCCGCCCTGGGCGAGCGCGCGGTCGCGCGTGAAGAGGCCCAGGGCGTAGCGGGCGGCCTGCTGGGCCTGCGGGCTGTCGGGGAAGAGCTGCATGAGCGTGGCGTATTCGGCCTTCGCGCTGTCCACGAGGCCCTGGCCGGCGAGCTCTGTGGCCTTCTGGTATGCCTGGGTGAAGAGCGCGGCGGCGAGGCGCGCGGAGGTGGGGCGGGGCCAGGCCTGCGGCTTGGCGACCTCGAGCGTGCGCTCGGCGATGAAGCGCGGCGTCTGCGGCAGGGGCACGCTGGGCGGGTTCGCGGCGAGCCTGAACTTCGCGCGGGGCGGCGGGACGATGGTCTCGGGCTCAGGCTGGTAGTCAGGGCGTTTGGGCGGCGCGACCTCTGGCAGGGCAGGCGGGCGCGACGAGCGGTCGCGGGTCCAGCGCGGCCGCGTGGCCTCGCGGCCGCGCTGGAAGGCGGCGAGGGCGAAGTCGCCTTCGAGACGCTTCACGCCCTTCTCGAAGAGCGCGCAGGCGCCCTGGACGTCGTTGAGGATGCGGCGGGTGTAGTAGCTTGGGGGGCCGGCCTCCTTGTCCAGGACTGGGAGGATGGCGTGGAAGTGTCCGTCGCGCGCCTTGCAGGCGCGGATGAGTGCGGCGAAGAGCGCGGCCTGGCGGTCCTTTGGCGCGGCGGCGCGGCGCTTCTCGATGTACGCCGCCAGCTCGGCTGCGGCGCCCCGCTCCAGCGAGGCCGCCATCAGGCCGTCGAACGCCTGGGTCTGCTGTTCGGCGGTGGCGTCGGCGGCCTCGAACGCCTTCTTGTAGGCGGCTTCGGCCGCCGCGAAGTCGCGCTTCTCAAGGGCGCGCGAGGCGTCGCGAAGGTCCTGGGTCGGGTCGGCGTAGGCGGAGAAGAGAAGGCAGAAGGCAAAGGGCAAAAGGCAAAAGGCAAAAGGCACTCGGCCACTACGGATTGCGGATTGCGGACTGGAATCCGAAATCCGAAATCCGAAATCCGAAATCCGGAAGGCGGCACACACCGTTATAGTCCTTCCAGTGGGTCCTTCAGGTCGTCGGGGGTCTTGGGCTTGCCGTCCGGGCCGTGGGGGCCGTGGCGCTGGAACTCTGCGAAGGCCTCCATGCCCACGGGGGTGCCGCGTAGGGCTTTGAGGGCGAGGGCGATGTCCTGGGCGGCGCGGGTGAGCTCGGCGGTTTCGAGCGAGCAGAGGGCGAAGGCGCGCTTGAACTCGGCGAGTGCGGGCCTGGGCTTGCCCCAGAGGAGGTAGAGCCAGCCGCGGGCGCGGAGGCCGGGGACGGTTCGCGGCCTCGCGGCGATGGCGGCCTCGAAGAGCTTGTCGCGCTCGGGGTCGGGCTTCGCCACCAGGCCCTCGAGGGGGTTCACGATGTCGTCGGGCGTGCCTGGCTTGCGGTCTGGCCCCGCCGGGCCGTAGGCCTGGAAGAGGCGGAAGGCGTTGCCGGAGACGAGGTGGCCGTCGCGCGCGCGGAGGGCGTCGGTGACGAGGTCCACGGCGCGGCCGAAGCCCTGGGGGACGGTGTAGGCGGCGAAGCCTGTGGCGGCGTAGCAGCCGGCGGCGGCGGCGAGCGCCTCGTCGAAGCGGCCCTCGCGGACGCGCAGCTCCACGATCGCGTTCGAGGAGGCATAGGCCACCGCGTCGTCGAACGGCTCGGCGAGCATGGCGCGGGTGAGGGTGCGGACGAGGTCGTCGCTCTTGCCGAGGCGGAGAGCGGCGGGGACGAGAATGGCCAGGGCGTCGTCCTGGGCGATCAGGCGCAGTTCGCCGTCCTGGAGCGAAGCAGCGAACTTCAGCGGCGCGGCGTCGTCCTCGCCGCCGAGCAGGCGCGAGAGCGCGGCCTTGGCCGCGTAGGGCTCCTTGCGCCCGAAGAGGGCGATTATCTTGCGGTCGAGGGCGTCGGCCTCCTCGGTGCGCCCGACGGCCGGGAGCTTCTGGGCGAGCTCCTGGTATGCCTTCGCAGCCTCGGCGATCAGGGTCGCGGTGGCGTCGGCATCGAGCTTCCCGTAGAGGCGGTCGAGGCAGGCCAGCGCCTTGTCGAACCGCTGAAGCTCGGCGTGGAGGCGAGCGGCCCTGGCGAGGGCCGGGCCGAGCGCGTCGCCCTTCTGGGCTGTAGCGAAGAGCTTCTCGTAGGTGGCGAGGGCGGCGTGGAGCTGGCCGGCCTGCTCGCGGGCGGCGGCGAGGTCGCTCAACAGCTTCACGCGAACGTCGGGGTGCACCTTGGCGAGGTCGAGCTCGGCCGTGGCACGCTCGAGGTGGGCGATGGCCTCGTAGTGTTCGAGGCGGGCCACGTGGATGTCGGCGAGACGCGTCCAGGCCCCGAGGGCGCCCGGGCTGGCTGGACCGAGTGCGGCGATGGCCTGGTTGTAGGCGGCGATGGCCTGGCGTGGGGCGCCGATGTCCGCGTAGCACTGGGCGAGGAGGTCGAACGCCTTGCCTCGGCGGTCGGCGGGCTCGGTTGCGGAGGCGGCGACGGCTCTGGCCTTGGCGATGGCCTGGGCGTAGTCGCGCTTGTAGGCCGCCGAGCTGGCCTCGGCGAGCGGGTCGGCCGCGGGCGCGAGCGCCGGCGCAGCGGGAGCCGCGGCCTCGATAGCGGAGGCCCAGAGGAAGAGAAGAGAAGGCAAAAGGAAGAAGGCAAAAGGCAAAAGGCAAAAGGCAGAACGAGTCCGTCCGCGGAAGCTCTCAGTTGCGTTTTCCGTTCTTGCCTTCTGCATTCCGCCTTTTCCCCTTTGCCTTTTGACTTTCGACTTTTGCCTTTTGCCTTTTGACTTTTGACTTCCCCTCTTGCCTTTCCCTCTTCACTTCGGCAGCGCCAGAATGGGGTCCTTCAGATCATCCTTCGTGTTCGGCCTGCCGTCCTTGCCGTTGGGGCCGAGGTTCTGGAAGTTGAAGAAGGCGTCCACCTCGGCCTCGGGGCGGCCGAGTGCGCGCATGGCCTGGGCGAGGACCGTGGCGGCGCGCTGGAGCTTGCCCGCCTCGCCGCAGTCGAGGTAGTAGCGGCGGAAGGCGCGGAGCGCGTCGTGCGGCTTGTCCCAGCACAGGTAGAGGTAGCCGAGCTCGTAAGGCTCGGCGATGAAGCGCTTGGCCGCGGCCGCGAACACCTTGTCGCGCTCGGCGTCGGCGGGCAAGTGGTACTCGGCGGTCGGGTCCTTCAGGTCGTCGGCCGTGCCCAGGATGCCATCGGTGCCTTCCGGCCCGAACTCCATGAAGGCCAGGAAGCGGTTGGCGGCCCGCAGGCTGCCCTCCTTGGCCTTGAGCGCGCGGACGACCCCGAAGATGGCGTCCTGGGTGGCCGCGCCCCAGGCGGCCGCGCCGCCCGGGCCGTCGGACGTCCTGCCGCTGGTGTAGAGGTGTGTGGCCGCGGCAAGGTAGGCCAGCCGGCACTGCGCCTTCGCAAGCGCCAGCGCATCGTCCACCTTCCCCTCGTTCACGAAGGCGTCCACTAGCTCGCTCAGGGTGTTGCCCGACTGTAGGACCCCGCTCGGCTGGGCCGCGATGATGTCGTAGGCCAGGCGGATGACGCCGGCGTTCTCGCCCACCTTGCGCTGGAGGTCGAAGAGCTGGCGGTAGGCGGACGCGCGGTAGGACGGGCCGAGCACCCTGTCGGCGGCCATGCGGCGGTAGACCTCCGCCGCCTTCGCCGTGTCGTTCTTCTGGATGTAGAGCATGGCCAGCCCCGTGAACGCCTGGGGGCGCCGCTGGTCGGCCTTCGGCAGCTCCACCAGCAGCTTCTCGTAGGCCGCGATGGCGCCCTCAGCGTCCTCGCCCGTCCTGAACGCCTGCGCGATGGCGAGCAGAAGATTCCGCCGCTGCTCGACGTCCCAGGGGTATTCCTTGACGAGCCGCTCGTAGGCGGCGTATGCCTCCTTGACCTGTTTCTGCTCGATGAGGATGATGCCGGTGGCGGCGAGGGCCTCGGCGCACTGGCGGGGACGGTCGGGGAACTGTTCGAGGAACGCCTTGTAGCCGACGAGTGCCTGGGCCTGCTTGCCCGTGGCCTGGCAGAGGCGTGCGAGGGCAATCGTCGCCTCCCCGCGGCGCACGGGGTCGGTCTTCGGAATCCTGAGGAACCTCTCATACATCTCCACGGCCTTCGGCTGGTTCACCGTGCGGTCCGAGCAGGCGCGTGCCAGCTCGTAGGTGGCGAGTGCGGCCCAGGGCTGGGCCGTGGGGAAGGACTCCAGGAGCGTCTCAAGCGTCTTGGCCGCCGTCGCGCGGTCGGTGTCGCGCTGGGCGAGTGCCACGTCGTACATCACCTCGGCCGCCAGCTCGGGCTCCGCCTTGTGCGCGGCGGCGAAGTTCAGCTCCGCCGCCCAGCCCGCGGGGCGTCCCACGAGGCGCTGGGCCGCCAGCCCCGCGCGCAGCGCCTCCAGCTCCTCGCGGCCGCTCGCCTTCGCCGGCGGCGCCGCGGCCGGCGCCGCCGCCTCCGCCGCCATCCCCGCCACAACCAACGCTACCAGCACGCTCATTCGCATCGGAACGCTTCCTGGAAGGCCGGAAACTCCTCAGAAGATACCAGTTTCCGACCGGGGAATCAAGCCACGCGTCTCCCCTGAGTATGGCCCCCAATTCTGGTGAAGTACTCCGGAGCCCCGACAGGGGCGTACTATAACAGCCCAGGGCGAAGCCCTGGGAACGGAGCGATAGGTAGGTCAGCCCTGAAAGGGCGTACTATGCGCTTCCGGGCGCCACATCCTGCCTGGGGCGGGCAGTACGCCCCTACAGGGCTGAATGCGGGCGGCCACCTGTCCCAGGGCTTCGCCCTGGGCTGCTATAGTACGCTCCGTTCGGAGCTTCAGAGCCGAGGAACACTACCAGAACCGGGGCCGTACTCCCCCACACGACACGCTGCCTATCCCTCGGCTCTTCAATCGTCCTCGTCCTTCCTCCTCGTCCTCGATTCTCTTCGTCTTCTCCTCCACTGGGGGTTCGAGGACGAGGGACGAGGACGATAAGGGATTGACACCGACAGCCCGCCGGCGTATACTCTAGGCGGCAAGCGCCCAGCCGGCGCTCGCCTCCCCGTCAAGAAGCGTCTCTTGTGGAAGTCGCCCAGTCCCCGCACGCCCAAACAAGTTTGGGCGTGGCACCCATGGTTTGCGCAAGAGAAACGGGGGTGCCACGGACAAACTCGTTTGTCCGTGTCTTCCTCAACGGACGCAAGGCAACCTTCCCCGACACCCTAGGCGCATGGCAAAGCCCAAAGACCGCTCCCAACCGCCCGGCGCCGCCGAGGGACTCGTGCAGAAATACCTGCGCGAGTCGCACGACTTCGCCACGGGCTTCCTCTTCATCCTCCCGCTCCTCGTCGGCTACGAGGTGGGGATCATCCTGCTGCGCTCGGACGTCGGCAACTGGGCGCACGGGATCATCCGCCTGGTCTTTCACGTCTTCGGCTCGGCCGAGCCTGTGGCCTTCGCCGCGCTCATCGCGACGCTGGCGTTTCTCGCCCTGCGGCAGACCGAGCGGAAGCGTGTGGACGCCGAGCTGCTGGGTTTGATGCTCGCCGAGAGCGTGGCCTACGCCTGCGCCCTGGGCCTCGTCGGCGGCGCCATCGCGCGCCGCGTCCTCGCGGCGGGCAACCTCGGGCCGACGCGCGACATCGCCCGCGACATCGTCCTCTCCGTCGGCGCGGGGGTCTACGAGGAGGCCCTCTTCCGCGTCATACTCATGGGCGCGCTCTACTACGGCCTGAAGCTCTGGAGCGGCCTGGGGCCTGGCTGGGTCGCCGGCATCAGCATCGTCGTCTCGTCCCTCGCCTTTGCCGCCTGCCACCACATCGGCCCGTGCGGCGAGCCCTGGGAGGCCGGCCGCCTCGCCTACCGCTTCGCACTCGGCGTCCTCTTCGCCGCCATCTACATCTACCGCGGCCTCGGCATCGCCGTCTACACCCACGCCTTCTTCGACATCTTCGTCACCCTCGCCAGAACCTGATTGTCTCCCGTTGCGGATTCCGCGAGCGGCGCGCGAGCGCATCCTGTCGCGGGAAGGGCTTGCGAGAAGCGGGGAGACTCGCTAAGATACCTGGCAATGTGTGTTCCGCAAGAGCCCGCCCCTGCACTGTGGCGCGCGGGAGACTGCCATGCCGGAAGAGATGAAGGACCTCGACAACCTCAAGCCCATTGACCACGCGGTGGTGGCGAAGCCACACACGCCGGTCTACAAGATGCACCGCTACTTCGCCCGGCGGCCATGGAGCGTCTTTCGCGAGCTCATCCTCCACTACTCCAACCCCGGCTCGATCATCCTCGACCCCTTCTGCGGCGGAGCCGACGGGGCTAGAGGGGCGAAGGCATGAAGAACTTCCCGCACCAGATCAATCAGGTGCCACGCCTCGTGAAGGCGCTTCTCGTTTTCCGACAACTCGCGAGCTCGCGTTCACACATGGAGGACGACGGCATTCTGGGTGACGCGCTGGCCAGGTCGGGGGTCTACACTTTCCGGAGGACCGCGGGTTCGGTTGAGGAAGACCTCAACATGGAACACGCCAAGCCACCGGACAGCCAAGGAACCAGGACCTGCGCGCGGGACCTGCGGCGGCTGTTCCACTTGTTGGGCTTCGTTCACAGCGACAACTCCCTCGCCGCCGATGCCGGCCGCCTACTGCATCTGTCGGGCAACCCGCTTGGAGACGAGGCCCGAGATGTCTGGCGTCGGGCGCTCGACGGAATGGTCCTGACGGATGCAGGAGGGACTTCTCACCCTTACCGGGTTCTGCTCAGACTCGTGGGAGAGTGCGCCGCGATACCAGCTTCCCTCTTGGGCCTCTGTCTTGAGGCTAGTGACGATTCCGAGGCCGAGTTCGGCCGGGTTTGTGGCATCGCCCGGGCAGGGGATGTTGCAGCAGCCTTGCGCCAAACTGGGGTGAGCGAGCACCAGATGAGGAACTCCGCCAAGATCCTCCCTGCGCTGGCTCGGCAGATCGGGGACATTGTGGTGGACCGCGGTCAGTGCCACTTGGGACGAGATCTCGCCCAGCAGCATGGGGCAGCCGAGCCGATTCGAGCCACGGCCTCAGTGGCAATCGCTCAGCGGAGACCGTACCGTCCCGGCACCGGCTACATGGGCGCACCGCGGCGCGAAACCCAAGAGAGGCCGAGAGCAGTGCGGGATTTCGATCCTGACGCGTCCGGCCGCCGATACAGGGAGCACCAGTTGTGCCTAGAGAGATTCGCTGCCGCCGTGCCGTCAGGGTTTGAGACCTACCAGGGGCACTACGATCTTCTGGTAGTGGGGCCAGACGGGTGCCTGCTGGTCGAGGTCAAGACGATTCGCAACGATGAGGCAAGGCAGATTCGCTTGGCATTGGGGCAGGTGCTGTACTACGAACACTTTCTTGTCGAGCCACTGTACGAAGGCCGCGGAGTGCACCGCGTTGTTGTGACCGATGTGAAGCCTCAGGAGGACATGATCCACCTGCTGGAGAGACACGGGGTAGGCGTCGCATGGCTGCCTGCGAACAGAGCATCCGGTCTGTCGCCCCTGGCCGCAGGGGCATTCGACGCGCTCGGCATCGCGCTTCCGCGGGGTCAGCGCTTCCGGTAAACGACGAAACCGTGACGGGTGGTGGCGCCGCGGTCAGTACGTCCGTGGCACTCAAGACCTGTCGTATCCTCCCAGACCGTGCCCTCCAGCATGAACCTAGCCTCAATGAACAATGGGTGGAGCATATCAGCCATGTTCTCCTTGTCAACGAGGCCGACGTGGAATACCACCAACCCTTCACCGCGAACCACTCTTTGAAGCTCGCGAAGAATCGGCGCATAGCCAGAAACGTCGGCCTTGTGTTCCAGGAACATCTCCCGCTGGCTTGCCTGCGTCTCGTAGTTCCACCCGACAAGCCAGTTCCGTATGCGGTTCTGGCGCAGGAAATGGGTGGTTCCCAAGAACGGAGGGGAGGTGATGACTACGTCTACTGACTCCCTTCCGAGCGGGATTGCATGTGCAGCAGCCCGGTAGCACCTTCCCGGCGTAAACGAGGGTGGCAGAGGGAAATCGAGCATCCGGGCGCACTTGTCCCTGAGCGAATTGACGACGCTCTTGTACTCCGCAGGCCCTTTCGGCGGGATGGGGATGATGTTGTGGGAACGGCGGGATAGAGCGTACGGCCTGTTGCCGTGCAGGATGTGAGCCAAGCATGCTGTGACGAAGATGCCCGCGGCATTGCTGGTGAACCCGTCTGTCAACTTGCTGAGCGTGGCGCGGGCGACCTCGATTTCGTGCGCTGTCCGTGGGTGATAAAACTCCTGGATCTCCCTCTCCATCCCGTCGAGTGACCCGATCTCAGGATGGGCCCGAATGGCCTCCTCCACTTGAGCAAGAATAGCGTCGCAGTCCGGCTTGGTGGGCGGGTTCAGCTTGGCCGAGGATATGACAAAGGCAAGGGGGCTGATGTCTCCAGCGATCGCTGGCCTGCCTTGTAGCGCTCCCTCAAACGGGATAGTCCCACACCCGGCCAGGGGATCCAGGACAACGCTCTGCGGGGTCGTGAGGAGGTCCACCAACACAGAGGCCAAGGCCGGCTTCATCTTGGAGGGAAAGGAACAGATGGAATGGCGTTGGTGCCCCCAATGCCTGCCAGCCATCTCCCCAGTCTTGTGGGGAATCCGCCCGAGAGCCGCCAATCGTTCGTCAAGCTGGCTGGGAACTGCGATCCGGCTGCGCCCATTTCGGGGCGCGCGCGCCGCAATGGGCGAACGCCGTCTGAAAAGCAGGATGTACTGGTGGTGGATATTCGGAACGTAGGCGAACGGGTACCCGTATGGGTATAGGGCCTTGTTTGTTTGGTGCAGGATGGTGATCCCCTCAAGGTTGAGCTCCCGGCCATGCAACCGCTGGTGAAGGTCGCTGTGGTAGGGATAGTACCGCTCCTTGTGCTTGAAGTCACTCACTATGATCGCGCAGTACTTGCCTGGCACCAACTTGCCCGCCAAGGCTTCAAAAATGCTCACCAATTCGCGGATGAATTCCTCGTACGTTGGCACATTCGCAAGGTCACGGACATCATTGGAGTAGTTCCTGTCCAGACCGTTCGCGAGCCGCACCTCCTTGACCTTGTGGTCAGGACGCTTGTTGAGGATCGCCCAATAGGGTGGGCTGGTCACAATGAAATCAACGCTGTCTGCCGCGAGCTTCGCAGCCGCCTCTCTGACATCCATGCACCAGATCTGCTGCTGGGAGTCATCAGGCGTTTCCTCTCTCAGCCTCTGCCTCGCAAGGGCCGCCCATTTCTCGGATAGCTCGATGCCTATGCCCCGGCGCCCTTCAAGGGCGGCCGCCTTCAGGGTACTCCCGACGCCCACAAAGGGGTCGAGTACCAACATGCCTGGCTTTGTGAAGAAGCGTATCAGCCGGGCCACGTCCTGGAAGGAGAAGGGCGCCGGGTGAAGCTTCTCGTACTTGGTCTCAGCATGGTTCGCCCCGAGGCCGCGCTGCCTCCAGACAGTGGTGGTCTCCTGGATCCATTGCTTCCCAGTCAACGCGTTCAGCACGTTGCGGGGATCGAGCCGCTCCTCCAAGGGCTCGGCCGGTGGCGGCTCGAAGAGCGGCAACTGCCCAAGAGCCGCGTCAAGACGCGATTCGACGAGCGGCGACGGTTCAGCAAGCCCACGCTCTATCCTGCTGAGATACGCAGCGTGAATTCCCGCCTCCTCAGCAACGGACTCCAGCGTGCGATTCACGGCCGCCCTGAGTTGTCGGTACGGCTTCGGAGTGACAGACGACTGTTGCATTGGCCTTTCCCTATGAACCAGGCGCGAATGGAACGCTTACCTGTAGGCAAACATTACATGCTTCGTCCCGCTTTGTCAAGAGTTTTTTCTGCGTTTGTCACCGGCCTGGAATGCCAACGAAGCAATCCTGCCCGTCGCAAGCGGCGACAAATGCTAGCCACGCCTCTTGCGCGAGGGCCACAGAGTCGCTAAGATACGAATGTCAGGTGACCATGTTAGCGCTGCCGGAGAGCGCCGGCTGAGGACAGGAGGTCACGCGATGGTTGACCCCGATGTAGAGCAGGACAAGTACCGGGAGCGGGTAGACCTACTCGGCAAGTGCCTGAGCATGCCGGTGATCCGCGCCCACGGCTACGCGGTCACGCTCACCGAGGAGCAGTTCCTCGCGGCAATCAATGGCACGGTCGAGAAGATGGTCGGCCTGAACATGCGCCGGCCCGCGGGTTACCCCGAGAACTACTTCGGGCAGTTCTACACCATCGAGAACTACAGGCTCTCGCCGGGCTGCGTGTGGGAGCGACTTGAGGCGGATATGAAGCGCTGCTTGAAGGCGGAGCCGGTGGCCAAAGAGGTGCTGCATTTCCTCCTCAACCAGGTGGACTACGAGGCGGCATTCGCGGGCATCAAGGCCCGGTTCGCCCGCTCGCGAAGCACCCTCGATGCCCTCTTGGGGTTCAAGCTTGTCAGGAAGCCCCAGCGCAAGGCGAAGCAGGTGACGACCTACGCCCTTCACGCCGAGATGGTGCCGTTGCTGAGGCGGGTGCTCGGCTCCGGGGATGCCCGCGAAATCCCCGGCACGCCCTCGCGGTGAGCGATCCGGACTCCAACGCCATTGAGGACCGGATGCTGGTGCGGATGCACAGGATGACCAAGCAGCGGTTGCGCGAGCTCAGCCGGAGCCAACGCGAGCTGGCCCTAGGGCGACTCAAGATGCCCTTGGCCGGCGACATCCGGAACCACCTGACGCTGGTCTATGCCATCCAGACGCAGCACCCGCTTGTGCGCGGGCGATTCGAGCCCAAGCAGATAGTGCTTCGCGAGAGCTTCTTTGAGGCATTGGAGAAGGCCCAGGCCCTCCTGCTTGAGCAGATACGCGGCGAGTTGCTCTTCAGCGTGCGGGTGCGGCAGAACGCCATCAAGCTGGCCGGCGCATTGACCCTCTTCTCGTACTTCCAACAGCAGGGCACCCGGCTAGAGATTCCCGACGAGGCCAGGAACCTGGCGCTCAAGTTCTTCGTGGAAGAGGTGGCGATCCGCCAGAAGATCGGCATTGACGTCGAAGCGGTCCTCTATCGCCTTGGCCTCAACGAGATCAACCGGGTGGTGAGCGCCACGGCTCGCGCGCGCTCGGAATTGAGGAAGAAGCCCGAGGCCGAGGACCCCGGGGCATTCTTCGACCACATCATCGCTTCCACGCAGCCAGAGTTGCGTCTCGCTGAGTCTAAGTACGCGCCCGACGCGGGATGGGACAAGGCGACCCAGGACCTTGTCAAGGGGCTCGGCTCGGCTTGGGAGAAGCTCGATGAGAACGTCCAGCAGTTCCTCTCGACGGGTGAAGTGCTGCTGAAGGAGATGGAGCGGCTGGGCGGGGGCACGGCAGACTACGCGGCCGTCGTGGTGGAATACAGCAAGGCCCTGGAGCTCCAACTGCTGAAGGCGGTCTTTGAGCCTGCCAAGGAAGCCTTCCGCAAGGGCGGCAAGGCGCCTGCGGATGAAGTCTTCCAATGCGTCTTCACGGGCCGGCAGCTCTCGGAGGCTGAGCAGGCGGAGTGGCAGAAGTCGGCCGCGGTCATCAAGAGGTTCATCGCGGAGGAAAAGCCCCTCACGATGGGTGAGATGTGGCATGTCCTGCGAAGGTTGCGCTTTGAGCCGGCGCCAGCGCCAGCGTTTGCCGCAATGGCCGGCGGGTTGCGGAGCAGTGCCATTGGCAAGAAGGTGCTCACCAAGCGCTACACCAGTGACCTGGGGCGCTACCTGGAGGCGTTCCGCAACACGGCCGCGCACACCGGCGCAGTCACACGCGAGAAGGCTGAAGAGTGCCGGGCCGCGCTTCTTGGCGAGGAGGCCGGCCTTCTCCGCCCGCTCTTGCCGCAGTGAATGGCCAGCTTCGCACGCGCCTGTTGTGACCTGAAGGTCGCAACAGGGCGCAGGCGACGAGGCCCCGAACTTGCGCGTGTCTGAGGGGGGCGCAAGTTCGGGGCCGGCGAGCGGTCATCGGAGGCGCTTTGTGAGGCGGAGGCAGTTGCCGGGGCCGAGATACTCGAGGGAGTCGGCGGAGCGGGCCATGAGGGGGATGCCGAGCTTGCCGAGGGCGCCGCGCGCCTGCTGGAGCCGCTCGGGGGCCACGGGCTGCTCCCTCCGCGCGCGCTCGAGGTGGGGCCGGAAGTCGAACCCCGAGCCCTCATCGGTCACTGTGATCGAGACCTTTTCGCGGTCGAGGAGGAAGACGACGTCAATGCACTTCTCGGGGGCGTAGGCGTGGGCGTGGCGGGCGGCGTTCTCGATTGCCTCGGCGAAGGCGGCGGCGAGGGCGGAAGCGCGCTCGGCGGCTAGCCCGGACTTCTTGAGGAGGCCGGCGGCCAGCTCGCCGGCGCGGGCGATGTTCTCGCGGCGGGTGCGGAACTCGAAGTGGGTGAGGTGTTGGACGACCTTGCGGTCCTCGGGGAAGCGCCGCAGCTCCGCCTCGCTGAGGGCGAAGAGCTCCATCACCTCGAACGGCTCAACCAGGTAGTCGTCCTCCCAGATCTTGAACTCCTTCCTGGTCTCGATGTCGGTGCCAGTCCAGTAGAGCTTGATGACTGGGACGACGCTCTTGCCCTTCTCGGTCTTGACGGCCCAGAGGAAGTCCTCCGAGCCGTGCATCGGGTCCTCCAGGATGATCAGGTCGGGGTCGAGCACGTCGAAGTGGTGGAGGGCCTCGGAGCAGCTCGTGACGATCTGGAAGCGTCCGCCAGGGGCGAGGAGGCGCATCTTCGTGATGTCGGTGAAGCGGTTCTCCTCGGGGGCGATCATCATGACGTTGCGCTTCGCGGGGCGCTCGGCGGGAGCCGCGGCAGGCTGGGGCGGGCCGGCGGCTGGGGCGGGCCGTGCCCCGAAGGCCGCCAGGTCCCGCTGCCCGGCAGGCGCGCTCAGGAGGTAGCGCGCAGCAGCGTCCTCGCCGTCGAGGCACGGCAGGACGGGCAGGAGGCCCAGGAGCTCAAAGGTCGCCCGCACCTGGGCCGCCAGGCGGATGAGCACCAGGTCGCGGCTCTGGAGGGAGAAGAGGTTGCGGTAGTTCAGGATAGCCCCGATGGCCGAGCTGTTCGCGTAGAGCACGCCCGCGAAGTCCAGCACAACGTCGCCCTGCCCCTCGCGGTGGAGGAGCGCGAGGGTGTTCTCGAACGACAGCACGGTGGAGGCGTCGAGGAACCCTTCGAGCTGCACCCAGGCGACCGGGAGCTTCTCGCCGACCGTGGACCTGCGCACCTGGGCGTGGAGTTGGGGCATACGTCATTCTCCGGCCGCTTTCCTCTCCCCATATCTGATTCTAAGGGCGCGTCTATGTGGAGTCAAGCGCGCTACCGCGCGGGGCGGACCATGGCGGGGGCCTTGGCACGGAAATATTCGAGCCAGGACCTCGTGATGGCGGTGGCGAGGCCGGCCGGGCCTCGGGCGTACTCCTCGGGGGTCTTGCCCCAGTAGAAGCCGATGCAGCCCGCGGCCAGCTTGCGCGAGCCGACAACGAAGGCGTCCAACTCCTCGATGCCGCACTTGAGGGGGAAGAACTCCTCGATGACGATGCCTGCCAGTAATCCTCCAGGAGGCGGCCAGAGGCGTCGTGGTCGTAGTTGAAGCCCCAGGGGTGAAAGGGCTGGTCCGTTTCGCCGAGGACGAATCCCCGCCCGTCGCCGCTCACGCGAATGGGTGGTAGGGCCGACACCTTCGGCTGCCCTGCGGCCGACTGCCTGGGCGCGGCGGCGACAACGGGCCACAAGGCGAGAAGCAACGCTAAGCCTGGGGCTATCATCCTTGGCTCAAAAGCGTGGAAAAGCGTGGGGTCAAAAAGCGTGGGGTCAGGTCGTAACTCGAAACTTTTCGCGTAAGGCTCTCTCGCACGCTTCGACCGCCCCGCGGAGGCCCTTGTCGGCGGGCAGCCGCCCTGCCACTGCGCGAGCCAGCTTCCCCGCGGCTTGTCCCGTGATGCCCCCAAGCCGACGGCCCACTGCGACCATCGAGCAGGGCGCCAGCTTCCGACACAGGTATCCCACCACCGCCCTGGCGTCGTTGCCGTGAATGCCCCTGGCGCGGATGGCCTCGACGCCGACTCGGAAGACGCGGCACACGGCCTCCTCGATGGCAGGAGCGTCCAATCGAGCGCGAAACTCCCTCGCGGCGGGCACCTCGCGGTCGGGCAGCGACCCCTCCAGGCGCGCCCGCATCCTCGCCACGAAGCTCTCCGAGCCCAGAAACGTGGATGCCACAACCCGCGCCAGAGGCGATGGCGACGGTCGCTCCACCCCCTCCGCCAGATACCGCGCGTACGCCCGCCGGGCCGCCCGAAGCATCCGCCCATGCTCGAGCAGGATGTCCTCCCACGCCAGCCACTCGGGCGGCTCGCGGCGCCCCAGGTAGCACCCGCAACTGCTCCACGCATACTCGCCCGGCGTCGCCGCCAGGCCCGCCCGCACGGGGTTCAGGTGCACGTAGCGCGACAACTCCCAGTCGTGCGCCGACCGCTCCACCAGAATCGCCTTGAACCGCCCCTGGAGCAGCGGCCCGCAGCGACCGTGGCGGCGGTTGAACGTCGAGACGTAGCCCGAATTCAGATCGTGCATCCCCGCCGAAAGATCGGCATCGGGAGTCTCCAGGAACAAGTGGAAGTGATTCGTCATCAGCGCCCAGGCGAACACCCGCCAGCGCCGGCGGCTCGCCACCTCGCCCAGCAACTCCACCCACTTCCGCCGATCCGAGTCGTCGCGCACGATCTCCCGACGCTCCGTCCCTCGGCTCGTCACGTGGTAGAACCCGCCAGGAATACCCACTCGCAGCGGACGTGCCATGCCAACACTCTACCGCACCAGGGCCAGAGTGTCAAGCCAAAAGTTTCGAGTTACGACCTGACCCCAAGGCCCCTCAAGGTAGCCCGTCAGCAGAGACGCAGAGCGTCAAGAGGCGGCGCTCCCACGCGGAGCGTGGGAGCGAGAGAAGCGCCGGCGTCCTATCCCGATTCACTCACGCTCCAATACCAATCCCATGGAGTATCGAAGCGCGGGTAGGGCCAAAGCTCGCCGATAGCCTTCCTGGCTCTCTGGATCCGCCGCGGAGGTACGGCTGGCTTCACCGGCCAGGTATCGCGGCATAGGGCCATCAGCCGCTGGACTTGCGGGAGCGCCTCCGCTCGCTCGATCAGGCCGCACAACGTCCAGGGGTAAAGGTAGCCATAGCCCGAAAGGCTCACGTCGATCCATCCCACAACGGCTACCTGGTCGGCACTGAGACTGCCGACGCTCACGGGGCCGATACCCAGCGTCCAGGTGTCCAGCGCGAGGTCTATCTCGTTCTCCTGCGAGTTCACGCGGTTCAGGGCTTGGCGAACCGGTTCGGACACCGTGCCCAATGGCACGCCGGCTCGGTAGACTCGCCCGTGCAGTCTCCCCAATGCATCCACGACTTCGTTCGCAGAGCTCAATGTCTCTTTGACGTCCCACTCGATGGCGTGGACCTCGCTCACGCTCTTATCCACGGTTACCTCATATGTCGTGGGCTTATCATCCTGGTCTATGCTCTTGCCGAACTTCACCTCGAGGTCAAACATGCCCTCAGGTCTTGCGGCGCCCAGTGTCTGGAAAGCACGAACGAACGCCGCGAGGTCCCGCCCCACGATGACGGGAGGCGGGGTCGGCCGGTACAACTTCAGGCTCGTGAAGAAAGACATGGGACCGAATCCCCCGGGACAGCAGAGCGTTACCAGATGAGATGCCCCTGGTACGTGACCTGTTGCTTGCCCTTAACAATCTCCCCGATGGGATAGCTCTCGCAGCCCTTGGCGGCGAGGTGGGACTGGAGGCGGGCGAGGGCGGAGGGGGCGACGACGAGGGTCATGCCGACGCCGAGGTTGAAGGTGCGAAGCATGTCGGGGTCGTCCACGCCGCCGGCGTCGCGGATAAGCTTGAAGATGGGGAGGATGCGGATGGCAGAGAGGTCAATCGAGGCGTCGGCGCCGGGCGGGAGGATGCGCTCGAGGTTGCCGGCGATGCCGCTCCCCGTGATGTGGGCGAGTCCGTGCAGCTCGTGCCAGGCGAAGAGGTCGCGGAACGCCTGCCAGTAGCACTTGTGGGGGCGAAGAATGGCGTCGAGGAACGGCTCCCCCGCAACCTTTGCGTCGAGGATTTCAGGCTTCTTCGCGATCAGGGCGCGCACGAGGGAATAGCCGTTGGTGTGGAGGCCGTTGGAGGCGACGGCGAGCACGGTGTCGCCGAGCTCGATTCGCGAGCCGTCAATGATGCTATCTCGGTCGGCCGCGCCGACGATGCTGGCGGCGAGGACGTAGACGCCCGCCTCGACGACGCCCGGCTGCTCGGAGGTCTCGCCGCCCACGAGCGAGCAGTCCTGCTCGCGGCAGGCCCGCGCCAGCGCGTCCACGAACTCCGCCACGAGGTCCTTCTCGATCTTCCCGCAGACGATGACGTCGAGGACGGCCAGCGGCCGCGCGCCCATGACTATTATGTCGTTGACCAGGTGGTTGATGAGGTCGTATGCGATGCCCACGGGGCGTTTGTGCTGGAAGGCGAGCTTCTGCTTGCTGCCCGGCTCCTCGATTTTCAGCACGAGCACCGGGTGCTTCAGCTCGGGGAACGCGCCGTCGAAGAGCGAGGCGAAGGCGCCGAGCTTGTTGAGCACCCGCGGGTCGCGGGTCTCCAGGCTCTTCGCCATCGCGTCCTTCGTCGCGTCGGCCACGTCAATATCCACCCCCGCCTTCTGGTAGGAGAGCTTGTCGTCCATTGGGGAGAGCCCTTTCAAGGGAGGTGACTGCCAATCAACGCTGCTATTCTACTTGCTGTTCCGGAAAGCCGTAGGGACGGGTGGCTCGCCTGTCCCGTCTTCGACACGCGAGCTGCGTGTCGCTACGCCCGCCACCGAAGGGCGTGGGGGCGAGCTTTCCACAACAGAGACATTTTAGTCGGCTGGGCCGACTACGCAAGAGGGCTATGGCGCAAGAGTATGGCCCCCAGTTCTGGTGAACTACTCCGGAGCCCCGATAGGGGCGCACTATAGCAGCCCAGGGCGAAGCCCTGGGAAAGGGGCGATGGGTAGGTCAGCCCTGAGAGGGCGTACTATGTGGTA
>Ga0194112_10001845_pt1 | contig 30741 bp, 34 predicted proteins | sample TA2MahC400mmetaG_FD_146191 | JGI IMG/M metagenome (GOLD analysis project Ga0194112, IMG submission 146191) | Freshwater microbial communities from Lake Tanganyika, Tanzania - TA2015016 Mahale Deep Cast 400m | ecosystem: Environmental > Aquatic > Freshwater > Lake | place: Tanzania: Lake... | reverse complement strand
GCCATACTAAATTATCTGCCAATAAAGCAGTTGCATTTTTAAAGCGACTTCGTAGCTTTAACGCAGAAGAATTAGATCGAATTTACCATTGTATTGATACCTCATCTTATGGTTCAGCTGAAGTCGGGCACATACCTGAGAGCATTGAGGCGAAAGTAGTTCGTGATGCTGATTGGTTAGACGCTATAGGAGCAAGGGGTATTGCACGGGTCTTTGCTTTTGGAGCAACGCATGGTTGCGAAACCTTAGGTGAATGCTATTGGGATCCACAAGATCCACCAAAATTAAAAATGAGTCTAATTGGTCCAGATCCCTCTCCAATATATCATTTCTTTTCCAAGTTATTATGGGTAAAAGATAAAATGGCGACGAATACAGGTAAAAAAATCGCCCATATAAGACATCAGCGATTGGTAAATTTTTTGAAATGCTACAGTGAAGAGATGGTGTCTGAGTCAATCTTGGAATGATTTAATTAGAAGATCACTTGTGATGCCACAATAAAGATACTTTACTCATGTATCTCCTTATAAAGAAAATCAATACTCTTAAAAGTGTCAAGCCTTGGGAATTCCCTAGCAGAGGTGGAGGTTACCAAAAGGCTATTAATCGTCCAGTGTTTTAATATTGAAGTACCGCTTATATAAACTGATAATCCTCACTCCAATTCTAGACTACAAGTTGAGGACTCGTAGGTGCAGTGCGCACTTTCACATTTCCACTTTTTAAATAATAAAAGGGATAACACCTCTCAAGATGTGGACTGAACCCCTTCCATTGCACAGATCAGGGTAATAGAATTAGAGTATTCTGACAGGGGTTATGGGTTAATGGTAACATCTTCTCAAACTCACAGGGAGGCCGATAGCCTAAAGAAGAGTGCAATCGTTTCCGGTTATACACATCCTCGATGAAATAGGGAATCCTTTTTTGCACATCTTCCATGGTGCGATATTCCCAGAGCTGAACCTCCTCTGACTTCAAGGTTTTGATGAAGCTTTCAGCATATGCGTTGTCATAAGGATTTCCCTTGCGGCACATGCTGATCTGAAAACCATAGAACTCAAGCTCTTTCACATACTCAGCAGAGGCATACTGAACGCCTCGATCTGAATGATGGATACAGCCTGGTTTTGGGTGCCTGTTGTGGATGGCCATGCGCAACGCATTCAGGGTCAGGTTCGTATCAATGGTCCGGGACAGGGAATAGCCGATAGCCTTCCTCGAATAAACGTCCAGGATGACCGCGAGATACACAAAACATACCAGGATATGGATGTAGGTGATATCGGCCACCCAGACCTGATTTATAGCGGTTATTTTGATGTCTCTCACTAAGTGTGGATAGATATGAAACCCATGACTGCTGTCCGTTGTTTTCACCCATTTCTTCCGGGGACGGCACTGCCATCCCTTCTCCCGCATGATCCGGGCCACCTTCTTGTGGTTGACAGTCCATCCTTCCTGGTGGAGCTGCAACGTAACCCTTCGGTATCCGTAACCGGCAAACTCCAGGCAGATATCACCGATGCGGGATTCCAGAACCTTATTGGGAGATTTCTCCTTCCGCTGATGGTAAAAGCTTCTCCGGGGCAGATTCATCAGTGCACATCCCCTTTGAATGCTTTCGACAAGGGTGCGGTTTTCGACAATGAACTTTCTTTTCTCTCCGTTCGTTTGAGGTTGTTCCTGACAGCTCTTTTTAAAAACTCGTTCTCCAGGGTGACTTTGCCAAGCAGGCATTCGAGCTCTCGAACCCTCGCTGCAAGTTCCGCTTCCCTGGAGGGTTCAGCATGCAGCTTGCCGTCAGCGTATTGTTTCTTCCAAAGATACAACAGACCGGAAGAAATGTGATGACGCCTGCACAGTTCCGCAGGCCCAACGGTTTCACTGAGCAGTTGCTCTATGATTGATCTCTTAAAATCCTGAGTGAACCTTCTATACTTCATGACATGATCCTTTCTCCCCCCAAGGAGGATTGATCCTGTCTAATACTCTATCATATTTTGTGCAATCCGTGGGGTTCACTCCAAAAAGAGGCAAAATTAGGGAGAAAATATTATCCGCATAAAGACCGGATCGTTGAAATACTGCGAAAGTTGCATAGCGACCATGCGGAACAGATCCCTTTTGACATTAAAAGAGAAGATATCAACATTAATCTGATTTCAAACCATCTTGTAAATTATATTGATGAAGATAATAACTGCATATTTCATAAAGTCCACACGATCACGAATTTAGACAGTTACCTGAAAGTTAAAAAAAGATATTTAGAAAAAATTGCTGAACTGAACCTTTCAGATGAATTCCTGGATATCCGGGAATTGCTGCTTAGGACTGATATTGTCACACCCAGTTCTTTATAAGGGAATTCATCAGTCGAGTTCTTGATTTAACTGTAAAAAAATCAATTGAGCTTCGTGGCATATACAAATTCCTATGGAAAGATAGCAAATTTAAAGAGCCGCTCAGTGAACCTGATATCCAGCCAATGATAAAGTCACATCTTCAGCCTATCCTCGAAGCGAAAGGAATACAGATATGCAGGGAAATCGTTGCAGCCAACGGAAGTCTTGATTTTCTTTGCACATACACCAGCAACGGAAACCTGTTTAAAGTCGGAATAGAACTCAAAAAAGCGCACCACAAAGACCTGCTGAGCGGCTTGACACAGCAACTCCCCCAATACCTTATGGATGAGGGAACAAAACACGGAATCTTCCTGGTGCTCTGGTTCAAGAATGATAATTTTAGGCTGCCTGTAAAGTATGATTCCATATCTGCCTTGATAAAAGATCTGGAGTCAAATGTTCCGAATAAATACCAATTCACGATTATGGCGATTGACTGCACAAAACAATCGTCTCCTTCGAAGATGTAGAACATTAGAAAATAGTGAATTGAAATGACTTGAATGGAAATCGGGGAAGCATATCAGTTTACGAGCACAAAAAATTATTTATGATTTATCCGCATGGATCGTCAAATCAACGTTCCTTAAATTGCACCTGCGGATATAAAAATTAGCGGACAGAAAGATAAAAGAACAAAGCAACTCTATTGATTATATAATCCTAATGGATATGACCTGGAGACGGGAACAGTAAGTTTGTATCACAATGCCTCGAGAATTTTGAACTTGCCTCCTTTCCACTCCCCCCTGTATTTTTTACCATCGGAGGACGTCAGTATGCCTTTGCCGACCATGTTATTTTCCTCCCACACTCCTTCGTACTTTGAACCATCAGAAAAAAAGAAAACCCCATTGCCATGACTCTTGCCGTCTTTCCAATCACCGGTGTACTTTTTGCCATCAGCGTAGACCATTTCTCCACGACCATTTTGCGTACCGTTTTTCCATTGACCCGCATAGCGTCCACCGATAGGCAATGTTTCACTGCCTTCTCCTTCTGCAGCTCCGTTTTTCCACTGACCTTCATACCTGTAACCATTGGAGAGAAGCATTGTTCCCTGCCCATGGGGAAGATCGTTTTCCCACTCTCCTTCATAACGGCTACCGTCAGGCCAGATAAATATCCCTTTACCGTGGAAACAGCCCGCTTTAAAAATGCCACTGTATTGTGCTCCGTCAGGATAAGAGCATGTCCCCTCACCTTCAAGCGGCGTTTCTTCCCAACGAAAGTCTACGACCTGCGCTCCGTATGCATTCCGCGTCGCTTTATGAAGAAGAGATAACTTGTCTATCATGTATCACCCCGATGCTTAGCCAACAAATTTGCCGTTTCTGAATTCTCCAGCAAAGCGTCTACCATCTGCCAACACCATCGTTCCTTTGCCGTGGGGTAAACCGTTTTCCAACTGACCGGTGTATCTCCTGCCGTCGTTCAGAACCAATGTTCCCTGGCCGTGGTACTTATTGTTTTTAAACTCTCCCTCATAGCGATCACCCCTGGGAAATTCCATGATACCTTTGCCGTTGGACATACCATCTCGGAACTCTCCGGTATACTTTCTCCCGTCAGGAAGAATAAGGACGCCGTAGCCGTGGAACTTTCCATTCTTGAATTGACCATTATACTTCATGCCGTTGGGGAACATTTCCGTCCCCTGCCCATCACGCATATCATCTTTCCAGTCACCAATATATTTCGCACCATTTGCCATGGTCATTGTGCCCTCTCCGTGCTTCGTACTTCCCTTCCATTGGCCGACATATGTTGAACCATCCGTCAAGGTAACAATGCCATGGCCTTCCTGTTTACCCGTTTTCCATTCTCCTACGTACTTCCTGCCATCCGGGTAATTCATGACTCCCTGTCCATGGGGAAATCCATCCTTTAATTCGCCCACATATTTGCTACCATCAGGAAAACCCTTCGACCCATGTCCCGTTATCGCTGCAATTTCCGCTTCCGGAGGGGCTATTGGGACCTTCTCTTCAATCTTCGCTTTCGCTTCTTCCTTCAATCTGGCATCTTCAGCCTGTCTTCTCAGTTCCTCTTCTGCTATCCTTCTAGCCTCTTCCTCAAACTTATGTCTTGCTTCATCCTCGGCCTTTCTCCTGGCCTCTTCTTCAATCTGACGCCGCGCTTCCTCCTCGGCCCTTTTCTTCACTTCTTCTTCTTTTCGTTTCGCCTCTTCCTCAGCCTTGCGTCTGGCTTCCTCTTCAGCCCTACGTTTAGCTTCCTCCTCAGCCCTAAGCCTAGCTTCTTCTTCCGCCTTACGCTTAGCTTCCTCCTCGGCCCTAAGCCTAGCTTCTTCTTCCGCCTTACGCTTAGCTTCTTCCTCGGCCTTTCGTCTCGCTTCTTCTTCTGCCTTCCGTCTTGCCTCTTCTTCAGATCTCAGCCTGGATTCTTCTTCAGCCTTGCGTCTGGCTTCCTCCTCTTCGGCCTTGCGCTGCGCTTCTTCTTCAGCCTTGCGTCTGGCTTCCTCCTCGGCCTTACGCCTCGCCTCTTCTTCGGCCTTGCGCTGCGCTTCTTCTTCAGCCTTGCGCCTGGCTTCTTCTTCGGCCTTACGCCTCGCCTCTTCTTCTGCCTTGCGTCTGGCTTCCTCCTCGGCCTTACGCCTCGCCTCTTCTTCTGCCTTGCGCCTTGCTTCTTCCTCGGCTTTCCGTCTTGCCTCTTCCTCGGCCTTCCGTCTCGCCTCTTCTTCTGCCTTGCGTCTGGCTTCTTCCTCGGCCTTGAGCCTCGCTTCTTCCTCAGCCTTACGTTTAGCTTCCTCCTCGGCCTTGAGCCTCGCTTCTTCTTCAGCCTTACGTCTGGTTTCTTCCTCGGCCTTGAGCCTCGCTTCTTCCTCAGCCTTACGTTTAGCTTCCTCCTCGGCCTTGAGCCTCGCTTCTTCCTCAGCCTTACGTTTAGCTTCCTCCTCGGCCTTGAGCCTCGCTTCTTCCTCAGCCTTACGTTTAGCTTCCTCCTCGGCCTTACGCCTCGCCTCTTCTTCAGCCTTCCGTCTGGCTTCTTCCTCTTCGGCTTTTCTTCTTAGCTCGTCTTCTTTTACTCTCCCCTGTTCCCACTCCCCTTCAAATCGACTTCCATCCGGCCAGACAAAGATCCCCCGTCCATGCGGCAGATTGTTTTGCCACTCCCCCGTATAGCTACTCCCATCCGCCCACATAAAGGTGCCGTCCCCCTGAAGTTGTCCATTCACAAATTCACCTTCGCAGCGTCTCCCATCCGGCCAGACAAACGTTCCCCTGCCCTGATAGCCCTGATCAGCTATGACAACTCGATATGCCCTTTCTTCTGTGGATCTTACCAGCATAGACTATTACTTAAGATGAAGGAATCACTCTCCTTGTTAACTTACAAAAACGTATAATACCACGTCAAGGATAATCATTCCCTGAAATGAGAATTAATCCACACTACAACCCGATCCGATCACTGATTTCCTTCATGGCGTTCAGACATATATCCGCAAATTCATCCAGTGTGAGTCCAAGATATTTGCACTCCATAATCGTATCCCGGTTCACTGATGCCGCAAAGGCTTTTTCTTTCATCCTCTTGGTAACCGACTTCGCTTTAACGCTGGCGAGTCTTTTATCGGGATAGACCAACGCAGCGGCAACGATCAATCCGGTTATCGTTTCCCCTGCCGCCAACGCATGATGGAAGACCCCATTCCGCTTGGCCCTCCAGGCTTCCTCGTTATGCATCTTTATCGCATCAATAACATCCGCATCGATTCCTTTATCCCTGAGAACCTTTTCAGTCTCTACGGTATGCACCTTAAGATCACCATCCACCAGCTCAATATCCAGATCATGGAGCAGGCCTGCAATACCCCATTTCTCCTCATCTTCACCCAATCGGCGCGCGAGTGCCCTCATCACCGCTTCCGTGGCATAACAATGATTCCGCATCCTCTCGTTTTGAATATATCGGTTCAGTAATACAACTGCGTCCTCTCTTGAAATCATCACGCTTCCCCTCCTGACATCCCCATACTCGAAAATGTAGAAATTCGCGTCAGAATGACGTCTTTTGCAACAGGGCGTCAAGCTCTCAATTTCTTCACCAACAGCGCAACCCGCTTCCCGAGCTTTGCCGCATTTGTCGATGTCTCCTTATCCGGGGCCCCCACGCAGGAAACACCGTAATGCCCCGTGGCGTCGATGGGATCACCGACAACGATCATACCATAGATAAGGAGAGCCTGAATCATCGAGATGATCGTTGTCTCTTTCCCTCCCGAAGGATCCGCTGATGTGGCAAACGCAGCCGCCACCTTGTTTTCCATCTTGTTGCGGATACCGACAAACTTATCAAAAACCGCCTTCATCTCCGCGGCCATCGTCCCGAAATAAACGGGAGAACCGGCGATGATGCCATCGGATTTTATGAAGTCGTCTCTGGTCACATCGGTTGCTGACTTGAGCAGACAGTTTACCCCTTCGACCCCCCTGACACCCTTTGCGATCTCTTCCGCCAGTTTTTTTGTATTGCCCGACCTGGAATAGTACATCACCAAAACCTGCATAGCCTCACCCCCTATGACTACACCGTTTTTTCATAATTATTTGCAACCCGGGACATAAATTCTCAGCAGAAATGAATCCTGGAAACACTTTAACTTGTCGTGGATTACTAACATATCCGGTTCATTGTGACAATTTGTTTCACAGGAAAACAAAGCAAGAAAAGAAAAGGCGTCGCAGGATCAATCCATGCAGAACAGTCCGGATGTCCTCATCAGGCAAAGCAAAAAGACCCTTGTAAAAACAGACATAAATTGTTAGACAAAAAGAAAAAACGGGAGGTTGACAATGAGAGAGGGCATATCTGATTACACAAAATTGACCGTTGACCTTCGTAGACATATGTGGAAAGCCGGAGTAGAAATAGAGCTGCGACGACTTATCTGGCAGATCGCGGTCATGGGGAAATACATCTCCGCAAAAATTCACGAATCAAACAGGAAACTTGCCGGTCTTAAAAACATTTTTGGAGAAGAACAATTAGCCCTTGATAAGAGCGCCGATGAGATTCTTAAAAATCAGCTCCAGTTTTCAGGATTCGTCAGGGAGTATGCCTCGGAGGAGCAGGACTCTGTGATCCAGATCGGCGAGGGAAATGAAAAATATTTCATCACCGCAGACCCTCTTGATGGTTCGTCTCTGGTGGAAACCAACCTCGCCATAGGTACAATAATCGGTATTCACAAGGAGTCCATGTTAGCGGAGGGGAGAAACTCTCTTGTGGCTGCGATGTACATCACATACGGTCCCCTGATAACAATGGTATATTCTGCGGGAAAGGGTACTCACGAATTCGTTCTGAACAGGGAAGGCGAGTACGTACTTTCCGAGGAAAACATCACGTTAAAGCAGCGGGGGGACATCTACAGCCTGGGCGGATTGAGGAAAGACTGGACCCCGGAACACCGCAGGTACATCGAATTTCTGGAGAAAGAGGGTTACAAGCTCCGTTACAGCGGGGGGTTCGTACCCGACATCAATCAGGTACTCATCAAGAGAGGAGGCATATTTACCTATCCCGCATTAGTGAAAAGCCCCAAGGGGAAGCTGCGACTTCTGTTCGAACTCCAGCCCATGGCCTTTATCATCGAACAGGCGGGCGGTATGGCAACCGACGGGAAACAGGATATTCTGTCAATCAAGGTAGAGGATCTCAATCAGCGTTGTCCAATCTATATAGGGAGCCGGTACGAAGTGGAAAAGGCAAAGGAATTTCTCACCAGCAGCTAAGAAGGAGGGAAATCTATGGCAACGTCCTGCGAGAACATAGATCAATTGAAAAAAAGTCTTCAAGGTATACTGGAAATTTCGGACAACCGCGTAAAAGTTCTTAACGAGAGGAGACTCCGGGAATCACTCATTGACGATCTGATCCTCACGGCAGTATTCAGTCCCCACGAAGAGACGAAACAGTCCGCCCGGTGGATCATCCGAAGGGCCGCGGCAGCTCTGGGAATCCTCTCTTCATCGATCCAGTCCCTCTATGAAGCAATGGGTCGGAAGGAGGTGTCAGGATTCACCGTACCGGCAATCAATATAAGAACCCTCACCTATGACGTAGCTCAGGCAGTCCTTCGTGCCGCCCAGAAAGGCAATGTAGGACCGGTCATATTCGAGATCGCCCGCTCGGAAATAGACTATACCATTCAGCGCCCCGAAGAATATGCGTGTGCGGTCATTGCGGCGGCGATCAAGGTAGGATACAGCGGTCCTCTCTTCCTCCAGGGAGACCACTTTCAGGTAAATGCAAAAAAATTCGCCACCGACCCGAACAAAGAAGTGCAGGGAGTAAAGAATCTCATCTGGGAAGCAATCGAAGCGGGCTTCTACAACATCGATATAGACACATCAACACTTGTGGATTTGTCCAAACCTTCCGTGAAAGAACAGCAGAGAACAAATTACACCTTGGCGGCCGAGCTGACGACGATGATCAGAGACCTGGAACCGGAAGGCATCACAATTTCCGTTGGCGGTGAGATTGGAGAAGTGGGAGGGAAGAACAGTACCGTTGAGGAGCTCCAGGCCTTTATGCAGGGATACATGGAAGATCTTCGGAAAGGTGGAGAAAATTTGAAGGGCATCAGCAAGATCAGCGTGCAGACAGGCACCACCCATGGGGGTGTTCCGCTACCAGATGGGACAATCGCGAAAGTGAAGCTGGATTTCGATACCCTGGAAAAACTCTCCCAGGTTGCACAGACCGAGTACGGTCTCTCCGGTACCGTTCAGCACGGAGCCTCCACCCTTCCCGGAGAGGCCTTCGATAAGTTTCCCTCAACTGGGACAGCAGAAATCCACCTGGCTACAGGATTCCAGAATATGATCTACGACAGCCAGCATTTTCCATCAACCCTCAGAGACCAGATCTACCGGTACATTAAAACTGACCTTATAAAGGAAAAGAAGGATACCGATACGGAAGAACAATTCATATATAAGACCAGAAAGAAGGGATTCGGTCCGTTTAAAAAAGAATTGTGGCATCTCCCGAAAGAAACATTGGAGGCCGTAGGAAAGGAGCTTGAGGATCAGTTCACATTCCTCTTCTCCAAGCTGAATGTGACAAACACCGCCGACATTATCCGTACGTATATAAAGCCGGTGGATGTTCCCTTAAAAGTCCACGAGGCTTTGAAAACATAAGACAAACATCTTTATTTCATACACACGAATCGGGTACCTTGCAGAACGACAGGGGGTCAACCTCTCATGCTGACAGAGAGAGAGAAACTGGATACATTACTCCGCCTGAGTGTAGAACTCGGTTATTCCAAGGATCTCGACATACTGATGGAACATATCCTCACTGAGGCCAGGCGTTTTGTCAATGCCGACGCAGGTTCCATATATCTCAAAGATCACGAAACCCTTATCTTTTCTTATACACAGAACGACACCCTTCAAAGGCGGCTCCCGCCGAATGAAAAACTCGCCTATGCAAATTTCACCGTGCCTATTGACCAGAACAGCATCGCCGGATTCGTCGCGAAGACGGGGACAATCCTGAACATACCGGATGCTTTACGGCTGCCGGCAACAGTTCCTTACCATTTTAACCGTAGTTTCGACGAAAAAGTCGGCTACTCAACTCGGTCGATTCTCACCATCCCTCTCAACACCGCTCAAGGAGATGTGATTGGAGTTCTTCAAATCATCAATGCCCAGGACGAAAATGGCAACGTCATCGCTTTTTTGCCGGAAGACGAGCTGATGTTCATCCATTTCGCAAATACGGCAGCGATGGCCCTTGAGCGGGCCAAGCTGACCAGAGATCTCATCCTCCGGACAATCAAGATGGCGGAGATGCGCGATCCGCAGGAAACGGGTGCACACGTCAACCGGGTAGCCAGTTATACCATAGAGATTTATGAACGATGGGCACGGAAGAAAGGCTCTGATGAAAAGGAAATAAAGGAAAAGCGGGATGTTCTGAGGATGGCTGCCATGCTTCATGATGTGGGTAAAGTTGCCATATCGGATGTCATTCTGAAAAAACCTGCAAAACTCATGGATGAAGAATACAACATTATGAAGCAACACACGATCCTGGGGGCAAGACTTTTTCTCGACGGGCATTCTGATTTTGACAGAGCCGCCATCGATGTTTCCCTGAACCATCACGAGCGGTGGGACGGCAAGGGATATCCCGGCCATGTAAATGTACAAACAGGCTCGCCCATCGCAGATTATGCGGGACCCGATGGACAAGCCCGGGGTAAGACTTGCGACGAGATACCACTTTTCGGGAGAATTGTCGCCATTGCCGATGTCTATGACGCACTCACGTCCGTCCGCGCTTACAAAGAAGCCTGGGACGAAAAGAGGGTGCTTGAAACCCTTGCAGAAAATGCGGCGAAGCAGTTTGATCCTGAGCTGATTGAAATTTTTTTCTCCTGTCTGGACTTTATTCACAATATCAAGCAGCGCTATCCGGAAAAGCCTCATCTGTGATGCCCTGATCATTATAAATCAAAGGTCGAGAGGCACGAATTTCAAAGATGAAAGAACCGCAGGACAATACACCTCAACTTTACGTCTGGTTTGATATGGAGTACTCAACACTGGAGCTTGAACGAGCCCGGCCGCTTCAGGTTGCGGCGCTCATCACAGGAACCTCGTTGAGGAGGGTATTACCCGAGAAGGATGATATACGATTGGTAATCCAATTACCTGATGACGCGGTACTCAGCCCGTGGGTAGAGCAGAACCTTGCGGAACTGATTGCGATATGCCGATCACCTGAGGCAGTGAGCATTGAGGATGCAGATGAGCGACTCGCCGCCTACGTGGACGCCGCCGCCGGCCCTCCCGCGGAAGATGAAAATCAACGCCCCGTGCTCGCGGGAAACAGTATCCATGGCGACTGGTGGCTCGTTTGCCGGTTTTTGCCACGGTTCATGAGCCGCCTGCACTACCGCCATATGGACGTAACCGCCTTCAAACTCGAATGGAAATGCCTTCACCCCGATAGTGAATTCGAGAAGGAAAATCCGGAGATGATACGACAGTACTTTCCGGAGGCAGTTTTACCGGCGTCGGGAAGTCGCCACGATGCCTATTACGACCTGCAGGCATCCATCGCCGAACTTGCTTTCTATCGCCGTCATCTCTTACGTGTGAACAACAGATAAATCCGCTCCATTTGATTCAACACATGACCTCGCAGCAGGTAATCAAAATTGTCTCAAGAACACCTTATTCCCTCGCGAAAGAACGACCCGATCGAAACTTTGGAATGCGGTAAAGTATGATGAGTACGACCATGTCCGATAGGCGGTGGGACGCGGTGATGCGTATAGCGATGCGTAATCAACGAGCCACTCTGCAAATCTTCCCTTGACAAATAGAACGCTCGTTCTATTATATGGCGGTCTGATTTTCTCAAAGGAGAGAAATCATGGCCGCTACCACTACCGTTTATCATTCCCGCAATCCTCAGTCTTCCGATTATTACCGGTGCGTGCAGGACCATTTTGAAACCTTTAGCCAGGTCTATGAAGATCGATTTGAACGGCAATATGGATTTTTCCGTCCCTATATCCAGAAGGTCATCTACCGGTATCTGGATTGCGGGGATTTACACAACGGTTTTGCCCGCCTAAAATGCAAAGACTGCGGCCACGAGTACCTCCTGGCATTCTCCTGCAAGCGCCGTCATTTCTGCCCCTCTTGTCACCAGAAGCGTGTCGTAGAGTTCGGTGAATGGCTCTGTTCCGAGGTGCTCAAGAAGGTTCCCCACCAGCATTTCGTCTTCATCATCCCGAAGATTCTGCGTAGATATTTCATGTATGATCGAAAACTGCTTTCCGATCTCAGCCGCTGCGCATGGGACGCACTGAAGATTTTTCTTCAGGATGCCGTACCCGAAAAGAATCCCATCCCCGGCGCCATAATAGCCATTCAAACATTCGGTGACTTTCTTGGGTTTTCGCCTCATTGCCACGTTCTCGTAACCGACGGCTGCTTCTATGGCAGCAGAGGCATGTTCCGGGTAGCTCCACCACTGGAACTGAAAAGGCTGGAGACAATATTTCAGCACAAGGTCTTCAATATGCTTCTGGCAAAGGGCAAGGTGAGCGGGGAAATGATCGCCATGCTCGCAAACTGGCGGCGCTCCGGGTTCAACGTCTTCTGCGGCAACCGCATTTCCCCGAATGATCAAATGGCCATGGAAAACCTGGGCCGCTACATCATCCGGGCTTCTTTCTCCCAGGAGCGCATGCACTATCTGGATCAGGAGGGAAAGGTTGTCTATACGTCCAAAGACGGGAAGACCACAAAGGTCTTCCCCGCGATGGAATGGCTGGCCGCCATGTGCTCCCACATCCCGAACAGGGGTGAACAAATGGTCACGGTTGATTCAAAAAATATATGAGACTGACCCGCTGGTCTGTCCAAAGTGTCAGGGAACTATGCGCATCATCGGCAGCATCGAAGCCCCATCCGTCATCCGGGCCATTCTCGAACACCTGGGATTATGGCTTGTCCGATCAAGACCGCCGCCGAAAATCCATGATCCGCCTGTCTGTGTGCACGGCGCTCGCAGGCCGTCTGCCCCATGCGTCATGGATGATCAGTCTCAACTGCCCATCAATGACGATTACTACTGTCGAGACCACGAATACTCCTGGGACGATTACATCGAAGCATAACGCATCGGAAAAAAGAGGCGTGCGGGACAGGTCTGTATGAAAACCGTTGGAAATGTCCTTTATGGTGTGAACATTAACAAAAAGATGGACAGATTTAACAAAAAAACATCTTACTCCATCGTTCATCGGCAAAACACCCCATATTTTACTCTTACAATCCCCTTGACACAGAAATGTTTCACCTCATATACTCCAACTACAAAAAAGGAAGTTCTTATCAATGACCGGCCATGGCATAGATTTCGCTGCGGGGCGCCTTTGAGTCAAACATATTGTTCAATGCCTCAATTCGCTCATGAAAAATACATTCGTTGGAGCCATTGATCAATATACAATAGCGGCCTATTTTTTTGTCTCTATTGTAAAAATGCCAATTTAGCATACGGGATGGAGTAACATTATCTTCATCGGCCGACCCTTCGGCAAAAGCAAAAGACCATTCTTCGGGTATTTCAAGACCAGTGCAGGCCTCATAAAGTACCACGGCACGCTCCGAAAACGATCGATGCATGTCTGCAACAAATGCATAACGAGGCGATACCAGCGTTGGAATTGAGACGCAGACAAATTGAAGTATGATCATCGAAGGAAGGGCTGTGAGGTTTCGTGTGGTTTTCTTTATCATGGGGCCCCCTTCTCCGTCGGCGTTATGTACACTTCAGCCGACGGAACTCATGAAAGTCCTCTTTGCGGCACCGGAAGATGGCCGTCGTTTCCCAAATCGGCTCGCCCATCGTCCAGTAAACCATTCCGCCATAATGGGTGACTACAAGTCTTCATCCCCGGATAACTATCGAATCTAACGATTATCAATAGAAACGGCAGGGCCATATCCGGCCCTGCTTGCATGTGCTTATTGAAAACCTTTGCAGAATACCCAGCGGTTTGTCTTGAGGAAATTCACTAACTGAGCCAGTCTTCACATTTCCCTTTTTGACACCCTACCTCCCCGTTCATTTGTGACCTTGCCTTTGTCAATGGAAAGAAACCCATTGACAAAAAGATATTCCACTCCGGTTGAATACTGGTGGGGATTATTATAGGTCGCGTGGTCTCCGAGCTTTTGCAGGTCGATAAGGGTGATGTCCGCAAAATATCCTACGTCCAACTTTCCTCTATTTGTCATCCGGAACTTTTCAGCAGGCAGCGAGGTCATGGCCCTGACGATGGCGGACAGATCCATGATCTTTTCATCCATTGCGAACATCTTGATCATCTTCGGATATGCGCCGTAGCACCTCGGATGCGGTTTCCCTACATCCTTGATGGTTGTCCACCCGTCCGAGATAACAAAGACAGAATCATTCTTCATAAGGAATTCCTTTACGTTCCGCATGTCCTGATCTTGCATAATGGCCTGCGGAGCGTCGTTCGAGCAGACCATATCCACATACATATCAGCGGGTGTTTTCCCCTCCATGTCGGCAACTTCTTTTATGTTTTTTCCTTCATAATGCGTTCGCTGCGGGTAGCTGATGATCATTGTTTTCTCCGGGCCAAGGTATGTAAATGTTTCTTCAACAGCCCCCTTAAGTTCAGCCCGGCCTTTTGCGTTTTTGTAATCCTCCTTGATGCCCTTATCCGTTTTATACTTGGCAGGGGTGAGCATGGTCATCCAGCTACTGCCGGCATCGTAAGGGTATGCATCGGCAGTTATGTCGACTCCTTCCGCCCGTGCCCTAGTGATCAGTTCGATCATCGGCGTTGCAGTCATTTTATTGATCGGTTGATTGATCTGAATGTGGGAAATTTGAACCGGGACATTTGCTTTCTTGCCGATCTCTATCGCTTCCTTCAGCGCTTCCATGACCCCAATCCGCCCGTCCCGGTATATAGCCCCTGTCAGATCACGGATATGGGTGACATAGACGCCGTTATATTTTTTGACGACTTTAGCAAGCTCAATCAGTTCTTCCGTGTCCGTGAGCGAACCAGGCGCATATTCTAGGCCACACGACATTCCGACAGCGCCTGCCTCTATTTCTTCAGCAATCCTTTTCCTCATGGCCTCGAGCCGCTGCGGCGTCAGCTTCTGCGGCTGATGATCGCCGAAGAGTTCCTGCCTGATCGCGCCGTGCGGCGCCAGGTGGTAAACGTTACTGCCGAATTTCACTTTGGTCAGAATCTCATAAAAGTCGTCGGTCTTCGCATAGCCAAGCCCACAGTTTCCTGTTACAATGGTCGTTACACCCTGGTAAGCATAGTTGTGATTTCCGGCGAGGCTGGGTATCTTGGAGGCGGCATCGGCTCTCTCCTTCGCAAAAATCTTGAACGTGAGGTCGGCGTGATTGTGACCATCAATAAAGCCCGGCGTTACGATTAAACCTGAGGCGTCGATCATTCTTGCAGCGTTTCCAAGATTGTTGCCGATGGCGGCTATCCTGTCACCCCGAATTCCGATGTCAGCGATGCGCGGCCGAGCCAGTGTTCCGTCATAGACCGTTCCGTTCCGGATCACTGTATCGTACCCGTTGTTGTCCGCGCCGTACGAGACAAAGGGGCTGACCAGACAAGCAGTGCCCGTGATCGCCGCACCTTTAAGGAAATCACGTCGCGTTATCATAGCGTTTCCTCCCTAATCTGTGAGCCAGTCCATATCTTCATGCTTCATCATCATACGGATCGGAACGTTCAGCTGCTCTGCCACATTACAAAAATGCTATCACAATTCTCGACTGAAACACAGTACGCGAAGCAATAGTATCGACCTTGCAAGCTTCAGCTTACTATGGACAATCTTCATTCACCCAAAATGTGTATCCAGGCCGTGCGCTTTTCAATCCGCATTCGATGAGCGCGACCGCTGAACTGCTGCAGTATTTCGGGGAGGCTTAGCGCGCTTGTGAAATGCTTCGTTTGGTTTACGTCAGTGAAGCGGTTGCAGGCCATATATCGGGGTCATTCCGAAGTCGCGGTCCTACGCCATAGAACCGTCCACCGCTCCATGAATGCTTCAGATCTGTCAGCATGAGGTGTTCTACCTGCCGGAACTGTCTTCAATTATGGTTTAAGTAGGGTTGGCTATATTGATCCAGTGCCCCTGTGCACATCCTAGGCGAGCACTCTAATCCATTCATTCAGTGAGGTTATGCCTTCAGTAAGTTTATTGAAAGCCTGTGTCTGCAAAGAAGTGAATCCATGTTCCTCTGCTATGGCTTTTATCTCGCTGGCCGGTCTTCCCCTTTGTATTGCATCCTGGACTTCATCGCACAGCGGCAAAGTTTCATATACGGCAATCCTGCCTTTGTAACCGGTGTTACCGCACGCTTCACAGCCTTCTCCCCGGAAATATTGATGGCCGGCAACATTGAACCCGTATTTTCCGAAGATGTTTGCCTGTATTTCGGTCGGGACGACTTCAACCTTGCACATGGGACAATTTTTTCTGATCAACCTTTGAGCGATGATCATGATGACGGAAGAGTTGATCATATACGGCTCGATGCCCATATTGAGCAGTCGTGTAATGGTTTCGGGAGCACTATTGGTGTGGAGGGTGCTTAATACGAGATGACCGGTGAGAGCGGCTTTAAAGGCAATCTCGGCGGTTTCATAATCCCGGATTTCGCCCACCATGATAATGTCGGGATCCTGTCTTAAAAATGTTCTCAGGGCACGGGCAAAGTTCAGCCCTATTTTTGTGTTCATTTGAAACTGATTGATCCCTTTCAAATTATATTCCACGGGGTCTTCGGCAGTTGAAATATTGAGGGTCCCGTCATTCAAGGTACGCAGTATCGAATAGATCGTGGTTGTTTTCCCGCTTCCGGTGGGTCCGGTAATGAGTATCATCCCCTTGGATTTATACATGGCCGACGAGAGGATCGTGAAGTCGTTTTCGTTCAGGCCCAACTGATTGATTTCCAATCCCACGTTGCTGTTGTCCAGAAGACGCAGGACAACCTTTTCTCCAAAGATTCCGGGAAAGATTGAGACACGAAAATCGACGACTTTACCATCCTTGCGGGTCTTGAATCTGCCGTCCTGGGGCAGGCGTCTTTCGGAGATATCCAGCCCCGACATGATCTTGATCCGCGAGACCAGACCGCTGGCATAACTCTTTGAAGGGGTTAACATCGTCATCAGAGTACCATCAACCCTGAAACGCACCCTCAATTCATATTCAAAAGGTTCGATATGGATATCGCTGGCTTTTTGTTTTATGGCCTCCTCGATGATCATATTTGCCAGCTTGATAATCGGTACATCAGACTCTTTGAGCTCCTCCGCGTAAGATACGACTTCCTTCTTTTCCTCAACGATTTCAAAATCACTATTCCAATCCTCCTGCTGCATGACCTGATGACTCACGGAGTCGCTGGCTTGGATGTTGTAATACTTTTCAATGGAGCTCAGGATGTAATATTCTGCAGCCAGACAGGGAATGATCGGATAGCTGGTTATAAATCTGATGTCTTTCAACATTTGCCAATCTATCGGATTCATCGTGGCTGCATACAGACTCCCGGACTCGATTTTGAAGGGAAGAATCTGGTAGCGCCTCACATACTTTACCGGTATGGTTTTCAGGGTGCTCGCAGGGACGTAATTGATCGTTGACAGGATAACGGTCTGGCAGTGCTTATATTGCTGGGCCAAATGATACGTCAGCACGTCTTCAGATACCAGATTGAGCGCAGCCAGATTGTATTGAAGGCTCTTGCCATTTTTCTTTCTTTCCTTAAGAGCCTCCTGCAGTCCCGCTCTGGATAACTGATCACACTCGATTAATCTGCCGCCTATGGTTTCGCCACACAGATAGGACTCCAGTTTGTTAATCGATGGTGCTGAACAGATGTTCTGTAAACTCTTGGTCACGGCCAGATAGGTTTCCGCATGATTCTCATTTGATACCCAATTGATTAAGGTGTTTGATATTTTTTGAAAATTTTCTTTTATCGAATCGATTTTATCCATGAATGCAATATTTTGAAGATGATCGGCAATTTTCCCCCTGAGCGCATCGGATTGATCGTCAACTTTATGGGATATGTCTTCAATAATAGCTTCAAGGTGATCGTTTTTCCTGCCGACCAACAAATTATCGATACACTCTATGACCTCTTCATCGTCTAACGGAAGCAACACGTCTTCCTGCTGTGCGCCATCACCCTTTTGGACGGCTGGAAAGGCCTCCATGGATCTAAGTTCGCGAACGTCGCTCCCATAAACTGGTTCCCTTGGTTCATCCGAGACGGTCTGCGCATCCAACGTTAAGGCTTCAGGATCAACAACGAGATCGTTCATCATCGATCGACGATACCCTGCCTCTGTATGTCCTATGTTGGGTGAATGATCGTGCACGCCTTCTTCTGCATCTTCAGATACTTTCTTATACTTGATTCTGTTGAGTTGAATCGTCGATATACCATGATCCTTAAGAATCAAAGCGACATCACCCGTTTTACTTTGAGATGTCGGCTTTTGGATCATCGCCTTGATGAACACCAGATAATCTTTCCGGGACAGTCCTCGATAAAAGGATATGCTGCCGATATTCCTTAGATAGAGATCCGACGCAAAATTTGTCAATGCAGGATTCGGGGAGTCAATCGGGATATCATCCACCAATAATTTTACTCCATCCGTACCCACCGTGAATACGCTTTTCGAGCTTAGTTGATTGACTACTGCTTTGTATGAATTATAGATGATTGTGGCCGAAGAGGGATGATCTTCCGGATACACACCAATGCCTTTAATGGCAAGCTGTACCTGATTAATCGTATCAATTGCTGATTCTATGCCTTTATCCTGTAATTTCATCAGTACTTTTGCCGTATTGTGTTGATGTTGATGGTCACTGTGAGCAACGTGTTCTTACATGTCATCGGCATTTGCAACCGACGGAATTTGAAAACCTCTTACCCTAAATAAGCTCAGGCACGCATTGACCACATTGACGTCGTAGAGGATTCCTCTGTTCTTCTCCAGTTCCTCCAGGGCTGCCTCTATACTTACACCGGGACGATAGGAACGATGGGAGGCCATTGCCTCTAATACATCTGCTACCGATAGAATTCTGGACTCCAAAAGAGTTTGATCTCCTCTCAACCCGTTCGGATACCCTGAACCATTTATTCTCTCGTGGTGCTCCAGAACCATTCGGGCAACGGGCCAGGGAAAGTCTACGTTTTTCAAGATGTCATAGCCTGACCGGGCATGGGTCTTGATAATACTTAATTCCATGTCTGACATTTTTGTCGGCTTGTTGAGGATTTCCGCAGGAACGGATATCTTACCCAAGTCATGGATAACCGCGGCCATGCGGACGCCTTCGATCTGATCGCTTGACAGATTCATTTCATTGGCTATGGCCCGGGTCAAATCGGCCACCCTGCGCTGATGGCCGGCTTTGTAAGGATCCCTCGTCTCCACGGTTGCCGCAATTGTTTGAACGGCGGCTCCCAGTGCGGCCCGCAGTTGTGTAAAGCACTTGTCTAATAATGCATTTTCCGCTTCGAGTGCCCTGATTCTCTGTTCGAGATCCTTGTAGGAGGGTTTCCTGATCATGGGGTAGTGGTCCTCCGGTTGCTTAGACATTAAAAATCAAACAGACTGTTTTTCCCCGATGGCGCAGGGTGAAATGTGTTTATTACGCTTGTCTTCCGCTTTCCCAAACCCAAAGTAAAATGTCACTAATTAACTATGTATATTTACATATTTCTGAAATTTCTTCAATAAAATAGTAACTGGAGTTTCCTGAGTTTTAGAATCAGCCCATTTCATCGCAGAAGTTGAAACATAGCTGAAAGTCAGGGTTTTTGTTTTTCGGGGCGATCTTGACACCCGTTTTGTCGGCAAAGAGAAGATTGTAGAGTCCGTCGGCAATAACGTAGTTGAAGAAGGTGGGTACTCCAAAGAATCGTTTTGAGACGAGGTAAATCCTTTCCACGAGCATTTTGAGCTTGAGGTTCTCCCCGAGATACACGGCTGCAAAATAAGAAACTGCGAGGATCAGAACGACCATATTGCGGATGCTCGTGTAGTGGCGGACTCTGATATCTTCAAGGTTGTAGCACTGCTTGATATAGCGAAAGGATTCATCGCACTTCCACCGGGTCAGATAGATCTCTACAATGCGCCAGATGCACTCTTTCGACTTCAGTTTCACAGGGCAACTTGTCAACAACATCATGGGCACTTTCCCGAATCCTTTCACCACAACCAGAAATAGTGGATGCTGACGCCCCGGAAGCTTTACGGGGAGAGCGTTGTAGGAAACCGTGGTCTTGTCCTCCTGACCGTCCTGATACTTGATGATCACTGTCTGGTAAGGACAGGGAAGCAGTGTCGCAAGTGAACGGCCATTCTTCCTTAGCCCTTTATGGATGAGATCTCGCTTCTGGGTGAGACGAATTACGAATCGCTTCCCCTCCTCCAGAAACTTATCGTAGAGCTTCCCCCGGTCACCTCCCCGGTCGATCGCATATATCCATTTATGGCCCACATGGGTGCTGATCGTGTCGATCAATTTGAAAAGCTGGTCATTCTCGCTGATAAAACCTTCGGCGTCTTGGGAGTACACCTCCAAATACAGCGGAATCACTCTCTTGTGATCAATGTCCGCAGCTACCGCTTTTGCCAGCCAGTATCCCTCTCCAATCTCGTGCTCGCTCCAATCGTGGATCTTGCAGAGACCCTCCATCTTCGCAGCGTATTTCTTCCGAATATCGCCCGGATCAATGGCAATGACCATGTCATCCAAGACATTCCTGCTCCCCAGTCTGCATATCTGATGATTGATGGCTTCCGTAAAATCCCGATCGCCCAGATTCCGCGATAAGCGATCTTCCGTCTTGATCAAAGGAAGGGGTTCGTTGAGCGACCTCGTAATATTCGAGAGTTTGACATCTTTGGCCGCTTGGATCCCATAAAGCATCTCCCGCACCAGTCTCCGCTTAGCTTTCGGTAGATCCCTGGTTCTACCACATCACCTCCTAAAACTCAGGAATCTCTCCCCAAAAAACAACCGGTCAACATCCTAAAACAGATTCATCTAATAATAACCAATAATTAGACACCGACACTGGTAAAACTCAGGAAACTCCAGAATAGTAAGGAAGAACAGGTCGTGGGTTACGCCCTGAAAAAACAGGCCCCGAAAGAGGGGGTTTAGCGACTCACGCGATTTACAACAGGACGGTAGAGAAAAAGGTTTTTGCGGATGAAGCTCGTGTTGTTCTGGAAGTCCTCATGCGACTTGCACACATAGGTGACGACCCAATCCCTTCCGTGTGAGAATTGAAGGTGTTCCTTCCCGGCATAGCAGAAATTGTTCCTGTCGTACCTGGGACTGTCCGGGTCGACTTCAGGAATGGACCCGATCAGGACTTCGGGTTCCGTCCACGGGCCCTCCGGAGTCTCAGCCGTCCGATACAACATCCGATCGCCGTTGTTTTGGACGGACATATAGACCGCGATTTATTTGCCGTCGTCGGGATGGTATCTGACGCTCATCTCCGAGACAGCGGCATCCAACACAACCTTGACTTTTGAGGCCTCCACCCTTTTCGTCCATCGTCCATCTTTGTTCAAATACTCCACGGACCGTGCAGGCGCATCCAACTTGTCCGTGGGGATTCGGGCGAGAATATTGCCCATAACAGCCGACCCGCCATCATTGGCCCCGTAGAGCGGATAAAAATAAACGTACCCGTTGTAAACGACAGACGTCGTGGCGAATGCCTTGATATCCTTTGAAATGCCGGCTGTCAGATCCACGTATTCGATCGTCCACCGGTTCGGATCTGGTCCGCTGAAGTCCCGTATCCTGGCGATTTTATGCCCGGCAATTTCGAATTTGAAGGGACCTTGCATCTCCGGATTGGCCCTGACGGACACGAGTGGAAGGTAGAGCGTGCGGTCTACGATAAATGGACCCTGGGGCCACGTCCATTCATCTTCGCCGAAAGACGAAATGAATTCCCCGTTTTTCCTTTTCAGGTAATATCGGATCCGGAATCCAGCGCCGGCAGTGCAGGTCGAAACGGCCAGGGTCGTTCCCAGAACGACCTTCATGCCGATGCGATCCCGTCTGTCTTCCTGGTCTGAAACAAAGGTATCCCCAAATAGCCACAGGATGCGCCCATCATCCAGCGTGATTGAATAGGCGCCGTCCCCTCCATACCACCCGTCCGCATCGGGGAAACTGGGCAGACATAGGTTCGACGAAGGCCTCTGATCGTATCTCTTTTCCGGAACGGATGAACACGAAGAAATGAGGACGCATGTCAGCGCCAGTGCAAGCCACACCGCGCGTCCTGCTGCAGCACGCGGCTGTGATGAGGGCCTCAGGAGGGGGGTCATTGCGTCGCATACCTTACGGGAAAATCCGGCGGCCGGGTTGCAGGCTTGAAAAATGGAGGATCCTGCTCCATCGGGTCAGCCGGATGGCAGCCGAATCAGCCGAACAATAGATCATTGCCCTGATTCGGGCACGCACGGCGACCCGGAATGATTCATTTCGATAATTCAGCGATTCATCTCGCGGAAAATCTTTCTCTTCCCCAGGGAGGACACCGGGGTCCTCTCAAAGGCGATCCGCTTGCCTCCAGCAAAGATTTATCAATAGGGAATGCAGCGGGGTTTAAATCACCACGAGAAGCTTCCGGCACTACTTGACCGGGCATCTCAGCAATACCCTCGTTCCCCCTCCCGCCTCGTGGCGCGCACCGATTGAGCGCCTCTCGGGAACACGCCCGCACTGCCATTCGGCAAAGTAATCCTTTGCACAACCGGGCGCCGGGTCACCCAGGGTTCGGAAATCAATGACGTACTCGCACGCCGTCTTCCCATCGAAGCTTTCGGCAAGATGGCGGGTGACATTCCCGCGAGGCGCCCCACAGTTCCCGCCGTAGGTCGCGCTGATCACTTTGATGTGTCCGGGCCCGCGATCATCTCGACCTTGTCCCCTCCTGCCTTCGAGAAATTCAATCTGCCTGATGGACTCCGACGGTCTGTCCAGTTTGATTCTCTGGGTGTACCCGTCGTCATACCGCAGAACCATGACGTCATCGGCTCCAATCGCGTCCGACGCGGAAAACACCAGAGCCGCCAGGATCAGGACGCAGGCCATACTCCTTCTCAGATCAATCATGACAGATCCTCCTTGGGTTACCCCTTCGCTGGATGAAAAATAGTTTGCCTGACCATGCTTTAAATCTACAAAAAACGGGGTGCCCTGTCAGCAAAATCCAAGGATCCTGGTGAAGATCTTAACGAGATACCCTTTAAAATTTTTCCCAGAGAGGCCGATTAACGCGGCGCGTCGCCCATGCGGCACTCATGAGTTAATTCATCAAGCCTCGCCTTCAACGAGGAATCAAGCTTCAGCTCGGCTGCCGCCAGGCTCGCATCCAATTGGTCGGGTTTGCTTGCGCCAATGATGGTGGCGGTTATAACCGGATTCGCCATCACCCATGCCACCGCCAACGTTGCGGGTTGCACACCGACTCCGCGGCTATTTTTGACGAACGCATTCACCGCATTCAATTCTCTATCATGCCAGTAGCGGTCGGTGTACAGCTTTGCTGTCGTCCCAAATGCAAAACGTCCCTCGGCAGGAAATGGATGATGGTACTTGCCCGTTCTATTTCGGGATGAAAGGCTCATATTCTTTCAGTTTAATCCTTATAAATATTGGGCATTTAAAGCTTCCTGTTATCCACAAATCTCTTAGCCCGACGAAAATGCTGGACTTCAACAGGAAATCAAAGGGATTCTTTTCATCTGTAATTGTGATATGAGGACATAAGTATTGACCAATGGATGAGAGAGGGGCTTGTGGAAACGTGATGCATGGACTGGTGTCTCTTTGCTACGAGGCTGGAAACGGCGGAAACAATGGAAGGCACTGCCCTAAACATGCGCACCGTGCTTCTCCCCGACTCCGACTCAAAATTTAGAAGGAGGTCATGCGTGGCAAAAGAATCGGGAAATTCTAAGGAGTACAAAACCGGAGGGGGGAGCTCACTTTATATCCTCATAATCTGCACACTGCTCTACATGGTGAACTACATGGACAGGCAGGTGCTGGCTGCCGTCGTGGAGCCTATGAAAGCCGCCCTAAACCTTGACGACAGTCATATCGGTATCCTGGGCACTGTATTTTTGCTCAGCATTGCGCTTTTCTCCTTTCCTGTGGCCTATCTGGTGGACCGATGGAGCAGGCGCAAGGCCATAGGCATCATGGCCATAATCTGGAGCGTTTTTACTTTTCTCACCGGCAAAGCCTGGAGCTTTACGACCCTGCTTATCCCGCGCGCTCTGGTGGGTGCGGGTGAGGCCGGTTATTCAGCAGGCGGAACGGCCATGGTCGGCGCCGCATATGACTCCAAAAAACGCGGAGCTGTGATGGGCATATTTAACATGGCCATTCCTTTGGGAGTAGCACTGGGATCAGTACTCGGAGGCGTTTTGGCCAAGGCACACGGCTGGCAGGCCCCTTTCTTCGCCTTTGCCATCCCCGGTATTATTCTCGGCATTATGGCCTTTTTCATGAAAGACTACAAAACAGTAGAATATACACATGAATCCGGGGCAAAGGTCACTTTTTTTCAATCGATTAAAAAACTCTTCACGATACCATCACTGGTTTGGGTGTTAGTCGGTTATGGCCTGGCTAATATCATGTCCATGTCCTTTCTGTTTTGGACACCGGCATTCATCCAACGCGCCTGGGGCGTTGATGTAGCGGCAGCCAATGCTGTCATGGTACCTATCGTTCTTGCGGCCATTGTTGGCTCTCCTGTGGGAGGAATCCTTGCGGATATCTGGTTTAAGAAAAACCCTCGCGGCAGGCTCTACTTACCTGCAATAACCGTTATGCTGAGTGCTGCCTGTATGGCGGGCGCCATTTACTTCCAGATGAAAGGCATCGGCATGGCGCTGATCGTTGCCTACGGTGTGCTCAATGTTATGGCTCTGCCCTGCCTGAGCGCGATATCACAGGACGTGGCTCCCGTTGCCCAGAAAGGGCTTGTCTGGGGGTTGATGGTCTTCTGCATGTATGCCTTCGGCGGGGGCTGGAGTCCTTATATGGTTGGAGCTATTTCGAAGGTTCTGGGAGAAGGTGCGCAGGGATTGGGTACTGCCCTGACCATAGCAACAATAGGCGGAATCCTGGGTGGCTTATGCTACTTAATGGCCGCAAAACCTTATGTCGCGGACATGGAGAAGGTGAAGGACGATCAACTGATGGCCGAATAATGAAAAATTTGCATTACTGATGACCCTCAATGGGGGCGGCCGGTACCGACCGCCCCCATTTTTTTATCTCCCTATTATTGCCGAGGGAATAAAGTGGACGGTTCTATTTATTGGCTTCCTGTACTCGCTATTTTATGTTCTTTTCAAAGTATACAAGATTACAAATGTTAATTGTTGAAATATTCTGAAAAATTCGGGAAATCAGGCGGCAAAAAGAGAATGTAAATCTCAGCCTGCACGCCTGGAGAAAGTGGTCTGCTCGACTCAACAGATTGGGTCAGTGTTTAGAGTTGTTTCTATGATCCGGTAATGTGACTTCCAGAGGGAATCGATAACCAGCCTTCTCATAAATATCACGTATCCGGATCAGGTCATCCATCATATTCTCACCGGGGGCGATTTCGCCCAGCCAGCGAGCTTTCTTATTTGCATTATCCAAAAACCAGCAGACAATGGAAACATCAGCGGCTTTGGCGATGTGCCAGAATCCTGTTTTGATCGTCTTTACTTTTTTACGTGTCCCCTCCGGCACAATGGCAAGCAGAAACTCATCCCTGTCTTTAAAAATTTCAGCCATCTGTTCCACAGTGCCCCGGGGTGATCGGCGTTCAACCGGAATACCTCCGATGATCTTGAAGACAACGGACATTGGCCAGAAGAACCATTCCTTCTTGACCATAATATGCCCGGTGCGCTTGATAATTCTATAAGCGATGAAGGCCCTGACGGCATCCATATTAGATGTATGGGGAAAGCCGATAATCACGTGCTTGCGAGAAAAATAATGTGGGAGCGGTTCAAATTCCCAGCCCATCAGAAAGTAAAGAAATTTTCCAATAAGACTCAATAATTGTCTCAAAAGTAATCCTTTCTCTGTAACAACGAGCGGAGTATAGAGAGTGCTGTCCGGTATGTCAACGGATAACATGAATAACGAATTTTATGGACTTTATTTAAAATTGCGCATATACAAAATAAGGGAATGTAATAAATACTACTGAAAAAGTTGATAAACCTTCTTCCCATATAGGGAAACGAAAAGATGATGTTAACCCTGTCCATTACTCTCAGGCAGGGTTTTTTGTTTCAATAGAGGATGAATTTTTAAAAGCACACGCACGATAAGTGCCATTTCTCAAAGAAGGAAATACGTCATGAATATCCACGTAATCGAGCAAAAGAATAAATTTGTCAAATTGCACGATAATGTATGGGAAAGCGGTTGGTGGCAATTGGACGAAAGTAAAGCTCAAAAACTCATTGGCGGTGAAATTTGTTTTCATAAAAAGCGACAAGAACCTTCATTTTATGGGGGAACCATACTTGGGTATAGAGTTGAGGAGGAGGGACCATACCGGGGGAGAATTATTTTCAAACTTGAGTACAGACACACGTGCAGAAATATTAGGATAGGACAGATAAAGTTGGATGGTCCAGGGAGATGAAGATAATCGAATTGGAATAATTAAAACGAAAGGGTTAAAAACATTGACTGAAGATATGCTTGACTACTGGCTCCGGATTATGACGCCCATTTTTCCAGAGAACGCATGGATTGTTTCGCACTTCTCCAACGGCAATTATGTAATACAAATCGACTGGAGACTCGAAAACAACCTGCATCAACCCGACAAGCGCTCTCGGAAGATCCAGATAATTATCCTGGAGGAAGCCATTGATGATTATCTCGATAAAAATAAGGCCGAACAAGAATTATCTGATATCAAAATGAAAAGGTGGATTTCTGAGCGGTATAATCATTTCAATCCTGATCACGGTTCCCATGCATACAGATTTATCCCTACGGATAAATGGCGCATCTCAAAAGATGTACTCAATACCTGAGGTTGTGAAAAAAGCAATGTCCTTCAAATTCAAAAGTATTTTGACGACAAAACTGTTCCATTCTTTCCTTTACCGGTTTATTCGGTTCTATAGTTCATTATTCATTATGAAGATTGAAAATGAAAAGACATGGATGGACTATTTTAGAAGTGGCGGAAGGATTATTTTATGCACGTGGCATCAGCATTTCTTCGCCGCCATACGTCATTTCCAGAATTACAGAGAATTCAAGCCTGCTCTAATGATCAGTAAAAGCTCCGACGGCGAGATCATTGCCGGTGTGGCCGAAAAAAGCGGCTGGCACACTATACGGGGTTCGTCTTCACGAGGCGGAAAAGAAGCCTTGAGGAATATGATAGATCATTTAAATCAAAAGAGGTTTGCCGGACATATCGTTGACGGTCCGAGAGGACCTGCCGGAACTGTAAAAGCTGGCGTGGTTCAGTTAGCCCATGCCACCGACGCAACAATTATACCCTTCTTTGTTTCTGCCGACAGGGCATGGTATTTCAACACCTGGGACAGTTTTTTCATTCCGAAGCCATTTGCCAGGGTTGTCATCTCTTTCGGGGAGATGATCAAGTTTAATCCCACTGAAAATCCGGATGCATTTGAAAGTCAAAGGCTTTACCTTGAAAAGATCATGCGTCCGGAGTTGAGGATAGATCCCGATAAGAAAACAGTATCCTCCCCTCCTGTACATGAATAAATGAAAACAGACCTTTGATGATTTGTTGAGAGGCTGCATGCTCAACGCATACTACGGGATCTGCACGACTTCATCTGGGATGAGCTATCGGGATATGGGAAATGAGAAAGATCTTTCCGTCCTCTCTTCACGCCTGAAGAAAGCCGCGAACTCCGTGAGAAATGGCAGGCATGTTGTTCCCCAGTTTTTTTCGAGTCCTTTTTCGGACATGGCCTCTTCCCTATGCGTCTCAAGCGGCTTGACCTTTTGCTTGATTCTGGCGCAGGTATCGTGTAATCGAAATTCGCCAATATCCGCCGTTCCAACTTTTCACCAAGAACATTTTCAATGGTCCACACAAAAGCCCTGTCGGGGCGCGTTACAAAGGTGAATGCATCCCCGGTTCTTTCGGCCCTGCCAGTGCGTCCGATGCGGTGTGTGTAAGCATCGACCGTGTCGGGCATATCATAATTGATCACGTGAGAAATTTTGGAAACATCTATACCGCGGGCTGCAATGTCAGTGGCAACGAGGATCTGGTATTTTCCGTTGCGAAAGCCATTAAGCGCCTCCTGGCGCTTGTTCTGAGGGAGATCTCCCTGGAGTGAAGTCACAAGAAATCCTGATCTTTTCATCTGCTTCGCCAGGCGGGCCGCGCGGTCCTTGGTGCGCGTAAAGACGAGCACCGATGCCATGTCCGTGCAGTCCAGAATCTTCATCAAAAGAGATGTCTTGAGGTGCTGATCAACAGGATAAATGGCATGGGAGACCGTGGATACCGGAACCGCATCACCGATTTGGATGTTGACTGGATTGAACAGAATACTCTCTGCCAGGTCCCGGACATCATTGGGCATGGTGGCAGAGAAGAGAAGCGTCTGCCGCTTAACGGGCAGGCGTTTCAGGATATTTCGGATGTCCGGCAGAAAGCCCATGTCGAACATGCGGTCCGCCTCGTCTAGGACAAGCACTTCTATATGCCTTAAATCGATCACGCCCTTATCCATAAGATCGATCAGACGTCCTGGGCAGGCCACAACAATATCCACTCCCTTGCGAAGTTTGCTGGCCTGGGTGTACTGATTTATGCCTCCATAGATTGTAACGCTCTTCAATTTCGTATAGCGGCCCAGTTGACCGATAGCCTCATGTATCTGCTCTGCCAGTTCCCTTGTCGGTGCCATAATAAGCACCCGGATATGCTTCCTCTGCCCGTCCATCAGGCGCTGGAGGATGGGAAGAACGAAGGCGGCGGTTTTCCCCGTTCCGGTCTGTGCCTGTCCCATGACGTCCCGGTTCTGAAGGATGGATGGTATTGCTTGTATTTGAATCGGTGTGGGAGCTGTATAACCAAGCTCCCTTATACCGGATTCGATGTAGGGGTGTAGATTAAACGACTTAAAATTCATTATTATTTCTTTTTTCTATTTTACGGCCAAGTGCGAATGATTTTGGCAGACTCTCTTTCTTCAGGGTGATGATAATTGATTGCTTATCCTTAATGATTTACGTTCTCCTGCGACTTTTTCAATATTTCTGATTCGTCTATCTCCGTACTTTTATCCTTCTTGCTCTGCCGTTTCGCCATTTTGTCCTTCGCTTTCCTCATGCGTTCTAGTTCTTTTTGACGCTTGATAAACTTGTTTTGAGTTTGTCTTGCCATGTTTTGCCTTTCTTTGACCGATATAGGTCATTGAAGTATTTTAGAATTGATCTTAACTATCTTGTTCATTTTAATAAAATCCCCAAAGCCATCCAACTGGCCCTGGAAACATAAACCAAAACGGACTACACGTTATGATACGTCGGCAACCGTCGAGGACGCTGATTTCACGGATTAATCCGGCTTTACCATAAACGCATGTTTCTTTAACGATATCTATGGCCCCGCGATTTGTATTTCGGTGGTTGGGCAATATCAACCTTCAATTTGCGTCCTTTGAAATCGCTTCCGTTCAATACTTTTTTCGCTGATTCAGCTTCAATCTGATTCGACATTTCAACGAATCCGAATCCTTTGCCTTCGATCAGCTTTGCTTCTCTGACCTCGCCGTGGTGAGAGAACAGAGTTTTCAGGTCCTCATTGGTAACAGAGCGGTCAAGATTTCCCACATAAAGTTTGGTTTGCATTTTTTGTCCTTATTTCTAGTGCCATGGCAAGAAGAGGCACTCCTGAACGCCTCGCACGTTGCAGTTGGAACGTCTCTTGTTGACCGGTACTGAATTTTATAACGGTTTCACGTTTTCTGCTGCCGGGCCTTTCTTGCCCTGCACTACATCGAAGCTGACACGTTGCCCTTCTGATAGCGTCTTGAATCCGTCGGCTTGGATGGCGCTATGATGAACAAACACGTCGCCACCTTCATCCTTTTCGATGAAACCAAATCCCTTTTTTTCATCGAACCATTTCACTTTTCCTTCTGACATCGTTTGCATCCTCCTTTAAAAATTTTCCAAAAGTCGGATTGCCACTCTGACAGAAAGAAAAAAGCCACCTCACTCTAAAGAGCATGGTGGCCGCCTTTGCACTTCAAAATGTCTTATCCAACTTCAACCGCGTTCCTATCTTTCCGATAGGTAAGCCAATGTATAATTGTTTCTATTCTATGGCATCCCTCATGAAAAGTCAAAGGTTATCTTAAATAAGCATTTCGATTCCAGAGGAAGGAAATTGGCTTTCTGATATATATATACACTTTCAAACTGTATTATATTGTCTCACCTTTATGGGCAGGCTGAAGACTCGTAGGTGGATGTGGCGATTCATTCCCTACTTCCTGCTATACGTACCAAACTGATGTTTGACAGATAAGGAGTTATTAGTCATCATCTGTCTGTTTTTCTTATTGATTTAAGAAGAGGAGGCAGCGATGACACACAGAGAGAGTGATATACAGATC
>Ga0194112_10001841_pt1 | contig 30805 bp, 27 predicted proteins | sample TA2MahC400mmetaG_FD_146191 | JGI IMG/M metagenome (GOLD analysis project Ga0194112, IMG submission 146191) | Freshwater microbial communities from Lake Tanganyika, Tanzania - TA2015016 Mahale Deep Cast 400m | ecosystem: Environmental > Aquatic > Freshwater > Lake | place: Tanzania: Lake... | reverse complement strand
GCAGCCGCGCTCGCTGCTGCCGCCCTGGCCCTCCTCGCCGGCTGTGCCTTGCCTCCAGAAGATGCAAGCCAGCCGGGCATCGGAAGCCGAGCGCCGGAACCTACTCCGGTCAGCCTGCCCGCGGATGCTGTGGAGGCTGGTCTCAGCGCGGTGCAGTTGTCTTCGGACGAGGCGGCCGTCGCCATCTCCCGGGATGAGGCGGTTGAGATCGCCAACGCTCAGGTTCCGAGTTCCACGGCGGGGGACGTCACCGCGTACCTAGTCCGGTTGACCGATCCCAGCACCCACATCACTGACCGGCCGGTGTGGCTGATCCGGTACTCGGGGCTGTCTCTTCCCGTATTCGGGCCGCCTCTGCCAGACGGGGCCGACCCAGGGACGATGTCTATCGCTTACGTGTACGTCGACGCGGTGACCGGCGAATGCCTGCTGACTTTCGCGCACAGTTGACCATTTCGCCAGGGGCAGAGGCGACCGTGAGCGCCCCCTCGGGACCCCCTCGAACACCTCACCAGGGTGGAGTTCTCACTGTTCCTGGCCAGTCGCTGACAGCGCGAGTCAACCGCCCTGACTAGAGGAATCCTCGCTGTGCGCCCATGCGGCAGCGCTCGCCGGTGCCTGTTCAGACGGACATGATCAGGGCGCCCAGCCAGGTGCCGTCCGGCCCGATGTAGACAACGAACCCACCTGCGTAGCCCTCGCCCCCGCTGCGGAACGCTTCGATTGTCTCCTCGGAGTAGAGGGCCCGCAGTTCGTCCCAGTCGGCCTGCGTCGGATTGCCCTTGTATGCCACCCCGGGCCAGCCATAGAAGAGGATCTCCCCGCCGTCCCCCTCCACCGCAACGGGGGACAACTCCAACGCTCCAGCCAGATACCACAGGGGATGCTTGCCTTCTCGGATACCGCCCATGGCATCTCTCCAAAACGGCACGGGATCCCCCACCCAGCCGACGGCGCCGTCCCCGTATTCGATCCCGCCGGCTTCAATCGCCAGCTCCTCCAGCGCTGCCCAGTCGCAGTACAAGGCGGCCAGGTAGATGGCTTCCCTGGTCGCCGCAACCGCTTCCGGCAGATCCTGGTCCGGAAGACTCTCCTCCCTGATTGGGCATTGGAGGGACTTGTTCTCCGCCGGGAAGCCGCCAGCGTCGATGAGGACACGCTCCCCGAGCGGGGCGGCCAGTGGCACCTCAGCATCCAAGGTGATCCCCAAGCCCGCGCAGAGGCCGGGCCACTGTCTGTCGTAGGTCCACACCACCACCCGCACACTGGAAGCGTCCTCGACCACCTCGACCGAACGAACCTGGGTGACCACTTCGGAGCCGTTCTCGGTGACGCAGGCGCCACCCGGGACCTGGATCGGCACCGTGATCGCCTCGGAATCCAGTGGCGTAACCGGCTGCCATCTGGCGGCCAGCAAGTCGCCCGAAGAAAGACGCGCACTGCCGCCGCCACTTCCCCACGACACAACCCGGCCGCCCTCCAGCTCGAAACCGAAGACGGGCCGGCCCCTCCGGTAGCCGAGCACCAGCGAATCCGACACGATCGAGAACCCCTCGGCCGCCACATATGCGTTGTTCTCGGCTTCGGCGTCACCGCCGATGAAGGTTGACTCCAGGGTCTGTCCGATGTCGGTGGCCAGGAACTCCTCCCGGGTGAGTTCTGGGCCCTGCAGGTAGCGCAGCGAACAAGCACCGGTGGAGCAGTGCATCTGGGGCGATACGTCGGTAGCGAGGTAGGCCCGGTGCGGCGCAGCCTCCCCGAACTCTTCCGCGATCAGTTGGATCTGGTCGACGGCCGACAGCGGCAGCTCGAAGCAGACATTCCCCTCGGCAAGCGGCCCGGGCCCGGTCAGCGGCAGCGGGTCCGGGCAGCGCCCGGTCTCCGCCCCCACCTCCGACCCGTCGACGCCCAGAGCCAGGAACCGCACCACATCGGACAGGACTGGACTCGGGTCGAGATCCCCCGTCCACCGGGCAGCGACCCTGACCGCCACCAGAAGGGCGCCGTCCAGATTGGCGAACATCCCCAGTGGCCTGTCCGCACCATGCGGCCGCACCGCGATGTCCCAGCCGCCGACGACATGCCCCTCGCCGACGGGCATGGGGTTCTCCGGTCCCTCCCCGAGCATGGGCCGACCGGCCAGGGTGGTGGTGGTCCCACCCGTCGCCCACGTCCCCGGCGTCAGGGTGGTGGTGCCCCCCGGCACCCGCGAGGTCGTAGCGGGTTCTCCGGCCGGCGAGCACGCCCCCACCAGCAAAGCCATCGCGATCAGAGCCGGCGCCCCCCGTCTCATGGGCCAGACTATAGGCTCTCGGGACCCCCTCGAAAGCCTCACCGGCCGCCCCACACCCGGCAGGACCCCCGCTCTCACTCCTCGCCGGAGATGATTGCCCAGAGGATGTCGCGGATGCTGACGATGCCGAGCAGCTCGCCTTCCTGCATGACCGGCATGTGGCGATAGCCCATCTCGAGGAGCCACGCCGCCGCCTCGCGGACCTCCACGTCGGGAGTGAAGGTGTCCGGGGCGTCCGTCATCCAGTCCGCCACCGACTCCTCCTCGGGGTCCGCCTCCTCGGCCACGGCTCGCACCACGTCGCGCTCGGTGATGATCCCCACCAGGCGGCGCCCCTCGACCACGGCCAGGCTGCCCACGCCGTCGGCAATGAGGGCCTCGGCCGCCTCGGCGACGGTGGCCTCTAGGCCGATGACGGTGGCGCTGCCCCCGACCAGCGAGCCCAGTTTCACGCCGCACCTCCCGCGCCGTCCTCGATGAGCCCGGCGGGCTCTTCCCGCCACCCGTCCGGGGCCCCAGGGCCCCGGACGGCCAACTCGTCAGACCAGGTCTTGCTCGCGGATCCCGAAGGAGGGATGGCGCAGGCGGCACAGGGCCAGCTTCTCCAACTGGCGGATGCGCTCCCTGGTCAGGTTGAACTCGTCGCCGATCTCCTCGAGGGTGCGGGGCACCCCGTCGAGGAACCCGTAGCGCAGGGCGAGGATGCGCCCTTCACGGTCGGGTAGGCGGGAGATGGAACGCCGCAGGCTGTCGGCGATGTCGAGCTCCTCGGTGACGCGCACCGGGTCGACGGCGTCCTCGTCCTCGATGAAGTCCCCCAGCTGGGCGCCGTCCTCGCCCACCGGCTGCTCCAGCGACACCGTGTCGGCGACTCCCAGGGCCAGCTCCACCTTGTCGACGGTGACGCCGGCCTCCTCGGCGATCTCGGCCGGCTTCGGGTCGCGTCCCAGCTCGGCCTTGAGGCTGGCCTGGGCAGCCCGGACGGCGGCCAGGGTGTCGTGCAGGTGCACCGGGATGCGCACCGTGCGGGACTTGTCGGCGATGGCCCGGGTGATGGCCTGGCGGATCCACCAGGTGGCGTAGGTGGAGAACTTGAAGCCCTTGCGCCAGTCGAACTTCTCGACGGCCCGGATCAGCCCCAGGTTCCCTTCCTGGATGAGGTCGAGGAAGTCGATCCCCGAGGTGTTGGCGTAGCGGCGGGCGTTGGCCACCACCAGGCGGAGGTTGGCGGTGAGAAAGTCGTCCTTGGCCTGCCGGCCCAGTCGGACCTGGCGCTTCAGTTCGACCTCTTCCACCTTCGAGAGCACCCGCCCCTCTTCGAGGCGGCGCTGCGCTTCTTCCCCGGCTTCGATCTTCTGGGCGAACTCGACTTCGAGTTCGGCGGTGAGCAGGTCGTACTCACCGATGGCGGTCAGGTACTGGCTGACCAGATCGGTAGTCAGGCGCCCGCGCTCGTCGGTGAGCTTGGCGCGTTCTCGATCCCGCCGCGTCCGATTGCTGACCGTCATGGGGAAGTCGGTGTCCTCTCGCCGGAGCTTCGTAGAAGTGGCGGCCCTTGTGAAGCGCTTCACAAGGGCTGGCTCTCACACACTATGTCACAAAGAAGGGGGTTTGTGAACCCCCGCGATCGGCGCGGCCGGGAAGCGCTTTCGCGACCTCGGCCGCGGGTCCGGCACGGCGCTGCCGGGTAGCCGTCCCCGCCCCCTTACCATCGCCGCCCGTGCCCATCGACACCCCCAACCGCCTGGCCGCCGCCGTGAGCCCCTACCTGCTGGCGCACGCCCGGGACCCCGTCGACTGGCACGAGTGGGGAGACGAGGCCTTCGCCGCGGCGCGCCGACGCGACGTTCCCATCCTCCTGTCGGTGGGCTACTCGGCTTGCCACTGGTGCCACGTGATGGCGCGCGAGTCCTTCTCCGACCCGGCCACTGCCGAACTGATCAACCGGTCTTTCGTGGCGGTCAAGGTCGACCGCGAGGAACGGCCCGACCTGGATCGGATCTACCTGGACGCGGTGACCGCCCTCACCGGCCGGGCCGGTTGGCCGCTGACCGCCTTCCTCACCCCCTCAGGAGAGCCCTTCTTCGGCGGCACCTACTTCCCGCGAGAGGCGCGGCACGGCCTGCCCGCCTTCACCGCGGTGCTCGCCGCCGTGAGCGAAGCCTGGCGGGGTCGGCGAAGCGAGGTTGCCGCCGCCGGCGCCGCCCTGGCGCGGCGCCTGGCCTCCCCGCCGCCTACGGCCGACGCCGACCCCGGCCCCGATGCCCTCGGCGCGGTCTACCGGGCCCTGGAGAGGGACTTCGATCCGGTGCACGGCGGTTTCGGCGAGGCCCCCAAGTTCCCCCCGGCGGCCGCTCTGGAGTTCCTGCTGCGGATCACCGACGCTAGCGACGCGCCCCGGGCGGCGCCGATGGTGCAGGCCACGCTGGCCGCCATGGCCGACGGCGGGATCCACGACCAGATCGGAGGGGGCTTCTCGCGGTACGCCGTCGACCGGCGCTGGCTGGTGCCGCACTTCGAGAAGATGCTCTACGACAACGCCCTCCTCGGCCGCCTCTACACCAGGGCCGCCCAGGTCACCGGCGACCCCGGCGTTGCCGGCGTCGCCCGCACCACCCTGGACTACCTCGTCGACGACCTCGGCCTCCCCGATGGGGGGTTCGCCGCCTCCGAGGACGCCGACAGCGAGGGGGAAGAAGGCCGCTTCTACGTGTTCACCTGGGCGGAGTTCCTCGCCGCCTCCGGGGACGCGGCCTCCCTGGCCGCCCCCGTCCTGGGGGCCGCCCCGGAGGGCAACTTCGAAGGGCGCATCGTGCTGCACCGGGCCCGGCCCGCCGAGGCGGTGGCGCGGGACGCCGGAACCGACTCCGCCGAAGTCGAAGAGGCGGTCGTCGCCGCCCTGGAGGGCCTGCGCGCCCTGAGGGCGAACCGGGTCCGGCCGGAGCGTGACGACAAAGCGGTCGCCGCCTGGAACGGGCTCGCCATCCGTGCTCTGGCCGAGTCCGCCACGGTCCTGGGCGAGCCGCGGTACCTGGAGGCGGCGGTGCGGGCCGCTCGCTTCGCCCTGGCAGAGTTGCGCCGCCCCGATGGGCGCCTGCTGCGCTCGCGGCGCGCCGGCCGGGGAGACGTGCCCGCCTTCTGCGAGGACTACGGCGCGGTGGCCCTGGGCCTCTTTGCCCTCTTCCGAGCCGACGGTGATCCCGCCTGGTTCGACCAGGCCGGCGGCCTCGTCGAGGACATGATCGACCTGTTCGGCGACGGGACCGACGGGGGGTTCTTCGCCACCGGCCGGGATGCGCCCTCCCTGATCGCCCGCCCGCTGAACCTCTCCGACCATCCCACACCCTCGGACAACGCCCTGGCCGCTGAGGCTCTGCTCACCCTGGCCGCCTACACCGGGGAGGCTCGCTACGGCGAGCGCGCCGCGGCCGTCTTCCGCGTGGCTGGCCGCCTCTTCGAGGGCGCCCCGACGGCGGTGGCCCACCTGGCCGGGATACTGGCCGTTGCTCTGGCTCCAGCGCGTGAACTGGCTGTGGTGGGGCCGGCGGGCCATCCGACTACCGCTGCCCTCCTGGCCGTTGCCGAGGAGTCCTTCCGGCCAGACCTGTTCGTGGCTTGGGGAGACGGGCACTGCGACGGCGGCATCCCCCTGCTGCAGGGCCGCGTTGCCCTCGAGGGCCGGCCCACGGCCTACCTCTGCCGCGGGCACACCTGCACTGGGCCGACCATGGACGCCGCAGAACTGCGCCGCCTGCTGACGCGCCGTTTTCGCTTGTCCGACGGCGAGCGTAGAGTCGGGCCGTGACGTTCAGCACCCACCTGCGCCGCAACCTGATACGCGCCGGCATCCTGCTGCTGGTGTTGGTCGTGGCCTGGTCGGGGTGGCAGGTCGTCCGGGTGTGGAGAGCGTGGAGCAGCGTCGAGCGCATCCCCTTCGACGTCGCCGAGGCGCGCCAGGCTCTCAGCCAGCTCTCCGGCCCCGGTGTCCCAGACCCCTTCCCGGTCGACGGGGATGACGCTCCTGGGACGCTCCCCCCCGACATCACCATTCCCACCTCCCCCCGCCTGGCTGACGGCGCCCTCCAATCCTTCTTGATCATCGGGAGCGACTACCGGCCCGAGCGCGGGGCTTCCACGCGCGCCGACGTGATTCTCCTCTTCCTGCGGCCGGCCGATGGCTCCGACCCGGTGCTGGTCTCCTTGCCGCGCGACCTGTACCTGCCCAACCCGTGCACGCCCGGCAGCTATACCCGCATCAATGCCGCCCTCAACGGATGCGGCGCCGCGGTGACCGGGCCTGAACTGCTCGCCATCGCCGTCGAGGACTTCACCGGGGTGCAGATCGACCACTTCGCCGTTTTCGACTTCGAAGGTTTCAAGGCCGTCATCGACCGGGTCGGCGGGGTGCGGATCTGCGTCGACCGCCCGGTGCGCGACACGAAGAGCGAACTCGCCCTGCCCGCCGGCTGCACCATGGGCGACGGGGCCACCACCCTCGCCTGGGTACGCTCCCGCAAGACCTGGGAGCAGGTGGACGGGGTATGGCGCCCCATGCCCGGAGTCAACGACCTGACCCGCAACCAGCGCCAGCAAGAACTGTTGCTGGAGGCTCTGCGCCGGCTGAAATCCTTCCGCTCGATCACCGAGTTGTCGGCTCTGGTTGAGGACCTGGCCGACGCTTTCGCCATCGATGCCGGCCTATCTCTGCGCGATGCCGTGGATGTGGCCTGGGACATGCGCAGCGTGGCTGTGGACGACATCAAGCGGCCCAGCATCCCCGTGGCCGACTACGTGACGGCCGGCGGGGCGTACGTGCTGCTCCCCCGGGCTTCCTTCGCCGAGGTTCTGGAATCGGCCTATCCGGGGGCTGCGTCCATCCTGGCCGAGGGCTGACGCGGACCGCTGCCGCGCCGATGCCGCCGCGGCCCTTATCATCTCCCCCACAGCGACACGGCGGGCAGCATGGACCGGCCACCGCGGAACAGCACAGGGGCTGAGCCCCCCGGCGGCGAGCCCTTCCCCGGATTCGACCCGGGATCGGCCCGCCGGACACGGGTGCCCACGGCGCGCCGCGGCGGCGGCGCCGGACCTCCTGCCCAGCCCAACCCCTGGCTCATCGGGCTGGCCGTGGCCGTGGTGCTGGGCGCCATGAGCATCGCCGCCTTCGGCTTCCTGGCCCCCGACGACACGGCAGCCGGCCCCACCACAACCCCCACGACCGGCGCCACCAGCACCACCGAGGGGTCGACCACCACCGAGGACGGGGCCACCACCAGCACCACCACCGAGGACGGGGCCACCACCAGCACCACCGGCACGGACGGCACGGTGACCACCACCTCTCTGCCCGGGGGCGAGATCCCTCCGATAGACCCGATCGGCGACCCCATCCCCATCGCCGACCTGACCCTCACCAAGAACGACATCGGTCCCCTGGACTTCGGCGCCGACGGCGACCAGGTCCTGGGGCGCCTCGCCGCCACCTTCGGCGAGCCCACCCAGGACACCGGGTTCATCGTGGGGAGCGGCACCTGGGGCGAGTGCGCCGGTGACGCCATCCGCGTAGTGCAGTGGGGACCCCTCAACATCGTGGTGAAGGGCGAGCCCGGGGATAGCAAGTTCGTCTCCTACCGCATGGACCTCAAGTACGGCGGGATCACCTCACCCACCACCGACATGGAAACGAGGAGCGGTCTCCGGGTCGGCGACAAGGTGTCCCAGCTGAAGAGCATCTACGCCGGCTTCGTCATCGACTTCGTGGTGCACCCCGTGGCCGGCCTGGTGTTCGAACTGCGCAGCGGGCTGGGGGAAGACCTGCTGCTGTGGGGCCCGGTGGAGTCGCAGGACGACAACGCCGTGGTCACCGGCATCTACTCCCCCGACTCCTGCCGCCAGTCATAGCCGGCGGCCTGCCGCAGGACCCGCCGAGTCTGGGATACTGCGCCGGTGATCCCAGACCCACCCGCCGGTTGAGCGGCCGATGCCCGCCTCCCTTCCGGTGCTCGCCCTGGCCTGGGTGCTGACCCTGGCGGGAGCCGCGGTGCACGGCACCATCGGCATGGGGATCGCCCTGGTGTCGGTCCCGATACTCGCCCTCGTCGACCCTGCCCTGGTGCCCGTGCCCCAGATGCTGCTGGCCCTGGTGCTCAACGGCTTCGTCTTCTGGAGGGACCGCGGGGCGCTGGACACCCGGGGGCTGGGGTGGGTGATCGCCGGGCGGGTGCCCGGGGCGGCGCTGGGCGCCTGGCTGGTGGCGATTCTGGGAGTGCGCCTCCTCTCGATCACCGTGGCCTCCAGCATCCTGGCCGCCGTGCTCATCCTGGCTTCCGGGGTCACGCTCGCCAGGACCCGGGCCACTTGCTTCCTGGCCGGGGTCGGTTCGGGGGTGGGCAACCACGTGGCCGCCATGGGCGGCCCCGCTCTCGCCCTCATCTACCACCGCGCCGCCGGTCCCACGCTGCGCAGCACCATCTCGACGGTGTTCATCGTGGGCAACGTGATCAACCTGGTGGCGCGGGCCGTGGCCGGCCAGATCGTCCCCGCCGATCTCACTCTGGCCGGTCTGCTACTCCCCGCCATGCTCCTGGGCCTCTGGTCCAGCCGCTTCCTGACCTCGCGTGTCGAGGGGGCGGTGCTCCGGGCGGCCATCCTGTGGGTCTCGGGCCTGGCTGCCGCCGGCCTTCTGGCGAAGAGCCTGCTGGTGGGGTGAGGGCCGCGCCGCGCCGGCCCTCGGCGGCGCCCGGGCTCAGACTCCGATGGTGTCGCCGCGCGCCGGCAGCAGCACCTCGCCCGGGAAGACGCCCGCCAGCGCCCCGGCCAGGGCCTCCCGGCCCTCCGGCTCTCCGTGGATCAGGGCAATACGCCGCGGGGCGGCGAGCGCTACCCAGCGCAGCAACTCGTCCTCATCGGCGTGGGCCGAAAAGGCATCGAGCATGGCCACCTCGGCTCGCACCGGCACTTCGTCCCCGTGGATGCGCACCGCGGCCGCCCCATCGACCAGGGAGCGTCCCAGCGTGCCTTCGGCCTGGTAGCCCACGAAGGCCACCAGGTTCTGGCGATGGGGCAGCCGCCGCTTCAGGTGGTGCACCACCCGGCCGCCCGTGGCCATGCCGGAGGCGGACAGGATGATCGCGGGCGCGGTCAGGTCGTTGAGGCGCTTGGAGTCCTCCACGGTGCGGGTGACGCGGAGGCGGGCCGGCCGGAAGGGGGCCTTCCCGGCCTCCTCCAGGGCGGTCATCTCCAGGTCGTGCTCCTCGTGGTGACGGCGGTACAACTCGGTGGCGTCGACGGCCATGGGGCTGTCCAGGTGCACCGGCAGGGACGGAATCCGCCCCGCGTCCTCCAGGCCGCGCAGGCGGTACAGGATCTCCTGGGCCCGGCCCACCGAGAAGGCGGGGATCACCATGATCCCGCGGCGCCGGACCACCCTCTCCACGGCGGCGGCGAGCATCCCATCGGGATCGGCCTTCTCGTCGTGGCGGCGTCCCCCATAGGTGGACTCGAGCAGCAGCAGGTCGGCCCCGGTGGGAGGCTCCGGGTCCTTCAGCACCGGGATGTCCCAGCGCCCGACATCCCCCGAGAACACCACCCGGCGCCCGTCCACCTCGACCTCGGCATGGGCCGAGCCCAGGATGTGCCCCGCCACCGAGAGGCGGGCCCGGCCCCCGGGGACGGGAAACCACTCGTGGTAGGGCACCGCCGCCAGCAACCCGAGCGCCCGGCGGGCATCCTCCTCGGTGTACAAGGGAAGGGCGGGGCGGTGGCGGCTGTAGCCCTTCTTGTTGGCATAGGCCGCCGTCTCCTGCTGCAGGCGGGCGGAGTCGGGGAGCATCACCCCGAGCAGGTCCACCGTGGCCGCGGTCGCCCGCACCGGCCCGTCGTAGCCGTAGTGGCCGACGAGGCGCGGCAGGTAGCCGCTGTGGTCGATGTGGGCGTGAGTGAGCAGCACCTCGTCGGGAAGGCCGGCACGGAAGGCGGGGTCCTCCCAGTTGAGCCGGCGCATCTCCGAGGGGCCCTGGAAGAGGCCGCAATCCACCAGGAGCGAGTGCCCGCCGTGCCGGAGCAGGAACTTGGAGCCGGTGACCGTGTCGGCGCCGCCGAGGAAGGTGATCTGAGCCACGGGCGCAACCTAGCGCCACGCGTCCCGGAAACCGTCTATCCGGCGACCGGCCAGCCCAGGGCGCGAGTCAGTCCTGTGCTCGGAGGACGACCCCGGAAGAGATCCAGGAACGCTCCCCAGCCCTGGTGCAACTCGCCCAGGGCCCACACCAGGCCGACCGCCAGGGCGCCGAGCACCAGCAGGGTCAGCACCCAGCGCAGCGTGTACCGGCGCCGCTCCATCGGGTCGTCCAAGTAGGACTCGCCGAGGCGGGGCACCCCGGGGGAGGGAAACACGGCCCCGTCGCCGGCATCGCCCGGGATCGAACCCCACGGCCGGCGCCGCACCCCCCAGCGCGCCGAGAAGAGGGAGATGGCCTGCCTGAGCCCGGCCCACCGGGGCCCGGCGCCCGACTCGGCCGGCGGCGGGGCCGGCATCGCCGGGGGCCGCCGGGCCACCCCACCCCAAGCGGCGGCGACCGCCGGGTCCAGTTCCAGCGCCTCGGCCAGGCGCATCACTTCGTCCGCGGAAGGCAGGGCCTCGCCCCGCTCCCAGCGGCCCACCATCACCGGGCGCGTCCCCACGGCCTCCGCCAGGGCGACCTGGGTCAGGCCCAGGGCGCGTCGCCGGGCTCGCAGATCCCGCCCCATCAAAGCCAGGCTCACCGTGCTTCCTCCTGCCACTCAGCGTAGTCGCCGTGCGGCTTCGTCGTGGCACAACGAACCTGTGGCCTCCGCACCTCGAGGGAGGAGGCTCGGCAGCGAGCCCTCCCGTCCCGGCCGTGGCAACATGAGGCCGTGGCCGACCAACGCGCCTCTCGCAACCGCCGCCGCCTCACCGCCACCGTCACCGACCTGGCGGTGCGGCGCCAGCGCGCCCTGCTCGTCGCCCTGGTCGCCGACGGGCGATCGGCGACGGAAGCGGAGCACTCCCTGGACGAGTTGGAGCGCCTGGCCGCCACCGCCGGTTCGGATGCGGTGGCCCGTGAGACCCAGGTGCGGGGCCGCCCCGACCCGGGGACCTACATCGGCCGGGGAAAGGCGGCGGAGTTGGCGGCGCTCGGCCGCCAACTCGATGTAGACGTCGTGGTGGTCGACGGCGAACTGACGCCGGTGCAGCAGCGCAACCTGCAGGAGGTGTTCGGCTGCGACGTGGTGGACCGGGTGGCGGTGATCCTCGACATCTTCGCCCAGCACGCCACCAGCAAGGAGGGCATGGCCCAGGTGGAACTGGCCCTGCACCGCCATCGCCTCCCCCGGCTGCGCGGGCGCGGCCTGCAGTTGAGCCAGCAGGCGGGCCGCATCGGCACCCGGGGCCCCGGGGAGACCCAACTGGAGAGCGACCGGCGCCGGGTGCTGCGGCGCATCAGCGTGCTCCAGGAGCAGATCGAGGCGCTGCGGGTCGATCGCGGCACGCGCCGCAAGGCGCGCCGCCGTTCCGGCCTGCCCACCGCCGCCTTGGTCGGCTACACCAACGCCGGCAAGTCGAGTCTGCTCAACCGCCTCACCGGGGCCGGGGTGCTGGTCGAGGACCGCCTCTTCTCCACCCTCGACGCCACCGTACGGCGCCTGGCCCTGCCCTCGGGGCGCCTGCTGCTGCTCTCCGACACCGTGGGCTTCGTGCGGCGCCTGCCTCACGAACTGGTCGAGGCCTTCCGCTCCACCCTGGAAGAAGCGGTGGAAACCGACCTGCTGGTGCACGTGGTGGACGCCACCGCCCCCGACCCGGATGGGCAGATCGAGGCGGTGCACACCACCCTGGCCGAGGTGGGGGGTACGGGGCACGAGGAGATCCTGGTCATCAACAAGGTCGATGCCGCCCCCGCCCCGATCGTGGCCCGCCTCCTGGCCCTGCATCCCGAGGCGGTGGGAGTGTCGGCGGTCACCGGCGAGGGGATCGACGCCCTGCTGGCCGCCCTCGACGAGCGCATCGCCCGGGGCACCCTGAGCCTGGACCTGCTGATCCCCCACGGCCGGGGCGACCTGGTGGCCGCCCTGCACCGGGTGGCCGAGGTACTGACCCAGGACCACGAGGCCGAAGGGGTAAGGCTCGCAGCGCGCCTCCCCGCAGCGGAGGCGGCGCCCTTCCTGGCGTACACGGTGTAGGCGGCGCCCTTTTCGCTCGTCCCCTTTGTGTGTACATTTAGGCGTATGCCAAGGATGCAGGTGTATCTCCCCGAGGACGTCTACCGGCTTGTCAAGGAACTCGGTCTGCCGGCTTCGGAGTTGCTCCAGAGTGCCGTCAGGATCGAAGCCCGGCGCCGCCGTCTCCTCGAGGCGACCGATGAGTACCTTTCTGAGCTCATCGCTGAAGTCGGCGAGCCCACCCCCGAAGAGGCTGCCGAGGCCGATGCGCTGGTGCTTCGCCTCGCCGGCCGACACGACCTGGCCGCAAGCTGACCGTGTTGCTGCTGGATTCAGGAGCGGTGAGCCGCCTGGTGGCACGCTCGCGCTATTCCACGAGGCTGATCACTGGACTGCGGGAGCGAGGTCTCTGGCCCCCAATGGTCCTCTCCCCGACACTCGTCGAGTGCCTGCGGGGGGATGCCGGCCGCGATGCCCCCGTCAACCGGCTTCTGAAGACGTGTGATCTCATTGAGGAAGTGCCGGAGGCCCTGGCCCGTAGAGCAGCCTTCCTCAGAGCCAAGGCCCGTGTCGGATCTGCAGTGGATGCTTTGGTCGTCGCCGCCGCTGAACCCCGTGGACGGGTCCTGACCACCGACGCGGCTGACCTCAGGCAGCTGGCTGCCTACGCCGACGGGGTGACCGTCGAGGGCCTGTGACCCCGCCGGGGCTACTCAGGCAGCGCCCGGTCGACGATCGCGGCGCAGTCCACCCCGTCGGGCAGGGCCCCGTAGGCCACCCCCGGGTCGCCGAGGCGCGCAGCCACGAAGGCCTCCGCGACGAAGGCCGGTGAGTGGCGCAGCAAGAGCGACGCCTGCAGCAGCACCGCCATGCGCTCCACCAGGCGGCGGGCCCCTTCCTCGGTGGGGAGGGTCAGCGCCTGCTTCAGGTCCTTCAGGGCGGCGTCGTAGGTCTCGCTGGCCCCGAAGGCGGCGTCCAGTTCGCCGAGGAACGCCTCGACCGACTCGGGTTCCTTGCGCATCGCCCGCAGCACGTCGAGGCAGATCACGTTGCCCGAGCCCTCCCACACCCCGTTCAGCGGGCTCTGGCGGAACAGGCGGGGCATGCCGGAGTCCTCGATGTACCCGCTGCCCCCGATGCACTCCAGCGCCTCGGCGGAGTGCCCGGCGTTGCGCTTGCAGATCCAGTACTTGGTCACCGGGGTGGCGATGCGGGCGTAACCCATGGGCTCGACTCCCCGGGCCACCCGGTCGTAAGCCCCGGCGAGGCGCAGGGCGCTGCTGGTGGCCGCCTCCGATTCGAGGGCCAGGTCGGCGAGCACCCGCAGCATCAGCGCCTGGTCGTCGAGCACCTTGCCGAAGGCGGAGCGGTGCCGGGCGAAGTGGATCGCCTGAGTGAGGCCGTGGCGCATCAGGCCGGCCGAGCCCACCGAGCAGTCCAGGCGAGTGCGGTCGACCATCTCGATGATGGTGCGTACCCCCCGGCCCTCCTCGCCGACCGGGAGGGCCCAGGTGTCGTTCAGTTCCACCTCGCTGGTGGCGTTGGCCTTGTCGCCCATCTTGTCTTTCAACTGCTGGATGAGGAAGTTGTTCTTCGACCCGTCGGGCTTCCAACGCGGCAGCAGGAAGCAGGTCAGGCCCCCGGGGGCCTGACCCAGGGCCAGGAACACGTCGGCCATGGTCCCCGAGACGAACCACTTATGGCCGGTGAGCAGGTAGGCGCCCTCCCCGTCGGGGACGGCCACCGTGGTGTTGGCCCGCACGTCGGACCCGCCCTGCTTCTCGGTTAGGGCCATGCCGGCCGTGGCCCCGCGCTTGCGGGTAACGGGGGCGAACGCGGCGTCGTACTCGGCTGAGGCCAGGCGCGGCAGCCACTCGGCCATCAGGCCCGGCTCCTCCTGCAGGGTGGCCATCACCGCGTAGGTCATCGACATGGGGCACAGGTGCCCCGGCTCCACCGAGGTCCACACGATGAACTTGGCGGCGCGGGCCACGTGCGCCCCCGGGCGTCCGTCGGCCCAGGGGGCGGCGTTGAGCCCGGAGCCGACGGCCACCTCCATCAACTGGTGGTAGGCGGGGTGGAAGTCGATGCGGTCGAGGCGGTGGCCGAAGCGGTCGTGGGTGTGCAGCACCGGGGGGTTCTCGTTGGCCAGGCGGCCCCATTCGATGGCTTCGGCCGACCCGGCCAGGGCGCCCAGTTCCTCCAGCGAGTCGGTCGCCCAGCCGGCACCCTCACGAGTCAGCGCCTCGCTCAGGGCGAGGTCGAGGGTGAAAGCGTTGTGGCCTTCCAGCGGCGGCGGCTGGTTGATCACATCGTGGGTGGGGTACTGCAAGGCGCCTCCGTTGTCGACCCTCTCAGGCTACGCGGCCGGGGGGCGGCCCGCGACCCGCCTCAGCGGCAGGCCCCGGCGGCGGACATCCCCGAGATGATCCCTCGGTCCACGTCGGCCACATCGCGCGCCCCGCACAACGCCATGGCATGGGCCAGCTCGGCGGCCAGTTCGTGCAGCACCGCCTCGACTCCGGGGGCGCCGTGCACCACCAGGCCCCAGATGACCGGCCGGGTGACCAGCACCGCCGAGGCGCCGATGGCCAGGGCCTTGAGCACATCGGCGCCGGAGCGGATCCCGCCGTCGACCAGCACCGGCACCCGCCCGGCCACCGCGTCCACCACGGCGCGGAGGGCATCGGCGGTGGCCACGGCCCCGTCGAGCTGGCGGCCGCCGTGGTTGGAGACGATCAGGCCGGAGGCCCCTGCTTCCACCGCGGCCACGGCATCCTCCGGGCTCAGCACCCCCTTCACCACCAGGGGCAGACGGCACTCGGCGCAGGCCCAACTCAGGTCGTCGAAGGTCACCGAGGGGTCGAGCAGGCCCCGCAGGTAGCCGTCGGGCCCGGTGTCCTTCCCCTCGGGCACCACATATCCGAAGTTGGGGATGACGGTGCGCTCGGGAAGGCTGAAGCGGTCCGCCGCCAGGCGGCGGCGGCGCCCGGGGACGGGGAGTTTGTCCACCGTCATCACCACGGCGCGGTAGCCGGCGGCGGCGGCGCGGTGCAGCAGGTCCTCGCTCATGAGGCGGTCGCGCAGCAGGTAGAACTGGAACCATCGCGGCGCCGCGGGGGCGGCGACGGCCACGTCTTCCAGCGAGGTGGTGGCCACCGTGGAGACCACCATCGCGGTGCCGGCGGCGGCCGCCCCCTTCGCCGTGGCGGTCTCGCCCTCGGGGTGGGCCAGGCCCTGGAAGGCCCAGGGGCCGACCAGGATCGGCATGCCCAAGGGGGTGCCCAGCACCTCGGTGGCGATGGACACCGCCGAGACGTCGCGCATCACCCGGGGAAGCAGGCGGATCCGCTTCCAGGCGGCGGTGTTGTCGGCCAGCGTGGTCTCGTCGTCGGCGCCCCCGGCGAAGTAGGCGTACATCGTGGCCGACAGACGCTCCTGGGCGCGGTGTTCCAGGTTCTCGAGATCGAGCATGTCACTCCCGGGTGTACCCGCCCACGCTAGACCGTCGTCGCCTCCCTGGTGCCGGGGGTCACCTCCCGGCGGCCGCCAGCGCCTCCAGCACCAGGCCGTGCACCCGTCCGTTGGAGACCAGCACCCCCCGGTTGGCTTCCAGGCGGGCGCCCAGGGAGAAGTCGAGGGGACGGCCGTCGAGGTCGCTCACCCTCCCCCCGGCCGCCTCGACGATGGCGGTGCCGGCGGCGTGGTCCCAGACGCAGTCGCGGTAGTCCGGGCGGGAGCGGGGGCGCAGGTAGACCTCGGCCATCCCGGAGGCCACCGCTCCGTATTTCACCTGGCTGTCGAGCCGCACCCAGCCTCCGCCCAGGCCGGCTCGCTCGATGACCGCCTGCACCAGGGCGGGATCGCCGTGAGCCGACTCGACGCTGCCCAGGACCCGCACCTCCCCGGCGGCGTCCACCCCGCTCGCCGTCACCGGCCGGGCCGGGCCTCCCTCCAGGCCCTCGGCGAAAGCCCCCAGGCCCCGCTCGCCCCAGAAGAGCAAGCCGCGCGGGGACGCGGCATCGCTGAGGTCCAGAGGCAGATGGGGGCAGGCCAGGACCCCGGCCACCGGCTCGCCCTCGTAGAGCAGCCCCACGGCCACGGCGAACTGCTCTCGCCGCAGGAAGCCCTTCGTGCCGTCGATCGGATCGATGACCCAGGTGTAGGGCCCGGTGCCGCCCCGGTGGTCGATCCACCCCAGCACCTGGTCCAGGGTCACTGCCCGCCCCAGGGCCCTCCCCACCAGGCGCACCATCTGCTCGGCTCCGGCCGCGGCGGCGTGGGCGGAGAAGTGGGCCGCCCCCTCTTCGGCGATCACCCCGTGCTCGGGGAAAGAGGAGGCCACCGCCTGCAGGATCACCGCCTGGGACCCGTAGTCGGCCACCGTCACCGGCTCCTTGCCCAGTTTGGCCATGGCTTCGGGGGTAGCGGGTGCCTCTTCCAGGACGCCGAGGCAGACGATGGAGGCGGCGCGGGCAGCGCCGCGAGCGACGGCGAGGATGTCTTCGAGAGCTGGGGTCATGGGCAAGGGACTGTAGTGGCCGGCCGCGCCACGGGGCCCGGCGCTGCCGACCCAGGCAACGAGTCCACCGGTCCCCGGGCGGGACGGGCCTCGCCGGTCCGCACTAGCCTCCGCGTCCACCGACGGGGAGGGCCTGCTGGACGTTGGACTGAGCCGCCATCAGTTGTTCTTCATGTTCGGCGCCATCTACTTCGTCCAGGGCGTCATCCAGGCCTACCAACTGAACTTCTTCAAGCCGCACATGGCCGCGGAGGGCATCGACCCCGACCGGATGGCCGTGGTGACCTCGCTGGCCTTGCTGCCTTTCGTGATCAAGTGGCTCTACGGCATCGTCTCCGACCGCTGGTCCCTGTTCGGCCGCGGCCACCGGACCCCCTACATGCTCATCGGCCTGGTGGCCACCGCCGTCGCCTTCGCTCTTGCCTACTTCATCGACCCCGCAGCCTCCTTCGGGATGCTGGCCGCCATGGTCCTGGCCGCCACCTTCTTCATGGCCCTCTTCGACACCACCGCCGACGCGCTGGCGGTCGACGTGGTGCGCCCCGCGGATCACGGACGGGTCCAGGCCTCGATGACCGGAGGGCGAGCCGCCGGCCTGGTCGTGGTGTCGCTGGCCTTCGGGCTCATCGCCGATGCCGCCGGCTACCAGGTGATCTTCCTGGTGATCGCCGGCCTCCTGCTCGTGCCGCTGTGGTTCGTGAGCCGGGTTCGGGAACCGGCCGAGCGCACCCCGGCGCACACCTTCGACCGGCGGGCGCTCCGGGTGATGTTGCAGCCCCGCTACCTGCTCTTCGCCCTCTTCCTCGTCCTGGCCTGGTTCTTCTTCCAGGGCATCGACGGCCTGGTCACCTACTACATGTCGGAAGTCCTCGGCTCCTCGAGCCGCACCATCGGCATCTACGGCACCCTCAAGGGGGCAGGCATGGTGGTGGGCGCCCTGGGGGTAGCCGGCCTGGTGGCTCGCTTCAGCCGCACGACGGCGGCCCTGGTCACCGTGGGGGCGGTGATGGCCGGCGGGCTCATGTTCGGCTCGATCGAGTCCGAGAGGGCCATCCTCGCCGCCGCCCCCTTCTGGGGGATCGCCGTCGGCCTGCAGTGGACCTCGTACGTGACCATGGAGATGGGCATCACCGACACCCGGATCGCCGCCTCGATGTTCGCCATCCTGCAGACGATGGGGAACATCGGCATCGGGGCCGGCGAGGGGGTGGCCACCGCCCTGACCGACAACCTGGGCTTCTCCGCCGAGTTTCGCCTGTTCGCCGTGGGCAACCTGCTCCTCGTGCCCCTCATCCTGCTGATCACGCGCCGGTTCCGAGCGATGTGGCAGCGCGCCGACAGCGCCCTCGTGGCAGACGCCGGCTGACTCACCGGCCCGAGCGGCGCCGCCGGGGCCGGGTCAGAGGTCCAGTTCCTCCACCGGCCGCCTACCGGCGAAACCGGCGTCGGGGAGGTGGTACCAGGCGATGCGCTCCTCGCCCTCGGTCCAGCAGAGCAGCAGGTCGCGGCCGCCGTAGTGCGCCGGGAAGTCCACCAGGGGCGGCGACACCCCCTTCACCAGGAGGTGCCTCTCTTCGAACCATCCCAGCAGGTGGCCCATCTCCCCTGCCAAACCGGCATCGAGGCCCCCGCGGTGGCCGTTGCGCCGGGCGCGGCGCCGGGCCCGGGCCAGCGACCCCGCCGCCTGCCGCTGCAACTCGCCCAGGCGAGCCAGGCGCGCCGCCACCTCAGGGATGAGAGCGTCGGCCTCCTCGACGGTGTAGTGCTCGGGCATGCCCCCATTGTGGCCTCCCCGCCCGGCCGGGGAGACATACACTCGGCGCATGATCCGCCGGGTCGCGGTCACCCTCCTCGCCGGCGCCCTCCTCGCCGCCGGCTGCCCCGAGGCGGCGGGAGCGCCTTCCCTGGTCGCCATCCCGGCTTTCGGCGGCGGCACGCCCCCGACCCTGTCCCGGGTCTTCTCCGGCAGCGCCACGGGCACCCCGGCCACGCTGGCCGTTCGCGACGCCTTCGGGACGGCGAGCCTCTCCGCCGGCTACCTGCGCCTCGACCCGGAAGGAGGCCGCTTCGTCGGCGTCTTCGTGTTCCACCCACCGCCGGGCCCCCTGGACCTGCGGGTGGTCCTGCGCACCGTGGCTCCTCGCAAGTGGCGCCTCGAGGCCTGGAACGCCGCCACCGGATCGTGGGACACCCTCTGGGCCGGCGGCGGCGCCCCGGCGGGCCGCTGGACGGTGCGCCTGCTGCCGACGGCCGCCGCCCATCGCGACGCCGGCAAGGTGCGCCTCCGTCTGGTCGGCCAAGGCAGCCGCCTCCACTTGGACCAGCTCACCCTGCACTCGCGCCCCGGGGTGTGGCGTCCGCCGCCCGGCACCACGTGGCAATGGCAGCTGGCCGGCGCCGTCGACCCCTCATTCGACGTGGCCATGTACGACATCGACCTGTTCGACGCCCCACAGGCGATCATCAACCGGCTCCACGCCGACGGCCGAGCGGTGGTGTGCTACTTCAGCGCCGGCTCCTGGGAGAACTGGCGGCCCGACGCCGCCTCCTTCCCGAACATAGTGAAGGGAAAGCCGCTCGAAGGGTGGCCGGGGGAGCGGTGGCTCGACATCCGCCGTCTCGACCTGCTCGGCCCCGTGATGAAAGCCAGGCTCGACCTCGCCGCCGAGAAAGGCTGTGACGGCGTGGAACCGGACAACGTCGACGCCTACGCCAACCCCAGCGGTTTCGCTCTCACCGGCGCCGACCAGGCGGCCTACAACCGGTGGCTGGCGGCCCAGGCGCGCCGGCGCGGCCTGTCGGTAGGCCTCAAGAACGACCTGGGGCAGGTGCCCGCGCTGGTGGCGCATTTCGACTGGGCCCTCAACGAGCAGTGCTTCGAGTACGACGAATGCGCCGCCCTGCTCCCCTTCGTGGCCGCCGGACGGGCCGTGTTCGGCGTCGAGTACTCGGGCAGACCGGCCGGTTTCTGCTCGGAGGCTCGCGCCCTGGGCTTCAGCTGGCTCAAGAAGCGCCCCGCCCTCGGGGCCTGGGCCGTCTTCTGCTGAGGTGATGCTCGACCCGGGCGGCGAGGGCGTACCCTGACGTCGTGACGACGGCGCACTCCCCCCACCCCCTCGGGCCCCTCGATCTGATCGCCGGCTACTACACCCTGTCCGGCTCCCGGGCCGGCGCCGGCGAGGGTGAGGCCGCCCGGGCCCCGTTCGAGGCGCGGGTGGCGGCCGCGGCGCACGCCGGCTACGCCGGTATCGGACTGCTGGTCGACGACTACGAGGCGCTGCGGGCCTCCGGCCACTCGGATGCCGACCTCCGAGCCATCCTCGCCGCTCACGGCCAGTCGGTCTTCGAGATCGAGTTCCTCTACCACTGGATGTGCCGCGACGAGCGGGGCCGCTTCGCCCGCGACCTGGAGACCCGGCTGCTCCGCATGGCCGACGCCCTCGGCGTCCGCCACCTGAACATGGGGGACGTGAATCCCCCGGAGCAGGCACCCCCGTCGGATCTGATCGTGGAGCGGTTCGCCGCCGTCTGCGACCGAGCGGCCGGGCACGGCCTGCTCGTGGGCCTGGAGTTCCTGCCCTGGAGCGGAATCCCGGATGCCGCCGCCGCCGGGGCCATCGTCCAGGCCGCCGGCCGGCCCAACGGGGGCGTCAACCTGGATGCGTGGCACTACTTCCGCGGCGCCGCCGACCCCGCCGCGCTCACCGCGATTCCCCCCGACCGCTACATCGCCGTCGCCCTGAACGACGCCGCTGCCCGGGTGGTCGGGGATCTGATCGAGGACACCACCCGCCGTCGGCGCCTTCCCGGGGAGGGGAGCTTCGACCTGGTCGGCTTCCTGCGCCTCCTCGACCGGCATGGGGTCACCGCGCCGCTCGTGGTCGAGATCCTCTCAGACGAGCAGAACGCCCGCCCCATCGACGAGGCCGCCGCCGCGCCCCTGGCCGCCACCCGGGCGCTCCTGAAGCGGGCCGGGTTCCGCGGCGCCGCCTGACCTTCGCGAGGGCATGCCGGACGGCCCCGGCGTAACCTGGCGCCCATGCCGTCCATCTTCACCAGGATCATCCGGGGCGAGATCCCCTCCCACCGCGTCTACGAGGACGAGCACACCTGCGCCTTCCTGGACATCAACCCGGCCCGGCCCGGTCACACCCTGGTCGTGCCCCGGCAGGAGGCCCCGGGCATCTTCGACCTCGACCCGGGCGCCTACGCCGCGCTGTGGCGGGCGGTGCGCCGGGTGGCAGACCGCCTGGAGCGGGCCACGGGGTGCGAGCGGGTGGTGGTGATCGTGTACGGGGCCGATGTCCCTCACGCCCACGTCCACCTGATCCCCCTGGAGGCCGGCGGGCATCTGCCCTTCCCCCAGCCCCGGCCCACCCCTCCCGAAGACCTGGCGGCCATGGTCGATCGCATCCGCGCCGCGACCCGCCCCGCCTACGACACCCGCACCGCCCTGGTGGTAGTCGACGTGCAGCAGGACTTCGCCGACCCGGCCGGCAGCCTCTACGTGAAGGGCGCCGAGGAGATCATCGTCCCAGTCAACGCCGAGATCGCCCGCGCCCGGGAAGCCGGGGCCACGGTGGTCTACACCCAGGACTGGCATCCCGCCACCACGCCGCACTTCGCCCGCGACGGGGGAACCTGGCCGGTGCACTGCGTGGGAGGGGCCCCCGGAGCCGAGTTCCATCCGGCGCTCCACGTCGCCGACGGCGGCCTGTTCATCCGGAAAGGGACCGGCGGCGAGGACGGCTACTCCGCCTTCTCGGTGCGCCATCCCGAGGACGGCGAGGTGTCCTCCACGGGCCTCGACGATGCGCTCCTAGAGCGCGACATCGACCGGGTGGTCCTCGCCGGCCTGGCCACCGACTACTGCGTCAAGGAGACCGGCCTCGACGCCGTTCGCCTCGGCTACGAGGCGGCGGTGGTTACGGCCGCGGTTAGAGCGGTGGACCTGCAGCCGGGAGACGGCGAGCGCGCCCTGCACACTCTCGCCGAGCACGGGGTGGAGATGCGGTGAGCGCGCCGCGGCGCCCCGGCGAGGCGGCGGCCGGCGGCCTGCTCACCGACCTCTACCAACTCACTATGGCCGCCGCCTACCTGGCCGACGGCAACCACGCGCCGGCCACCTTCGAGTTGTGGGCCCGCCGACTGGGAGGCCGGCGCAACTTCCTCGTGGCGGCCGGCCTCGAGGAGGCGCTGCGCCGCCTCGAGGCCCTGCGCTTCGACGAGGACGCCCTCGCCCGGCTGGGCTCCCTGGGCCGCTTCCGCCCCGAGTTCCTCGGCTTCCTCCGTGACCTGCGCTTCACCGGCGAGGTGTGGGCCATGCCCGAGGGGACGATCGCTTTCGCCGGGGAGCCCCTGCTGCGGGTCACCGCCCCCATCATCGAAGCCCAACTCGCCGAGACCTTCCTGCTCAACGCGATCGGCTTCCACACCCTGATCGCCTCCCAGGCAGCCCGGGTCACCCTGGCGGCCCGGGGGAGGGCCTGGGTGGAGTTCGGGGCCCGGAGAGCCCACGGAGCCGACGCCGCCCGGGCGGCCGCGCGCAGCGCCTACCTGGCCGGGGCGGCGGCCACCTCGCTGGTCGCCGCCGGCCTGGAGTTCGGCATCCCCGTCGGCGGCACCATGGCCCACTCCTACATCCTCTCCCACCCATCGGAGCGGGAGGCTTTCCTCGCCTTCGCCCGGGCCTGCCCGACCGACCCGGTCTTGCTGATCGACACCTTCGACACCGTCGCCGGTGCCCGCATCGCCGCCGAGGCCGCAAGGGAACTCGCCGCCGAGGGGATCGAGGTGGCCGGGGTGCGCCTCGACTCGGGCGACCTGGGCGACCTGGCGGGCCGGGTGCGCCGCCTCCTCGATGAGGCCGGCCTTCCCGGCATCCGCATCCTGGTGTCGGGTGGCCTCGATGAAGACGGCGTGGCAGCCCTCGTCGCCTCGGGCGCGCCCATCGACGGCTTCGGGGTGGGGACCCGCCTGGTCACCGGGGGGGAGGAGCCCAGCCTCGATGCCGTCTACAAACTGGTGCAGACGGCCGCCGGGCCCCGCATGAAGACCTCCACCGGCAAGGCCACCCTGCCCGGCGTGAAGCAGGTGCACCGAGTGGAAGAGGCCGGCCGGATCGTCGGGGACACCGTCGCCCTGGCCGGCGAACCCGGGGTGGAAGGCTGGCCCCTCCTGCACCAGGTCATGGCAGAAGGGCGCCGCCTCGACCCTCCGGAGACCCTGGAGGCGGCCCGGGAGCGCTGCCGGGCCGGCCTGGCCTCCCTTTCGGAGCGGTTGCGCTCTCGGGAAGGTGGCGCCGCGGCGCCGGTGCGGCTCTCCCCCGGGCTCGGAGCCCTGGCCGGGAGGATGGCGGTGGGTGACTGAACCGGATCTTGCGCCCCCGAAATCGGCCCGCCCTGCCCGTCGTCTCCCGCCTGTGCTCCGACTCCACTAGATTCGGGCTCTCCGCAGCGGCGCTCAGGAGGGTCTCATGGCAGCCACATCGTCCGGACCGGCGCAGACCAGCCCCTCCGGTCCCTTCGCCGCGCCGCGTTCCGCCGGCGGAATCGAGGCCTACGCCCGGGGCGTCCTGCAGGCCGGCCAGCGGGATTTCCTGAGGGCGGCGCGCAGCCAGCGCTTCGCCTTCGCCATCATGAAGTGGCTCTTCCTGGTGGTGTTCCTGATCGCCCTGGGGGCGGCGATCGCCACCGTCCGCATCGCCGTGGACATCCCCGAGGGGGGCTACAACTGGGCTCACGCCGGCGTGGTCGGCGGCGTCGGAGTCATGGCGGTGCTGCTCTTCTTGCTGGTGCTCTACATGCGGCCGCTGGCGGCCCTGGAGCGCAACGCGGTGGTGCAGTCGTTCCTCAGCGTGGTGGTGAACTCCTATTGGACCCGCCTGCTCTACGTGAAAGGAGCGACGGACATCGACGTCCACCTGGAGGACGCCACCGCCTACACCGTGCGGCATCTCGGCGCCTTGCTCGACCGTCAGATCCTGGGGGGCAGCCGCTACCTGGACCTGGTGCGCCGTGCGCAGGAGGAAGCGGGCCAGGATCCCGGCGCCTACGCCACACCCCTGTAGCCCGGTGAAGCAACCGGCTTCGGCCCTGCTGGCGCTCGCCCTGCTGACCGTGGGATGCGCCGGCGCCGGAGTCGCCGCCGAGACGACCACGACCCTCCCCGCTACCACCGCGCCGGCCGTCTCTACGACCACCGCCGCACCCATCACGACCACGGTTCCCCCGCCGCCGAGCACCACCGCACCGCCGAGCACCACCGCGCCCCCGCCGCCGGAGGTGCTCGGCCTGGCCCGGGCCGTGATGCTGGTCGGCCTCGCCGGCTGGGGGATCGACGAGGGCACCGCCGCGCACCTCGCCGCCGGCGGCAGCGGCATCATCCTGCTGGCCCCCAACATCGGCAGCGGCGCTCAGGTGCGTTCGCTCACCGCCGAGGCGGCCTGCGCCGCCGCCGGGCCGGTGCTGGTGGCCGTCGACCAGGAGCTCGGGGCGGTGGCCCGGCTGCGCGGCCTGGTGACGCCGCTGCCCACCGCCGCCGAGGCCCGCGAGATGACTCCGCTGGAACTCGAGATCACCGGCCAACTGCTCGGCGACGAGATGCTGGCGCTGGGCATCAACGTCGACTTCGCCCCCGTCCTGGACGTCGTCACCGGGCCCAATCCCGCCCTCGAGGGCCGCCACCTGGGCGACGATCCTGCCGCGGTGGCCGAACTGGGCACGGCGTTCTGGCGCGGCCTCGAACAGGCGGGGGTCATCGCGGTGCCCAAGCACTTCCCCGGCCACGGGCGCACCGCCGCCGACCCGCACTTCGCCGCCGTCCGCATCACCGCCACCCTCGACGACCTGCGCGCCGTCGACTTCCCCCCGTTCCACACCGTCTTCGCCGCCGGGGCGCGCGCCGTGATGATCGGGCATCCCGTCTACGAGGCCCTCGACCCCGACCTCCCCGCCAGCCTCTCGCCGGCCGTGCTGCGCCTGCTGCGCGACGAGTTCGGCTTCGCCGGGGTGGCGATCACCGACTCCCTCTCCATGGCCGGGGTGGCCGACGGTCGCAGCGCGGGACGCCTGGCGGTCCAGGCACTGGTTGCGGGAGAGGACCTGCTGCTGGTGGTGGACCCCAACGAGGTGGAGCCCACCGTTTCCGCCATCGTGGCCGCCCTGGCCACCGGGGATCTGGCGCGCTCCCGCCTTGAGGAAGCGGCCTCCCGCGTCCGGGCACTCGCCGCCGCGGCGGCGCCCGTTCGTTGCGGGGCTTGAACCGGAGCGGCCCGGCCCGGCCGACCCCGGGTGGGCCCGATCCCTAGGCTGGGGGCACCAGGCGGGAGCATGACCCAGACCCTTCCCACCGCCTCGCCCATCGACGCCACCCTGCGGCGCGTCGTCGTCGGGTTCCGTCTGGTGGCCATCGTCTGGATGGGCGCCCTGGTGGGCGCCACTCTGGCCACCGATCCGGGAGCCGACCAGGTGGTGGTGGGCGCCACCTACGCCCTCGCCCTGGCCTGGACCGGCATCACCGTGATCCACGCCCTGCACCCCCGCTGGTTCAACCATCCGGCCTGGGTCGCCGTGGACGGCCTGGTGGCCGTGTGGGTCTCTCTATCCCCCTTCATCGCCGGGTCGCGCGACCTGTTCTTCGGGGGCTATCCACTGTCCTGGCTCCTCCTCGTCGCCTGCGCTGCCGGGCTGTGGCCCGCCCTGGCCGGCGCCCTGGTCCTGGCCGCCGGGCAGATCGTGGGCTCCCTGGGAGAAGCGGGACGAACCGCCACCCAGGTCGCCAGCGACGTGGGGGTCTACCTGACCGCCGCCCTCGTCTTCGGCTGGGCGGCGAGCACGCTCCGCCGCCACGACCGGGCCCGCAGCCGCGCCCAGGCCGAACTGGAGGAAGAGCGGGCCGCCCGGATACGGGCCCACGACCGGGCCGAGATAGCGGCCCACCTGCACGACTCCGTGTTACAGACCCTGGCCCTCGTGCAGCGCGACCCTGATGATCCGCGCCGCGTCGCCGCGCTGGCGCGCCGCCAGGAAAGGGAACTGCGGCAGTACCTCGACCAGATCGCCTCCCCCCACTCCCCTTCGCTGCGCGCCGCCCTGCGCCGGACCGCCGGCGAGGTGGAGGACCTGTTCATGGTGCGCATCGACGCGGTGGTGGTGGGCGACGGCCCGGCCGACGGACCGGGGGAGGCCCTGGTGGCGGCAGCCCGCGAGGCGCTGGTGAACGCCGCCCGGCACTCGGGAGCCGCCACCGTGTCGCTCTTCGCCGAAGTGGACCCCGCCGGGGTGACCGTCACCGTACGCGACCGCGGCTGCGGCTTCGACCCGGCGCACCCCGGGCCGGGGCGCGGCCTGGCCGAGTCCATCGTGGCTCGCCTGGAGCGCGTCGGCGGCACCACTTCCATCCGCTCGGTTCCGGGGGAAGGCACCGAGATCGACCTGCACCTCGGGAGGGACCATGGCTGAGGCCCGGCTGCGGGTGTTCGTCGTCGACGACCACGACCTGTTCCGCGCCGGGGTGCGGGCGGCCATCGGCGGCGAGGTCGACGTCGTCGGCGAGGCCGACGACGTCGACCCGGCCATCGAACTGATCCGGGAGAGGGTGCCGGAGGTGGTGCTGCTCGACGTGCACCTGCCCGGAGGCGGCGGCCATCGCGTGGTCAAGGAGGTGGGGCGCACCCATCCGGGGATCCGCTTCCTGGCGCTCTCGGTCTCCGACGCGCCGTCGGACGTGGTGGCGGTCATTCGGGCGGGGGCCTCGGGCTACCTGACCAAGACCGCCACCGCCCGCCAGGTGGTCGAGGCGCTCCGCCTGGTAGCGGCGGGCCACGCCGTCTTCTCGCCGCAGCTCGCCGGCTTCGTTCTGGAGGCCTTCCCCGCGCTCGACCCGGCCGCCGTCGACCCGGACCTCGACCGCCTCACCCCGCGCCAGCGCGAGGTGCTCCGCTCCATCGCCAAGGGCTACACCTACCGGGAGACGGCCAAGGCCCTTGGAGTCTCCCCCCGCACCGTGGAGACCCACGTCTCCGAGGTACTGCGCAAGCTCCAGTTGAGCAATCGCGCCGAGTTGACCCGTTGGGCGGTGGATCGCGGGCTGGGGTGAGCCCCTCCCCGCCGGCCCCAGCCGACGCGGAGCGCCGTCCTCAGCGGCGCACGGCGCAGATATCGGGCAAGGTCCGGTAGCGCTCGGCGAAGTCGAGGCCGTACCCCACCACCCAGACGTCTTCGATGTCGAAGCCCAGGTAGGCGATGGGCACCTCGACCTGCTCCCGGTCGGGCTTGCGCAGCAGGGTGCAGGCCCGGAGCGACGCCGGGCCCCGCGCCTCCAGCAAGCGCAGGAGGTAGGCCAGGGTGTGGCCGGTGTCGATGATGTCCTCCACTACCAGCACGTGCTGGCCGGCGATGTCGTGGCGTACGTCCATCAGCAGGCGCACCGCCCCCGACTCGGTGCTCTCCCGGTCGCCGTACGAGGAGACGGCGATGAACTCCACCCGATGACGGATGGTGAGGCGACGGGCCAGGTCGGCCAGGAAGATGAAGGAGCCCTTGAGCACGCCGATCAGCACCAGTTCGTCGACGGCGGCGTAGTCGGCGTCGATCGCCGAGGCCAGCTCGTCGATGCGGGCCCCGATGCGGTCGCGGGAGATGAGCAGGTCCAGTTCGTCGGGCATCGTCGTCAGGCTAGCGGCGTCGCCGACCCCCGGCTCCCGGAGAACTTGACACCGCCGCTCGGCCCTGGGAGAGTCCCGCCTGCGGAAACCTGCATGAGATTCCAGACGCCAGAAGGGCGCTGCTGACCGCACCAGTCGGCAAGCCCAAGGCCGGGCACTGAGCCCGCGCTGGTTGTCGCCCTCCCCTCCCCGGTTCGCCCGATCACGGCGCGCCGACCCCTTCAAGGAATCCCATGATCCCCGTACGTGCCTATCTCAGATTGCTCCGCCGGTACCTGCGCCCGTGGCGCGGGCGAGTGGCGGTGCTCGCCCTGCTGCTCGGCGCCGGCATCGCCTGCCAGGCGGTCAACCCCCAGCTGATCCGCGCCTTCCTCGACCGGGCCATGTCCGGCGGGTCCCTCGGCGGGCTCCTCACCCTGGCCGGCGGCTTCACCGCCCTGGCGGTGGGCCACCAGGCCTTGAATGTGGCCGCCACCTACGCCGCCGAGCAGGTGGGCTGGCGGGCCACCAACGAGTTGCGCGCCCACCTGGCGGAGCACGTCCTGCACCTGGACATGGCCTTCCACAAGGGCCATACCCCGGGGGAGCTCATCGAGCGCATCGACGGGGACGTCACCACCCTGTCGGAGTTCTTCGCCTCTTTCGTGATCCGGGTGCTGGGCAACCTGATTCTGGTGCTGGCGGTCCTCGGCCTGCTGTGGCGGGAGAGCAGGTGGGTGGGCCTGACCATGACCGGTTGGGCCCTGCTGGTGCTGGCCGGCATGCTGGCCATCCAGACGGTCGCCCTCCCCTGGTGGAAGGCCATGCGGGCGCGCAGCGCCGAGTTCTTCGGCTTCCTGGGAGAGCAGCTCGCCGGCACCGAGGACGTGCGGGCCAGCGGCGGCGTGCCTTTCATGATGCACCGCTTCACCCGGGTGATGCGGGCCTGGCTCCCCGAGCAGGTGCGGGCCCGTCTGGGCTTCGCCGCTCTCTGGGGCTGGAGCATCCTCACCTACCTGATCGTCGGGATGGCGCTCATCTTCTGGCTGGGCTGGCAGGGGCTGCAGGCCGGCACCCTGACCATCGGAGCCGTCTACCTCGTCTTCCACTACAGCGACATGATGCGCGAGCCTCTGGAGCAGATCCGCCAGCAGATGGAGGTGCTGCAGAAGGCGGGGGCGGGCATCGCCCGGGTCGAGGAGATCCTGGCGATACGCCCGCGCCTGGACGAGAGCGGCACCGCCTCGCTGCCCGCCGGGCCCCTGCCGGTGGACCTGCGCGGGGTGCAGTTCGCCTACCAGGACGATGGGGCCAACGGGGAGACCGTGCTGGAGGACATCGACCTGGCGGTCGCCCCCGGCCGGGTGGTGGGGGTGCTGGGCCGCACCGGCAGCGGCAAGTCGACGCTGGCCCGGCTGCTCACCCGCCTCTACGACCCGGCGGCGGGTGAAGTGCTGCTGGCCGGCGTCCCCTTGTCCGCCGTGGCGCCGGAGTCCCGCCGGGCCCGCATTGCCATGGTCACCCAGGAGGTCCAGTTGTTCCGGGGCAGCGTGCGGGACAACCTGACCTTCTTCGCCTCCGGCAGCGAGGACGAGCGCCTCTGGGAAGTCCTCTTCTCCCTGGGCCTGGGCGACTGGGCGGCCGGCCTCCCCGCCGGGCTCGACACCGTGCTGGAGACGGGGAGCGCCGGCCTCTCCGCCGGACAGGCCCAGTTGCTCGCCTTCGCCCGAGTCTTCCTGCGCGACCCGGGCCTGGTGATCCTGGACGAGGCCTCGTCGCGCCTCGACCCGGCCACCGAGGCCCTCGTCGAGCGCGCCGTCGACCGCCTGCTCGCCGGGCGCACCGGGGTGATCATCGCCCACCGCCTCGCCACCGTGGAGCGCGCCGACGACATTCTGATCCTGGAGGCGGGCCGGGTGGTGGAGTGGGGTGAGCGCGCCGCCCTCGCCGCCGATCCCGACTCCCGGTTCGCCCGCCTGCTGCGGACCGGCATGGAGGAGGTGCTGGCATGAAGGCCCCGGCCGTCCGCACCGCCCGTCTCGGCGCCACGTTGATCGCCCGCCAGAAGTGGCGCTGGGGTCTGAACGCCGCCCTCTGGACGGCCATCTACGTGATGCCGATCGTCCCCGGCCTGATCACCCAGGCCTTCTTCAACCGCGTCTCCGGTGCTGCGGCCGGGGGCCTGGGGATCCCGGCCCTGGTCGGCCTCATCGCCGCCTACGGGGTGGGGCGTATCGCCGTCATGGCCTGGGCGATGTGGGTCGACATCCACTTCCGCTTCCGCAATCAGACGCTGCTGCGCCGCAACCTGCTCACCCGGATCTACGAACGCCCCGGTGCCCAGGCGCTGGCCGAGACGCCGGGGGAGGCTCTGACCCGGTTCCGCGAAGACGTGGAGGAGACCGACGAGACCGTCTCCTGGACGGTCGATCTGGTCGGCATCCTCTTCTTCCTCCCCGTCGCCCTGGGGATCATGGCTTCCATCGACGCCCGGGTGACCGCCTTCGTCTTCGGGCCGATGGTGCTGGTGGTCCTGTTGGCGGCGCGGGCCAGGGACCGCATCCGGCGCTACCGGGAGGCGGCGCGGGAAGCCACCGGGGAAGTGACCGGGGCTCTCGCCGAGATGTTCGGCGCCGTCCCGGCCATCAAGGTGGCCGGGGCCGAGGAGGCGATGATCGCCCACTTCCGGCGGCGCAACGACACCCGCCGGATCGCCCTGGTGCGGGACAAGACCCTCACCCAGATCCTGGAGTCGCTCTTCTGGAACTCGGTGTCGATCGGCACCGGGATCATCCTGGTGGTGGCCGCCCGGGGGATGACGGCCGGGGAGTTCAGCGTGGGCGACTTCGCCCTCTTCGTGTACTTTCTCGGCTTCGTCAGCGAGTGCGTCTGGGTGGTGGGCATGTTCATCGCCCGCTACCAGCAGGCCCGGGTCTCATTGGGACGCCTGGCCACCCTTCTGGCCGGCGCCCCGCCCGAGCGCCTGGTGGAGCGGCGCGACCTGCAACTCACCGGTTCCCTGCCCGACCCGGCGGTCGAGGCTGCGGCGCCCGAGCCCCTGCGCCGGCTGCAGGTGGAGGGCCTCACCTACCGCTACCCCGGCACCACGGCAGGGATCGCCGGCGTCGACCTGGACCTGCCCGGCGGGTCGTTCACCGTGATC
>Ga0194112_10001840_pt1 | contig 30830 bp, 19 predicted proteins | sample TA2MahC400mmetaG_FD_146191 | JGI IMG/M metagenome (GOLD analysis project Ga0194112, IMG submission 146191) | Freshwater microbial communities from Lake Tanganyika, Tanzania - TA2015016 Mahale Deep Cast 400m | ecosystem: Environmental > Aquatic > Freshwater > Lake | place: Tanzania: Lake... | reverse complement strand
CTTGCCGATCTTCCCGTCGACGATCTTCTCGACGATCGCGGCCGGCTTGTTCTGGACCTGCTTCGCGTAGATCGCGCGCTCGGAGGCGATCACGTCCTGCGGGACCGCCGTCCGGTCCAGGTAGGGAGGCCGGCACGCGGCCAGGTGCAGCGCGAGATCCCGGGCGAGCTCCTGGACCGCGGGATTCCCCGCGACCGCGTCGTTCGCGCAGCCGATCTCGACCATGACGCCGAGCTTGCTGCCGAGGTGGACGTAGGTCGCGACGAGGCCGGGCCCCTGCGCGGCGAACCTGACGTTGCGCCGGACGACCACGTTCTCGCCGATCTTCTGGATCGTGGCGTTCACCACGTCCACGACCGCCGGCGCCAGGTCCCCGTCCAGCGCCTGCGCCTTCGCGACGAGGTCCGCCACGAACGCCTTGAAGATGTCGTTGCGCGCGACGAAGTCCGTCTCGCAGTTGACCTCGATCATCACGCCCGAGCGGCCGTCGGCCGACGCCTTCGCCGCGATGACCCCGCTGTTCGCCGCGCGGCTGGCCTTCTTCGTGGCGACCGCCAGCCCGCGCTCGCGCAGGAGCTGGACGGCCTTCGCCTTGTCGCCGCCGGCGTCGAGGAGCGCCTTCTTGCACTCCATCATGCCGACGTTGGTCTCGTCGCGCAGTTCCTTGACCAGGGATGCTGAAATCTCTGCCATGACTCTCAAACTCCTTCCGGGTTGTCCTGTTCGCGCCGCCGGGCATCAGCCTGCGGCGGTTCCCTCGGGCGCCGCAGGGGCCTCGGGGGCCGCCTCGGTCGCCGGGGCGGCCTCGGCCGCGCCTTCCGCGGGCTCGGCGGCCTTGGCGGCCTTCGCCTTCGCGATCGCCTCGAGACGGGCCTTCTTCGCCTCGCGCTCGCGCGCCCGGCGCTCGTCCTCGGCGGCCTTCTGCTTCGCGCGCTCCTCGGCCTCCTCGATGGCGCGCTTGCGGGCGGCCTCGGCGGCCGTCTTGGCGTACTCGTCCGCCGCATCGCGGATCGACGACGCCAAGTCCTCGAGAATCACCTGGATCGAGCGGATCGCATCGTCGTTGGCCGGGATCGGGTAGGCGATCGGATCCGGATTCGTGTTCGTGTCGACCAGGGCCACGACCGGGATGTTCAGGCGGGTCGCCTCGAACACCGCGATCTCGTCCCGGCAGATGTCCACGACGAACACGGCGCCGGGAAGCTGGTCCATGTCGGCCACGCCGCTCAGGTTCTTCTGCAGCTTCACGAGTTCGTGGCGAAGGGCGGCGACCTCCTTCTTCGGGAGCTTCTCCATCGTCCCGTCCTTCTCCATCGTCTCGAGCTTGCGCATGCGCGCGACGCTCTGGCGGATCGTCCGGTTGTTCGTCAGCATGCCGCCGAGCCACCGGTTGACCACGTAGGGCTGGTGCAGCATGTCGGCCGCCTTGCGGACCTGCTCCTGGGCCTGCTTCTTCGTGCCCACGAAGAGGATCTGCCGGCCGGAGGCCACCGTGCGCTGCAGGAAGTCCTTCGCCTCCTTCAGGCGCACGAGCGTCTTCGCGAGGTCGATGATGTAGATGCCGTTCCGCTCGCCGAAGATGAAGGGCTTCATCTTCGGGTTCCAACGCCGGGTCTGGTGACCGAAATGGACGCCAGCTTCCAGCAGCACCTTGACGTCCACCTCGCGGCGAACGACAGGAGTCGTCGTTTCCATGCCTTCCTCCGACTATTGAGCCCGCATTACGCGGGCTAATCCGCTTGCCCCCCTGGAGGAATCCGGGGGGACTCGCTTCCATTCCGCGCCGCCGGATACGTCCGGCCGCTTCGACGCGGAACTAATGACCTGCCATTATGCCCGGGGCCGATCGTCGGTACAAGAACGATTTTCGGCCGGTCCCGGCCGCAATGAGGGGCGTCGGCCCTGGCGACCCGGCGCGGAGGTCCGTCGCGCTGGTCGCCCGGGGACCGGATTGGTTATGCTCAACGGCGCGATGGACGCCGCGGATGCCCCCTGGATCGTCGACATGCACGTGCACGCATTCCCCGATGCGGTCGCGGCGCGCGCCATCCCCGACCTGGCGCGGGAGGGCGGGGTCGTTCCGGCGACGGACGGGACCCTGCGCGGGCTGGTGGCGTCGATGGACCGTGCGGGCATCGCCACGTCCGTCGTGTGCTCCGTCGCGACCAGGCCCGCCCAGTTCGAGCGCATCCTGGAGTGGTCCGTGGCCAACGACGGCGACCGGCTCGCGATGCTGCCGTCCGTCCACCCGGCCTCGCCGGATGCGGCCGGGCAGGTGCGCCGCGTGGCCGAGGCCGGGCTGCGCGGCATCAAGCTCCATCCCTACTACCAGGACTTCGCCATCGACGAGCCCCGCATGACCCCCATCTACGAGGCCGCGCAGGATCTCGGGCTTGTCGTGGTCTGCCATGGCGGTTTCGACTTCGCCTACCCGCGCGCCCGCGTCGCCGACCCGGTCCGCACGCGACGGGTCATCGACGCCTTCCCGGGGTTGAAGCTCGTCGCCGCCCACCTGGGCGGCTGGGACGACTGGGACGAGGTCGAGCGCCACCTTCTCGGCCGGCCGGTCTGGCTCGACACGTCGTTCTCGCTCGCCTACCTGCCGGACGACCGGGCGCGGCGGCTCCTCGCGGCGCACCCGGCGGGCCGCATCCTCTTCGGAACCGATTCGCCCTGGGCCGACCAGGCCGCCGAGGTTGCGCGGCTGCGGGCGCTGGGGCTGCCGGAGGACCTCGAACGTCGCATCCTGGGCGGCAACGCGCGGGAACTCCTCGGCGGAAGCCCGAAGCACTGATCCCGAAGCCCGACACAGCCGCATGGTTGGGAGCGCTGGGATTCCGTGCCTGGCGCCTGCTTCGTGCTTCCCGCGCGTCAGCGCGGGAAGTCGTGGATCTCGCCGAGCGCCTTCCAGTCCTTCTCCCCCGTGAGACGGAAGAGCAGGTGACCCGGACGGGCGCCGCGATCGGGGATGAAGACCTCCATGTGCCGTCCGGGCAGTTCGGTTGCGAGGGTGCCCCGCGCGCCCCCGACGTCCGAATCGCGGGCGGCGATCCGGAAGACCTTGAGCCGCCCCGTCGGGTCGAGTTCGGTCCAGAGATCCGGCCCCGCGGCTCGCCAGATGCGCTTCCCCGCGGGCTCGAAGCGGTAGTCATACCAGAAGGACCGGGACGCCGGATCGGCCGCCTGGAAATAGCCCCACAGTTCCTCCCGTCGCCCATCCGCGAGTTCGACGCGGATGCGCCACGAGACCGGCGTCGCGCCCGAGAAGGCGCCGAGGGCCACGAACGCGGGCGGCGTGCCCTCCGGCGGCCGGAGGACCGCCTCGTGCCAGGGGCCGAACAGGGCGGTCTGGGTGGCGGTTGTGATGCGGGCGACGCGCGCGCCCTCGGGCCAGGAAAGGTCGAGGCGCACCGGCTCGCCCGTCCGCGGCTCGGCAGGCTCGTGGCGCGCGTGGAAGGCGCCGAAGAGCGTGTTCGACGGCGGCGGGGCGGCGGCCGGCGCCCATCCCATCCCCTGCTTCTGGTCGGCGTTGATCCAAGAGCGGTGGATCGGCATGTGGTACTGCGCGGTGCTCATCACGGACCGGTCCGCCGGTTCGGGATGGGGCAGGCCCAGCGTGTGGCCGAGGCCCTCGTGGTAGGCGACGCAGTCCGAGCCCTCGTACGGAACGCGCCAGCCGTCGGCCGTCACGAGCGCGATGCCGCCGCCGGACCGCGGATCCATGCGCGCCCGCGAACCGCCGGATTTCGCACCCGGATGGTGACGGCCATCGGGGCCGACATGCCCCTCGTGGACCGGAACGCCGTCCTCGATCCGCGTCCGCGTGAAGTCGTCCAGTTCGCGGTGGTTCTGGTCGGAGAACAGCAGCAGCACCGGGAACGATCCGTCCCGCGCGCCCGGCCAGCCGAGACGGTGGCGCGCCTCCGCGGCCATCCGCTCGAACATCGCGGTGGCGTCGCCCTCGCGCACCTTGTCCGCCGTCAACTCCGAGACCAGCGGTTCGCCCGGCATGCGGGCATCGAGAACGGAGAGGCCCGAGAACTCCCGCTCGTGGAACGCGGCGACCCGGCGCATGGCGAAGCCGATCCGGTCGCGCCAGTCCGGCACCGGCGGGCGGTCCCGCGGGAGGAAGTAGACGACCGTCACCGAGATCCGGGCCAGGTCGTTCGTTCCGCCGTACGCATGGATCGGTCCGGCCGTCGCCGCCCCGGCCGCCAGCAGCCCCCCGAGGACCAGAAGTCGCACGTTCATGCGGACTTCCTACACCGTGCCATGCGCCCGCGCAAGGGCGCCGATCCGTGTGGATTTCGCGCCCCGCACGGCGCAAGATGAGTCCCGATCAATCTGGAGGATGCCATGACGAGGGGTGCACTTGCAGGAATCGCGGTGACGTGTCTCGTGACGGCCGGGGCGTGGGGCGCCGCGAAGCCCGACGTGCTCTTCATCGCCATCGACGACCTCAACGACTGGACCGGTTGCCTGGGCGGCCATCCGCAGGCGTCCACGCCGAACCTCGACCGTCTCGCGGCGCGCGGGACGCTGTTCGCCAACGCCCAGTGCGCGGCGCCCGCGTGCAATCCGTCGCGCGCGGCGCTGATGAGCGGTCTGCGTCCCTTCACGACCGGCGTCTACGAGAACGGCCAGCCCTACGGGAAGCCGCTGAAGGATGTCCTTACGCTGAACCGCTTCCTCCAGCGCGAAGGCTATGCGGTCATCGGCGGCGGCAAGATCTACCACGGCGGCGGCGGACTGCCGGACGAGGCGACGACCGATTGGGACCACTATTTCAACCGCGGGCCCGATCCCCATCCGCCCGAGAAGTCCGTGAGCGGCCTCAACAACGACCACTTCGACTGGGGGCCCGTCGATGCGAAGGACGATGACATGGGCGACCACCGCCTCGTCACGTGGGCCTCGGAGGAACTGCAGAAGAAGCACGACAAGCCGCTCTTCCTCGCCGTCGGCTTCGTGAAGCCCCACCTGCCCTGGTACGCGCCGCAGAAGTACTTCGACCGCTTCCCGCTGGAGTCCATCCAGCTCCCCGTGGTGAAGACCAACGACCTCGACGACGTCCCCGCCGCCGGCCGCGCGATGGCGAAGCCGGATGGCGACCATGCGGCCGTCGTGAAGGCCGGCCAGTGGAAGCATGCGGTGCAGGCCTACCTGGCCACGATCGCGTTCGTCGACGGGCAGATCGGGCGGCTGATGGAGGCGGTCGACCGCTCCCCGCGCGCGAAGGACCTCATCATCGTGCTGTGGTCCGACCACGGCTGGCATCTGGGCGAGAAGGAACACTGGCGCAAGTTCGCGCTGTGGGAGGAGGCGACGCGTCCGCCGTTCCTGATCGTGGCGCCCGGCGTCACGAAGCCCGGCGCGCGCTGCGAGGCGCCCGTCGACTACATGGGCATCTACCCGACCATCGTGGATCTCATCGGCCTGCCCGTTCCGAAGCATGTCGAGGGGCCGTCGCTGCGGCCGCTGCTCGTCGATCCCGCCGCCCCGTGGAGCCACGTCAGCATCTGCACCCACGGGCGCGGCAACCACGGCGTGCGCGACCGCGACTGGCGCTACATCCGCTACAAGGACGGATCCGAGGAGCTCTACGACCACCGCAACGATCCCTACGAGTGGACCAACCTGGCCGGCGATCCGAAGCATGCCGACGTGAAGAAGCTGCTGGCCGCCCGCCTGCCCGCGACCGAGGCGCCCGACGCCCCGCGCGGCGGCGGGAAGGAAGGCGGCGAAGGCGGGGGCAAGGGAGGCGGGAAGGGCGGAAAGAGGAAGGCGGCGGCGGAGAAGTAGGCGGGATTCGACATTCAACATCCAACAACCAACAACCAACATCCAACAACCAACAACCAACATCCAACAACCAACAACCAACGTCCAACATCGAACACCGAACATCGAACATCCGAGGTCGAATGCGGGAGGATGCCGGTGGGTGTTCCCTGCCCAACCTGAAACCTGTAACGTAGGAACTTGAAACTCCACTTCCCGGAAGCCTGATACCTGCGTTTGGACGCCGGCGAGGAGCCGGCAGGAGGATGCGATGAGCGGAGCGAGGATCGGTTCCGACTGTTCCCGCCGTCAGTTCATCTCCCGGTGCGCGGCCTGTGCGGGCTGCGCGGCGGGCGCGATGCTGGCCGGCGCGAGCGGCGCGAGGGCGGAGGCCCCGGCTGCGAAGGCCAAGGTGCGGCTGGTCTTCTGCGAGACGAAGAACGACCACCCGATCTGGCCGAACATCGGCTACGACTTCGATGCGCGGCGCGCCCGCATCCTGGATGTGCTGGCCAAGGGCTGCCCCGGCGTCGAGTTCGTGCAGGCGCGGCTCATGGACAATCCGGCGGAGGCGGCCGAGGTCCTCAAGGGCGACGCCGAGGTCGGCGGCTACCTGGTCTGCCTCCAGGGCCTCGGCTGGCGCAACGACGTCGTCAAGCTGTGCGGCACGGGGAAGCCCACGCTGGTCGTCGACAACCTCTTCGGCGGCTCGGGCCTCTTCCTGACGCGCATGCCCCAGTTCATGGGCGCGGGCAGGCCCGTCGACTGGGTGAGTTCCTCGCGCGACGAGGACCTCGCCGCGTCGGCCCGCCATTTCGCGATGCTCAGGGACGGGAAGAGCCCCGCCGAGATCGCCGCCGCGTTCCGCGCGACGCGTCGCGGCGCCACGCCGGCCGTCGCCGACTGGACCTGCGCGGCCGACCCGGTGCCCGCGCCCGACCTCGGGAAGGCGCTGGAGGAGCTGAAGAAGACGAAGCTGCTCATCGTCGGCGGGCGCAAGGGGCGCGATCCCTTCTTCAAGGCGACGGCGGAGGTGACCGGCGTCGAGTTCGTCGGCGTCCCGTTCGAGGAGATGTCCGCCGCCTGCGCCGCCGCCGACGCGGGCGCCGCCCGGGCCTTCGCCGAACGCTGGGCCGCCGGCGCGAAGAAGGTCGTCGAGCCGTCGCCCGAGGACCTCCGGGGCGCGGGGACGATGTACGTCGCGATGAAGGCCCTGCTCGAAAGACACGGGGCCCGCGGCATCAGCGTCAACTGCCTCGGCGGCTTCTACGGCGGGCACCTGACGGCCTACCCGTGCCTCGGATTCAGCCAGCTCAACGACGACGGATTCGTCGGCGGCTGCGAGGCGGACGCCCTCTCGGCGCTGACCATGGCGGTCATGGGCGCCGTGACCGGCCGGCCGGGCTACATCTCCGACCCCGTCATCGACACCTCGAAGAGCGCGATCGTCTACGCGCATTGCGTGGCGATGACGAAGCCCTTCGGCCCGGGCGGCCCGGCGAGCCCCTACTTCATCCGGTCGCACTCCGAGGACCGGAAGGGCGCCTGCGTACAGTCCATCCTCCCCGTGGGGCACATGACGACGACGCTCGAGATCAGCCCGCAGGCGAAGCAGGTGCTCGTCCACCGGGCGAAGACGATCGGCAACAACGACAGCGACCTCGCCTGCCGCACGAAGCTCGAGGCGCAGGTGAAGGGCAGCCTCGAGAAGCTGACCGAGGAGTGGCGTCCCGGCTGGCATCGCGTCACGTTCTACGGCGACCTGTCGCCGCACGTGGACGCGCTGTGCGACCGCTGGAAGCTCCAGCGCATCGACGAGGCATAGCCCCGCGAATCAGCAACGAGAGTCGCCTCGAGGGTCTGTTGCGCGGCGCCGACGAAGCGGCGCCCTCCAGGGCCGTCCTCTCGCAGGTCCATGGAATAGGCCTTGGAGGGCCGCGCTCCGTCGCGGCCGTATCCATGCGTACCTTGCGATGGATCCCGGCGCGTGCATCCGGCTGAGCCGATGATCCGGGAGCCCGCTTCGGGCTTGGCCCGCCGTCCGCTTGGCCGCACAATGAGCCCTTGACCTTCGGAGGACGCATGAAGCGCTGGATGGCGGTGGCGGCAACGGCATGGACGGCGGGGATCGCGGGGGCGGCGGACCTGGTTCCGTTCGCGCCGCCATGGGACGACGGGGCGCCGGGGCCGACGGACCTGCGGCCGGTGCTGGGCCAGGGGGCGGCGTCGATCGCCCCCGTGCGCGTCCGCGACGGACACCTCTTCGCCGGAGACCGGCGGCTCCGCCTGTTCGGCGCCAACGTCACCGCGGCCGCATGCTTCCCGGACCATGCCACGGCGGACGGCGTCGCCGCACGCATGGCCAAGTTCGGGCTCAACGGCGTGCGCTTCCACTTCCTCGACGCCACCTGGGGCGAGCCGCGGTTGATCGACTACAAGTCCGGCTCCTGGACCAACTGGAGCGCCGATGCGCAGGACCGGCTCGATCACTTCATGGCCCGGCTCAAGGAGCAGGGCATCTACTGGAACGTGAACCTGCTCGTCGGCCGCCACTTCGGCACGGACGACGGCGTCGACCCGGCGGTCAACAAGCTCGACTGGAAGGCCGCCCACGCGGTGGGCGTCTTCCACGCGCCGCATCTCGAGGCGCAGAAGGCCTACGCCCGGCGGCTCCTGGGACACGTGAATCCCTACACGAAGCTGGCGGTCGCGCACGATCCGGCGCTGGCGATGGTCGAGATCAACAACGAGAACGGGCTGATCCACACGTGGATGTCGCGTGACTTCGACGATCTCCCCGAGCCCTTTGCCGGCGACCTGAAGCGGCAGTGGAACGCGTGGCTGGCGAAGCGGCATGCGGACACGAAGGCGCTCGCGGCCGCGTGGGGCGCACGGAACGAGGCGCCGGGTGCGGAGATGCTGCGCAACGCCGGCTTCGCCGACGGCGTGAAGGAATGGGGTCTCGAACAGCACCGCGGCGCCCGGGCCGATCTCGAGGCGAAAGACGGCGCCGCCGTCCTCCACGTCCGCAACGCGGCCGACGGCGGTTGGGCCGTCCAGTTCAACCAGACCCGCCTTGCCGTGCGGAAGGGCGCTCTCTACACGGTCCGCTTCCGCGCCGCCGCCGACTCGAAGCGGACCCTCCAGGCCAACATCATGCAGGCTCACGAGCCGTGGAAGGAGCTCGGCTGGTCGGCGCGGTTCGAGGTCGGACCGGAGTGGAAGACCTTCGAGTTCACGGTCGTCATCGACGCCGACGACGACAACGCACGCTTTGGCTTCACGGAACTGGGGCAGGCGGACGCGACGTTCCGGTTCGCGGACCTCTCGCTGAAGCCCGGCGGCCGCATCGGGCTCACGGCGGACGAGACCCTCGAGGCCCGCTCGATCCGCTGGCCGAAGGCCGGCGCGACGCGTCCGATGGCGCCCGGCGAGCGGGCCGACTGGATCCGCTTCCTGTGGGAGACCGAGCGCGCCCACTGGGAGGCGATGCGCCGGTGCGTCGTCGACGAGATCGGCGTCAAGGTCCCGGTCGTCGGCACCATCGTCGCCACGTCGACGCCGAACCTGATGGGCGCCTTCGACCTGGTCGACACGCATGCCTACTGGCAGCACCCGCACTGGACCGGGCGGCCGTGGGATCCCGAGAACTGGATCGTGAACCCCTGGTCGATGGTCGACCATCCGGACGGCGCGACGCTCTCGCGCCTCGCCTGGCAGCGCGTCGCCGGGAAGCCGCACATGGTCAGCGAGTACAACCACCCCGCGCCCAATCCGCACGCGGGCGAGGGGCCGCTGATGCTCGCCGCCGTCGCGGCGCTGCAGGACTGGGACGCGCTCTTCCTCTACACGTGGTCGCATGACGAGAAGGGCACGAAGGCCGGACGGATCCCCGGCTACTTCGACATCGGCCAGCATCCGACGATCATGGCGAACGTCCCCGCCGCCGCGCTGCTCTTCCGCCGCGGCGACGTTGCGGCGGCGCGGGAACTCGTCACGACGGCCCTGCCGCCGGAGCGCGAGATCGACCTGATCGCCCGGCAGGGGAGTGCGTGGAGCGTGCTCAGCCTGGACCGCATCGGCGTGGACCTCGGCGCGGCCTTCATCCATCGCGTTGCGCTCGATCTGCGCGGCCCGGCGGACCGTCCGCTCCCCGAACCGCCCGCCGTCGCGCGGACCGAATGGCTCGCCGACACCGGGGAGATCGCGTGGCGTCTGCCGGAGAAGGGCCGGGGCGTGTTCGAGGTGAAGGCGCCGAGGGCGAAGGCGGTCGTCGGGCGCATCGGCGGTCGGACGGTGGATCTCGGCCACGGGGTCCGCGTCACGGCCGGGGAAACCAGCCTCGGCTGGTGCACGGTTGCGCTTTCGTTGATGGAGGGCGAGGCCTTCGACAAGGCGCCCCGGCGCGCGCTGCTCGCGGCCACCGCGCTCGCGGAGAACACCGGGATGGTGTGGAAGGACAAGGAGCGGACCAGCGTCGGGACGAAATGGGGGAGCGCGCCGAGTCTCGTCGAGCCGGTGTCCGTCGCGGTCGGGTTCGCCCCCGCGGCCGGCAAGGTCCGCCTGTACCCGCTCGACGACCGCGGCCGCCGCGCGGGCGCGGTCCTCGAGGCCGGCGCGGACGGCCGCCTCACCCTCGATCCGGCCCACCGCACGCTGTGGTACGAGGCGGTGTTCGAGGGGCCGCGATAGAACGGTGCGTCCTCCCGCCCCGGCCCGCCGGCCGGACTTCAGAAGCCCGGACGTCGAAGCCCTGCGGACGACCTCGCGCCGTCCCGGTTCGGGGCTTCCCGCGTCTAATCTCCGCCGATCAATCCGCCGAGGCGGCCGAGGACGGAGCCTTCGCCCTTGGCGCTGCCGCCGTGGCGGGGGGCGTGGGCGATGATGCGGTCGGCCATGCGGGAGAAGGGCAGGCTCTGGAGGTAGACGCGGCCGGTGCCGCGCAGCGTGGCGAGGAAGAGGCCCTCGCCGCCGAAGATCATGGACTTCAGGTTGCCGGCGCGTTCGATCGCATAGTCGATGCCCTCCGTGAAGCCGACGAGGCAGCCGGTGTCGACGCGGAGCGTCTGGCCGGTCAGCTCGCGGGCGATCACGGTGCCGCCGGCCTGGATGAAGGCCATGCCGTCGCCCTCGAGCTTCTGGAGGATGAAGCCCTCGCCGCCGAAGAAGCCGGCGCCGAGGCGTTTCGTGAAGGCGATGCTGACCTTGGTGCCCAGCGCGGCGCAGAGGAAGGCGTCCTTCTCGCAGATCAGCCGGCCGCCAAGCTCGGCCAGGTTCACGGGGACGATCTTGCCGGGGTAGGGCGCGGCGAACGCGACCTTCCGCTTGCCCGACCCGGTGTTGGTGAAGTGCGTCATGAAGACGGACTCGCCCGTCAGCATGCGCTTGCCGACGCTGAGCAGCTTGTCCATCACGCCGGCGCCGGGGTTGGTGCCGTCGCCCATCTTCGCCTCGAAGGTGATGCCGTCCTCCATGTAGTTCATGGCGCCGGCCTCGGCCACCACGGTCTCGCCGGGGTCGAGTTCGACCTCCACGATCTGCATGTCGTCGCCGAGGATCTCGTAGTCGATTTCGTGGCTTTTCATGGCGTCTCCCAGGTTCGCGCGTGAATCCGCGGGAACTTCACAGCCCAGGCGCCGCCCGCCGCCCTCCGCGTCAGCCCAGCAGGTTGCGGATGACGTCGGCGGCGGAGTAATCAAGGTTGGTGCCGGAGCAGAAGCGGCCGATGGCGGTGTAGTCGTCGCCGAGGGTGACGAGGGGGAGCTCGAAGGTGCCGTCGGGCTTCTGCTGGGGCATGCCGATGTTGGCGACGAGCGCGTTGCAGAGGCACTTGCGGCCGGCGGCGTCCTCGGCGCGCCCGCCCTTGGCGACGAAGGCCCTCTCGGGCTCGGCGGCGCAGCGGTAGCCGAGGGAGCCGTCCGGCCTGCGGTAGGCCTCGCGAAGGAAGCCGAGGTCGCAGATGCGGCGGCGCTGGTCGTAGACCGCGGCGTCGGACAGCGTCCCCTCGAGCTGGGCGACCTTGAACGGGAAGCCGGTCGGGGAGGCCCGCGGATCGGTGAAGACGCGGGCGGTGCCGTCGAGCGCCTTGCGGACCAGCGTGCGGCGGATCTCCGGGTCGAGGCCGGACTCCGCGCAGAGGGCGAAGGGGGTGCCGACCTGCACGCCGGAGGCGCCGAGGGCCAGCGCCTCCTTCAGCCGCTCCGGGCTGCCGTAGGAGCCGGCCAGCCAGAACGGCCGGCCGAGACGGCGGATGGCGTCGAGGTCGACGACGTCGCGCTCGCCGTAGACCGGCTGGCCGTCGCCGGTGAGCTGCATCGTGCCGCGGGGCGGGGCGTTGTGGCCGCCGGCGACGGGGCCCTCGATGATCAAGCCGGCCACGCCGTCGCCCAGGCGGCGGAGCAGGATCGCCGCCAGCGTGTGGGAGGACACGATCGGAAGGAAGGCGGGCCGCGGCAGCGGCGGGAGGGACTGTCCGGGCTCCAGGAAGGCCGCGGGATCGAGCGTCATCTGGAACGGGCCGCCCGGTTCCGGACCGGCCACCGCGAGCGAGTACACGGCGGGGCGGTGGTCCGCGAGGGCGGCGATCGCGGCGGGGAACTCCATCGGGATGCCGGCGCCCACGATCACGACGGCAACGCCGGCCAGCATTGCCCCGTAGAGCGAGGGCAGGTGCGGCATCTGGATCTTCTCGAGGAAGTTGATGCCCACCGGGCCGGCGTGGCCCTCGCGGGCGAGGAACACCTCGACGAAATTGGCGGCGATGCACAGCGCCTGCGCGTCGATGCTGCTCTCGGCGACGTGCATCCGGACGGGCTTGTAGTTCTCGTTCTCGGCGAGGCCGCCGTCGACGAAGAACGAGTCGACGATGCGCCGCGCGATGCGGGGGAAGGGGAAGTGCGCCAACGCGCGGCGGATGTGGCCGCCGAGGTCGCCGTCCTGCAGGTGCCGCAGCATCAACTGGTCGAGGGCCGTCCCCGCGACGACGCCCATCTGGCCGAGCGACGATACGGCCCGGGCCAGGCGCCAGGTGGAAACCCCGGCGCCCATGCCTCCCTGGATGATCGTCGGGATCGGCTCGCTCATCCGGACAGTGTACCTCTTCCCGGCGTCGAATGCCCGGCTATTCGAAGCCATCCTCGGGCCGGACGCCGGATCCCCGTGGTCGAGGCCCCGCTTCAGAACAGGCTGCGCGTGAAGTCGCCGTTGCGCTTCGCGTCGGCGACGCCGTCCTTCGACGGGCTGGAGGTCTCCAGCACGATCCAGCCGTTGTAGTGGATGTCCTTGAGCGCCTGGGAACAGGCGGTGAAGAAGGGCTTGTCGTCGTCGAGGTACTGCTTGCCGTTCTTGTAATGGACCTGCGAGATGCGGCCCTTGAGGCGGCGGATCTCGGCGGGGGCGTCGTAGCCCTTGGACTTCCCGAGGTTGTAGACGTCGTAGTAGACGCTGACCGACTCGTGGTCGACGGCGTCGAGGAGCCGCTCATTCTGCTCCGCGTTGATCAGGCTCTCGATGGCGAGCAGGACGCCCGCATCCTTCGCGCGCGGCGCGGCGGCCTTGATGCGCTTCACGACGGAGGCGAACTCGTCCTCCTTGAGCTTGTTGTCCTTGCCGAGCAGGTCGCCCTTGCTGAAGAAGGCGACGAGGATGTTCTTCGCGCCGAGGTCCTTCGCGCCGTCGATGGTCTGTTCCAGCCATGCCGGGCCGCGCGGATCGGTCGCCAGCGGGCTGCCGTTGAGCAGGCCCATCATGATCGAGCAGATGGGCAGGCCGGTCTCCTGCATCTCCTTCTTGTACTGGGCGCGCTTCTCGGGCCTGCCGATCTCCAGCACGTCCGCCGCGTCGCCGGCGCGGATCTCGACGCCCTCGAGCCCGGCGGCCTTCGCCTGCGCGAGGCCGACGACGCACGCGCCGACCTTGATCTTCGCGCCCGCGGCGGCGGCGAACTGCGGGAACATCGCGGCGGCGGTCACGGCGCCGGCGGACCGGCCCAGGAACGTGCGGCGGGAGAGGTTCATGGCGTGGCTCCTTCGGTTGCGTTGGTCGGTGCGGTCACGGGCTCCAGAGTAGAGGGCGGGGGATAGCGGAGCAAGTGCGTCCGGGGCGCGTCCGCAACGGCGTTGGTGGCGGGGAGGGCGCCGGCCGGATCGTTGGTCGTCGCGACGCGCATCGTGCGGACCTCCCGGCCCAGCGCGAACGCGCGGACAAGGAGTGCGCCCTGGATCGCAAGCAGGGCGGCGACGGTGACGACGGCGATGACGGAGAGGTTGACGACGAGGCGGGAGGGGAGGGCGACGGGGGCCGGGCCGGTTTCGACGCGCAGCGTGTGGGGCCCGAGGCCGAGCACCTCGCCGCGGCGGAGGGGGACGGGCACGTCGCCCACGGGGACGCCGCCGACCGCGAGCGCGGCGTCGGGCGCGGCGCGGCGGACGTGGACCACGCCGTCGCGCACCTCGATCTCCGCGTGGTGGCCGGCGATGGACGGGTCGCTCATGCGGAGGGAGCAGTCGGCGTCGCGGCCGATGCAAAGCCGGTCCTCGTGGACGGTCAGCTTCCGTCCCTTGAGCGGGCCGTCGATGAAGGCGACTCGGTACATGCGGGGCGGAGAATAGCGCAACGGAAGGCGGATTTCACGGAGAAGGGAGCGGGGAGAGGGAAAACGGGGGCGGGGAGACGGAGAAGGCGTGGGGGGGTGGGAGGGCGATCGGGCTCCGGCCCCCGGATCCCCCCTTCCGTCCCCGGCCCCGCGGCGCTTGACCTCGGGGGGCGGGTTCCGCAGGATGCTTGGCTTTCGCGGGATTCCCGGGAAGAAACGGGGGAGAGCATGAACGAACAGGCGAACGTGTCGATGGAAACGCTGGCCTCGCTGTGCAAGCGGAGGGGCTTCATCTTCCCCGGCTCCGAGATCTACGGCGGGCTCAACGGCTTCTGGGACTACGGTCCGCTCGGCAGCGAGCTGAAGCGGAACGTCCGCGAGGCCTGGTGGCGGGCGGTCGTGCAGCGGCGCGACGACGTCGTCGGCGTCGACTCGGCGATCATCCTGCATCCCCGCGCCTGGGAGGCCTCCGGCCACGTCGGGGGCTTCGCGGACCCGATGGTCGACTGCCGCCAGTGCCGCAAGCGCTTCCGCGCCGACCAGCTCTGCGAGGAGCAGGGGATGAAGCTCGGAAAGGCCGCCGACGGCAAGACGTTCATCCTGCCCGAGGGCGTGAAGTGCACGGCGTGCGGCTCGAAGGACCTCACGCCCCCGCGCGCGTTCAACCTGATGTTCAAGACGTTCGTCGGGCCGGTCGAGGACGACTCCGCGGTCGCCTACCTGCGGCCCGAGACGGCCCAGGGCATCTTCGTCAACTTCAACAACGTGGTCGACACGGCGCGCGTGAAGGTGCCCTTCGGCATCGCGCAGATCGGGAAGGCCTTCCGCAACGAGATCAACCCGCGCAACTTCACGTTCCGTTCGCGCGAGTTCGAGCAGATGGAGCTGGAGTTCTTCATCAAGCCGGGCACCGACGCCGAGTGGCACGAGTACTGGGTCGCGGAGCGCCTGAAGTGGTACCAGACGATCGGCCTGCCCGAGGGCCGCCTGCACCGCTACGTCTATCCGAAGGAGGACCTGGCCCATTACGCGAGCGCGTGCGTCGACGTGATGTACGAGTTCCCGTTCGGCACGCAGGAGCTGGAGGGCATCGCGGCCCGCGGCAACTTCGATCTGAGCCGCCACCAGGAGTTCAGCGGGAAGTCGATGGAGTACTTCGACCAGGAGAAGAACGAGCGGTTCATCCCGCACGTCGTCGAGCCCTCCGCCGGCGTCGACCGCATCACGCTGGCGGTGCTCTGCGAGGCCTACCGCGAGGAGTGGGTGCCGGCGGGCGACACGCCCGGCGGCGTGCTCCCGGCCGAGCCGGGCAAGCCCGCCCCGCAGGGCTACGAGGTGCGCACGGTCATGAAGTTCGCGCCCTGCGTCGCGCCCATCAAGGCCGCGGTCTTCCCGCTGCTCAAGAACAAGCCGGACCTCGTCGCGAAGGCCCGCGGGATCCACGAGACCCTGAAGCGCCGCTGGAACGTCTTCTACGACCAGACCGGTGCGATCGGCCGCCGCTACCGCCGCCAGGACGAGGCCGGGACGCCGTTCGGCATCACGGTCGACTTCCAGACGCTCGAGGACGACACCGTCACCCTGCGCGACCGCGACACGATGAAGCAGGAACGCGTCCCCGCCGCCGAGCTCGCCGCGCGCGTCGCCGCCGCGGTGGAGGGATAGGGGAAGAGCGGAGAGCGAAGAGCGGAGAGCGGAGAGGGAAGAGCGGGGAGACGGAAGGCGGGAGTGGGGAGACGGAAGCCGGGAGCCGGGAGCAGGGAGCCGGGAGCGGAGAGCCGGGAGCCGGAAGCCGGGAGTGGAGAGCCGGGAGCCGCCCGGGTTTCTTCCAACCCTTGGAGGCCCGGCGACCGTCGAAATCCGAGGATTGGAAGCTCCGGGAGGGGAAGCGCGAAATCCTGATTCCGAAGCGCGAAACAAGCACGAATCCGGACCCATGCGGCAAGTCCGAAACCGGACGGGCTGTTTGAGGTTTGCCGGTTGGGATTTCGAATTTGTTTCGTGCTTCGGAATTCCGGTTTCGTGCTTTCCCTGTGCGGTCTTGCGCGGAGGCGCGGGGTTGCCTAGAGTCCGGGCCGGAGACGCGCGGTTGATGCCCATGATGTCCGTCACATGCCGCCGGTGCGGGAACCGGTTGGAGGTTGATTCCGCCTTCCTGGGCGAGACGCTCTATTGCGCCGTCTGCAACTCGGCCGTGCGGATCGAGGCCGATACGGCGCCCGCGCCCGCAGCCTCCGCGCCCCCGGCGGCGGCCCCGTCGTCCGTTCCGTCCGCACCGGCCCCCGTCGCGCCGCCGGCCCGGCCGGAGACGCCGAAGCTGCGGCTGGCGGGCGACCGGATCGCGTCGGGCGAGGGGCGGGCCTGTCCGGCCTGCAGCTTCATCATGGACACGGACGACGTCGTCTGCGCGAACTGCGGGCACAACACGAAGACCGGGGCTTCGATGGCGGATGTGGCCCGCCGGAGCGAGGCGATGCGGCAGCTCGTCACGCTGGCGACCACGGTGCTCGTTCTCATCGCCGCGGGCTGGATCGTGTGGAAGGCCGGCTGGCTTTCGTTCGACGTCCGCGGCGCGATCGGCGCCGGGGCGGACGCGCCCGCGGCGGGGACGAACGCCGCCCCCGTAGCGTTGCCGCCGCCCCCGCCGGAGGTTGTCGCGGAGGTGAGGCGGCAGGTTACGGAGGCCTTCGACCGGGCCTTCCCGGTCGTTGCCGACGGCCTGGGCGTCGTGTTCGAGCGGCTCGACGGCCGGGTTCTTCGCGGCGCGTACCGGTCCGGCGGTGCGCCGGGGACCTTCCGGATCGAGACCGCGGACGGCACGGACGAGACGCACCCGATGGAACGGTTGAAACGCGAGGCGCGCCTCCGGTGCGACGCGGCCTACCGCGCCGCCGAGATCGAGCGCGACATCCGGGGCCGGCTGGGGCCCTAGGCGCAGGGGAGTGACATGGCCGACATCCTCCAGATCGCGGGGCATCCCGTGGGGCCCGGGCAGCCGGCGTTCGTCACGGCCGAGGTCGCGCAGGCGCACGACGGCTCGCTCGGGGCGGCCCACGCCTACATCGACGCGGTGGCCGCGGCGGGGGTCGACGCGGTGAAGTTCCAGGTCCACATCGCCGCCGAGGAGTCGACGCCCGGCGAGCCCTGGCGCGTGAAATTCAGCCGGCAGGACGCGACGCGCTACGACTACTGGAAGCGCATGGAGTTCTCCGAGCCGCAGTGGCGCGACCTCGCGTCGCACGCGCGCGACCGCGGGCTCGCCTTCCTCGCCTCGCCGTTCTCCGTCGCCGCCGTGGACCTGCTCGGGCGCGTCGGCGTGCCGGCGTGGAAGATCGGGGCGGGGGAGGTCGCGACGCCCGACCTGGTGGAGGCCGTCCTCCGCACCGGGCGGCCGGTCCTGCTCTCGACCGGCATGAGCCCGTGGGCGGAGGTCGACGCGGCCGTCGCGCGCATCCGCGCCGCGGGCGTCCCGTTCGCGGTCTACCAGTGCACCACGGCCTATCCCTGCCCGCCGGAGCGCATCGGCCTCAACGTGCTCGCCGAGCTGCGGGCGCGCTACGGCTGCCCGGTCGGCCTCTCCGACCATTCCGGGACGGTTCATCCCGGCCTGGCCGCGTGCGCGCTGGGGGCGGACCTGGTCGAGGTCCATGTGACGTTCTCGCGCGAGGCGTTCGGGCCCGACGTGCCGGCGTCGCTGACGATGGCGGAGCTGCGCACGCTGGTCGAGGGGGCGCGGAGCATCGGGCGGATGCTGGCGTCGCCGGTGGACAAGGACGCCGAGGCGGCGGCGCTCGCGGAGATGCGCGCGGTCTTCCGCAAGCGCGTCGTGGCGCGGCGCGACCTGCCCGCCGGCCACCGGCTGGCGGCGGGGGACATGGCATTCAAGAAGGCCGCGGGCGGCGCGCCGGCGGACGGCGCGGGCGCGCTCGCCGGGCGCGTGCTGCGCCGCGCGGTCCGCGCGGACGAGAGCATCGGGGAAGGCGACGTTGAATAGGAAACCCAGGACGAAGCGGGCGGCGGCGAAGCGCAAGGTGTGCGTGGTCCTCGTCGACCGCGCCAACTACGGCCGGCTGAAGCCGGTCATGCGGGCGATCGCCGGCCACCCGGGGCTCGAGCTCCAGACCGTGTGCACGGGCACGATGCTGCTCGAGCGGTTCGGCGAGGCGGTGTCGATCGTGGAGAAGGACGGCTTCCGCGTCGACGGCCGCATCTACGTCGAGCTCGAGGGCTCGGTGCCGACGACGATGGCCAAGTCCGTCGGCTTCGCGGTGATCGAGTTCGCGACCGAGTTCCACCGCCTCAAGCCCGACATCGTGCTGCTGATCGGCGACCGCTACGAGGCGCTGGCCGCGGCGATCGCGGCGGCCTACATGAACCTCTGCCTCTGCCACATCCAGGGCGGCGAGGTCAGCGGCTCGATCGACGAGAGCGCGCGCCACGCGATCACGAAGTTCGCGCACTACCATTTCCCCGCGACGGAGCGCTCCGCGAAGTACCTCGTCCGCATGGGCGAGGACCCCGCGACGGTCTTCCCCGTCGGCTGCCCGTGCGGCGATGCGATCCTGCGCCGCGCGCCGCGGCTGCCCGCCCGCGACTTCGGGCGCGGCAGCGGCGCCCGGATCGATGCGCGGAAGCCGTACTTCCTCGTGATCTTCCACCCGGTCACGACGCGCTTCGGCGACGAGCGGGGCCAGGTCGAGGAGATCCTCGCCGCCCTGCACGGGCTGGACCACCCGACGCTGTGGCTGTGGCCGAACATCGACGCCGGCTCCGACCACATCAGCAAGGCCCTGCGGGTCTACCGGGAGCGCCATCCCGGGAACCGGTGGCTGCACATGATGAAGAACCTGCCGCCGGAGCACTTCCAGGCGGCGCTCTACCACGCCCGCTGCGCGATCGGCAACTCGAGCAGCTTCATCCGCGACAGCACGTTCATGGGGACGCCCGTCGTGCTCGTCGGTGACCGCCAGGTCGGCCGCGAGACCGCCGCGAACCTCGTCGAGGCGCCCTGCGCCGCGGACGCCATCCGCGCCGCGATCGAGCGCCAGTGCGCGCACGGCCGCTACCGGCCCTCGACGCTCTACGGCGACGGCACCGCCTCGGCCGCGATCGCCCGGCGCCTCGCGGCGCTTCCGCTCTACCGCCAGAAGCGGCTGCATTTCATCCATGAGCGCTGAGCCGGCACCGTCCGCCGCGCGCCCGTCCGTGCTGGGCCTGATCCCCGCCCGCGGCGGGTCGAAGGGGTTTCCGGGGAAAAACGTCGCCCCGCTCGCCGGCCGGCCGCTGATCGCGCACACGGTCCGCGCGGCGCTCGCGAGCCGCCGCCTCGGCGACGTCGTCGTCAGCACCGACAGCGAGGCCATCGCCGACGCCTGCCGCGCCGCCGGGGCCGCGGTGCCGTGGCTCCGGCCCGCGGACCTGGCGGGCGACACGACGCGGATGCAGGATGTCGCCCTCCACGCCCTCGCGACGCACCCCCGCGGCGACCGGTTCGACTACCTGCTCCTGCTCCAGCCCACCGCGCCGCTGCGCACGCCGGAGGACATCGATGCCGCGATCGACCTCGCCGCGCGGCACGACGCCGACTCCGTCACGTCCTTCACGCCGATCGAGACGCACCATCCCTACTACATGTACCGGTTCGAGCCGGAGGCCCCCGGCCGGCCCGCGCGCGTGACGCCCTTCGTCAACTACGAGCCCGGCCTGCCCCGCCAGGCCTTCCCGAAGTGCGTCTACCGCAACGGGGCCATCTACCTCGTCCGCCGGACCTGGCTGCTCGCGCACCGCGCCTTCGTCGCACCCGGCGGGATCCCCTACCTGATGCCGCCGGAGCGGTCGGCCAACATCGACACGCCGGAGGACCTCGCCCTCGCGGAGTTCCTGCTGGCCCGGCGCGGGGGCGCCGCGCCGTGAGGGTCGTCGTCGCCGAGTCGCCGGACTTCGCCCCGGTCGCGCTCGGGCGCCTGCGCGCCGCCGGCTGGACCTGCGAGGCGTTCGACGGCCCGCTCGACGGCCTGCCCGCCGCGCTGGCGGATGCGGACGGCGCCATCGTCCGCTTCGGCCTGCGGTGGGACGCGGAGCGCCTCCGCCGCGCGGCCGGCCGGCTGCGCTTCCTCGCCGTCGCCGCGACGGGCACCGACCACATCGACCGCGCCGCCGCCGCCGCGCTGGGGATCGAGGTCGTTTCCGTCGCGGGCCATCCCGGCCTGCGGGAGGTCACGGCCACGCCGGAGCATGCCTTCGGCCTGATGCTCGCGCTGCTGCGGCACACGGTCCCCGCGCACGCCTCGGTGCTGCGCGGCGAGTGGACCCGCGACGCCTTCATGGGACGCCAGGTCCGCGGCAGCACGGTCGGCGTCGTCGGCCTCGGCCGCACCGGGCGCGCCTTCGCGGGCATGGCGGAGGCGTTCGGCGCGCGCGTGGTGTACTTCGATCCCTTCGTCGACGAGCCCGCCTTCACGCGCTGCGCGCGGCTCGGGGACCTGGCGGCCGTGTCCGACGTCGTCGCCGTGCACGCGGTGCTGAACGACGCGACGCGCGGGCTCCTCGGCGCGGCGTTCTTCGGGGCGCTCCGCCCCGGCGCCGTCCTCGTCAACACCGCGCGCGGCGCGATCGTCGACGAGGCCGCGCTGCTGCGCGCGCTGGAGTCGGGCCGGCTGGCCGGCGCGGCGCTGGACGTCCTGTGCGGGGAGCCGGAGAGGGGCGGGACGGTGTCGTCGCCGCTGATCGACTTCGCGCGCACCCACGCCACCCTGGTCCTGACGCCGCACCTCGGCGGGGCGACGCACGGCTCCATCGCGGCCGCCGAGGGGCTGCTGGCCGACCGGCTCCTCGGCCGGTTCGGGCCGGCCGCCGCCGCCGGGGGGACGCCGTGAGCGGGGCGCCCGGGACCGGCGGTCCCGCGGCGCCGCACGCGGGCCGCCGCGCCATGCGCAACACCGTCGCCTACATGGCGGCGGGGCTCGTGCCGAACCTCGTCAACCTGTTCATCCTCCCGGTCTACACCCGGTTCATCGAGCCCGGCGACTACGGGCTCGTCGCGCTGGTCGTGACGACGACGACCTTCCTCGGCGCGTTCATGGGGCTGCAGCTGACGAACAGCATCCACCGGCTCTACTTCGACCACGAGGGCGAGGCGCGGCGGGTCTACTGCTCGACGATGATCCTCGGCATCCTGATGGTGAACGTCGCGATCCTGCTGCCGCTGCACCTCGCGGGGCCGTGGATCGCGCGCACGCTGTTCCCGAAGGTCGACCTGCCCTACCGGCCGCTGCTGATGCTCGGCTTCGCGTTCATGTTCTTCCAGAACCTCGTGAACTACGGCAACGCGATGCTGCGCGTGCAGGAGCGCGGTCGCGCGCTGCTGGTCTCGGCGCTGATCCACACCACGGCGTCGGCGGGCCTCGGCCTGTACCTCGTGGTCGGGCGCGGCCTGGGCGCGGCGGGGCTGCTGACCTCGATGGCGGCGGCGTCGGCGGCGCATGCCGCGGCGCACGGATGGCTCGTGCGCGCGCAGGTGTCGCTCGCCTTCCGGTGGTCGATGTTCCGCGAGGCCGCGGCCTACAGCATCCCGATCATCCCGCACAGCCTCGGCGGCCTGCTGTTCATGTACTCGGGCAAGTACGTGGCGAGCCACTTCGTCGCGATCGCCAGCATCGGGCTCTACGAGTTCGCGGACAAGCTGGCGATGGTCTACAAGCTGCTCGAGCAGTCGTTCCAGCACGCGATCGGGCCGACGTTCATGCGCGAGTCGAAGGCGGACCGCGCGGCCGCGCGCGACCGCTTCGCCGGGATCATCACGCGGTGGACCGCGCTCTACGCGTTCCTGTGGGTCGCGCTGGCGCTGCTGTTCAAGGAGGCGATCGTCCTCCTGCTGGCGCCGTCGTACCGCGGCTGCTACCCGTTCGTGCCGGTGCTGATGGCCGGCTACCTGTTCCAGGGCCTCTACGGCTTCGCGGCGAACGCGCTGCTGTTCGAGAAGAAGACGCACTGGGTCCCGGCGATCAGCCTGACGGCGGGGCTGCTGAACGTGGGGCTGAACCTCGTCCTGCTCCCGCGGTTCGGGATGATCGCCGCGGCGTGGACGACGTTCGCCTCGTTCGTCGTCACCTTCGTGATGGCCGTCGCGCTCGGCCGCCGGGTCTACCCGCTGCGGTTCGAGTGGGGCGCCCTGGCCCGCATCCTCGGCGCGGCGCTCCTCGCGCTGCTGCTCGGGATGCGGATCGACACCTCCAGCCTCGCGCTGGACCTCGCGGCGAAGACCGCGCTGTGCGCCGCGCTGGCCGGCTGGCTGCTGTGGATCGACCCCGGCGGGCTCCGCGCCTGGCTGCGCGGATGGCTGCCGGGGCGGAACGCCTAGAAGTCCTGCTGCTCGGTGCGGCGGATGATCTCGTCCTGCAGCTCCCGCGTCAGGTTCGCGAAGTAGTCGCTGTAGCCGGCGACGCGGACGATCAGGTCGCGGTGCTTCTCCGGGTGCCTCTGCGCGTCGAGCAGCGTCGCGCGCGTGACGACGTTGAACTGGATGTGGTGGGCGTCGCGGCTGAAGTAGCCCCGCACGAGGTGCACGAGGTTCATCAGGCCGTCCTCGCCGGCCAGCGCGCGCGGGGTCAGCTTCTGGTTGAGCAGCGTGCCGCCGGTCTTCACGTGGTCGAACTTCGCGGCCGAGTTCAGCGCGGCGGTCGGGCCCCTGCGGTCCGCCCCCTGCACGGGCGAGATGCCCTCGGAGACGGTCTCGCCCGCGCGCCTGCCGTCCGGCAGCGCGCCGGTGACGCGGCCGAAGTAGACGTGGCAGGTCGTCGGAAGCATGTCGACGCGGTGCGCGCCGCCGCGGACGTTGGGGCGGCCGTCGATCAGGGACCAGTAGCTTCCGAAGACGCGCCGGACGAGGTCGTCGGCGCGGTCGTCGTCGTTGCCGTACTTCGGTGTGTCGTCGAGCAGCGCCCGGTGCAGCGCCTCGTGGCCGGCGAAGTCGGCGTCGAGCGCGGCGAGCATCGCGTCCATCGTGCAGCGGCGCGTCGCGTAGACGTTGTGGCGCAGCGAGGCGAGCGCGTCGACCGTCGTGCCGAGGCCGACGCCCTGGATGTAGGTCGTGTTGTAGCGCGCGCCGCCGTCGTGGTAGTCGCGGCCCTTCGCGATGCAGTCGTCGATCAGCAGCGAGAGGAACGGCACGGGCATGTGGCGCGCGTACAGCCGCTCGATCAGGTTGTTGCCGCGGACCTTGATGTCGACGAAGTGGCGGAGCTGCGCCTCGAAGGCGGCGTAGAGGCCGTCGAAGGAGGCGAAGGCGCGCGGGTCGCCGGTGTGCGGGCCGAGCTGCCGGCCGGTGCGCGTGTCGAGGCCGTCGTGGAGGGCCAGGTCGACGATCTTCGGCAGGTTGAAGTAGCCGCTCAGGATGTAGGCCTCGCGCCCGAAGGCGCCGGCCTCGACGCAGCCGCTGCAGCCGCCCTCGCGGGCGTCCTCGAGCGACTTGCCCTGGCGCAGCAGCTCCTGCACGACGGCGTCGGTGTTGAAGATCGACGGCTGGCCGAAGCCGGTGCGGACGATGCGCGCGGCGCGCTTCACGAAGGCGTCGGGGTTCTTCTTGCTGACCTGGATCATCGAGCCGGGCTGGAGCAGCCGCATCTCCTCGATGACGTCGAGGATCAGGTAGGACAGGTCGTTGACGGCGTCGGTGCCGTCGGGGCGGACGCCGCCGGTGTTGATCAGCGTGAAATCGGTGTAGGTGCCGCTCTCCTGCGCGGTGACGCCGACCTTGGGCGGCGCGGGGTGGTTGTGGAACTTCACCCAGAAGGCCTGGAGCATCTCGCGGGCGTCCTCGACGTCGAGCGTGCCGGCGGCGCGCTCGCGCTCGAAGAACGGCCCCAGGTGCTGATCGAGGCGGCCGGGGTTGAACGAGTCCCAGGGATTCAGTTCGGTGATGACGCCGACGTGGATGAACCAGTACGCCTGCAGCGCCTCGCGGAAGGTGCGCGGGGCGTGCGCGGGGACGCGGCGGCAGATGTCCGCCATCCGGGCCAGCTCGTCGCGGCGGGCGGGGTCGGGCTCCCCGGCGGCGAGGACGTCGAGCCGTTCCGCGTAGCGCGCGGCGTAGGCGATCATCGCGTCGGCCGCGATGTCCATCGCGCGCAGCTCGTCGCGGCGGTCGAGGGCGGCGGGGTCGCGGTCGAAGTCGAGCGCGGCGACGGCGCGGGCGATGTCCCCCTTCAGGTCGGCCAGACCGCGGCGGTAGATCGTCCCGCCGAGCGTCGTGTGGCCCGGCGTGCGCTGCTCCATGAACTCGGTAAACACGCCGGCCTCGTAGGCGGCGATCCACTCGGGCGGCAGCTCGCGGAACATGCGGTCGCGCTGGGCCCGGCCGCTCCAGAACGGCTCGACGCGCTCCAGGTGCTGCCGGCGCGCCTCCGCATCGACGCGGTAGAAGACCTTCGCCCGCGAGTCCAGCACGTCGAGGTCGGACGCGGAGTGGACGCAGATCTCCGGGTAGGTCGGGACGGCGGCCGGCGCGGGGCCGCGCTCGCCGACGAACATCTCGTCGGGGCCGACGTACAGCTCCTTGTGCGTCAGGATGTGGCGGAAGGCCAGCGCGCGCTGCACCGGCACCGGCTCGCGCGCGCAGTCGGGCGACGCGACGCATTCGGTCAGCAGCAGGGCGCGCTCCATCGAGAGGCGCGGGACGGCTTCGAGGGTGGCTTTCCGCAGTCGCTGGATGCGTTCGCGCATGGTGTCAGGCTCCGATCCGGACGGTGAATCCCTTCGACTCGAAATGTCCGCGGGCGGCGGCGACGTCCTCCGCCGTCGGCGGCGCGAGGTCCGGCAGCCGGTACGCCCGGCCCAGCCGCCCGTGCTTCGCCGTACCCGCCCGATGATACGGAAGAAGGCTCACGCGTCGACACGAAACGCGGTCGAGGAGGAACCGCGACGTGGCCTCGAGGTTCGCGGGCGTGGCGGTGATGCCGGGCACGAGCGGGATGCGGATCCAGATCGACGCGCCGAGGCGGTCGAGGAGTTGCAGGTTCTCCAGGATCCCGCCGTTGGCCCGGCCGGTGTAGCGCTCGTGCTCGCCGGGGTCGAGGAGCTTGAGGTCGTAGAGGAAGAGGTCCGTCGCCGCGGCCGCCTCGCGCACGACCTCCGCCGGCGCGAGCCCGCAGGTGTCGACCGCGGTGTGCAGGCCGCACCGCCGCGATTCGCGCAGCAGGTCGAGCAGGAAGGCCGGCTGCTCGAACGGCTCGCCGCCGGAAACCGTGACGCCGCCGCCGGAGCGCTCGTAGTAGGGGCGGTCGCGCAGGACCTCGTCGAGCACCTGCGCGGTCGTGAACTCGCCGACGAAGCCCCGCCCCGGGGCGGCGAAGTCCGCCGCGGCCGCGGCGGCGTGCGCGCCCGGCGGGGCGTGCAGCGCGAGGGCCTCCGGGTTGTGGCACCACCAGCACGCGAGCGGGCAGCCGGTCAGGAAGACGGTCGAGCGGATCCCCGGGCCGTCGTGGGTCGAGAACCGCTTGATGTCGAACAGGCGTCCGGCGGTCATGGCGGGGGCACCCGGACGCGGAAGACGGCGTTGGATGCGGTGTCGAGCGACAGCGCGCCGGCGGGGGCGGTCGGGGGGAGGCTGGTGTGGACCGGGGACCACAGGGGGTCGACGGGGCCGTCGGCGCGCTCGACGAACTGCGTGCGCGCCGTGCCGCCGGACCACTCCAGCGTGACGAGCCCGTCGGCGAACGAGACGCCGACCAGGCGCAGGACCGAGACCCCGTTGGTCGGGTCGGTGTCCGCCGCCCATTCGTCGCCCGCCGGGGCGCCGTCGCCGTCGGTGTCCGCGGCCGCCGCCGCCTCGAAGTCGTTGGACCATCCGTGCCGCGCCAGCCACGCCTCCGGCACGCCGCCGGAGGTCAGGTTCGGCGCGAAGGTGGCGACGACGACGACGTCCGTCGCCGGCCGCTGGAAGAGCAGCGTCGCGTTCGTCGTCCCCGGGCCGTACGTCCCCGGCACCGCCGCGCCGTTGGACGTGAGGCCGGCGACGTGCGCGAACGCGCCGGCGGTGGCGACGAGCGAGGTGGAGGCGTCGCGGAACAGGAAGGCGCGGCCGAACGACACGCGGCCGGGCCCGGAGGTCGTCGCGGTGACGAAGCGCCCGCGCCGGGCGCGCACCGGCACCTGCGTCACGCCCTCGGGATCGTTGTGCTCGAAGGTGATGAACGCCTGTTCCTCGCCGTTCCGCTCCAGCAGCGCGGGATCCGCGGTGACGCCGATCGTGCCCGCGTCGTTCTGCGCGAAGGTGCCGCCGAGCGTGCCGCCGAGCGCGAGCCACGCGGTGCCGGTGCTGGACTGCAGCGCGACGCTGCCGATGTACCAGCCCTCGTCGATGGTGTAGAAGTCGGACCCGAACTCGAACCGCACGATGACCTCGCGCCCCTCGAGCGCGCGCAGGTCGACGGACACGGCCTCCCAGTCCTCCGAGTCGCCGTGGCCGGCGAGGCATGGGTGGTTGGCGGGGAAGGGGGAGTCCGGGTTGGGCGTGATGCGGTACGGGTAGCCGCCGACCGGCGTGACGAGGGTGAACGAGGCGCCGCCGTTGGTCGACACGCGCAGCACGCCGCCGTCCCAGAAGTGGTCGTCGTTGAGGTCGGTGTCGTACTCGGCCTTGAACCACTGGTGGAAGGTCAGCATGCCGTCGGCGCCGACGGTGAACGGCGGGGTGTCGAGCCACGCGTGGCACGCGTCGGGGTAGCGCCGCGTGGCGCTGTTGCCGCAGTACCACGCGTTGCTGCCGCGGTAGATGCGGTTCGTCGTCAGGTGCCAGGGGTCCGGCGAGCCGGCGTGGCTCCAGGCCCCGGCGCTGCCGTCGAACGGGATCCGCGACGACGAGGCGGACAGGCCGGAGGTCCACACCAGCGACTGCGCGCCGTAGTTGTGGACCGCGAGGTTGGTCGTGACGATCGCGTCGGACATCTCGATCGTGCCGAGGTTGGTCGGGGCGACGTCGAAGAACGGCGTGTCGTACTGGCCGATGACGGTGTGCACGGCGGTCGTCGTCCGGTGGTCGGTCAGGTAGTAGCCGATCACGTCGCCGGCGCTGAGGGAGTACTCGACGGCCTTCGACCCGCGGGCCGGCGGATCGAGATCGTAGTGGAACCGGCTCCCGGAGTCCCAGCTCATCGAGTTCGTGCGCCAGGCGGTCTCGCCGTCCTCGCGCCAGACGACCTGGACGAGTTCGATCGCGAAGTTGTCGATCACGTCGGCCTCGATGCGCCACGGCGGACGCGAGGTCTGCGGGGAGGCGAGGGGGACGAAGTTCGTGATGGCGGGCGGGGTGGGGTACGAGGCGGCGTCGAGCGGGTCGGTGTTGTCCAGCATCTCGCCGAGGTTGGTCCACAGGTCGCCGTCGAGGTCGTTGGTCGCGACGAGGTCGTCCCGGAGCCCGCCCCAGTAGCGCTGCTCGAACCAGTCGGAGAGGATGTTGGTGTTCGCGTCCTCCCAGAACTTCATGTAGCGCGCGACGGCGGAGCGGGGGCCGGCCATGACGATGCCCGTCGCCGGGTTCGGCGAGGGGGAGGTGGCGTCGGGCCAGCGCGCGCCGTCGACGCTCCACTGCGCGAAGGCGTAGGGCTCGTTCCCCGCCCACGCGAGGGCCCAGGTCGTCTCGGTCGAGGCGGACGCGCCGCGCGTGTGCCAGGTCGTCGTGTCGATCGCGCCCGGGGGTTCGGACGACTGGGACAGCCCGACCTCCTCCGCCCAGAGCCACGTCAGCGTGCTGTCGGCCTCCCACGTGAACTCGACCGTGAAGGTCGTGCCGGTCGGCGGGACGCTGCCGGTGCCGGTCCAGCCGAGGCAGACCATGCGCACGCCGTTCGACACCGCGTAGACCGGCGGCGCGGTTGCGCGCATCACGGAGCCGGACGCGCCCGCGTGCGTGCCGTGAACCGGCGAGACGAGCGCCGCCGCGAAGGCCTCGCCGGTGACGGTGAGGCTCACGCGGTCGCTGACGTCGAAGGCGTGGAAGGCGTCGGGCGCGAGGGTCGGCGAACGGACGTCGTGCGGGGGCGGGTCGAGCTGCAGGTAGTAGCGCACCGTCGTCCCCGGCGACTGGTCCGGGATCCACGCGCGGTAGGCCGCGCCGCCAAGCCACGCGAGGTTGGTGACGTTCCACGGCGCGGGCGGATGGTTGGTGCTCCAGTGGAGCCGCGCCTCGCCGTTGGTCAGCGGGCCGACCGCCTGGATCGCGGCATCGATCGCGAAATCGCCCGCGCCGCCCGGCTGTCGCGGCAGCGGAACGTGGTGGAGGAGCGGGGCGCCGTCGAGCGCGCCGCGGAGGTAGACGGCGGCCACGGCGCCGGTCTCGGGGACGGAGGCGCCGAGGATGCGCACCGCGTAGGCGCCGGCCATCGCCTGCGGGAGGCGCACGGTCTCGACGGTGTTGGTGCGGTCGGGGGCGCCGCCGCCGTTGGCGAACCAGACCGCGCCGGTGGCGTCGACCACCTCCACGTCGAAGTCGTTCACCAGCGCGGCGCCGGCGCCCGCGGTGCCGGGGAAGTCGATCCAGGCAAGCGCGACGTCGAGCGGGCGGCCGCCCTCGACGACCGTCACGGCGATCGTGTTCGTGGCGCCGGCGGCCGGCGCGACGCCGTCGAGCAGCCGCACGATGCGGCCGGTGGGGAAGAGCGTGCCGCCGATGTCGATCTGCCCCCAGCCCTCGACCGCGTTGGGGCTGGCGAAGGGGATCTCCTGCGCGGCGCCGGTCCCGTACTGCCCCGGCGCAAGCGACCGCGCGCCGCCGACGAGCATCGCCTTGACGAGGGCGGCGCTCGGGTTCGTGAGGCCGGCGCGGCCGGCGGCGTACTGCCGCATCAGCAGCGCGGCGCCGGCGGCCAGCGGGGTGGCCATGCTCGTCCCGCCGTTGAACATGTAGTTTGTGCTCTCGGGCGCGACGCCCCAGCCCGTCGCGGCGGCCACGCGGGAGCGGCAGGAGAGGATGTCGGTGCCCGGCGCGGTGACGTCGGGCTTGATGCGGCCGTCCGCCGCCGGGCCGCGGGCGGAGAACGCGGCCATGCCCTGCGCGTAGGGGTTCGTCGTCGCGCTCCACGAGACCCAGTCGTCATGGATCGGGTTGACGGGGTAGTCCGGCTCCCACGAGCCCGTGCCGTACTTGTACGACGAGTAGCCGCCGCTGCCCGGCGGGCGGTCGTTCTCGGTCGCGCCGACGGCGAGCACGTTCTTCGCGGTCGCCGGGGAGCCGACGGAGCCGGCGTCGATCACGCCGTCCTCGTCGTCGTCGAGGCCCGCGTTGCCGGAGGCGAAGACGGCGAGGTGGTCGGGGTGGTCCCAGGCGAACTCGTCCGCCTGCCGGCTGTCGTCGGTGTACTCGCCGGACACGTCGGAGCCCCAGCTGTCGGAGTGGATGCGCGCGCCGACGGCGTAGGTCTGGCCGAACAGCTCGTTGAGGTCGTCGCCGAGGCCGGTGAGGCCGCCGTCGGCCCGCGCGACGGACTGGTGCGCGATCGACGCGCCGTGGGCGATGCCGCGGTAGCGCCCGCCGCTCATCGAGCCGTCGCCGGCGATCGATCCGGCGGTGTGCGTGCCGTGGCCGTCGGGGTCGGACCAGTCGTTCGTACGCGCGCGCGCAAACGCCGCGACGATGCGGTTCCGGAAGTCGGGGTGGATGTCGTTCGTCGTTCCGTTGTCGAGGCCCGTGTCGGCGTGGCCGGCGACCTGCCCCGCCCCGGTGAGGCCCCACAGGCCCCAGGTGTTCGTCGCGTTCAGGTGCGGCACGGCGGCGGCGAGATCGTTGTAGAGGCGGGGACGGACGCGCTCGCCGATCCACTGCACGTCGCCGCGGCGGGAGAGCGAGGCCACGAGGCCGAGCGGGACCGAGGCGCGGACCGTGCCCCAGCGGCGGCCGGCGACGGCGGACTCCACCGAGCCGCCCGACGCGCGGATCGTTTCCGCCAGGCCGGCGGCGTCGTCCGGGGCGAAGGTCTGGATCGAAAGAAGGACGTGGTCCTTCGCGGACCGCGTGGCGGCCAGATGCGCGACGAAGGGCTGGACGCGGTCGGACGGCTGGTACGGCTCCATCGCGAGCACGGACGGCAGGGCGGCGATCGCGGCCCGCGCCTCATCGCCGGCCTCGACGAGCCACGCGCGGTTCGGGATGTAGCCGCGCACGGCGGCGCCGGCCGCCTCAAGTTCGGCGCGGCGGGCGGGGAGGTCGGCGCCGTCGACCTGCACGACGAAGGGAAGGGTGCCGCGCGGCGAGGGGAGGGCGGCGGGATCCGGCGCGGAGGGGCCGTCGACCGCCGGAGCGGCGGTGCGGTTCGCGAGGAGGAGGCGGTTCCGCGGCGCGACGTCGTTCCGCGCGGCGGGGCGGGGGCGGAGGAACCGCGTCCGTTCGCGGTCCAGCCATGCGGCGTCGATCTGCGCCTCCGCCGCCGCAAGGGCGGCGGGGGGCTGTGCGGGTGCGCCCACAGCG
>Ga0194112_10001839_pt1 | contig 30835 bp, 21 predicted proteins | sample TA2MahC400mmetaG_FD_146191 | JGI IMG/M metagenome (GOLD analysis project Ga0194112, IMG submission 146191) | Freshwater microbial communities from Lake Tanganyika, Tanzania - TA2015016 Mahale Deep Cast 400m | ecosystem: Environmental > Aquatic > Freshwater > Lake | place: Tanzania: Lake... | reverse complement strand
CAGCCCCTCGGGCGTGAGGCCGTGGAGGAAGAGCCAGCCGCCGGCGTCGTGGAATGCCTTGACCTTGGCCGCATTGTCGGCGAGGGACTTGAGGTTGGCGGCGGAGGCTGACACGATGGCGACCTTGGCCGTGCCGCTTAGGGCTTCGAGCGGCGTGCTGGCCTTGGCGTACTTGAGGCCGATTTCGTCGAGTGTCTTGGCGAGCATTGGGTCGGTCGCGCAGGCGGCGACCTGGCGGAACTCAAGCTTGTAGGCCGCGGCGTAGTCGAGAAGGTTCACGAGAAGGTGCTGGGCGATGGCGTTCGTTTCGAGCTTCTCGCCGACGAGGAGCTGGCAGAGGAGCATCAGGCCGTCGCCGACCGGCACCTCGGCGAGGCCGGTGCTCTGGAGGAGCGTGTGGCACTGGATGAGCGACTTGGCGCCGCGCGTGGGCTTGGCATATGCATCGCGGTAGACCAGCTCGTCCGTCGCGTCGGGCGTCGTTCTCACATTCTTAAGAATGTGAGAATGAGAGGCCGCCCTGCCCCAGGTGAAGAAGTCCTTCTGCTTCAGGCCGCGGAGGGCGGGGTGGTTGAGGTCTTCGGCGAAGGCGGTGGTGCCCTGGTTGGTCTGGGCCTCCATCTCGCAGGGGAGGGCCTGGAACTTGAGGGGGTTCTTCTGTTCCAGCGCGATGATGCGGCGGCCGCCGAGCGCCCAGGCCGCCAGGCGGCTCGAAGTGCTCTCCGCCGCGTCGAGGGCGTCCTTGCCGATGACCAACACCTTGGCAGCTTCGGGGAGCGACTTGAGGTCCGGGAGCGAGGTGAAGCCGACGCCCTTGAGCTTGAGGAAGGCGACGGCCGCCCCGTGTGGGTCGAAGATGGCCACATCCTTGGCCTCCAGCCCTTTGACCTCAGGGGCCAGAGGCAGGATGGAGACGGCTTTCGTGTCCTTGAAGACCTCCTGGCCTTTGACCGAGAGTGAGAGGGCCAGTTCACCCTCCCGGCGCGCGTCCACTTTGGGCATCTCAATCTCGACGTCGAACTTCTCGCAGGCGCTGGGGGCGAGCTTGTGCTCGGTGGTCTTGCCCGCGACCTTCTTGCCGTCGAGGGCGAGCGCCCACGTGAATGAGATGGGGTCGTCGAAGCGAGTGTCGTTGAAGATGCCGAACGTGCGCTTCACCTTCTGGCCCGAGCCGAACGTCCAGTCCCATTGCCGGCAGAAGACGGCTCGCGGGGGATAGGAGGCGTATTGGCCAGGGGCATCGTTCTGGCCCATCCAGAAGTGCCAGGCGCACTGGTTGCTCCAACGATAGCCCTCCATCAGCATTCGGGCCATGATGCTCGCGGCGGGCCGCGTGGCAATCTTGCCCTGGAAGGCCTCCTCGCCGCCGAAGTAGGCGAACTCGGGGTTGTTCCCCGTGATGTAGAAATCCTCGCCGATGAAGCGCGGGCGCTTCTGGTCCCACTCCCAGCGGCCGCGGCCGCCGCCCTTGGTCTGCGCGTCGTAGGCCAGGGCGGGATACTCGTGGTAGGGGCCTGTGACATAGTGGTCGCCCGCGACGGGCATCGCGTTGTTCTTGTGCGCCCCGCCGCCGTCGTTCATCACGGGGCGGGTGGGGTCGGCGGCCATCACGGCGTCAGCGGTCTTCTTCACCTCGCGCTCGAACTCGTCCATGTGCCCGCCGTGGAGGTTGATGCAGTTGATGTAGAGCCATTCGTTCTCGATTGACCAGATCATCACGGAGGGATGATTGCGCTCGCCCTTGACCTGTGCGACCATCTGGTCGCGCCAGTTCTCCATCAGTTGCATCTTGATCTCGGAGTTGTAGAGTTTCTTCAGGTCGGGGTCGCGTTCGATGGCGAAGTAGCCGATGGCCTGGCCGTCGAGGATGCCGCTGCGTCGGACGACGACGCCGTTCTCGTCGAAGAAGTCGAGGGCCTCGCGGTGCGGCATGCCCTGCCAGCGTGTGCCCCAGAAGCGCATCATCCGCTGGTTGGTCTTGCGGTAGAACTCCAGCCACTGCTCCTTCGTGGGGGCGGTGAAGCAGTCGCACCAGAGGCGCCAGGGGATGCCGTTGAGGGTGAAGTCGCGCCCCTGCCAGCCCCACTCGCGGAAGCCGAAGCGCGTGTCCGATACATCCACGGACTTGCCACGGACAGACACGGACGCCCTGAGTAAGTAGAGGTTGGGGTCATCGGGCCACCAGAGCTTCGGGTTCGCCCACGGCTCGGCGATGGCGAGCGTCTGCGTGGCGCCGGCGGCGAGGGTGAAGGGCTTGGGCGCGAACGTTTTCTCCGCCTCGCCCGTTTTGGCGTTCACCGCTTGGCACACGACCTCGCCCGCGGCCTCCTTGCCTGTCGGGTTAGTCACCGTCACCTCGAGGGCCAGCTCCTTCTTCGCCACGGAGGGCCTACAAAAGACGTCGCTGGCGTAGGCCGGCCCCGCGACGACGAACTCGGGCGTGACCAGGATGCCCGATTGAGCGTGGTGCCAGATGGGATAGGCGAGGTCCTGCCAGCCCTGGTCGAAGAACCGCACCGGCACGTTGAAGGTCCTCCGCAGCTTCATCGGGTCGTTGGGGTTGGTCGAGCGGCCGTACCAGGCGTCGCGGATGCCGACCCACAGCTCGTTGACGCCGGGCTTCACGCCCTTCGTCACGTCAATCTGAACTCGGGCGAAGGGATTCTTGTCGAAGCCGCACGGCACGCCGTTCACCACGACCGTGGTGTTCAGGTTGTTCTCGGGGAACACGACGAAGAAGGAGCGGCCCGCGCACGATTCGGGCACGCGGACGCGCGTGCGATACCAGAGGCGATGGGCGAAGAGCAGGTCGGGCCGCAGCGTGTTCTTGTCGCCCGGCACCTCGATGGCCGACCAGTGCGGCGTCTTTGGGAAGTCGGCGATGGGGACGGCCACCTCTTTGGGCAGTTGCTCGTCGTGGCGGCAGACCTCCCACAATCCCTTCAACGCCACCGAGGCGCGGGCATCCGGGGCCTTGGGCTCGGCCAGGACGAACACGGTCTCCGCCGCCTCCTGGTCGCGCGCCGTGTTGCTCTCTTCGCCGGGCTTGAAGCGCGAGTTGGGCGAGAACTCGCCCGCCGTGAGGCAAATGGCGTCGAGGGCGAAGAGGATGCGGGCGGTCTTCCCCTTGTCGTCCTTCGTTCGCGGCAGGCGGATTTCGAGCTTGTGGTCGCCTTTTGAGAGCTGCTTGTCGCCCACCTTGAGCCAGGCCACCTCGCACCAGAAGTCGAGTTCCATGCAATCGGTCGACAGGTCGGTCGGCTTGGCGGTCGCCCAGTCGCCCCCATCAATCCGCCACTCGAACGGCGAGCGGACGAACTCGAAGCCGATGCGCATCCAGACCTCGTAGGAGGCATCCCTTGGGGCGGGGAAGGCATATTCCAGCAAGCCGCCCTCGGGGGGAACCTCCTTCTCCACCTTGTCGGCCTCCACGCTCACGTGGAGCCATTTCTCGTCGGAGAGGAACTCCGTGTGTCCCCATCCGGCCGCCTTTGTAGCGATGCCTGTGGCCTTCGCCGGCTGCTCGCCTTCGAGCCAGACGAAGGCGGGCGGCTGGGCGGCGAAGCTTGAGAGGGCGAGAGAGAGACACAAGGGACCCAAGGGACGCAAGGGACGCTCCTTTCGTTGGGCGGGTCAGAAGTTCAGGGCCATTGTGGCATTGGGATAGTCGAGGAGGAGGGTAGCTCTGTCGAGTATGCCTGCGAAGCCGAGAAGGATGTTTTGGGGCCGACGTTCGCGGGGCAGGTCATCGGTGTAGCCGAGGAGAGATGGGAGGGCGAGCGGCCCGGAATCGCCGCCCCAAGCATCTATGATCCGGGTATGCACAAGGGCGAAGTCGCACCGGATAGCCTCTTGCTGGCTGAGGCCGATCCCCGTGCCGCGGCGGACCACGGACTCGAAGGCGGCAGTCCCCGGCCACAAGGGTTGAGGGGGCGACCCGTCGCCAGTGAACCAGACGAGCTTCTCCGGGTCCAGGTTCTCGCGGCAGACCTGAGCGAAGCGGCTTGCCCAGATGCGCTGCGGGAAGAAGCTGAAGTACGCTCCCGTGTCGAGGAGAGCCGGCATGCTGTAGTCGGCACTCAGCCGCAACCGGACCCGCAAGCGCCGTGCGCGGTACGAGGCCCCTCTGATGGCGAAGTCGTACCCTCGGTCGGCATCGAGGCGCACCTGGCCCACGCGCTTCTTCCCACGTCAGTAGATGTTGTTGTCCACGCCGGCCCAGACGAGGAGCATCTCCTCGCCGGCGTGTCCGGCCGCATGAGCCTTCTCTATGGCCTCATCCGGGGTTTCGCCGCTTGAGACCGGCCTGCCGCCGCAGATGGCAACCCAGGCTTCCCCGTATTCATCGAGAAGGCCCCCATGCTCGTCCAGCCAGGCGATATTCCTGCGCGTGGCCTCGGTTGGGGGAGGAGGGAACTCCGGCGAAGAGGGCTCAGGGGCGCCGGTCTCGTTGGGCGCGGCCTCGGAGAAGACTTCGCGGACTCCGTAGTGCTTGCCGCCCGCAAGCGCGTTGAGGGCATTGACGACGCGGTGCTTGGTGGTGGCGGCGACGGCTCCCCGGCCCTTTTCGCACTTGGAGACGGTCTTGGCGGACAGGTTGGCGGCGCGGGCCAGGGCGCTGATGGTGAGGCCCGCTCTCAGCCTGGCCTCGGCGAGCTTGCTGGACGCGGCCACGGGGGCGCTCCTTTGCAGACAGAAGCGAGCGGAAAGGTTCGGAACTTTCTACCATATTCTACCCCCGGATCGCTGAAGCGTCAAACCGAGGCCCTGCGCCGCTTGCCACAGGCCGCGGGAGGCGGTAGACTCGCTGCCATAGGGCTCAGCCGTCTCCAACTTCCACCAAGGGGGTTCTGAATGGGCACCACGCGGATTCATCGCATCCTCGACGAGGTCGGCTCGATCGCGTTCCCAGGCGTCTACGACACGCTGTCGGCGAAGCTGGTGGAGCGGGTCGGCTTCCCGATGGCGTTCATCTCGGGGTATTGCGTGGCGGCGACGGCCATCGGCGAGCCAGACCTGGGGCTGCTCACGCAGACGGAAATCGTCGAGCGCGCCCGCCGAATCTGCGGCTGCGTCGGCATCCCAATCATCGTGGACGCCGATACGGGCTACGGGAACCCGCTGAACGTCCACCGCACGGTGAGGGAGCTGATCGCCGCGGGCGCGGCGGGCTGCTTCCTGGAGGACCAGCAGTGGCCGAAGAAGTGCGGCCACATGCGGGGGAAGAAGGTGATTAGCCGGGAGGAATATGTCCACAAGATTCGCGCCGCGGCGGACGCGCGTGCTGGCCGCGACTTCTTCATCGTGGCCCGCACCGATGCGTTGGCCGTGCTGGGGATGGACGAGGCGGTGGCCCGCGTGAGCGCGGCCCGCGAGGTGGGGGCCGACGCCAGCTTCATCGAGGCCCCGCTCAACGAGGAGCAGCTCGCGGAGGTTGGCCGCCGCGCCCCGGCGCCCAACGTTGCGAACATGCTCGAAGGCGGCAGGACGCCTATCCTGCCGCGCGAGCGCCTCGCCGAGCTCGGCTTCCAGTTGATCGTCTATCCTCTGGCCGCCCTGTTCGCCGCGGCGAAGGCGATGGAGGCCATCTACTCGAAGATTCGCCGCGACGGCACGACCCTCGGCGCCGAGGCCGCCCTGATGCCATTCGCGCAGCTCAACGACCGCATCGGCGTCGAGGCCAAGTACGCCCTGGCCGAGAGGTTTGGGGTCGAATGAGGGCTGGTAGATCGGGCCGATCGGTCCGCTCCGTCGGATCAGTCCGATCCCCCGTGCCGTTTGACTCCGCGCGCGCAACCTGCTAGGCTGCATTTACCGTGTCGTCCAAGGTGGGCGGCCGCACCTTCCCCGAAAGGAAAGTCACATGTCGAAGAGGGCATTGGCGGCGTGCTTGGCGGCCGTCCTCGCCGCGGCAGCGGCCGCGGCCGGCGAAGGCGTTGCCTGGACCGAGAACGCGAAGGAGGCGATGGCGGCCGCGGCCAAGGACGGAAAGGACCTCCTGGTCGACTTCACAGGGTCGGACTGGTGCGGCTGGTGCATCAAGCTCGACAAGGAGGTCTTCGCCCAGGCGGCCTTCGCGGCCGAGGCCCCCAAGAGCTTCGTCTTCCTCAAGCTCGACTTCCCGCGCCAGCGTGAGCTCTCCGAGGAGACGAAGAAGCAGAACGCCGAGTGGCAGGCCAGGCTGCGCGTCAGCGGCTATCCGACAATCGTGCTCGCCGACGCGGCCGGCCGGCCCTACGGCAAGACCGGCTACCGCGCCGGCGGCCCCGAGAAATACCTCGAGCACCTGGCCGAGCTACGCCAGGCGCGCGTCAAGCGCGACGAGGCCCTCGCCAAGGCTAAGACGGCTCAGGGCACCGAGAAGGCCAAGCTCCTCGACGCCGCCCTCTCCACTCTCGACCCCTCCCTCGCTATGGGCAACTACGAGGAGGTCGTGGACGAAATCCTCAAGCTCGACCCCGAGAACAAGGCGGGACTGAGGAACAAGTACGGCGCGATGGCCGCGCTCGGCAAGATCGAGGCCGCCGCTCGCGGGAAGGACCTCGATGAGGCGATCAAGCTCGCCGACGAGGCACTCAAGGCATACGGCCAGACCGGAACTGTCGCCCAGGACATCCTCTTCCTCAAGTCCCTCTGCCTCTACCGCAAGAACGACAAGGAGCAGGCCAAGGCCGCCCTCGACGCCGCCCTCAAGGCCGCGCCCGACGGCCCGAAGGCCGAACAGATCAAGGGCATCCTCGAGCGGTTGTTCAAGGACACCAAGTAGCTGCTTGGCCTCCATGCCATGCGGAGGAGCATGCTACTGGCCAGTGCGTGGGTGAACGGTAGCTGACTCACTGTGGCCGGAACGCGGCGCGCGGGTGGCTGGCCTGGGCGGAAAGTATACGATCTCTCGGCCCAAGGCGCGTTCCCGAGCCTTGAAGTCCTCATAGATGGCGCGCAGGTCATAGCCAAAACGGGCCGCGTGCGCATCCCGCACGCGACGGACCTCTTCCACGATGGGATCCTTCCACATGATCTATTCCCCCATGAGTTCCTCGGGAGTGCAGATCACAGGGGGTTCGTACCCCAGCGAGCGGCACACGTCCTCCACAATATGTCGCACCTGAGCGTTGGCGATGTGCGCGCAGTTCCACGTCAGCAGGTAGTTTGCGCCATTGGTGGCTGCGATGGCAATGTGAAAGCCGTCTTCTGGCTTGTTGGCAGGCACTGCGCCTTGCGCGATCAGCTCGGCCGCCAGTTCCATGGCCGCTTCGGTGAGCCCGAGGACGGCGATGCCCTCGAGCGCCGCGAGTCGTCTGGCTGCCGCTTCCGGGTCGCCCTCGCCTGCTTCCGTCACGACGACCGCAGAACAGACAAGATCGTAGTCTCCTCGCCTACGATCCCACCATTCCTGGGTCACTTGCTGGTGCCCTGCCACCAGCAAGTCCCGGGACAGACGTGACGTCAGGTAGCTGACGATCGTTGTCTCGATGTAGACCTTCGGCTTCATGCTCGACTCCCGTCCCGGAGAGCGACCTCTGGTCGCGCGAGCATCCTTAGATCATTATACCCCGGCGCTGCCGGCGACTTCAAACGGGGGGTTAGTGCCAGTAGATCGCGTGGCCGTGGCCGAAGAAGAAGAGCCAGTCCACGGCGATTGAGACCGCGGCCCCCGCGAACCAGCCCGCCATCGCGCCGAGGAAGAACGGCTTGGCCCGCTCAAGGGCCGGGGCGCCCCCGATCCGCAGCACCGCCACCTTGCACAGCCAGCCGAGGAAGACCGGGAGGAAGCTCCAACGCACCTTGAAGACCACCCCCGCCACCAGCCCGAGCGGGTGCAGGGGCCACCACGCGAAGCGATAGTAGAGCGCCGTCAGGAGCAGCATCTCGGCGCCGCCCGCCGCGCCCCAGGCCACCTTCGGCCACTCCGTCCCAGGCTTCGAGCGGATCGCCTCCACCACGTACTCGTAGGGGATGCGCGGCGCGCCCTTGAAGAGCCAGGAGCCCATCGTGTAGGCCCCGCGACGGTAGCAGAGCCAGATGGTGTAGGGGACCGTGACGGCGAGTGCGACGGCGGCGGCGAGGGCCATCGCCGCGAGGATGGCGCGTCCGCTCGCCCGCGCCGAGCGGCCGACCTTCGCCGCGTTCGCCGCGGCCGGCATGAACGCGTTGATCGGGTCGGCCACCCAGGCCATCGAGAGGCCGAGCGCCGCGAGCTGGGTGGCGCCCAGCGCCGAGTTGCCCAGGACTGCGCCCGTGAACGACTGCGGCGTGAGGGGCGGGCGGATGAACACCAGCCCTCCTTCGACCACCAGGCGCGTGAGCCCCATGAAGCCCACGAACGCCGCCGCGAGGAAGAGCAGCGCCGTCCCCACCCCCATCCCCTGCCGCACCAGCCAGCCCGCCATGAACGCCACGGCCACAGCGAGGCCCACCAGCGCCGTCCGCGGCGAGAGCAACTCGTCACCGCCGATTTCGGATTTGCGATTTCGGATTTCGGATTTCAATCCGCAATCCGCAATCCGCAATCCGCGATTGGGACAGAAGGCTGCGCGCGCCAGGCTCGCAAGGTGCCGCCTTGCGACCCAGAGGTTCAGCGCGACCATCGCCACCATCGCCCCGTAGCTCTGCCACGCCAGGGCCGGCTCCGAGGCGTCGAAATGGTACACGCTCAGCGAGCTGCGGATCGAGTAGCCCAGGCGGTTGAACACCCCCTCCTGCACCGCCCCCAGCACCACGAACACCCAGATGCTCAGCGCCACCTCGCGCTTGAGGTAGAAGGCGATGCAGAGCATGGGCCAGTAGAAGACCAGGTAGATGGGCGGGAAGCCGGGGGCCATGATGATCGGCGGCAGCTCGCTCGGGATCGCCGGCATGTCCGGCGAGAAGTAGCACGCCGTGTTCCAGCCGAGCATCAGGAAGGGGGGCAGGAAGCCGGCCCAGAAGAGCCCCGAGCGCGCGAAGCGGGGGAGCAAATGCCCCTCGTCCGCCCCGCGCACCAGCTCCGCCGTCATCCCGGCCAGCGGGTAGGCCAGCCGCTCGTGCTCCATCCACTGGCGGCGGAAGATGGCCACGAGGCACAGGCAGGCGAACAGCCCCGCGCCCACGAAGGCCAGCCACCAGGCGAGCGGCATGACCCAGGCCCCCCACGGGACCGCCTCGCCGCGCGGCAGCCCCTCGTAGAACCAGCGCAGCGGCGGCCCGCCCTCCACCGTCGCCCAGCGCCGCAGGTGCGGCAGAACGTAGTCGGCCCAGCGGTTCTCCGGCGTCGCGAAGTAGTGCGGCGCGCTGATCCAGCTCAGGAGGTAGCCGGCCGTGCCGTGGGTGGGCATCGTCACCGCCACGGCGGCCATCACGAACACCACGGCAAGCTCCGCCTCCCCGAGCGCCCAGGAGCGGCGCAGCGCCTTCAGCGCCACGTTGACGCCCAGCACCACGGCCAGGAACACGAGCCCGAGGCCGACGGGGTAGTAGTTCGTCGCCAGGACCTGGCCGCGCAGCACGAGCTCGACGTACGGCACGCCGAGACTCAGGGCCAGGACGGCGGCCAGGCCGACCAGCAGCGACCGCACAGTGAGAGCGCGAGACACGGCTCCCCTCTCCGCCCACGCCAGGCTCCCGACATAGGGCGTGCATACTTGCACGCGGAACTCCGCGCGGCACAACCGGTCAGCAAGATAGCGCATTCCCCCTTCACCGGCAACACGCTGGGGGATTGTCGGGCGTGGCCCGCGTCTCTCAGCAACAAGCCTCGCGCGCCAGACATCCCGTCGTTCCGAGCGGAGCGTGGCGAAAACGTGGCTTGTCCGATCAGTGCCGGAAAGGTGGCCGAAACGGCCGTAGCTGCCCCCCGCGCCGACGGGAGGTGCCAGCTCTTGCTGATGCCCCAGTGGGTGCTCCCGGAATCCCCGACCGTGCCCTATCCCATGGGCTCGCCGCCGGGTAGCTCTATCGCCGCTTCGCTGAGGCGGGCCCGCAGCAGCGCCGTGCGCATTTGCTCAATCGGTATGTGGCGCATCTTCCGCCACGTGCGGTATGGTTCAGGCTGGTTATCGCTCAACTTCTCGAATGCCCCCATCAGGTTCGCATCGCCCAGCCGCTCGATTAGGCGGAAAGTGAAATACTGCGAGAGGGCAATGTGAACCGGGCTCTCCTTGTCAAAGGGGCCCGCTGGCGACGCGACTGCGAAGCCAAAGCCCGGCTGACCATCCAGGTCGCGCGCTTGGTGGCCCATAGCGAGCGCCGAAAGCTGGACGAAAACAACGCTCTTGAGGTAGCGCGGGTGAAGGCCAAGCGAGGGCGCCAAGGCATCGAGGATTCCGGTATACAGGTCAATCCTACCAGATGACGGGTCGTAGCGGGCCAGCAAGTTGCCGGTGTTCAGCGCGCCGCGGGCGATCCTGCCGCGCAGCCATGCCCGCAACTGAGAGGCAGCGCCCATGAGCACCTTGGCCTTCTCGCGTGCTTTATCGCCGATTTGCTCCGGGTCGCCAGACCAATAGCGGTCCTCTCGCAATGCCCTGTCCCAAAGCAGTATGGGCGGTGGCTCCTCGCAGAGGCAAGTGCGGCTATCATGCAACTGCCGGTGAATGCGATGGAGGGCACGGTCGTCCTCGTGGTCCTCTTCGCCTTCGTCGTGCAGAACTTGCGCAGCAAAGGACTGGGCTTGACGGAGAGCGCCCTTCACTGGGTCGTACCGCAGCCCCATCATCTCCTCGGCCAACAGCCTGTGCCCGGCCAGGCAGGGGGTCCACCATGGGCTATCCGGGCTGTCCAAGTACTTGATCGCGGTCTCGGGCGGCAAGCGCCAGAAGAGCGGCGCGAACAGTTCACCCTCCGTCAAAGCGCCCAGTCCTGAGCCCCCGTGTCTGTCGTCGAAATGATCGGAGTCCGGCCCGCGCGAAGACACCCTGGCCGCATGCTGCAGGATGCGCACACCGACCTCGACGTTCTCGGTGGCGGCTAGACCGTCGAGAATCCTCCGCGCCTCAACTGGGCGCCACGACGGCCCCGGTCTGTGCATCCCCATGCCCAGGGCAGCCATGCACTCCTGCCACTCGGCGACTACTTGCGGGACCAACTCAGCGTGACCCCGATGCAGTGCATCGAGCATGCCCCCAACCGACGGGTGCCCCGGGTCAGAGAAGACCTCGAACTCCCTTGGGAAGGGGAGTTCGTAGCGGTCGCTGGGCTGGAAGTCATCCCAGCCGCGAGCCCTGTAGTAGGTTTTCCGTGCGTACCCATACTGGGACCTGTGCACGAGAACCACGCACCGCACCGACCTGTGTTGCTTCCAGCAGTGCAACGCATCGGATTCCTGCTCCTCAGCTGTGTACTCAGCAACCATCAGGGGCTCACCACGCGCGCCGCGGCAAACAAGGTCGGCGTAACGGCTGTTCTTCGAATCATCGCACACCAGAACCACACCCTCCTCGATGGCCGATTCCGGCCACGGGTCGAATCCGCCCTGGGAGCTGAACCGGCGACGACGCCGCTGTGTCAGGTCTTCTCTAAGGTCGGCAACTCCCTTTAGTCGCCGGAGCACTTCCTCTGCTCTCTTGCGGGCCTGAGGGAAGAGGTGTTGGAAGAGCTCAAGATAGGCCTCGTGCAGCGGGGAGAAGGTGCTGGCTTTTTGCTCGCCCCCGACGACTCTATCGGTCGCGCCAAGCAGGCTGTCATGGGGCAGAGCGAATGCCTCTCGCTTGCCCTTGCCGCCCGCGTCGGGTCCCTCACCAAACTCGACGAGACGTCTGATGCCTTCCGCCGTTCGCCCTTCCTTTGCAGTATCGCCCGTCGCTCGCGCGATCACCGGGACTATTCGAGGCAGACCGCGTCCCGGCAGGCGCGCCGAGCCCTTGAGCGCCTCTACGATCGCGAGTGTGCCGTCTACGGACTCCTGGTTCGCAACAAGGAGACAGACGACACAGTCGGCGAGGGCCGTGGTCGCAAGCCCACCGAGTTCGGTCACGCCGGTTCTAGCATCAATCAGCAAATAGTCAGGTTTGAGTTCATCCTGGATGCGGCCATGGAGGTCCAGAAGCGGGGCGAGGCCCTTGCCGCTCGGATCATCGAAGTGAAGGCGCTCGCGCAGTTGCTTCAGCGCCGCCCAATACTCCCGCCGGGGCGCCGGGCCAGCAGGCATGAGCCCGAGCCAGCCGCCTGAGCCTTCCGGCAACGCCAACTCAACCAGATGCTCTCTCAGGGGTGGAGGGTTCTTCGCGGTTCTGGCTGTAGCCACCAAGTAAGGAACGGCGCCGCCAGACATCGCGGGCTCTGCCGGGTCCGACGGGCCGCCCACCTTGAGCTTGTAGTGAAGGCCCGGCGCCTCAAAGTCGAGGTCCAGCGCCAGCACACGCTTGCCGAGCATGCCAAGAAAGCGCGCGGTGTTGGCGACGAGCAACGACCGCCCCACGCCGCCCTTGTAAGAGTAGAACGCAAACGTTTCCATCGCGTTCAAGCCACCAGATTGAATGGGCCGCATTCCTGTAACCGGTTCGCCAGCTTCCGGATGTCGTTTGGTTTGTAGTGCTTCGCTACGAAGGGGAATTCCTCGGAAAGCTCGTCGGCGTCAGCTCTCAGTATGTTACGGAGTTCATTGCGGAGCGCCCTGGGGACCCCATTATCGGCAGCGTAGCGTTCCGCAAGGTCACGCGCTCGGAGGTGGTCGTTTGCTTTCAATGCGGCGCGAACAGCCCCCCGCCTGGCAATGCGGCCCTCCGCCTCTTTGGCGGGTACTATCTTCGCAATCTCCTCCTCAAGTTGGGAGACTTCCTTCCATGCAGAAGCCGCGGTGTCCGCACCCAACTCATCCAGCTGCTCCGCGCGCCAGATGGCGCCGCTTACCAGAGCATTCAGGGTCTCAATGGTCATGAGTGCGCGCCTCCACAGACTCTAGAGTGGCTTGGGGCCGCTTGAACCCCACGACGCCGGCGCAGCGCTGGTCTACATCAACGCTCTTTGCGACTTGGGCGCGTTTCTCGCGTAATGTGCGCGCTATGCTCACCGAGTCTGTCCCACCTATCTCGAAAGCGACCAACTTCCTGCCCTTGTCGCCGCGGTGCTCCAAGAGCCAATCGGCGGACTCTCCCTGCTGCAAGCGGCGAACGACGTGCCACTCCTTCGTCTCATGAGCCACGGCGAGTGCAATTGCCTCGGCGCCGTCCTCCGTGACGCGCTTGGAGTCGTGCTGCTCCAGCGCACGCAGATCGGCAACGAGCCATGCCAGGGCGCCGCGAAGTCTGGCACTCTCTATGAGCATTTGGAGCCGTGCTCCCGGTGAGTGCCCGTTTCGCTGAAGTCCCAGGGCCGCGCGCAGCGCCATCATCGCCCCCATGTCGGCCGGGACCCTGGGGTGCATCTCGCACAGACGGCTGAGGTCCACCAGCACGCCACCAGCCATCGATTGAGGTCCTCCGACGGACCCTTGGGCGGCAATCAGTTCTTCTACGCGCCTTGAGTCTAGCTCTTGGGCGCCCCTCTGTCAAGCGGCGCCTGCCCTGAGCGGTGACCACGGGGCGGCCGTCGGCCGAAAGGTCGCTCCGCATCTGGTGCGCCGCAGGGCTCCGCAGTTGGACAACTGTGGAAAGCTCATTCCCCGGCGCTCAGAGGACGCGGAGGGCTTCTTCGAGGGAGGTGAGCCCCTCGGCGGCGCGGCGGACGCCGTCGGCGGCCAGGGAGGTCATGCCCTGGCCGACGGCGATGGCGCGGAGCTCGTCGAGGGCGGCTGCGCGGCGGAGCGCGGCGCCTATCTCGGGGGTGACCTCGAGGGCCTCGGCGATGACGCCGCGGCCGCGGAAGCCGGTCTGGTGGCACTTAGGGCAGCCGCGCGGGGCGCGGAAGGCCCTCGGCAGGGCCGCCCAGTCGAGGCCCCCGGCACTCGCCAGGCCCGCGGCCTGCTCGAGCTGGCTCGCGGGCGGCTGGGCCTCGACGGAGCACTCGGGGCAGAGCTTGCGGATGAGGCGTTGGGCGATGATGAGCTTCGTGGAGTCCGCCACGAGGAAGGGGTCGCTGCCGATCTCCACCATGCGCTTGAGCGCGCGCGCCGCCTCGTCGGCGTGGAGCGTGGTGAGGAGCAGGTGGCCGGTGAGGGCGGCCTGGTGGACGATCTGGAGGGTTTCGAGGTCGCGGATTTCGCCGACGTGGATGACGTTGGGCGCGGAGCGGAGGAATGCGCGGAGCGCGGTGGGGAAGGTGACGCCCTCGTGGGGCCTCAGGGGCACCTGGACGACGCCTGGCAGGAGGACCTCGACCGGGTCCTCGATGCTCATCAGCTTGCGGTCGGGCGTGGCGAGGTGGTTGAGGCAGGCGTAGATGACGGTGGTCTTGCCGCAGCCGGTCGGCCCGCTGATGATGACCGTGCCCCAGGGGGCGCGGAGGGCGCGGAGGAGCTTCTCCTTGTCCCGCTGCGCGTAGCCGATCCTGTCCAGGTTCAGCAGGTGGACGACGTCGGGGTCGAGGACCCGCACGGTAAGGGAGGGGCCAAGGAGGGCGGACACGAAGCAGACGCGGAGGTCCATGAGCCGCCCCGTGTCGGCCACGCGTGCGAGGATGCGGCCGTCCTGGGGCCGGACCCGCTCGCGGACGTCGCAGGCGGCGAGGCCCTTGAACCGCTCGTCAATGGCGGGCAGGAGGCGGATGTCAATCCTGGCCACGGGGTGGAGCACGCCGTCCACGCGGTAGCGGAGGACGGCTATGGCGCCCTCGGGGCCTCCTGTTGTGTAGGGCTCGATGTGGAAGTCGCTGGCCTGCATGGCGACGGCGAGGCGGACCATGAGGGCGATGGCGCGGGCGATCGCGTCGGGCTCGTCCGACGCATAGCCCTTCACGCCGAGGCCCTCGAGGCGTTGGGCGAGGGCGGCGACCAGAGGGGCGGGGTCGGCGCGGAGCTCGATGCGCGGCGCCTGGCCGGCGAGGAAGCGCTCGACGTCGCCCCGTTGGAAGCGCCACTGCCGCCCCAGCTTGGTGCCGACGAGCCTGCCCTCGCGCACCCAGCGGTAGAATGTGGGCCGAGAGGTCTTGAGCAGCTCGATGGCTTGCCTCATCGTGAGGAGCTGCCCCGCCGCATGTCCTTGCGGCTGCTTGGTTTGCGTGTCGCTGGCCCCGGCCGGCCCCCGGCCGCCGTCAGCCTGCTGCTGCCTCGCCATGGCCTGCCTCCTAACAAGGATGTCCATAGTATATCATAGACGTTATGATATGTCAAGAAACATTCTGGCAAGGGTAGGGGCCTCAGTCCCTCTTCGGCAGCTTCCAGAGGGTGCCCATCAGGCAGGTCTTCTCGCCGGGCTTGTCCACCTGGTAGTAGATGGTGAGGATGGTGTCGTCGTCCATCTGGAGCGATGCGGGGTAGCCGAGGTCGCCGTTGGGGGCGTCGTCGCGGATGAGGATTTCGTTGGGGTAGTCCCAGGTCTTTCCCCCGTCGGGGCTGAGGCAGGCGCGCTGGCCGAACTTGGGGCGTCGGTGGCCGTAGGTGACGAGGAGGCGGCCGTCGCGGAGCCGGATGAGGTGCGGCGGGAGGCCCCAGATGGCGGTCGGGCGGGCCTCGCTCCAGGTCTTGCCGCCGTCGGCGCTCTCCGTCTGCCAGAGCACCTGGTCGCCCGGCTGGCCGTGGTGGCGGACCATGCCGACGAGCCTGCCGTCCGCGGTTTCGACGGCGTGGAGTTCGTGGAAGCCGCTCTCGGCGACGCCTTCCGGGACAGGGACGCAGCCGATGACCTGCCAGGTCTTGCCGTCGTCGCGCGATTCGGCGGCGGCCATGCGTTGGCCCTTGGGCACCTTCGGGCCGCGGTTCGAGCCGGCCAACAGGTTCACGCCCAGATAGAGCAGGCGGCCGTCCTTGAGCTCGATTGGGCCGTGGGGGGAGTTCACCACGCTGTCAATCGCTTCGCCCCAGGTCTTCCCGCCGTCGGTCGAGCGGCGGAGCCAGCGGCCGAGCCACTTCGCGCGGTCCGCCTCCGTGATCCTGGCGATGTAGTCCTTCCAGGGGCCTTCGACCTGCTTCTTGAGGTTCGGGTACTCCTCGAAGGCGAGCGAGGTGAACCAGGTGACGATGATGGTGCCCTTGGAGGTCACGAGGATGCCGGCGTCGCGGTCGTCGAGTGGCGTCTTGTTGATGGTCTCGGGCGGCGACCAGGTGTTTCCGCCGTCCTTGCTCCGCACGAGTTGCGTCTTGCCGAAGGGGCAAACGTGTGCCTCGCGGTCGCCCGAGAACACGATGAGCAGTTCCCCCTCGGCGGTCCTGGCTATCGTGGGCCAGCCGATGTAGCGGCCGGGCTCCTTGCAGATCACGAACGAGGTCTTCTCTGGCGACATGGCGAGTGCTCCCTTGTGGAAGAGTGCGAACGCGAGCGCAAGCCCGCACACGCGGCAAACGCTGCTCATGAGGCATCTCCTACGTGCGATCGAGGCCCGGGGTTGCTGCCGCGACCTGGCGCGCATAGCGGCGGACGTAGGCCCGCTCGTCGTCGGCGTGGCGGGCGATGAGGTCGGGGCGAGGGGAGCCGAGACGGGCCAGGGCCTCGGCGGCCGCGAGGTCGAGCTGCCAGCGGGCGTCCTCGCGCACGGGACGGCCCCCAGGGGTGCTGACCTGGAGGATGCGCTCCGCCGGGAGGTCGGGCCGCTCGACGAGGGCGTCGAGGGCGGGGACCGCGGCCGGGTCGCCGATGCGGGCCAGGGCGCGGACCGCGGCGATGAGGGCGTCGAGGTCGGCCTGGCGGTCTTCGAGGACCTTGCACAGTTCGGGCACGGCCCCGCGGTCGGCGATGCGGCCGAGGAGGACGACAGCGGGTTTCCAGAGGGGGGCGGACTTGCGGCCATCGGGCACGTCGGCCCTCCGCTCGGCGAGCGCGGCGCGAAGCTCCGGCGCGGCCTCGGGGCGCTTGAGCATGGCGAGGGCCACGGATGCCCAGAAGCGGCTGGCGGGCTTCTCGCCCTTTGCCGCCTCAAGGAGGAGCGGCAGGGCTTCCTCCCCGCAGCGGATGAGGTCCCAGCAGGCCTCCGAGGTCTTCTCAGTGCCGAGCTGCGCGATCCGCTCGGCGAAGGGGAGCGCCGGCACCTGTGGGGGCATCCAACTGCTCTCGTGAAGCGCGTCGGCAAGGGTGAGGTCGCCCCCCACAGGCAAGATGCCTGTGCCACCTTCCTTCGGCTCTGGAGAGGGGCGGTGGCACAGGCGTCCCGCCTGTGGCTCCCGCGGGCCGAGTGCGCCGGAGGCGAGGAGGGCCTTCTGGATTTCGGGGACGGGTGCCTCACGGGGGGTGAGGCCGCGGCGCGCGGCGAGTGCCGCGGCCACGCCGGCCGCCTCGCCGATGCGCTGAAGGTCGCGCTGCATGCGGAGCTGGTTGTGGGCGTCGTGGGTCATCGAGAGGGCGCGGCAGGCCATCAGGAGGCCCTCGACACCGATGGGGAGGAGGCAGCGGTAGGGGATTTCGCAGCCGTAGCGCCGCCCCCAGTTGCCGAGCAGCCAGACCCAGAGCATCGCCTCGTCGCTCTCGTTCTCGTAGTCGAAGCCGTGGTTGTCGAAGTGCGAGTAGGCGTAGGCGATGGCGTCGGGGAACTGGCGTCCCGCGATCTCGTCGGCCAGGGTGAGGCAGTAGTCGCCCGCCACCTGGCGGCTGTTTCGGAGGCCCAGGATGGGCGCGATGTAGAGGAGGCGCGTCTTCGCGTCGAACTTGTCCCGCCAGTAATGTCCCAGGGCGTGGCGCCGCGCGCGGGTCATGTCCACGGCGTCGGTCGGGTCGCAGTAGCCCGCGTCGAAATTCGTGATGAGCAGCTTCCCGTCGTCGCTCAGGCGGCCTGCGGCGAGCGAGTAGGCGTGGGGCAAGCCGTCGGTGGCCCGGCCGAACGTGAAGTGAGCGCCCGCCATCGCCGCGAGGTCGCCGTCGCCCGTGGCGTCCACAAACGCCTTTGCGCGGTAGAGGGCATTCCCCTCCGGCCCGGCGGCCACGACGGCTCGCAGGCGGCGGACAAGCTCCGCCGTGTCCCGCGGCTTCGCGGGGAGGCGGCTCGGCACGCACTCCGTCTGGGCGCCGGTGATCGTCGTGTTGTAGACGACTTCCACGCCGGCCTCGGCGGCCATCTGCTCGAGGACCACCTTCTTGGCCTCGGGGTGGAAGCCGTCGGCGCGGCCGAAGAGGGGCGCGAGCTCGGTCACGCGCTTGTCCAGTTCGTCCTGGAGGCCGCCCGTGACGCCGTGGTAGTATGAGTGGATGCCGCCGCCTGTGCCGATTCCGCCGAGGCAGGTGCCCTGCTCGATGAGGACGGTCTTCGCCCCCTGCCGCGCCGAGGCGATGGCCGCGAGGGCCCCACCCGTCCCGCCCCCGCACACCACCACGTCGGCCTGGTGCGTGGGCGGAGCCACCCGCGAATGGGGGAGGTCGTCGCCAGGGTACGGAGCAGGAACCGCCGGCAGCGCGTTGGCCACCTCGTCTGCCGACTCCTCTCCTTCCAGGACATACATGCTCGGGGTCCTGATGCACGATGGTTGGTGCTCCACAAGGCCCCAGGGGCCGGGCCTGAAGAGGTTCCTGGCTATGGGGTGGGCCGCCCTGCGCCCCCCAGGGGGCGCTGGGAGACACAGCGGGAGGAGTTCGCAGGCCACGCTGGTGGCGAGTGCGCCGGCGAGGGCGGGCACGCGGCGGCGGAGCGCACGCAGGAGGCCGGGGAGCGCGAGCCGCGCCGCGCGGATGTCGCACCGCTCGATGGCGAACGTCAGCAACGCCTCGCCAGGCCACACTGTGGGCCAGAACTGCACGATGCGGCAGCCCGCCAGATCGCCCACCGGCTTGAGGTCGTCGGCGTTCCCTGCCACGCCGTTGAGGAGCACCCTGCACTCGCCGGGGCCTTCGCCCGAGGCCTCCAGCTCGCCGCCGGCGAGCACCCACAGCAGCGCGTTGTCCGTGGCGTCAACGTAGACCCGTGCCCCCACGGCCGTCTCGCCGGACTTCGTGCCCACGAGAACGCCGGCCACCAGGTCGCCGCGGAGCGCGAGCGCCACCGCCTGCGCATAGAGCAGAACCTCGATCCCCGCCTCGCGCGCGCCCCGCTCGAGCACCAGCTCGGCGATGGGTGGGTCGAGCAATCCGTAGTGGCGCTCCAGGTGGCGATAGCCGCCCGCTGCCGTCAGTTTCGCCTGAAGCCATCGGCTCGTGTCGCTTGAGCCTTCCTGGAGCAATGTGGAGAACGCCCAGGTCGTCTCCCATCCGAGCGCGGGGCGGCGCTCGATGAGGGCCACGCAGAGGCCCTTGCGGGCGAGCTCCCGCGCCGCCGCGAACCCGCACAGCCCGCCGCCGAACACCGCCACGTCGTAACAGGTGTTGGGGTCGAACACAGGAAGGCTCCTCAGAGGCCCACGACACGCCCAGGAAACCCACCGCATTATACCAGGCACGCTGCTTCCAGTCCTGTAGCCCAGCCGATGGATTTTTCCTCTTGACAGCGTGCGGGGATTTAGGTATTATAACACCAGAATACTTGAAGGGGCCTGCTTTGCCCAAGCTCATCAAGTTCCCAGAGGCCGCCTCGCTCGGCATCCACGCCGCGGTCATGCTGGCGGGCGGCAACGGGCGGGCGTCGGCAAAGGAGCTCGCGGAGCGGCTGAGTGCCTCGGAGGCGCACCTGGCCAAGGTGATGCAGCGGCTGGTGCACGAGGGCATCGTAGAGTCCACACGCGGGCCGAAGGGGGGGTTCGCGCTGGCGAGGCCGGCCGGGGAGGTGACGCTTCTGGAAATCTACCAGGCCATCGAGGGGGCGGTGGAGCCGGCGAGCTGCGTGTTCGGGGCGCCCGTGTGTGGGAGGAAGCGCTGCGTGTTCCGGGGCGTGACCGAGGAGCTCGATGGCCGCCTGAGGGCCTATCTTGCGAACGCAACGCTGAGCGACCTGGCGGAGGGGAAGGAGACATCGAATGCCGTTGCGGCAGATCATCAAGATTGACGAAGACAAGTGCACGGGCTGCGGGGAGTGCATCCCGGGCTGCCCGGAGGGGGCGCTTCAGGTGATTGACGGGAAGGCGCGGCTCATCAGCGACCTGTTCTGCGACGGGTTGGGCGCGTGCCTCGGCACGTGCCCGGTGGACGCCATCGCCATCGAGGAGCGCGAGGCGGAGCCCTACGACGAGCGGCGGGTGATGGAGAACATCGCGCGCCAGGGGCCGAACACGATCAACGCCCACCTCGAGCACCTGCGCGAGCACGGGGAGTTCGAGCTGCTGAAGACGGCGCTGGATTTCCTCAAGGAGCGCGGGATCGGCGTCCCGCGCCCCGCTCCGCACGCGGGGGGCGGGTGCCCGGGCTCGCGGGCGGTGCAGTTCGAGGACAAGGCGCCGGCAGCCGCGGCGCCCTCACCCCTGCCCCTCTCCCCAGGGGAGAGGGGGGAGGGGGTGAGGGCGCCTTCGCGCCTCCGCCAGTGGCCCGTGCAGATAACCCTGGTGCCGCCGCAGGCGCCGTACCTGAAGGGCGCCGACGTGGTGCTCGTGGCCGACTGCGTGCCGTTCGCGTACGCGAGCTTCCACGAGGACTTCCTGAAGGGCCGCGTGGTGCTCGTGGGCTGCCCGAAGCTCGACGACGTGGACTTCTACCGCCGCAAGCTCGCCGAGGTCTTCCGACAGAACGACATCAAGTCCATCGAGGTCGTCCACATGGAGGTCCCCTGTTGCTTCGGCCTCGTCCACGTCCTGCGTCAGGCCCTCGCCGACTCCGGGAAGGACATCCCCGCGACGGAGACGACGATCAGCCTCCGGGGGGAGGTGCTGGAGAAGGCGCCGCTGGACTGAAAACGGGGGGTGGGCATGATTGGGGGGTAGAGGGGCGAGGCGAAGGCCCCGTTGCTCGATCGGGCGAATCGATCGAATCGACCGAATCGATCGAATCGGTCGAGTCAATCGCGGCCGTGCGTGGGATGGTGCAATGGCAAGAATAGCGTGGGAACCCGAGGCGGAGCAGGCCCTCTCGCGGGCGCCGTTCTTCGTGCGGCCGCTGGCGCGCCGCAAGGTGGAGGAGCGCGTGCGCGCCCGCGGCGGGGAGCGGGTCACGCTGGCCGACGTGCGGGAGGGCGAGGCGCGCTTCAAGGCCGCCGCGGGCGAGAAGTCCCAGGCCGAGCTTCAGCGGATGATGCCGCAGGCGAATCAGCCGGGCGCCGAGATGCTCGCCATCGAGGTCTGCCACTGCGAGCTCAGCGGCTGCCCCAACGTCCTCATCAAGCCCGGCGAGTGGAAGCAGGCCATCGAGGACTGGGCGCGGGCGAGCGACATCTCGGAGCGGCTGCGCCGCCGCGTGGAGGGCGACCGCATCCTCTTCCACCACAAGCTGCGGATCGCCATCGCGGGGTGTCCCAACGGCTGCTCGCGGCCGCAGATAGCCGACATCGGGCTCGTGGGCCTCGTGCGGCCGGGCGTGGACCCCGACAAGTGCATCGCCTGCCGCGCGTGCGAGGAGGCCTGCCCCGACAAGGCGATCACCATACCCTCTGTCATTCCGAGCGGAGGCCGCTTGGCGGCCGAAGTCGAGGAATCTCTCTGCCAGGGCTGCACCCGCTGCCGCGACATTTGTCCTCCCGAGGCCATCGCGCTCTCGGAGCCAGCCGGCCGCATCCTCGCGGGCGGCAAGCTGGGCCGCCACCCGCATCTGGCCGAGGCCGTCGGCACGGCCGCCAGCCCAGCCGAGGCGGTCCGCACCATCGCTGAGGCGGTCGAGCGCTTCCTCGCCGAGGCGCTGCCGGGCGAGCGTTTTGCAGAGCATTGGATGCGCGTCGCGGGGCAGAAGGACTGTGGGTGGGGCGTCCCTGCCCCGCGGGGGACAGAGCCCCCGCCCACAACGCCGGCGAGAAGGGAGGCGCAAGATGAGTAAGATCGTGTGCCCGGGCCAGGACACCCGCTTCTGGGACAAGGGGGACATCTTCGACGTCGAGTGCGCCCACTGCGGCTACGCCATCGAATTCTTCCGCGACGACGGCAGCCGCCGCTGCCCGCGCTGCGGCCGCCGCGTGGCCAACCCGAAGCTCTCCCTCGGCTGCGCACAGTGGTGCGAGCAGGCCGAAAGATGCCTCGGCTTCGACCCCAAAAAGGTCAAGCTCGAAGAGTACGCCGAGGAGTCGCTCGCCGACCAGCTCATCGAGGCGGTCAAGGCCCAGTTCGGCGGCGACCAGAAACGGGTCTCACACGCCCTCCGCGTCCTGGAGAACGCCCAGGAGCTCTTGCGGCACGAGGCGGCCAACCCCCGCATCGTCGTCGCCGCCGCGCTCCTCCACGACATCGGCATCCAGGAGGCCGAGCGGGTTCACGGCTCGGCCGCCGGACGCTTCCAGGAGCTCGAAGGCCCGCCCATCGCCCGCCGCATCCTCGAAGGGCTGGGCTTCGACGAGGCCGACATCCAACACGTCTGCCGCATCGTCGGCAGCCACCACAGCGGCAACGATATTGACACCCCCGAGTTCCGAATCGTGTGGGACGCCGATTGGCTGGTGAACATCCCCGACCACTGCGCGAAGATGGGCGACGAGTGCCTCGGCGAGTTCATCGAGCGCACGCTTCGCACGGAGACCGGGCGCGCCCTGGCTGTCGAGCGGTTCCTCAGCCCCGCCGCCCTCAACCATCCGAAGGAGGAGAGATGATGATCACGGAACTGAAACCAGGCGTCTACTGGGTCGGCGTGGTGGACTGGGCGCTCCGCCGCTTCCACGGCTTCGAGCTCTCCACCCACCGCGGCTCCGCCTACAACGCCTACCTCGTCGTGGACGACAAGGTGGCACTGGTGGACACCGTGTGGCAGCCGTTCCAGGACGAGTTGCTCGCGAACATCCGCCAGGTGGTGGACCCCGCGGCGATTGACTACGTCGTGGCCAACCACTCGGAGGTTGACCACTCGGGCGCCCTGCCCGCGGTGGTCCGCCACGCCCCCAACGCCACCGTCGTCGTCTCAAAGCGCGGCCTCGAGAGCGTCGAGGGCCACTACCACCAGCCCTGGAACTTCAAGGCCGTGGGCACAGGCGACTCCATCAGCCTGGGCAGGAACAAGCTCGTCTTCGTCGAGGCCCCCATGCTCCACTGGCCCGACTCGATGTTCACCTACCTCACCGGCCACAACATCCTGATGCCCAACGACGCCTTCGGCCAGCACTACGCCACAGGCTTCCGCTTCAACGACCTCGTTGACCAGAAGGAGCTCTACGAGGAGGCCCTCAAATACTACGTTAACATCCTCACCCCCTTCAGCCACCTGGTCACTAAGAAGATCGAAGAGGTCGTGGCCCTCAACCTGCCGGTGGACATCATCGCGCCCAGCCACGGTGTCCTCTGGCGCAAGGAGCCGCTCCAGATAGTCTACAAGTACCTCGAATGGGCCGCCCAGAAGCCCGAGCCGCGCGCGGCGGTCGTCTTCGACACGATGTGGAACGGCACGCGGAAGATGGCCGAGGCCATCGGCGACGGGTTGGCCGACGAGGGCGTGCCCTACAAGCTCCTCCACGCCGCCGTGACCGACCGCAACGACCTCCTCGTCGAGGTCTTCAAGGCACGCACCGTCGTCGTCGGCTCCCCTACCATGAACAACGGCCTCCTGCCCAGCATCGAGCCGGTGCTCGGCGAGATGAAGGGGCTGAAGTTCAAGAACAAGCTCGGCGCCGCCTTCGGAACCTACGGCTGGAGCGGCGAGTGCGTGAAGCTCATCGAGCACCACCTTGAGGAGAGCAAGATCCCCGTGATTCGCCCCGGCATCCGCGCCAAGTGGCAGCCCAAGCCCGCCGACCTCGAGGCCTGCCGCGCCTTCGGACGCGAGATCGCCCAGGCCACCAAGAGGCCGCTGGAATGAGGCCGGCAGTTGTCCCTGTGGTCCTTGTGGTCCCTGGGGTCCCTGCGGCCCCAGGGACCCCAGGGACCACAAGGACCACAGGGACGAGAACCATTAGGAGACGCGCTCAATGGCAAAATCACCCCCCAAGCGCCGCCGCATCGCCGCCGCAAGAGCCCACGACCTGGCGTGCCTCGTGGACTACGCGGAGGGCTCCATCGTGAGCCGCACGCTGGGCGACAACCGCGCCGGCACCCTCACCCTCTTCGCCTTCGACGCCGGCCAGGGCCTCAGCGAGCACTCCGCCCCCTACGACGCCTTCGTGCAGGTCCTCGATGGCGCCGCCCAGCTCACCATCGGCGGAAAGCCCGTCCAGGCCGCCGCCGGACAGCTCGTCCTCATGCCCGCCAACGTCCCGCACGCCGTCAAAGCCCTCAGCCGCTTCAAGATGCTCCTGACCATGCTGAGAGCAAAACCGTAGGAGTCTGGCCCCCAATCTTGCAGACCGGTTGCATTCCCGGCTTCTCGTGCTCGTCGTCGTCCTCGTCGTCGTCGTCCCTTCTTCGGAGTGGTCCCGTCCGGGAGATTCGACGACGAGGACGACGACGACAACGAGGACGATTGGAGACCCTGACAATGAGCGACACTCGCCCCCCCACGCGGCGCGGCTTCGAAACCCTCTGCGTCCACCAGGGCGTGGCCAAGGACACCACCTACAACGCCGTCATCACGCCCATCTACGCAACGTCCACCTTCGCCTTCGAAGGCCCCGGACGCACGAAGGGCTACGACTACAGCCGCACGGCCAACCCCACCCGCACGGCCCTCGAGGAGAACCTCGCCGCCCTGGAGGGCGGCGCGCGAGCCTCCGCCACCGCCACAGGCATGGCCGCCGAGACAACCGTCCTGCACCTCTTCGACGCCGGCGCGCACCTCATCGCCGGCCACGACATCTACGGCGGAACCTATCGCCTCTTCCACAACCTCTTCACCCAGCGCGCCATGGCCTTCTCCTTCGTGGATATGCGCGACCCCGCAAACGTCGCCCGCGCGATCACCCCTGCCACAAAGGGCATCTGGATCGAGACCCCCAGCAACCCGCTCCTGAACCTGGTGGACATCGCGGCCGTCACCGCCATCGCCAAGGCCCGCGGCCTCCTCACCATCGCCGACAACACCTTCCTCTCACCCTACTTCCAGCGCCCGCTCGACCTCGGCGTGGACGTCGTGGTCCACTCCACCACCAAGTACCTCAACGGCCACAGCGACGTCGTGGGCGGAGCCATCATCTCCAAGACCGCCGAGCTCGGCCAGAGGGTCTTCCTCCTCGTCAACGCACTCGGCACCTGCTGCTCCCACTTCGACGCCTGGCTCGTCCTTCGCGGCATCAAGACCCTTCCGCTTCGCATGGCCGCCCACGAGCGGAACGCGCTGGCCCTCGCACGCTTCCTGGAGGGCCGCCCCGAGGCCGCGCGCGTCTACTACCCCGGCCTCCCCTCCCACCCCCAGCACGAGCTCGCCCGCCGCCAGATGACCGGCTTCGGCGGAATGCTCTCCTTCGACATCCGCGGCGGGCGCGACGCCGCCTTCCGATTCATCCAGAGTCTCCAGCTCTTCGCCTTCGCCGAATCCCTCGGCGGCGTCGAGTCCCTCATCGAGCACCCCGATTCCATGAGCCACGCCTCGATGATCCCCGGCGCCCGCGCCGCGGCCGGCATCTCCGACGGCACCATCCGCATCTCCGCGGGCATCGAGTCCACGGAGGACCTCATCGCCGACTTCGCGCAGGCCCTCGACCGCCTACATGGGTGAGCCTGCTGATGTTCCCGCCCCCACCGACCTCGCGTCGGTGGGGCGAAGGATTGCCAACTAAAAGGGCGGCCACCCTACACCCCCCTCTCCCCCCGCCCGCCAGCGGCGGGCGGGGGGAGAGGGGGGAAGGGGGGTGAGGGCCGCTGCCGGTAGTGGCCAATCCTATGCTCCGCCGACACAAGGTCGGTGGGGGCAAGATCACGGCTCAGTCGCTGTCTGGGGCGGGAACGTGACCCGCCCCGCCAAGTCTGTCGCTGCGGTGTCGTTTTCAGAAAGGAGTGACACCTATGCCGATGTTCTGTTACCAGTGCGAGCAGACAGGAAAGGGGACCGGTTGCACGCAGCACGGCGTCTGCGGCAAGGACCCCGAGGTCGCCGCGCTCCAGGACCTCCTCGTCGAGGCCGTCAAGGGCATCGCACGCTACGCCCACTGCGCCCGACAGCAGGGCGCCAAGGACCCCGCGATTGACGGCTTCGCGCTCGAAGCCCTCTTCGCCACGCTCACTAACGTGAACTTCGATGCGGCACGCTTCCAGACCTACCTCGGCCAGGCCGCCGCCATCCACGACGAGGCCAAGGCCCTCTGCGCCGCCGCCTGCCAGAAGGCCGGCAAGACCTGCGCCGACCTCGGCGCACCCGTCCGCAACGCCGCCGACGCCACCATCCAGAAGCGCATCGCCGCCCTCGGCGACACCCTCACCGGCCTCCAGGAGCTCATCGTCTACGGCGTCAAGGGCGCCGCCGCCTATGCCTATCACGCCCGCGTCCTCGGCAAGCAAGACGACGCCTTCTACGCCCTCCTCTACCAGATTCTCGACTTCGTCGCAGCGAACCCCACCGACGTGAATGCCCTCGTCGGCAACGCCCTGAAGACGGGCGAGCTGAACCTCAAGGCGATGGAACTCCTCGACGCGGCCAACACCTCCACCTACGGCCACCCCGAGCCCACCCAGGTCCGCGTCACCCCCATCAAGGGCAAGGCTATCCTCGTCTCCGGCCACGACATCAAGGACCTCGAGGAGCTCCTCAAGCAGACCGAGGGCAAGGGCATCAACGTCTACACCCACGGCGAAATGCTCCCCACCCACGCCTACCCCGCCCTCAAGCGCTACAAGCACCTCGCCGCCAACTACGGCTCCGCCTGGCAGAACCAGCAGAGCGAGTTCGACGACTTCCCCGGCGCAATCGTCATGACCACCAACTGCCTCATGAAGCCGCGCGACGGCTACAAGGCCCGCGTCTTCACCTGCGGCCCGGTCGGCTTCAGCGGCGTCGCCCAAGTCCAGGGCCACGACTTCGCCCCCGCCATCGCCGCCGCACTCGCCGCCCCTGGCTTTCCCGCCGACGCTCCCGACCAGAAGATCACCATCGGCTTCGCCCGCAACACGGTGATGAGCGTGGCCGGCGCCGTGATTGACGCCGTCAAGTCTGGCGCCATCAAGCACTTCTTCCTCATCGGCGGCTGCGACGGCGCCAAGCCGGGACGCAACTACTACACCGAGCTCGCCGAGGCCGTCCCAAAGGACTGCGTCATCCTCACCCTCGCCTGCGGCAAGTACCGCTTCAACAAGCTCGACTTCGGCGACATCGGCGGCATCCCGCGCCTCCTCGACGTCGGCCAGTGCAACGACGCCTACTCCGCCGTCCAGATCGCACTCGCACTCGCCGGCGCCTTCAACACCGACGTCAACAGCCTCCCCCTCTCCATCATCTGCTCCTGGTACGAGCAGAAGGCCGTCGCCATCCTCCTCACCCTCCTCCACCTCGGCATCAAGAACATCCGCCTCGGCCCCAGCCTCCCCGCCTTCGTCACGCCCCCCGTCCTCAAGGTCCTCGTAGACACCTTCAACATCGCCCCCATCACCACCCCCTCAGCCGACCTCAAGGCCATCCTCGGCTGAGCCTCATCGCCCCCTCCCGCGGGTCCCCAGACCCGCGGGAGGGTCTCTCCCTCTTCCCTTCTCCTTTTGCCCTTTGCCTTCTGCCTTTCTCCCCTCTGCCTTTCCCTCCATTCTGGGTCAACCGCGCGCCCCACGCACTTGACCCGGATCGAGCGTCTTGGCGATCCGGAGCCTTCCGGGGCCTTCCCACCATACTGGGTCAACGGTGCGACACAGGTGTTTGACCCACTATGGGCGCTTTGGCGATCCGGACGCATCCCTGGCACTTTTCCCATACTGGGTCAACTGCGCGAGGCCACTTGACCCAGTATGCGAGAACCGCTGGTCCACCCGGGGTCAGCTTGCCAGGCGCCGGCGCCATCATCTCACACATCCCCCCGCGTGAGACCCGCGCTTGACTCGTTTCCGCACCTGCGTATAGTGCAGGGAACGGCCCAGCTCTGCACCGCCCCCGAACAACGGAGAATGCCATGCCCTCGCTCGCTCGGCAAAGCCTCGTCGTCACGCTCGCCTCCTGCCTCTCGGCCTCGGCCCTCGCCGCGGACAAGCCGCTACGCCTCTTCGCCGAGGCCGAGGACTTCAAGGTGGCCAGCGGCGACTGGAAGGTGATGCCATACCCAGAGAACTACTACGCCGCCACGTTCGCCATCTGCTTCCTCTCGCGCATGGCCTGTCTGAGCGCGCCGGCCCAGGTGCCCGCAGGAAAGGAGGCCATTGCGACCCAAGAGGTGACGCTCCCCTACGCCGGCGACTTCCAGGTCTTCGCGCGATACGAGCAGCCCTACAACTTCTCCGCCGAGTTCACCGTCGAGATCGAACAGGCGGGCAAAGCCGTCTATCGCCAGACCTTCGGCCGCCTCGAAGACCCCAAAATCTGGGCACTCAACCAGCACAAGCGCGTCCCAATGGAACGCTACGGCTGGGGCGGCACCGACAACATCGTGTGGCAAGTCAAGGATTCCGCGAGACTTATGGCCGGCCCCGCCACCCTCCGCCTCATCGCCGGGCCGCAACTCGAGACTGTGGGCGGGGCCTCTGTGCCCCGCGTCATGGCCGCCGAACGACACGTGGACGTCCTCTGCCTGACGAACGACTCCGAGGGGCTCAAAGCGCAGGAGAAGACGAACTACCTGGAGATGGATGGCTGGCTCGTGCAGGATGGCGACCTCTTCGTCCGCTTCCGCAATCCCAAGGACGGCCTCGGCCCCTGCATCCCAATCGTCCAGCCCTTCCCAGGCGGCCAGCACTCCCCCTACTGGGTCCACGTCCGCGACTGGCCGATGACGCAAGTGCTGAACAGCGGCCAACTTGTGTCCGAAACCAAGTACCTCCTCGCCGGCCCACGCTCCGCCGCGCTCAAGCCCGACCTCCTCGCACCCGTCCTCGACCCCGCCAAGTTCAAGTCCATCCCCGATTCGGAATACCTCCAGCCCGGCGAACGCTCCGCCTGGGTCCCAATGGGCCAGGCGCTCGACGCCCTCAACAACTCCCAATGGCACCCCGTCGCTAAGTACAAAGATGCCAAGGTGAAAGAGCTCGACCTCGAGCTCGAGTTCGCAATCCCCACCCGCCGCGGCCGCCTCGACCCCATCCGCACCGTGCGCGTGAAGGGCACGCCCGGCGGCTACTCCCCCGCGACGTTCGAGATTCCCGGCAACGTGACGGCGAACCAGACCATCCGCACACAAGTCGAGGCGCTTCAATGGCTTAAGAAGGAAATCGCCCGCTTCCCCCGACGCGGCTCCGTCGCCAAGCGCTTCCCCATCTATGGCATCATGGCCTTCAGCGGCGCCATGAACCAGGAAGGCGAGATAGGCCGCCTCGCCACCGAAATCGCACTCGCACTCGGCCACAACACCCTCACCCCCCTCTGCTCGGCGTGGACCGAGCGCCTCGGCGTCCCGAAACAGCGGGCCGCCATCGCCGCTCACTGGTATCCCTCCAACCTCGAAGCCTTCAAGAAAACGGTCGAGGACTCCGACAAAAAGGGCAACCTAAGTCACATCAGGATCGTGAGTTACGGCGACGAAATCCACATCCCGCCCGCCCAGGGCAACGACGAGAAGTTCAACGCCTGGCTCGCCGCCCGCCGCGTTGACCTCGGCGGAAAGGTCAGCTTCGACACCGCCAAGGAGCGCGAGAACCCCTTCTTCTACTACGCCCAGCTCTGGGCCATCGAAGAAGGCATCGCCCACTACGCCGAGGCCACCCGCTGGCTCGAAGAACGCACCGGCAAGGCCATCCTCACTGGGGCAAACTACTCCCCACACGCCAACTACCTCGTGACGGATCTCCAATGGGTGCGGCCATTTAAGATGCGCGCCATGACCATGCCCTGGTCCGAAGACTACATCTGCCAAATCCCCGAGTTCTCCACCCAGGTCGTCGGCTACCTCACCGCCGCCTTCCGATGCGGAGCCAAGTACCACCGCCTCCCCATCATGATGTACGTCATGCCCCACTGGCCCAACAGCATCCCGCGCGACTTCCGCCTATCCTTCTACACCACCATCGCCCACGGCACGAAACTGGTCAACTACTTCTGCGCCTCACCCCTCGCCACAGGCGCCACCGAAAACTATATCTCCACTGACGGCTTGCATATATGGCGAGCCGTCCACGACGCCACCCACGACGCCGGGACCTTCGAGGACTACATCCTCGATGGCACGGTCCGCCCCGCGAAGGTCGCCCTCCTCCTCTCCTCGGTTGACGAAATCCTCACCGGCGACACCAACTTCAAGGGCGCGGTCCACAACGCCGAGCGCAAGGCCATCTACCTCGCCCTACGCCACGCTCAGGTGCCCGTGGATTTCATCACCGAGGACGACGTAACCGACGGCTTGGCAAAGGATTACAGCGTCATCTACCTCACCCAGCAACACCTCCACACCAAGGCCATCAAAGCCCTCACCGCCTGGGCGCAGGCGGGGGGCACCCTCGTCGCCCTCTGCGGCGGCGGCTTCACAAACGAGTTCAGCGGCTCTAACCCCGACGCCGAGGCCCTCTACGGCGCCAAGAGCACCGCCATCCAGAAAGACCCCGCAATGCCCCAAATCCTTGCCAAACAAGACCTTGCACCCTCCAAGCCGCTCGACACCATCACCCTCACCCTCCCCGAAAAGCAGCCCCTCGCCATCGAAGCCATCGCCTGGCGCCAGGACCTCGCCCCAACCGACGGCAAGGTCATCGCCAAGTTCACCGACGGCAAGCCCGCCATCGTCGAAAAGCCCCACGGCAAGGGCCGAGCCGTCCTCTTCGCATTCCTTCCCGGCTTGGCCTATCTCAAGAGCGGGCTTCCACTTATGCCGCCAGACCGGGGGGCCACCGAGCGCGCCGCCGCACACTTCCTCCCCACGGCCATGAACC